>WNFB01006579.1_pt1 | contig 11720 bp, 8 predicted proteins | sample 5400501 | NCBI WGS metagenome assembly WNFB01 (sample SAMN13153341, study PRJNA577476) | soil metagenome | isolation source: 200 cm saprolite under Douglas fir tree site 2 hole 1 | place: USA:California | collected 2015-04-18 | reverse complement strand
GTGCAGCGGCAGATATTGCCCTCAAGTTCGTGCCGGACGGTGTCCTCGTCGAGACCGCCGCTGTGGCGGTGGACGATGTCGATCGCCGACATGATCATGCCCGGCGTGCAGTAACCGCACTGCAGCCCGTGATTATCGCGGAACGCGGCCTGCATCGGGTGCAGTTCGTCGCCCTTCGAGATGCCCTCGATCGTGGTGACGTTGGCGCCGTTGGCCTGTCCGACCAGCACGGTGCATGATTTGACCGCCCGGCCATCGATATGCACGACACAGGCGCCGCATTGGCTGGTGTCGCAGCCGACATGGGTGCCGGTCAGATTCAAATTCTCGCGCAGGAGCTGGACAAGGAGGGTCCGGTCCTCGACCTCGGCCGAGACCGCTTTACCGTTCACCGTCAATTTGATGGTAGACACGCTTGATACCTCCCGATGCTTTTAATTATTCCAATTAGAGGCACCGGGGAGAGACTTTGCAACTAGGATTTTCGTCGCGAAGGTCACGGTGCTGCCATTTGCGTTACATCTGTAATCCCGGCATTCGCCCGGACGACCCACAGGGGCTCGATGCGGGTCACGGCTGCAAATTTGTGGCTTTCTCGGCGCCGCAGTTGATGATCTATTCCCGGCCGATTGATCCCTGCATAAGCCACGGACACCAAACGACAATGCCGCCCAAAGGAGCCCTTTGACGTGATCGACAAGCAGGTCAAGACCACCGCCGACGCCGTAGCCGGGGTTCGCGACGGATCGACGGTATTGGTGGCAGGATTTGGCGCCGTCGGGGTCGCAGACAATCTGCTCGATGCACTTCACGAACAAGGGGCCCGCGAGCTGACCATCGTCGCCAACAACTCCGGCAACGGCGATTACGGCCTGGCCCGGCTGATCAATTCCGGGCGCGTGCGCAAGGTGATCTGCTCCTATCCGCGCTCGGGCGACTACAGCGCCTTTCTGAAAGCCTATCGGGCCAAGAGCCTTGAGCTGGAATTGGTCCCGCAAGGCACCATCAGCGAACGCATGCGCTGCCATGCTGCCGGCCTTGGCGGGTTTTTCTCGCCGGTTTCGGCGGGGACCAAGCTCGCCGAGGGCAAGGAAACCCGGGAGATCGATGGCCGGCTGCACGTGTTCGAGAAGCCGCTGAAGGGCGATATTGCGCTGCTCAAGGCCAACAAGGCCGACCGCTGGGGCAATCTCACTTACATAAAGTCGGCGCGGAATTTCAACCCTGTGATGGCGATGGCCGCCGATTCGACCGTCGTGGAAGTCGACAGAATCGTGGAGCTTGGCGAGATGGCCGAGCATTTTTGTCGATCGCATCGTCGTTGTCGGAGCACAGGCATGACCGCCAAATCCCATCAGCCTCTGACGCGTGAACAAATGGCATGGCGCGCCGCGCAGGATTTGCCGGAAGGCGCCTATGTCAATCTCGGCATCGGCATTCCGACCTTGGCGGCGAGCTTTGTGCCGCCGGGGCGCGAGGTGATCTTCCACAGCGAGAACGGCATCCTCGGCATGGGTCCAAAGCCGGAGCCCGGCAAGGAAGATCTCTATATGGTCGACGCCGGCAAGAACCTGACGACGCTGGTCCCCGGCGGCTGCTTCGTCCATCACGCCGATGCGTTTTTGATGATCCGCGGCGGCCATCTCGATGTCAGCCTGCTCGGCGCCTTCGAGGTCTCCGAAAAGGGCGATCTTGCGAACTGGACCACCGAGGATCCGGCATTCCCGCCCGGCATCGGCGGCGCCATGGATCTCGCGGTCGGCGCCAAGGAAATCCGCATCATCATGGAGCACACCAGCAAGGCGGGCGAGCCGCGTATCCTGATGCACTGCACCTATCCGCTCACCGCGGCCGGCTGCGTCAAGCGCATTTACACCAACCTCGCGGTGATCGATGTGACCCCGCACGGATTGGTCGTGATCGAAATGATTCCGGGCATGACGGTTGAGAAGCTGCAAACGCTGACCGAGCCGAAGCTGCAACTGGCCCCCAATTGGAAGGCCCTGGCGCCGCCGGAGGCCCCCGAGGCCTGCGCGGCGTAGGCGCTCCTTATGCTCGTCATGCCCGGGCTTGTCCCGGGCATCCACGTCTTAAGAGGCTAGCAGCGAGGATAAGTCGTGGATGGCCGGGCATAGGCGAGCGGAAGCGACGCCGTCCTTCGGACGGCTATGCCCGGCCATGACGGGGGAAAAGTCGGCGCAAATTTACGGCCCTTTATCCATTCTGCTCTAATTTTTGGCATCGGCTCCCGGGAACTCACGTTCCCGGGTACTGCTGGCTGTTGAAAGAAGACGGGGGTCGACGTGCGATTGTCTGGACGTGTCTGGCCGCGATCTATATCGCCAAAACTCCCGACCTTGCGCTTTCGCGCGAAAGTCATGCTTGGCTTTGCCGTCGTGCTGGCGATCTCGGCTGCCAGCATGGGCATCGCCTATCTTGGATTTGAGCGCGTCTCCGCCGGCGTGGCGTCCTACCGACACAGCGTGTCGGAGGCCGATCTGGCGCGCAATATCGACCGCGAACTGATCTCGTACCGGGCGCTGGCGCGATATTACGTGGCGACCGGAAAGGAAGACGACGGCAAGGCGGCGTTGGCAGCCGAAGCCAGTCTCAAGGACGCCATCGATCAATCGATGAAGGGCACCACCAATCCGGCGGGGCTGGATCAGCTCACGCGCCTCGCCCGCGAATTCCGCGCCTTCACCAAGATTTTTGCCGAGATTCTCAAGGTCAAGGCCGAGAGCGCGCTGGTGACGCAGAACCAGCTCACGCGTGGCGGCAACATGCTGCGTTACAAGCTTGATGATCTCCCCAGCAACGCCGCCGACACGGAGCTTCAGGCGATCGAATTCGGCGTGAAAAAAGTGGCGGCGCAATTTCAAACAGTGACGGCGCTAGCCAGCACCTTCGTCATCAATTCCGACCAGACGGTGGCCGCCAGCGCGCTGGCGCGCATCAAGTTTGTCGAAAACTCGCTTCACGCGATACCGTCGACCGATGAAAAGATCGTGCAGGGCCTCAAGGAGGCCTCGACATTGCTTGAAGAGTATCGGCAAGCCCTGACCAAACTGATTGAGAATTCGAAATCGATCGATGAGCTGACAACCGAAATGACCGAGTCGGCGGCCGCCATCATGCAGGGCTCGGGCGCGATGAAAGCGGCGCTGCTTTCCGATCAACAAAGACTCGAATCGGAATCGGACGCGACCATCGGCGAGACCGAGCGGCTGATCGTGATGCTCGCGGCCGGCGGCTTCCTGCTCGGCGGCGTGCTGGCGCTGATGCTTGGCAAGGGAATTTCCCGCCCGATGACGGCGATGTGCAAGGCCATGCGCGAACTCGCCGGCGGCAATTTCGATGTCGTGCTGCCGGGCCTCGGCCGCAGGGATGAACTTGGCGAGATGGCGAGCGCGGTGGAAGAGTTCAAGGTGCAGGCCATCGCCAAAGCCGAACGCGATGCCGCGGCCCATGATGCCCAGAACAAAGCGAGCAGCGCGGCACGCCGCAGCGAGCTCATTCGCTTTGCGGACGATTTCGAGGCGGCGGTAGGCGTGATCGTCTCGAACGTTTCGGCATCGGCCGTTCAGCTCGAACAGGCTGCCGGCACGTTGACGCGGACCGCGGAAACCACGCAGAGCCTGTCCAGCCAGGTCGCGGGCGCATCGGAAGAGGCCTCCAGCAACATGCAATCGGTCGCCACCGCCACGAAGGAGCTTTCCACAACCGTCGATGAAATCGGCACGCGGGTGCGTGAATCCAACCGGATCGCCGAGGCAGCCGTCCTCCAGGCGCAGCAAACCGATGGGCGCATCGGCAAGTTGTCGCGCGCGGCGCAGGAGATCGGCGACGTGGTCAAACTGATCACGGCGATCGCCGAGCAGACCAATCTGCTGGCGCTGAATGCAACGATTGAATCCGCACGTGCCGGCGAGGCCGGTCGAGGTTTCGCCGTCGTCGCTTCCGAGGTCAAATCGCTGGCCGGCCAGACCGCGAAGGCGACCGACGAGATATCGTCTCACATTTCGGGCATGCAGGACGCGACACAGGAATCGGTTGCCGCCATCAAGGAGATTGGCGGCACCATCGCCCAGATATCGAGCATCGCGTCGTCGATTGCGAGCGCGGTGGAGCAACAAAGCTCCGCAACCCAGGAAATCGCGCGCAGCGTTCAGAGCGTCGCCCAGGGAACCCGTGAAGCTGCCGCCAGTATCATGCAGGTGAATCGCGGCGCCACGGAAACCGGCTCGGCGTCCGAAGACGTGTTGAATTCGGCACGATCGCTGTCGACCGAAAGCGCGCGCTTGCGCGAGGAACTCGACCGCTTCATGGGCAACATCCGCGCGGCGTGATTCCTCCTGCGTCGTCCCGGCGAACGCCGGGACCCATACGTCGAGGATTTTCGTTTAGGCACTGGGATCGAGGCCTTCTGTAACAATCAGCGTTGGGGGTTATGGGTCCCGGCGTTCGCCGGGACGACGCTGAGGATTACTCACGATTAAACTGCCGCTTCAACTCGGTCTTGGCGCGCTGTAGCCGTTCGCGTTGGGTTTTCGGCAGCGTCTTGCCGGCACGGTTGATATAAGACGTCAGCTCGGGCGATGCCTTTCTTCGTGTCGTGCTTGTCTTCCGCGTCGCCGGCTTTCGCGTATTCTTGCGAGGGCTTTTAAGGGTTGCGGCCTTGCGCGAAGGTGCGGTCTTCCGATGCTCAGCCATGATCAACTCCATGCCGTTGCTGGCGAAAACGAGTGCCGACGCGATCGGTTCCTTTGCCGGAATGCGGGAACTCGAACTTGCCGGAGGCGTTAGTAGATGCGGCCGGTACGATGGCGCGGCGCTTTTGGCCTTACTGCCTCAGAGCCCGGGAATGTTCATTTCCGGGCGTTTCCTCATTGGGTTTGGTCCATGGACTTGCAGCGCAGTTCGGCATTGAATCGCGGCGCCAAATCGCTGTGGTGTCAAGTCGCTGTGGTGTGTAGATAACGGCGAGCATTGGAGCAATGCGGGATGGCTGCCCTGAGCGATGCGACGATTGTTTCGACCGACGTCGCAATGGCGCCGGCACGAGGGCAACAAGATCGCGTCATCGAGACCAGTATTCCCTCGCGTCTCGACAGTCTGCGCTGGAGCGGCTTCCACACCCGTGTCGTGCTGGCCCTCGGCATCACCTGGATTCTGGATGGACTGGAGGTCACGCTCGCCGGCGCACTGTCAGGTGCGCTGAAAGAAAGCCCGCGGCTGCATTTCACCAATTTCGACGTCGGATTTTCCAACAGCGCCTATCTCGCGGGAGCCGTGCTCGGCGCGCTCGGATTCGGCTGGCTTACCGATCGGATCGGACGCAAGAAACTGTTCTTCATCACATTGGCGGTCTATCTCACCGCCACGGCCGCCACCGCGCTGTCCTGGAGCGTGGCGAGCTATGCGCTGTTTCGATTTCTGACGGGTGCGGGGATCGGCGGCGAATACACCGCGATCAATTCGACGATACAGGAGTTGGTGCCGGCGCGCTATCGCGGATGGACCGACCTTTTGATCAACGGCAGCTTCTGGATCGGTGCGGCGATGGGCGCTGTGAGCGCGATAGTGTTGCTGGATCCGCACCTGACTGGACCCGATCTGGGCTGGCGGCTGGCCTACCTCACCGGTGCCTGCCTCGGCCTCGTGGTGTTTGTGATGCGGATGTGGATCCCGGAAAGCCCGCGGTGGCTGATGATTCACGGTAAGCCCGATCAGGCGCATGCGATCGTCGACGATATCGAACGATCGGTTGTCGGAAGGGTGCAGGACCCGCGGCGGCATGCCTGGCCGAGGATCAAACTGCAAATGCGCCATCACACGCCGCTGCGCGAGGTGGCGCACACGCTGTTCGCGCTTTATCGCCAGCGCGCGCTGGTCGGACTGGCGTTGATGACCGCGCAGGCGTTTTTCTACAACGCGATCTTCTTCACCTTCGCGCTGGTCCTGACCGACTTCTTCGGGATCGCGTCGAACCAGGTCGGATGGTACATTCTCCCGTTCGCGGCCGGCAACTTCCTCGGGCCTTTGCTGCTGGGCCGGCTGTTCGATACGCTGGGCCGCCGCGCCATGATCACGTTCACCTACGGAATTTCGGGCGTTCTGCTCGCGGCTTCGGGCTATCTGTTTTCGATCGGCGCGCTGAGCGCGCAGACCCAGACCATCGCCTGGATGGTGATTTTCTTTTTTGCCTCGCCGGCCGCAAGTAGCGCGTATCTCACCGTCAGCGAGACCTTTCCGCTGGAAGTCCGCGCGCTTGCGATTGCGCTGTTCTATGCGGTGGGAACGGGAATTGGCGGCGTCGCCGGCCCGGCGCTGTTCGGGGCCTTGATCGACACCGGATCGCGCAACAGCGTCTTCGCCGGCTACCTGCTCGGGGCGGGATTGATGATCGGGGCGGCTATCATCGCGTGGCGATATTGTATCGCAGCCGAGCGCCAGCCGCTGGAATCGGTTGCACGGCCGCTGGCCTTTGTGGAGTAGAATGAAATGAATCACGACTTGATAGACAAGGATTTGGCCGAGATGCCATTGCAGGAAGACGGTCCGTCACCGGAAAAAAGGCCGCCGAACGCGATTTCGACGTCCAGCGATTTTGCGCGCCGGTTGGACGAGTGTGCAATTCTGCTCGACATCGACGGCACGCTGCTCGATCTGGCGCCGACGCCACGCGAGGTCTGGGTGCCGCCGGGTCTGGCAAGAACCCTTAACGGCTTGCTCGAGAAGACCGCGGGCGCGCTGGCGCTGGTCAGCGGGCGTTCGCTAAACGATATCGATCTGATTTTTGCGCCCGAACAATTTCCGGCGGTTGGTGGCCACGGCGCGGAAATGCGAATCTCCGGGGATAATGAATCCGTCGCCACCCATGCCCCGCCGATGGACAAGGAATTGAAGCGGCGGCTGGCGGCCATTGCCAAGCTCAGTCCGGGCATTCTGCTCGAAGACAAGGGCTATTCGCTGGCGCTTCACTATCGGCTGGCCCCGCATGCCGAGAAGGCGATTTACGAGGCGGTTTCCCTGATCAGGGCCGATCTGCCGAACGCGCCGATCGAAGTGCTGCCCGGAAAGTGCGTCTGCGAGATCAAGCATTCGGGCTTTAACAAGGCAACCGGCGTGCTGGAACTGATGGCCCACGAACCTTTCAGGGGGCGCCGTCCGATTTTTATCGGCGACGATGTCACCGACGAATCGGTGTTCGCCCTGATGCCCGATCTTGGCGGCCTTGCGTTCTCGGTGGGCCGGCGCGCGACGGGCGTGGCCGATCATTTCGACGAACCGCGCGACGTGCGCGAGTGGCTCGCGCGTCTGCTCGATGGCGAAAAGGCCGCAGTCCGACCATGATCTGTTGTGGATTTGTTGTGGCGGCCTTGTGGCATCGTCGAAACCACGGGGATTTCGCGCGCAGCCAGCCGTTACAGCGAAATTTTCTGCAGCCGAGTTCCGCCCTTGCACCGCCCGAATTTGGTTTGAATTCGTTGAAAGGGTGACGCGGAACCATATTGATGAATGGTTGTTAACTTGCGAGCGAAACATCCAGGAGGGGACTAGGTGAACCTCGTCGTCGTTTCAAACCGCGTTGCGCGCGGTAAAGTCAATGAACCCATGACGGGGGGGCTCGCGGCGGCGTTGCTGCCGGTGGTAGAGAAATCCGGTGCGATTTGGGTGGGTTCCAGCGGCCGCGTCCGCGACGGTGCCCAGAAGGAACCATTCGCCGAGATCGAGGCGTTGGGCGCGGGCGCGCTGGCGATGCTGGATTTGCCGGCCGCGCATTACGGCGGATATTATGAAGGTTTTGCCAACTCGGCATTGTGGCCGGCGCTGCATTCCCGCGCCGATTTGATCCGCGCCTCGCAGCAGGATTATCTGTCCTATCGCGAAGTCAACGCCTTCATGGCGCGGGCGCTGCTGCGATTTAAGAAACCCGACGCGGTGTTCTGGATTCAGGACTATCATTTTCTGGCGCTGGGCGCGGAGCTGCGCGATCTCGGCGTCACCCAGCCGATCGGATTCTTCCTGCATACGCCGTGGCCGGCGCGCGCCATCATCGAGGGGGTGCCGCATCATCGCGAACTGGTCGAGGCAATGCTGGCCTATGATTTGATCGGATTCCAGACCGAGGACGACCGTGAGAGTTTCCTCGGTTATCTTTCGTTCGGTCTTGGTCTTGAGGTCGAAAACGGCGTCGTTACGTCGCGCCACGGCACAACGCGCATCGCGGTATTTCCGATCGGAATCGATCCCGAGAGATTCGCGGTGCAAGCCGCCAAGGCCGTATCGCATCCCGATGTGTCGCGGTTACGCCGAAGCCTGAATGGCGAGAAGCTGGCGATCGGCGTCGATCGGCTGGACTACTCCAAGGGGCTGATCAACCGCATCGAAGCATTCGACCGCATGTGGGCGTTGCAGCCGGCGCTGCAGCGGACGGTGTCCCTGCTGCAGATCGCAACCCCTTCGCGGGGCGCGATCGAAGCCTACGGCAATCTGCAGAACGAACTTGCCAAGCTCGTCAGCGATGTCAACGGCCGTCACGGCGAAGTCGACTGGACCCCGATCCGCTATCTCAACAAGGGTTTTAGCCAGACCGTGCTGTCGGGGCTTTATCGCACCGCCCAGGTCGGCGTGGTGACGCCGCTGCATGACGGGATGAATCTCGTCGCCAAGGAATATGTCGCGGCACAAAATCCGGCCGATCCCGGTGTTCTAGTGCTGTCGAAATTCGCAGGTGCTGCGAACGAACTGGACACCGCGCTGCTGGTCAATCCGCACGATATCGACGGCATGGCGCGGACCATCGCGGTCGCGCTCTCGATGCCCCTGACCGAGCGGCGCATGCGCTGGGAAGCGATGATGACAAAACTTCGCGCCGGCACAATCCAGCAATGGTTTGCCGATTTCGTCGAGGCGCTGCGGGAGACCCATCTCGATAAGACCGAGCCCGAGCCGCTGATGGCTGAGGCGCCGCCGGCCCTGGTTCCGCTGCGCTCGGTCAATACCGGCCGCGCGCGGTATCATTAATACGAGGCTAGTAGCAATACGACACGCCGTCGAGAACGGCACAGCGTGCCTTGTTCGGCGCGCTCGGATTCTCCATCGGCACCATGCCTTTTCCGTGGCCGACGAATACGCCCGGTCCGACGATCACAGACGATTTGTTGCCGATGATGACGCTCGGATGCGGCGACGCCAGGCTCGACCGCGTGCCGTCCGCCCAGATGATCGCATCGCCGGACCAGACGCCGCGCCGGCCGTCATCGCAGCTGACGTCGACGCCTTGACGCGTGCAGGCCTGCGCCAGCGCCGGCCCGGCATAGCCCGCGGAGATCGCGGACATGAGAATCGAGACCACAAGCGCCGGATCGATGGTCATGCCGCTCTCCGTTGGTTGGGTTGTCGCTATCGTCAATCTTCGCCTGTAACCGGTTTTCGGCTCAAGGCTTTAAATGCGCAGGCCCGGCGCCGCGAAGAGGCGTTAAATTATCAAGACTATTCAATCGGTTGGGGAAATAGCCCGGATCGCGGTCCGCCGTCCCTTGCAAAAGTCGCCGTGCCCCTTCAAGACAGGCCATCTGGAGAGATGGCCGAGTGGCTTAAGGCGCACGCTTGGAAAGCGTGTGTGCGGGAAACCGTACCGTGGGTTCGAATCCCACTCTCTCCGCCAGTATGGTGTTCTCCCTTGTTCGCCATCATTCGAAACCCACAATAAAATCAGTGCGTTGTCCGGCTAGTTGTATTTACTCGTTCGCCGGAGTTCGTCAGAATCGTCGCACTGTTCGTGGTTTTTCCCCGTGAGTTTGGCGGACGGTTTTGATCGGAGAACACACATGGCTGGGAAGCTAAAGCCCCTGGAAGTCGCTCGCCAGATCACGCCCGGGAAGTATCCCGACGGCGACGGCCTCTATCTCGTCGTCGCGGGTCCGACGTCAAGGAACTGGTCCTATCGCTACTGGATCAAGGGCAAAGAACGCTGGCACGGCCTGGGCTCCCTGCAAGACGTGTCCTTGAAAGACGCGCGCATCAAACGCGATACCGCGCGGCAGGAAGTGCGCGCCGGCGTGGATATCGTCCAAGTGAAACGATCGGCCAGGGAGGGCGCAAAAGTCGAGGCGGCCGTTGCCGCAGCGCCTACGTTCAAGGAGTGCGCGGAAAGATACATCAAGGACAATGAGTCCAAGTGGAGCAAAAAGCACGCCGCGCAATGGCCGTCATCGCTCGATCAATACGCCTACCCGACGATTGGTCATTTGCGCATCGCGGAGATTTTGCCGAGCCACATCTTCGAGCTGCTTGAGCCAATCTGGATCGAGAAGCGCGAGACTTCGAACCGCGTCCGCGGGCGCATCGAAACGATAATCGCGAAGAATGTCGACATCGACGACAATGAGTTTCGCAATCCCGCCGAACTCACAAAGCAGCTGCGCGAGAAACTTCCTAGGCGGCCGAAGCGGGTCGTCCGCCATCACCCCGCCTTGCCCTACGCCGATGCACCGCAGTTCATGACCAAGCTGTCGGGCGCCTCGGGCATCGCCGCCGAGATGCTTAGGTTCGTGATCTTCACAGCCTGCCGCACCACCGAGGCAATAGAAGCGCGCTGGTCTGAGATCGACAGATCTTTATCGGCATGGCGAATTCCCGGCGAACGAATGAAGATGGACCAGGAGCACGTTGTCCCTCTGTCAGATCCTGTACTCGCTATTCTGGATCGGATGCGTGACGGCAGCCAAAGTGAACTGATCTTTCCTAATCCCGAAGGCGGGCAGTTCTCGGAAAACGCGATGCTCGCCGTTCTCGATCGCTTGGGTTACGGACACGTGACCGTGCACGGCTTCCGCGCCACATTCGCGACCTGGGCCGAAGAATGCACCGATTATCCCGATGGCGTACGCGAGGCCGCGCTTGCGCACAAATACAAGAACGAGACGGTTGCCGCTTATCAACGCGGAGCCAAGCTCGAGAAACGGCGCGCCCTCATGAGCGACTGGGCGGAATTCTGCGGCAAGCCAGCGACCGGCGCCTCTGTCGTGACGCTTTCGCGCGCCGTCTGATCCGGGGCGGAATCGAACCGCTCTCTCCACCGTGAAAGACAAAACGACCTCGGTGGGCGCGGGACGGGTGAGTAGGGAGCCGTGGTTCCCGGCGCGGGCGGTCCCGTGAAGGTCCAGCGAAGCCAGCGCGGCCGTCGCTCACTTGATCATTATAGCGTCCGATTCGACGGTACGGGAGCTTGGACCCAAGTTTGGACCCAAACACCGCGGAACACGTCATAACCAATCGGCACTGGACGCCATCGGCCGTCGGCGCGACACACTGAATAACCTACACAAAATGACGGGACGATACGGGCCAGTATGGACCCCGGCGACTTTCAAGACCGGTGCTCATGCCCTATCGTTCAGTAGACCTTGATGCCGTCCTCAGTGTGAATGCGCAGCTGAAACGACGAGTGGGAGACGACGTAGTTCTTTCCACGCCATTCGAAAACCGCTCTCATTGTGTTTTGCGGCGCGCGGTCCCACGCTTCCTGTGCGCGTGCCAGCAGTTCGATCCGATCATGCTCAGTCAGTTGGTCGATCATCACTCCTCCGCGGTTCCGTGCGGTCAATCCGTCATCAGATCGTAATCGCGACGCAAAACACTTTGGACATGGAGTGCGGCGCGAGCCGCGGTGTTGGCATCAGCAGCGCCTGCGGACAACACACATAGGGACC
>WNFB01005268.1_pt1 | contig 11723 bp, 9 predicted proteins | sample 5400501 | NCBI WGS metagenome assembly WNFB01 (sample SAMN13153341, study PRJNA577476) | soil metagenome | isolation source: 200 cm saprolite under Douglas fir tree site 2 hole 1 | place: USA:California | collected 2015-04-18 | reverse complement strand
AGTTGTGCGTTCGCGGTGTCCGTCACAGTGATGGTCTGGCTGGGGAGGGTCATCAAAGTTACGGAGAACATGTGGCTTCCGGCATCCGCGGTCGTGAAGGTGTAATCGGCCGGCATCTTGCCCAGCTGCGCCGCCAGCAAGTCGGTCGTGGTGAAGTGCACGGTTCCGACGTAATTAGTGGCTACGTTTCCGAACCGATCGTACAGTGTGACCTGAACGTTGAACGGCTGATTCGCGACCGCTGAACGCGGTGCGACAATCGACGCCTTCGCCGCTGCGGCTGCGGTCACCTGGATGGTCACCGATCCCGCGATGGACGCGTTGGCGATGTCGGTGCCGGTGATGGTCTGGGATCCCGACCGGTCCAACGTCGCCGAGAACGTGCCCTGCCCGCCGGTCAGTGTCGAGTCGGGCGGAAGAGCAACACCGGTCGACGTGTCGGTGGTCGTGAAGTGGACTGTTCCGGCATACGACCGGTCGGTGTTGCCGTACTGATCCAGCGCGCTGACCGTCACCGCAAAGGCGTTTCCGGCTGTGGTCGTGGAAGCGGGGTTGGTAGCCAGTGCGAGGTGCGTGGCGGGTGCAGCGACCACGGTCATCGTCATCGGACTCGACCCGGAGCCGACATTGTCGGAGGCCGTAATCGTCTGCGCACCCGCCTTTATCAAGGTGGCCGTGAAGGTTCCTTGACCATTGGTCAGGGCCGAATCGGCCGGAAGAGCAACGCCCTGTGAGGCGTCGCTGCTGGCGAAGTGCACGACCCCGGCATAAGTCGTGAGGGTGCTCCCAAACGGATCCTCAGCCGTGACCGTGAACGAGAATGGGGTGCCCGCGGTCGCGGTCGCAGGTCCGACGGGTGCCAGCACCAGCATCGCCGGCGCCGCGTTGACCGTCACGGACACGGTGGTGGACAAGCCGTTGGCTACGTCGGAGACGCTCAGGGTCTGGGATCCAACCTGGCCCAGCGTCACCGTGAATGAACCTTGCCCGTTGGTCAGCGTCGAGTCCGCAGGAAGCGTGCCGTGCCCCGAGGCGTCACTGCTGCTGAAATGAACCGTTCCGTTGTAGCCGGTGACCACGTTGCCCTTCACGTTTTCGGCGACCACCGAGACAGTGAACGGCCGTCCCTGCGTCACGGACGCCGGTGCAGTGACCTTGAGGTCGTGCACGATCGGGGCGCCATACAGGAAGGCCGACAACAAGTTCGCGGTCGTTCGCTGGATTCGCGCGTCGGCCAGGCTGGACACGAGGTTGTCCAACGCCCAGCTCCAGGACATCGTCCCGCTCGCGAACACCCATGCGCCGCTCGGAGCCTGGTAGATCGATGAATTCGAGTAGCGGGCCGCGCCACTCGTATCCATGAATGGGGATGTGGACAGAAGCGTCCGGTTGGTCGAGGTAGGGGCGGGATAGTTGGTGTCGTAGCGGTCCATCTCGTAGCCGACGATGCCGTGGACCGCATCGCCATCTTTGAATCCGGTGCCTGCGTACACCCAATGCGAGCTGTTGGTCACGACATAGTCGGCGTTGCTGTTGAAGTCGACCTCTCCGCTGATCGTGAGGCCCGTGAGCGTTTGACCCGGCCGGTTCAGGTAGCCTGAGCGCCACGCGACCGTCAGCGTCGGCCCTTGCACCGGATCGAGCGTGGGGTCCTTGTAGCAAACCTCGACACGGTTCGGGACCCCTGTGTCGGAAGGTTCGAACCGCACCTGCCACCCGAGGACGTCGGCGCCGAAGAACGCCAGGTTCACGCCCGCGTCTCGAGCCGCGGTGGCGGCGTTGTACATCTCGAGCGACCAGTACTCGGAATGTCCCCCGACCAGAAATGCATTGCTGCTCAACAGCGCCTGGCCGTTTGCGTGCGTGTCGATGTCCGTCGAGTAGGTCACGTCGTAGCCTGATTGTTCGAGCCAGCGGACTAGCTGGACCTCCCAGCTGAGGAACATCCGAGCGCCGTTGTCGGCGTACGGACGGTCAAACGAGACCTTGACCGCCCGCGCATCGCCGGCGACGGTGTTGGCGCCGTAGCTGTTGAAGGCGTACAGGCTTTTGCCGGTCACGTGGTCGTTCGGATAGTTGTTGTAGGCCTGGTCTGTGTTGACACTCTCCTGGTATAGGAAGGCGGCCGGCCTTCCGTCCTTGACCACAAACGGGATGTAGGACTCGAAGCCCAGGGAGTTCGTAAGCATCACGAGGTAGACGCCGCTGGTCCAGTCTGCCGGAACGGTCAGCCAATAGCTTGGGGTCCAATGGCATGCAATCAGACCGGTGGTTGGGTCCGCTGGACAGGCCTGCTGCGTGGACCCGGCCAAGCCACTCTGGTGGAGTCGCAGGCGACCTCCGAGACCGCTGTACCAACCGATACGGTAGATGTCGATGGTGTAGGTCTGGGCAGGGCTCACCGAGACAAACAACGTGATGGTCGCGTTCTGATTCACGCTGGTCGCAGACGCGTATCCCTTGACCTGTTGCGTCTGATCGTCGGCGACCAGCGAGCCGAGCCGCCAACCAGTCGAGCCAGGCAGCGAGTTTTCGGCCCCGATCGGGTTGTCTGCCGCCAGCGCGCGCATCGGTGTGGCGGGGTTGGTTGCCAGCATGACCGCTGCCATCAGCAAGACCGGCGCGATCTGTCGGGGGATCTTCACCTGCTCACGACGCGCTATCCGCCGCCGTAGACGCACGCCGCCGCCGCCGGCTGCTCGGACGCCCGGATGTGACCGTCGTTGACATCCCGCGCCCAGAAGACGGATACGGCGTAGCTCAGGTTGTCGCATTCGGCGTCCCCGTCAGGAGTCCCCTTGAAGTTGTACGCGGTCCATCCGACCATCGTCCCGGTCTTCGTGAACTCGAAGTAGTACTGGCAGCGGTCGGCGCCCACGAAAAGGTCCGCTCCACCGACGACGACCCAGCTCGGATAGTTGAAGCCACATTGTGAGGCCAGGTCGTTGGGCGCGACGTCTGTGTCGATGTACGGCGTGGGCGCAAGGATCGCCTTCCCGAGCATGTCGCCTTGCGTCAGATAGTGGTAGATGCGGTTCGAGGCATCAGGCTTGTACCAGATCGTGTCGTCGGCAGCGTCATATGCCAGCCCGTCGACGAGAGACGTGAAGCAGATGGTCGTCTTGCAGTTGCCCGGCCGACCCTGGACGGGATCGATGTTGAACGCGAGCGTGGCGATGCCCGTTTTGGTCAGCTGGTAGATCGAGAGACCGTCGGCGCCTATGGCCCAGAACACGCCACGGCGAGCGTCGTACGACATCGCATTGACGCCCTCGATCCCGAGCAGGGCCGCCGGCCAGGTGATCGGGATGTCGATGTGGCCGGTGGGCGTGGTCGACACGCACGGATTCCCGCACAGCGGCGGTATGTCGATCCGGTGCAGGACCGTGCCGTTTCTCTCGGCGTAATACAGGTACTGCCCGTCGAAGGTGACGCCGATCTCCGGAACCGGCCCCTCCGGCGTGATCACGTCGGCAACCGTGTCGCCTGCCGCCGCGCCGACCGGCCACGCACCGACCAGGCCAAATCCAAGCATGAGGACGAACGCCGCCAGAACGTGGGAAGGCTGCTTCATCACATTCCTCTGCCCCGAGAGAATCAGATCCCTGACCGAGCGGCAATGGGTTGGTTGGTGCCCGTCATCAGGCCGGTCCCGGCCGCCTTGGGACATCGGCCCGGCCGGTTCCGCTTTCGGCCATCTACCTCTGAGCTCATCCGCCCTAGGTTGATGCATGGATGTTGACCTGCGGCCTCGACGATCAGGAATGGCTGAGGCTCGTCCAACGGTGCGAGGACGCGACGGCCTTCCACCTCCCGGCATGGTCGTTGGCGGTGTGTGAGACGTACGGCTTTCCCGGATTTGTGCTCGCGGTTGAGGGCGACGGGGGGCGGGTCGTCGCCGGTTTGCCGGTCATCGAGGTTCGCGACCTGCTCGGCCGCCGCCGCCTGGTCTCGCTTCCGTTCACGGACCACTGCCCCGCACTCATCCAGGAAGGCACGGATCCAGCCGACTTCACGCGCTCGCTCATGCTCTGGCGGGCGGGCCACGATCGGCTCAGCGTGGAAGTCCGGGGCGAGCTACCCTCGTTGACAGGCATGCTCACCGACGAGGTCGGGACCAGGCACCTGGTTCGCCTCGAGCCCGATCCCGAGATCCTGTTCCGGCGTCTGCACCGAAACCGGATCCAGAAGAGGGTCAGGAGGGCCCGGGAGCTCGGAGTCGAGGTGACCTTGAGCCGGTCGATCTCGGACCTGGAGGCGTTCTACCGGCTCCACTGCCAGACGCGCCAGCGCCAGGGCGTGCCGGTCCAGCCCCGCCGCTTCATCAGGAGCATCTGGGAGAAGGTGATCGAGCCCGGTCACGGCTTCGTGATCATGGCCACGGCGCAGGGGTCGGCGATCGCGACGGCGCTCTTCCTGAGCTGGAACCGGCACCTCGTCTACAAGTACGGGGCCTCAGACCGGAGGCATTGGCGGCTCGGAGCCAACTTCCTCGTCCACTGGACGGCGATGGAGTGGGGCTGCGTCAATGGGTACCGGACTTATGACTTCGGCCGGACCGATGCGGGCCACGAGAGCCTGCGCGAGTTCAAGGCCGCCTGGGGCTCGACCGAAGTCCCGCTCGTATACACGCACCTGGGCAACGCCCTCCGTGCGCTGGGGCGCGGCCACGGGGCGAGCGTCTTCAACCACATCATTCGGCACTCGCCCACAGTCGTCTGCCGGGCGGCTGGTGAGCTGCTCTATCGGTACGCGGCGTGAGCCGAGAGTTGTACGCCGGCAACTCACCTGATCGCTTCTGGCGTTTGCTCGCCAAACCCGAGCCCAGCCGGGAACTCTGGGATGAAGCGATCAGGAGGGCTGCTGTGGTCCTGCCGCGCCAAGCGCGCTCGAGCGGCGACCAAATCGAAAGCATCCTCTTCAAGACGCTCGGCGAAGGTCAATTCGGTCCCGATCACTGGGAGTTGGGCAGCGCCCAGCGCGCGTACTACGCGCTCAAACCACTTCTGCCGCGCTGGTTGACGCGCCGCGTGAAACGGGTGTACGGCGCTCATCGGGGCGGGGCTCGTCAGCTGGCCTGGCCGATCGAAGGCAGGTACGTGCGTTTCCAGTTGGGAGTCGTCAGCAACCTACTCGAGATTCTTGGCCGCGCCCACCTACCCTTCCTCGACTTCTGGCCCGATGGTCGTAGGTTCGCCTTCGTGCTGACGCATGACATCGAGACAGCGGAAGGGCAGTCGTTCGCCTGCAAGGTCGCCGACATTGATGCTGAGTTCGGATTCCGATCGTGTTTCAACTTCGTGCCCGAGCAATATCGGTTGGACCGGGGGCTGATGGACGAGCTGTCGGCGCGCGGTTTCGAGATCGGCGTGCACGGCCTCAAGCACGACGGCCGAGACTTCGAATCGCTTGACCAATTCAGGCGCCGAGCGACCCGGATGAACCAATTCATTCACGACTTCGGGACAGTCGGGTTCCGCGCTCCACTGACCCACAGAAATCCGCAGTGGATGCAGATGCTAGACATCGAGTACGACGGCTCCTTTTTCGATACCGATCCGTACGAGCCGATCGCCGGCGGCACGATGTCCATCTGGCCGTTCCAGCTGGGACACTTCGTCGAGCTGCCGTACACGCTTGCGCAGGACTACACAGTCGTAGAGGTCGCGGGCGAGACCACGCCTCGAATGTGGTTGGAGAAGGTCGAGTTCATCCGCGCCAACCACGGTATGGCGCTTCTGAACACCCATCCGGACTATCTGCGGAAACCTCTCACCAGGCGCATCTACTCCGAATTCCTGGCTGCGATGCGCGAGCGAGCCGACTTCCACCACGTCCTACCTCGCGAGATCGCGAGATGGTGGCGGACTCGAGCCGCGGCGACTGCCGTTCAGGAGCTGCCGGATGCATGCGTCGCAACCATCGATATCGATGGCGAGATCAGCCGATCGGAACCTGCCAGTCGGAGCGACCAACATGCTTCTCGTATAGAGGGTGCGAGAAGTAATGCAGAACGTATTGCTTAGCGTGCCATTCGGCGGCGATCGCCCGCTTATATGCAAGTCCATGGATGAGCGCCACCTTTCGGTCTGAGTGCCTCGCGTTGAACTCGGCTATCGCCAGGAGCTCGCCTGTGTATTCGGAGTGGAGCTCCCAGTCGTCGCCGATGACGTCATCGAAGTGGCAAAAGACCCGTGGCAGGAGCAGGTGCGGGTCAGCCTCCAGAAGCGCGAGAGCGGCAGCCGTCGACGAGTAGTAGTCGAGATCAAAGGCTACAAATCCGATTGGGAGTAGACCGGGCCTCGTCAGGAACTGCGGAACTGTCTGGGCCACGTCGCCGATGATGATCTCGGCCGCGGCCAGGCGATCACGGAGGGCATGGCTGTTCATAGCGAAGTACCCCGACCTCCAGACATAGGGCATGTCCTGATAGCCACGGGGTTCCGGCAAGCCTGAACCCATGTCGAATCCAAAGACGTCGATCTTGATACCAAGCCGTGTCTGGATGGCTCGGGCATGTCCTTCGAGAGCCAGAAGCCCCTGTCCTCCCGCCACCCCCATCTCGATGACTGAGATGCCGCTCAGGCCGAGAGCACGGGCCTGAAGAGCTGCCTGATAGGTTCCGTACGCATAGCCAGGCCGGTCCACAGCATCCCACTTGAGCCTGGTCTCGAATGACGCCCGGGGCAGGCGAAGCAGGATCGCGCGCGGGATTCGAGTCGGCTCCAGGACCAGGCGACCGAGGTCCTTGACGCTCATGCGAAGCCTACTTGTCGAGGACGCTGATGATGTCCCACTTCTTGGTCAACTTGAACTCGCCCGCGCGTCCCCATGAGCCGAATTGGTCCACCAAAGTGAGGCCGTGCTTCGCGACCATGCCGGCAAACTCGGCGGCTGTCATGTTGCTGCGCTGGCCGATGTCTCCCGCACTGTCTTCGCGACCTGCCCGGGCATGGTGTATGACGGCTCGACCACCCGGCCGCAGCACCCTGCTGATTTCGCCAATGTAGGCGTCGACGTCGGGGGGTGCGATGTGCACGAAGACGTCAAACGACCACACTCCGTCCACGCTGTTGCTGCCGATCGCGGAGAGGCTCCTGCCATCGGTGACGTGAAATTCCATGTTTCTGGCGTGCTCGAACCGGCGGCGGCAGATTTCGATGCATCGGTCAGAAAGGTCGACCAGGATGAGGTGGCCGGCGAGCGGCTGGAGGGCCTCGGTCCAACGGCCGGCGCCCGGCCCAATCTCCAGGATGGTGGTACCCGGTTCGAGGTTTGCGAGCATCACCTCGTCGATGAGCGACCGCTTCCATTCCTCAGAAGGCGTCCATTCCTCGCCCCGCCCGGACCAATCCCACCGCTGCCAGTACTCGTAGTTGATCGCGCGTCCTGTGCGTGCGTTCAAGCCATATCGCTGTTCGAGCCGGGCCATGCGCTCTTGCGCAAAGAGGCTGGCACGGTTGAGACCAGCCACCATCGCCGCGTACGCCGTCCACCGAAAGCCGTTTTCGGCGATGAGTAGACGAGCCCATCGGACTCGACCCAGACGAGCCCGCTGAGAGCGCTGGACGATGGACTCCGCGGTATCAGTCATCCGGAAGCTCCATGCCCCAGCTGGAGCATCGAGCTCAGCCGAGCCAGAGCCCGCTGGTGCTGGGCGCGCAGGTGGACCTGCAGCTCCCGGCTCCTGGCGGCCAATTCATCCTGTCGACCCAGTGCCTGCAGGACTGCATCTGCCATCGCAGGTGGATCGTTGGGCGAGAACAGGGCGGCGGGGCCGAATCGCGAGCGCAGGCCAGGCAGGTCCGACAGTACGAGCGGCCGCTCGAGCCCGATCGCCTCAAAGGCGGCCCTGTTCATGATGTGCGGGTCGGTGCTGAACACGGCGACGACGTTGGCGGCGAGCAGCTCTCCAAGGAACTTCGTGTAATCGAGCCAGCCGGTGAAGATGGCGTTGTCCGGCGCTCCCTGCCGAACCGAAATCGGGACTCGCCGTTCGTCGCCGGTGAGGCGAAATTCGACATCCGGAGCCAGCCTCGCCGCCTGGATGACGGCTGCCACCGGTTCGTTGCCGTCCAGGCTCCCGGCCACCACGGCACGCAGTCCCGGTGGACGGGGCAAGGGCGAAGCATCACGGGCCGCAGGCAGGTCATCCGGGAGCAGCAGGGCGCGTGCCCCCCATGCCCGGACCAATTCTTCGTCCTCCAACGTGTGGACGAGTGTGGCGGCAGCCTGCCGGCAGACTGGTCGGAGGAGCCGGCCCGACCACCGCCACTTCCATGAGTGGAAGGCACCGGTGTGGCAATCGACCACGAGGCGACATCGGTGGGTCGCGCACCAAAAGCTCGCAACGAGCGGCGCGACGACCGGTGGAGTGATGACCATGAGCACGCCAGGCCGGTGGCGCCGGAGCAGTCGCCACATCCGGATCGAGTCGAACAGATAGCGAACCGGCAGCAGGGCCTTCGCTCTCGGACGGCCTCGGAGGTACCACGCGCGTCCTCCGAGGGCATTGGCAAGCGCCTCGGTGCGGCCCTGGTAGTTGTCCCAGGCCACGGCGAGCAGGAAGCCCTGCTCCGCGGTGCTCGTGGCCGTCTCAGTGGCGTTTCGTAGCGCCCTGCCCGCCACCAGCCTGCCGACGATCTCTTGATAACGCTGGCGCTGGTGTGGCCACCGGTAGGGCTCGTTCACGTGTGTGGCGCGACTTACGAGCTGGTGGCGTCGCTCAGGATCGTCATGCAGCTCGCGGATCGCACGCGCGAGGTCCCGCGCGTCGCCGGCAGTGAACATCTGGAAGCACGACTGGTCGAAGTAGGCTTCGACTGCACTGGTTCGCGAAACGATCGCCGGCTTGCGCATCGTGATGTAGTCGAACATCTTGTTCGAGTGGGTGAGATCGCGAAAGATGTCGCGGCGTAGCGCGACGATCCCCACGTCGGCGTCAGTGATCGCCTGGACCAGCTGCTCGAGGGGTACCCAACGCTGCGACAGGTGCACGCGGTCCGAGACTCCGAGGTCGGCGACGAGCGATTGGATCTCGGGCAGCGCCGTGCCCTCGCCGTAGATGTCCAGGCGGAGCCCGGGGATCTCATCCTTCAGCAGTGCCACCGCGCGCACGATGACATCGATGCCAAAGATCCTCTCGACCGTGCCGTGACAGATAAGCCGCAACTCGCCCGGCACAGGTTTCGATGGCGTCACAAGTCTGGGGTCGAACGCGTCTTCGTCGGAGGAGTTCAAGACGACCTCGATCTTGGCGGGCTGCGCGCCCCGGCTCACGAACGCAGACCGCATCTGCTCTGTGCAGGTGATGACCTGGTCGGCAAAGCGGATCGCCGCCTGCTCCATCCAGGCCACGAAGCGAACGGCTGGATGACGCAATCCCACACCGAACTTCACGGCGTAGAACTCCGGCATGCATTCGTGCAGATCGAGCAGCACTCGAGCTCCCAGCAGGCGGGGGACGATCGCCGCAAACACCAACGAGTCGGGCATGGAATTGACCTGGACCACGTCAAAGCGCCGGCGCAGATGGAGAGCCGCGACCAAGACTGATGCGACCGCAAAGAAGGCCGCGTACTGAATCACGTAGTTGAAGCGGCCGGCGCGACGAGTTGGGATCGGGACCCGATGCGCGGTCACGTGGCCCTGGCTTTCGAGGCGTTTCTCGCCGGGCCGGCGCAGGCAGATCACGTCGACCTCGTGGCCCGCCTGCGCCAGCGCGTCCACCTCGCGCCGCACTCGGGGATCAAGTGGGTAGTAGCCCTGCCGAATCAAACAGAGCCGTGCCGGCCTGGTGCGTGGTCCGTCAGCCGGTGCGACCGTCACGCTCCGGGGCGCGCTTGGGCCAGGCGGATTGCGTTTAGGCAGGTATGAGCCACGGTGTGTAGGGCCATCAGACTCCTCTGCCGCCGAGCGTAGGCGCTGGCCACGCAACCGGGGAATGGGCGCCCGACGCTGCGCCACGCCGCGAGTACCGCCCGAAACGGGACTGGCGCCCACGGCATGGGCCAAGCGTCCTACTGAGGTTGGCTCAGCATCCGCCGAAGGCGGTGTTCGCCGCCGCCAGCGACGCAGGCGACGAGTCGAGCGCGAACGTGCTTCCGGCCGGGTTGAACCAGATGACCGCGGTGATCCGAGTGTAGGTGCTGCCGAGCGCCGACGCGGCGTCGAGGATCCACTGCGACTTCGAGACCCCTGCGGGGTCGCTGGGGGTGGCTTCCGCGCTGGCCCACTCGCCCAGCATCATCGGCTTGGTTGCGTTGAGTGAGGCGACCCGGGAATAGATCCCGGTGTCAGCCAAGCCCTGGCTGAGAGACGCCCAACCCCCGCCATTGGCGCCCCAGTTGAAGACGTCGATTGCCAGCCAATCGACATATGCGTCCCCAGGGTAGAAAACGCGCTGGTCGACATAAGACGGGTTCCACACGTTGGCCGTCCAGACAAACTGCACGTTGGTCGCGCCCGCCAGAGCGAACCGGTCGTGCACATGGCGGTAGGCCGAGATGAAGTCGGCGGGAGTGTTGCCGTTGACGGCGTAGCCCCACGGAAACCAGTTGCCGTCCATCTCGTGTCCGAAATCGAGAAGCACCAGGCCGCCATATGTATGCAGGCCGTTGGCCCACGAGTCGATGTAGGGGTCGAACGTTCCGGCCGCGATCTGCTGGAGCGGAAAGGTGTTGTTCGCGGCCGTGTATGGCGCGGGGCCCCACGGTTCCCAGGTGATGAAGGGAGTGGAGCCCGTCACGCCGACGGACGAGTAGGCGCGGACGTTGCTGAGCATCCACGGCTGGTTGGCCGAGAAGTTCCCTGCGCCTGGGTCGCCCCACTGGGCGAACCAGTGCACGATGCTCGAGTGCCGGTTGACGGCCGCATCGAGGTTCTTGATCGCGGTCTCGCTGGGATCCCATGGCGTGTTGGTGTCGTACACCCCGTACTGAACCGAGCACGGAAGGTTCCCGGCATGTGTCGGCCGTGTCGAAACCGCCAGCGCTGCGAACAGCAGCAGCGAGGCGAGCATGATCGCTCCCGATCGACTCGATCGATTCGGTTGGCTTCGGACCAGGTTTGCCATCGGGTATCAAGCCTCCTCGACGACGGGATGTGTGACTCGCGAGATCGAATTCGTCTTACGTCGCAAGTCGCCGATAACCGTGGTCAGCGTGCGGGCCAGGATCTGGATATCGACCCACAGCGACCAATTGCGCACGTAGCGAACATCCAGGACCATCATTTCGCGCGCGGATAGCCGATCGCGGCCTGAGACCTGCCACAAGCCCGTGATCCCAGGCTTCACCAGCTCATCGAGGCTCGACCGCCTCAAGTACTTGCCCACGCGCGTGATCCGCGGGTCCAGCTCCGTTTTGTACCGCTCACCAGACCGGCGCTCTTGAAACCAGTCCCGCGCCGCCTGGAGGTGGTACGCCTGGCTGCTCTGGTGATACATCGACCTAAGCTTCCAGAGCGTGAAGGGCCGGCCCAGGTAACCGATTCGTCGCTGGCCGTAAAAGGCCGGCCCGCGGCTGTCGAGGCGGATGATGACGACCAGAAAGGCCAGCACCGGCAGCGCAGCGACCAAGGCGATGGAGCCGACCACGATGTCGACCACCCGTTTGAACGGGGTGCTCCTGGGCAGCGCATGGACTCCCACCGAGACGTCGAAGTCATCGATCCGGATGTCGGGCAACGCGCTCATGCCGTCCTCCTGAGCTGCTGGGTGCGCA
>WNFB01005108.1_pt1 | contig 11723 bp, 11 predicted proteins | sample 5400501 | NCBI WGS metagenome assembly WNFB01 (sample SAMN13153341, study PRJNA577476) | soil metagenome | isolation source: 200 cm saprolite under Douglas fir tree site 2 hole 1 | place: USA:California | collected 2015-04-18 | reverse complement strand
GCCCGGTCAGGGCCTTGGCCTTGGTCCGGTAACTCTCATGGGGCCCCCAATTCGTCTCATGTACGCCGAACGGCACGTTAAGCTCATATAATCTAGATTATCTCCTGCGGTAAGCCGATTTGCAGACGAAGCAATTCGTCAGAGACGCCACCGGTCTGGTCAGGGAGTACGGGGCCCTGGACACCCTACTCTTCGCTTCGGTCTTCGTCTTCGCACTGGTTTTCACAATCACGCAGTTTGCGTGGTTCTACGGAAACACGCTAGGGGCTGACCTAACCGGTTCTCTCCTCCTAGCGGCCGTCCCGTTTGCGTTCCTGATGCTCACTTACTGGGCAATCGGGGTGATCATGCCGAGGACGGGGAACGACTACGTCTGGGTGGGACGAATCCTGCACCCCTCCATCGGATTTACCTGGGGGATGGTCTATGTCCTGATCGTTTTCCTGTCTGCGTTCATCGGGGCGGGGACAGGCCCGCTGGCCTTCGCGGTGTCATCAATCGTCTCCGTCGCCGGATTGCTCGGAGGGCCCTCTTCATCCCTGAACAGTCTCGGGACCTTCCTGGGCGGGCCACAGGGAACGTTGGAAGTGATGATACTTTTGACACTGGTAGTGGCCGCGTTCACGATTTTCGGCTCCAAGTTGATCAAAGCATTCCTCTACACTACGTGGGTATTCGCCATCGTTGGCATGATAATCATGTGGTACATACTGTCTACCACCAGCAACGCCACCTTCCAAAGCAACTGGAACAGTCTTATCGCCCAGGGGCAAGCGAATTACACGTACGCTGGTCTTCAGAGCGCCGCGTCGTCGAACGCCCCATTCACGCAGGCCGTAGGATTTACGGGCATCATCGCCGCGTTGCCTCTGGCCTTTCTCTTTCTGTTCGGTGGGAACTACGCCAACGCGTTCGCTGGGGAGATCAGGAACATCAAGAAATCTCTGCCGATCGCCCTCTTCCTGTCGCTTCTCCTCGGCCTTGCCTATTGGATACTCACATCGACTCTGACGATAAACACCGTTGGATTCAACTGGATCACCACCGTGGGGCACGGCTGGGCAAACGGCGGCTCGTCTACCGGCGTGCCGAGCTATCCCCTGCCCTATCAGCCGACCCAGCCCCTGTTCCTGGCCGTCGCTGCCTATCCCAACACACTGTTGATAGATCTCATGTTCTTCACCTACATAATCGGGTCCCTGGGCCCGGTATTCGCATACTTCTGGATCCCTTCAAAGTATCTCTTCGCCTGGTCCTTTGACAGGGTCATCCCGTCGAAGTTCGCAGACGTCAGCGCGAGGTTCCACACTGCCTGGGTCGCCGTGCTGGCTACCATGGTCATCGGAATCATCGGCGAATACTTGTACTCCATACTCGGATACTCGTCGTACTTCTCGATGGGGACCGTCCTCTGGGGGATCTCCTACACCATCCCCGGTCTCGCCCTGACAATATTCCCGTTCGTGAAGAAGGACCTCTTTGCGAGTGCCCCCGGCTGGATGGGTAAGAAGATCGGCGGATTACCGCTCCTAACGGTCGTGGGTCTCATAACCACAATCGGCTTCGCCGTCGTCGGCTACGTCGCCTTCACAAGCACAGTGGTGAATTCAGTCCCAGTCAACGTCACTGCAGAAGTAGTTGGCGTAACCCTCATCCTGGGCTTCGCGATATTCTACGCCAGCAAATGGTATCACAAGAGGCAAGGCCTCGACGTGTCGATGGCGCTGAAAGAGATACCTCCAGAATAGAGCCTGCCTCGCAAGTCTTATCATCGCTCAGAGCTAGGTCGCGGCAAGATGAAAGCACCGAAGAGGGACATGATAGGTTACGGCCGCAGCCCTCCCGACTTCCTCTGGCCCGGGGGGAAGCGGCTCGCAGTTTCCATAGTAATCAACTACGAAGAGGGCTCAGAGCACTCCTACCCGGTTGACAGGATGGTCGAAGGCGTCGGCGAATTCCTCCCGGTGGATATCCGCGCAAGGGACGTGGGGAATGAGAGCGCCTATGAGTATGGCTCCAGGGTGGCCATCTGGAGAGTCCTGGACACTTTCGCGAAGTACGGGGCAAAGGCGACCTTCTTTGCAACTGCCGAGGCCCTCCAGGGGAATCCCCAGGCCGCGAAGGCGATAGTCGAGGGGGGGCACGAGGTATGCGACCACGGACTACGATGGACCGAGCACTACAGGTACACTTTGGCCCAGGAGAAGAAGGCGATTAGGCGGTCGGTGCAGGTCATAGAAGAGCTGACGGGCAAGAAGCCGGTCGGATTCTACGCCAGGGAACCGAGTGTGAATACTCTGAAGATCCTCGAGGAGATGGGGAATTTCATTTACGATTCCGACGCTTACAACGACGACCGGCCGTACAGACATGACGGCAACGGCATCCTGATTCTCCCGTACGCCGCTGACGCCAACGATTTCCATTTCATGGCGCCCATGCACCGGTTCGCCAATTCGAACGACTTTCTCGTATATCTCAAGGACTCCTTCGACGTCCTCCACGAAGAAGCGGCTTCGTCGTCCAAGATGATGTCCGTCGGGCTCCACAACAGGATCATCGGCAGGCCTGGGAGAATTGTGGCGCTCCGAAGGTTCCTCGAATACATCGGAGGCTTCGACGACGTGTGGATTGCCACGCGGGAGCAGATTGCAAGGCACTGGATCGAGAAGGTCGAGCCGACTCTGAGATGACTGACCGATTCATCCCGAAGTCAGAAGATACGATTTTATCTTCTCGCCATCGATTTCGCAGAGAAAGCCCCGGAGGATTCCTTCTCCGTATTCGCTCCCGGGGTTGGCGCACAGCGTCCTTCCAATCTTTACAATCCCCCGGGACTCGTGAATGTGCCCATGCAGGCCCAGCATCGGCTGGTATTTCTTAATGGCCGCCCTGCAGGCCGAACTCCCAGCTGAGATCATCTGAACCGTTCCCGCTTTCAATACTACCTTGAGGGTCTCATCTATTTGCGGGGCCTGGTCGATGAACGTGTCAATGGGCGGGACGTGAATGTTGAAAATCGCGGTTTTCATCTCCCGCACCTGGTCGGCCATCCCTGAGATCTTCTGGGCGAGGACGTCTTCGTCGACCTCCCGCGGACTGTTCCAGGGAGTATGATTCGTGTACCCCAATGTTATCATCTCGTGTCCACCGTCGATATCCACGACCCGCCCTTCAGGGTTCACGACGTACGAGGACGAATCCAGGACAGGGTCGATGTCGAAGACGTCGTCGTTCCCGGGAGAAATGAAACACTTCACGGGAGTCTTCCCTAGCCTTTCCTCCGCCAGGGAAATCCACTCGCGCAGCCTTTCAATCATGACCTGACGGAAGAGCTCGGTTACCTTCACAGGACTTGCTTCCAGCTCCTTGAACTCGGAGGGGCCCATCGGGACGGTGTACGAGCCAGAGTCGGCAGCCTTCTTCTTGAGCTCCTCGACCTCCTCCTTGGTTCTCAGGGTCAGGTCAGACCCCTGATACGAGCACCTGAAAGTCCCGTCCCCCTGCTCGACTATGGGGATCATCACCTTGCCTGTGATGTCTCCTCCGAGAATGATGACGCCAGCGTTGTAGAAGCTCGCTGCGTTCAGGAACTTCTTGAAGCATCTATTGGACCCGTGAACGTCTGTGATGAAATAGACTCTAGACTTCGCCACGGTCGGCCGTCCCGAACGGTGCTAATTAATTTGAAGACTTCGGGTCAACCTAGGGCCCTCTCCAGGTCAGAGATCAGGTCCTCTGGGTCCTCAATCCCGACGGAGAACCTCACCAGGCCGTCTCCGATGCCGAGTTTCTTGCGCCTTTCAGCAGAAAGACTGGCATGGGTCATCGTCGCAGGGTGGTCTACCAAAGACTCGACCCCACCCAGGCTCTCTGCCAAGGCGAACACATTGAGCTCTTTCAGGAACCTTCTGACCTCGGGCATCCCCCCTTTCATTTCGGCAGACAGCATGCCTCCGGGCATTTTCATTTGTCTCTTGGCTAGGGCGAGTTGTGGGTGGTTCTTCAGCCCCGGATAATGGACTGCAGAAAACTTTGGGTGGTGGGAGAGGAACTCTGCGACCTTTTGCGCGTTCTCGCTGTGCCTCTGCATCCTGAGGTGGAGCGTCTTCGAGCCCCTCAGGACTAGGAAGCAGTCGAAGGGTGAGGGGACGGCCCCGATCGCGTTCTGGTTGAATTTCACAGACTCGAAGAGCTCATCGTCAGACATCATCAGGGCGCCTCCAACCACGTCGCTGTGGCCTCCGATGTATTTCGTGGTGCTGTGGACCACGACGTCCGCTCCGAGGCTCAAGGGGTTCTGCAGGAAGGGGCTGGCGAACGTGTTGTCCACGACCGTAATTGCCCCGACCCGGGACGCGGCCTTGGCTATGGACCGGATATCGCACAGATGCATCAGCGGGTTGGTGGGGCTTTCGAGCCAGGCAATCGCGGGCCTGCGTTCGAGCGCATGTTTGACCGCTTTCGTGTCTCTTGTGTCGACATATGTGAATGAGACCCCGAACTTGCGGAGAGTAGTTTCAAAAATGCGGACCGTCCCGCCGTAGAGGTCGTCCCCGGCGATGACGCGGTCCCCCTTCTTGAGAACCGAAAGCAATAGAGTCGCCTCTGCCGCCATGCCTGAAGAGAACGCAAGTGCGTGCTTCGCGCCCTCCAGCGAGGCCAGTCTTCGCTCAAGAGCGAGCCGGGTCGGATTCCCGGTTCTGGAGTACTCGAGGCCTCTCGTCGGTTTCTCAAGAAGCCTTCGCGCGAAGGTTGACGACAGGTGTATGGGAGAGACGACGTCCCCTGACTTTGAGAGGTCGGGCTCTTCGCCAGCATGGACTGCCCGCGTCCCGAACTTCATCATCCTATCTGCGTGCAAGGTAGTTTATCACGTCTATGGTAGTAATGACTCCCACCACCTTCTGCCTGTCGACGACCACGACCGCGTTTCTCTTTTTCATGAGGCTGGCCGGGTTCAGGAGAACGCTTCCCTTCTCAACCGTAGGGATAGGTGGTTCCATGATTTCCTCCACGGGGTGGTCCAGCCCGGCCTTTTTCTCTGCGACCTTCTTGATCATCGAAGCGACGCTGACGCTCCCCACCTGGAACCCTCCCTTGATGACCGGGAGCTGCGAGATGTCATGCTGTGTCATTATGGCGATTGCCTTTGATAGTTTGTCGCGGGGCCCCACACCGATTACTGCCCTGACGCTCTTTGGTTTCGATCGAAGCACAGCGTCGACAGACACCCGCCGCCCCTTTGACCGAAGGTATCCGAACTCGGCCATCCAATCGTCGCTGAACATTTTGTCGGTGTAGCTCCGTCCTGAGTCAGGAAGGATTACGACCACGGTCTTTCCTGCCGGCAGTCGTCGGGCCACTTGGAGGGCGGCGAAGAGCGCAGTCCCGGAGGAGCCCCCTGCGATGATTCCCTCTTCCCTTGCGAGGCGCCTTGCTGTTAGAAACGAGTCCTTGTCGGACACCGTCATCATCTCGTCGATGGCGCTCATATCCAGGCTCCCTGGGATGAAATCCTCTCCTATCCCTTCGACTCTGTAGGGCTTAGCCGTCCCTCTCTTCCCTTTGAAACGGGACGCGAGAATCGACCCTTCTGGGTCGACGCCCACAATCTTGACCCCTGGCTTTCTCTCCTTGAGATATCTGCCCGTCCCAGTTATTGTGCCTCCGGTCCCGACTCCCGCCACCAGCACGTCGATCTCTCCCCCGGTCTGCTCCCAGATCTCCGGGCCTGTAGTTGCGTAGTGGGCCTCCGGGTTCGCCTGATTGAAGTACTGATTGGGCATGAACGAGTTTGGGGTCTCCTTCGCAATCCTTTCGGCGACCTTCAGGTAACTGTCGGGATGCGATGTAGGAAGACTCGCTGGGGTGATCCGCACCGAGGCCCCAACGGCATTGAGCAGGTCAATCTTGTCTTGGCTCACCTTGTCCGGGACCGTGCAGATGACCTTGTACCCTCGCTGGATACCTGCGAGGACCAAACCCATTCCGGTGTTCCCCGATGTAGGCTCGACTATGGTGGAGCCCGGCTTGAGCAGTCCTTTCTTCTCCGCGTCCAAAATCATCGCGATGCCTATCCTATCCTTTACGCTGCCACCAGGGTTGAAGAACTCGAGTTTCGCGAAGACGCTCGCCTGAATCCCCTTTGTCACTTTGTTTAGGCGAAGGAGCGGCGTATTGCCTATCAGGTCAACGACATTGTTGGCGGCCCGAATCGGCAAAAAGTTTCGGAAACGCTATCTATGAGCCCGTGATAAACAAGCGGTTTGTGGAAGAACCATGATTGACCACCTCAACGCCTACGTACTTCCGGTCAGGGACCTCGAGAAGTGCATCGCGTTCTATCGCGACAAGCTCGGACTGGAACTGAAGAACAAGGACGACGATTTCGCGTATCTCGTCTTCCACAATATGAGCGGCCCTGGCTTGGGGCTGTCCACCATGGAAAACGCCGTAAAGCTGATTTCAGAGGCCCAGGTGCGGCCCAAGGAAGACGCAATTCATCGGACATTCTTGGCTGTCTTCGTCGAGGACGTGGACAAGGAATACAAGGAACTAGAAGCGAAGGGGGTCCATTTCGTCAAGCCGCCTACGACCTTCCCCTGGGGACAAAGAATCGCGTACTTCGAGGACCCGGAAGGAAACCTCTGGGAGATCTCCCACTTCCTCAAGAAGTCCGAGTGATTGGTTTGGAACTACTCGGCAACAAGGTCAGGCTCCGGCCCCTTGACGACTCCGATGTCGACGACTTCTACAAATGGTGGAACGACCCAGAATTCTCAGGAGAGTACGCTGGTTTCGAGCCAATCAGCAGAGCCGATGTCCAGGAGCTTGTCGGGAAAGAAGAATGGTTCATGATTATCAGTCGCTTGGAAGATAGGAAAGTCGGTTTCATTTCGTATTATCCGGTTCGACGAGATTATCTCAATCTGTTCGAGATTGGATACCGGACAATGCCGAGTGAAAGGAGAAAAGGTTACACGACCGAAGCAGCAAGGCTACTTGTAGATTATCTCTTTTCATCGAAGAAGGAAATCGAAAGAATCGAGTCGGTGACCGACGTGGAGAACGTGCCTTCCCAAAGAGTGCTAGAGAAGAATGGGTTCAAGCGAGAGGCCGAACTGAGGAAACGGTTCTTCAACAAAGGAGAGTACAGGAACGAATACATGTACAGTCTATTGAGAGAGGAATGGCACAAGCGAAGTAATCAATAGTCCGCAAACATCTTTCTGTGGTAGTTGTAGAGAACCAGCGACGGTTTCGCCTCCATTTTGATGATACTCAAGGAGGCAGGGTCTGGGTGGAGAACGTAGTACTTTTCCGTACTTAGCTTCCTCTCTACGATGTCTTCCAATAGCGCTGTTATGACATCACCGTGCGACACCAAGATCGCGTTCCCACGTGATTGGCCCTTGATGATCTCGATTGCCTTGTAACTCCTCTCCAGTAGGTCTCGGTTCGTCTCAGAGTAGACTTCGGGATTTGTCAGGATATGGTGCCTCCCCTTCTTGCCGACGAACTCAGGTTTGATCTTCGCTTCGGTCAACTCTTCCAACGTCTTTACTTTGAGCTTGTGTGGACGCGCCAGAATCTTTGCAGTCTGGACAGCACGAAGAACAGGGCTGCTGTAGACGCTCTTGACCTTCGCGTGAGAAAGGGTCTGGGCAATGAATTTGACCTCCTTGATGCCCTTCTTGGCGAGCGGGTATTCGAGGGGACCCGCCTCAATTCCTTTCTCATTGGCCTTGGTTTCGCCGTGCCTGACCACGAATATGAACTCGACCGACAAAGGAAATCAGACTTCGAGCGAAGACGATTCTACTTAAGGTATCAGAAATCATGAAGGGCGGGGGTTCAGGGTGACTGCTGTTTGTCGAAAATGCGGCGCGCCATTGGAGGGGCCGGGCGTCAAGTTCTGTCCAGCTTGCGGCGCTCCCGTCTCAAATGAGCTTACAGTCCCACACAAGGACGCAGTCGATGAGTTCGCACACCACGAGTCGGTCCTCCAGAACTACCGCTCGATGTTCCTGGTGAGCGAGACCTTCTCAGTCTCTCTTGCAGCGACCAGGTTGGACAATCGCGGCCTCGTGCTGCTGTTTGCGGCATTCGGAATTACTCTTCTCGTTGTCTGGATCACCGTCACAATGCTCAGGGCGAGGGTGGTGGAATTCTTTGAAGAGCATGATGAGGATGGGAAGTTGATGCAATACCACAGCCTAGCCGAGGGTGTGGCTCACCGAGCTGGGTTTTGGTTCTTCACGATCGTGCTACCTTCCATGTTCGCCTTGTTCTGGCTGAGTCTAATCCTGCTCGCCTATGGCGTCAATCTCTAGGCTAACGCCCTAGGCGCGCAGCTTACCTTGGTTTCTGATCGGCAATCAGAAATTCCAAAATCGCTCTGTTCGCCGCAACCGGGTTTTCAGACAGCAGGAAATGCGTTGAGCCAGGAAGGATGCATAACTGGGAGTCCTTGATTGACCTGAACAACTCCAGCGTGTGCTCTTGAGGCATCGATTCTCTGTCACCGGCCATCACCAAGGTGGGAACGGCGATTTTTGCCAACTCTTCCTTGCGAATATTAGGTTCGTTGAGCCACATCCTGACTATCTTTTCAAACACAGTTGGAAAGTGGGCCGGCCCATCAGGTGAGACTTCGTCGTAGCGCTTCACGACCTCCGGCACAGCCTTTCTGAAAGACTCTGGGGTGGCGGCCTTGAGCCAGTCCCTGTCGCGGGCACTCAAATTGCCTGTGTCGAAGAAACCCCCGACAGAAACAATGCGCTTGACGAGGTCTGGTCTAGCGATGGCGACCAGCAACGCGACAGCCGCTCCATCGCTCCACCCTACGAGATTCGCCGCCTTCAGACCTAACGAATCCATGAAGTCGATGGTGGAATCAGTCATTCTGTTGAAACTGAATGGTTCGCCATCATCGGCCGAGCGTCCGTGCCCAGGCCGTTCGAAGGCGACCACTTTGAAGTGTTTGGCCAGCTCAGGAGTCTGAAACGCGAAGTCTTCGACCGTTCCAAAGCCGCCATGAAGCAGTAGCAGGGGTTCGCCGTCTCCCGACGTTTCAAAGTAAATCTGCGATTCCCTTATCGGTAGATGCCCTTTCGCTTGCACTTTGTGGTCCAGGTCGACGAGATAGATAAGTTCAGCTTGAGACTCAATCAACAATATTGCTGGAAGAGTCCTCCACACACAGATATGGGAAAAACCTACAACTATTGAAAATCAGTAGGAGCAAGTTAAATACGCTCACGACCTCTAGATACCTTGCCGATGATGCCCAGGATACGCAAAATCGGAATCTCGCTTACGGTCGTTTTGATTCTCACGGTCCCTGCTTTCGCTGGGAGGGTCGTCACTTCATCAAATCATAACGATGAAGGTGGCGCTGGCAGCTGCCAGCTCAACTCCGCCCATGGTCAGATTCAGCATGTGGTCTCCATCACCTTCGACAACACTCACTTCGTGAGGGACAGCCCGAACGTCCCCTCTGATTTGGAACAGATGCCAAATCTACTGAACTTCATAGAGAACAACGGCGTCATCCTGACCAACCACCATACGCCCTTGATTTCGCACACCGCCAATGACATCCTCACAGGGTTGACAGGGGTCTACCCCGACCAACACGGGGTCCCGGTCGCCAACAGCTTCCGTTACTTCAACCCCAGCGGCACAAGCAACCTCGGCGTCTCCTTCGCGTACTGGACTGACCCCATCTTCGACCCGACAACCTCGACTCCGACTGATACGAAGTTCAACATGCTGACCGCCGCTGGTAAGAACGCCCCCGCACCCTGGGTCCCATTCACTCGCGCAGGCTGCAACTTCGGCGCAGTCTCCACGGCTAATATTGTACTCGAGAACATTGCCACAGACATACCCACTGTTTTCGGTGCTGGCTCTCCCCAGGCCATCGAGGTAGCGACTAATCCAGGGCAAGCCTTTGCCGACTTTGTGGGAATAGGCATCCATTGCGTTGCGGGCGATGCTCACTGCTCTTCTGCAAACGGAGGCAGGGCAGACCTTCTCCCAGACGAGCCTGGCGGCTATACCGGGTTTTCCGCTCTGTTTGGCCACAAGTATGTGGCTCCCCAGATCAGCCCGAGCGGTCCGTTGACAGACCTGAACGGTAACGTCGTCCAAGACACGAGCGGACACGTGGGCTTTCCTGGCTTCGATGGGATGCCCGCAGCGGTCTCACTAGCCTACGTGGCCGCGATGCAAGAGCACGGCGTTCCCATCACCTACGCTTACATTTCCGATTCGCACGACAAGCACCCCAGCGGACCAGCATACGGCCCAGGCCAGGCTGGCTACGTCGCGGCCCTCGCAGCCAATGATGCCGCCTTCGGCAAGTTCTTCGCCCGGCTGGCCGCCGACGGAATCAACAAGCACAACACACTATTCATCTTCACCTCAGACGAGGGCGACCACTTCGCCGGCGGGCAGCCTACCCCTGCCGGATGCGACGGAGTAACAACTCCGTGCTCCTACAGTCAGATTGGAGAGCTCAACACCAACATGGCCGGATTGCTGGCGACGCAGCAGGGAGTGACGACCCCGTTCAAGGTTCACGCCGACGATGCCCCCACGGTCTACATAACGGGCAACCCATCCAGGACAGCTACAGTGACCCGCACATTCGAACGTGCGACCGGGGCACTGACCGCCGTAAACCCCCTGACCGGCAAGACTGACACCCTCACTGAATTCCTGGCCGACCCCGTTGAAATGAAACTCCTCCACATGGTTACATCCGACCCGGCCCGGACGCCGACTTTCGTCATGTTCGCCAACCCAGACTACTTCCTCTTCGCCGGAGCTCCGAACTGCTCGTCACCATGTGTCACCGAGAACCCTGGATTCGCATGGAACCACGGCACCGTGGACCCGCAGATTACGACCACATGGCTGGGGATGGTCGGGCCTGGTGTGAAGAACGAAGGCATCGACAGTGAGACCTGGTCTGACCACACTGACGTCCGCCCGACAATGATGGCCCTGCTCGGGCTGAACGACGATTATTCGCACCAGGGCCGTGTGCTGGTTGAGGACATGAAGAGTTGGGCGCTCCCTGATGCCATGCATGGTCACAGTTATCTCGAACTGGCCCGCGCGTTCAAGCAGATTGACGCTCCTCTTGGACAGCTCAGCCATGCAAGCTTGATTGTCTCGACCAACGCGCTGTTGAGCAACCAGCCGGGCGACTCCACCTACACCCATCTTGAGAACCAACTCACCTCGATCACGAGCCAGCGCGACGCGCTCGCGACGCAGATGCTCGTCCTCCTTGAGGGAGCGGCGTTCGGCGACCAGTCAATCAACGGCCATCAGGCGCACCAGCTGACGGAGCAGGCCCATGACCTCCTCGACCAGGTCAACGCCCTAGCTGGTATTTCGGGCGGCGACTAGTAAAGTCAAGATCGCTTACGAACAACTTTCCGCATAACCAGCTTGCTTCTTCCGAGATGACCGAGCGGACGGAATCCGGCTTCGACGAACATAGATTCAGTCCCTCCCCACAAGAACGAGCTCCCGTATGGTTTTCCTTTGGTGTCGGTCGGATATCCATCGACGGTCCCACCCCCCTTGGCGGCGATAAGGCGAAGCGCGCCGGCCAACGCGGCCTCGGCGACCCCTTGCTTCCTTTGGTCGCGGTCGACGAAGAAGCATGGAACCCTCCAGTCGGGCTGATGAAGGCTCAACCT
>WNFB01005107.1_pt1 | contig 11723 bp, 11 predicted proteins | sample 5400501 | NCBI WGS metagenome assembly WNFB01 (sample SAMN13153341, study PRJNA577476) | soil metagenome | isolation source: 200 cm saprolite under Douglas fir tree site 2 hole 1 | place: USA:California | collected 2015-04-18 | reverse complement strand
GTGGCTTCAATCTGCTTATGACGAGCGAGCGGTTTGGATGGAATACCTTAAGGTGGATCCAGTTCTAGACTCTGTGCGCTCCCAGCCGCGCTTCCAAGATCTAGTGCGCCAAATGGGCCTTTAGTATTCCCGAGTTTTCAGCAAATACAGAAAATGGGAAGGAGTCTTCCCAAGGGCAATGGAAGTTTGAGGGATTTGGAAAGGGAAAGGAAAAATCTGAAGGGAAATCCGATTCTCAGGGGAGAGACACGTGCGATGGGTAGCGGAAATCAACACAGTGTGTCTCCGCTGGCGTCTACCCCAATCGGGTCGGGGTTTGAATTCCGTCGCTCTCTTTCGACGTTGAACTCGCATCCTCCACCCTCGGCCGTTCCCGGCTCGCGGCTAGAGTTATACTCTCTCCCCAACGCACACCGGAGGCCAAGCAATGACCATCACACGCGCAGTTGCTCTTCTGTCAGCCCTCTGCTTGAGCCTGAACGCATTTTGCCAAGCACCGCCGCAAAAGGCACCTCCCACCTCTCAGCCTGCACCTGGGGCACTCGTAGATGTCGAAGCCGGGAAGGTCTACTACGAAGAATGCGGCACCGGTCCGGACGCTGTCATTCTCATCCATGACGGCATCGCGCACTCCGCCGTCTGGGACGATGTCTGGCCCACTTTCTGCAAACGGTTCCACACCATTCGCTACGATCGCCGCGGCTATGGCCGTAGTCCTGCCTCCACCACCTGGTACACGGAAACGGAAGATCTCGCTACGCTCCTTCGCAATCGAAAAGTAAATCAGGCCATTCTCGTCGGCAGTTCCCACGGGGGCGAACTTTCGATCGATTTCACCTTGCAATATCCCGCGTTGGTCCGCCAGCTCGTGCTTGTGGGACCGGTCGTCAGCGGCCTGCCCTACACCGACCATTTCCTCAATCGTGGGATTAACAATTCCCAGCCCTTCGAGAAAAATGATGTCACGGCAGGGCTTGCCAACTGGGGCAAGGACAAGTACCTGCTCGCTCCGGCGCACGACAGCGCCAAGAAACGCCTCCTCGACCTGCTCACCGCCAATCCGCAGGACATGACGCACTCCGATTACGCGCGCCCCACGCAGCCCGCGCTACATCGCTTAAAGGAAATTCGCGTTCCCACGCTCATCCTCGTCGGCGATGCGGACATCCCCGACGTGCACGCCCACGCCGGTGCCATCGAAGCAGGCATTGCCGGCTCAAAACGAGTGATCATAAGTGAAGCTGGTCATTTGATGTATCTGGAAAAACCGGAAGAGTTCAGCCGCGCGGTCATCAGTTTCATCGATTCAAACGGTCCGTAAGTATCGTCTTTTCAAGGGTTTTGCAGTGAGATGAGAAGAGACTCAGGCTTTGACAATTCGGTCAGTACGTCAGCGACCAGCCGACCACCGTCATCGTCAGCACGAGCAACAGCATTCCCGTGCTGACGATGCTCAGCGTCCGCCCGTGCCCCAGCAAATAGTCGCGCGATTCCGGGTCAATGCAGAGAAGAATGGTAACGAACGTCACCACGCCCCATGCCAGCATGACTGGCACGCCGGCGTGCCTGCCGATCATAGCGAAGAATTGCGACGGAGGCTGCCCCGCCGGAATCCACCAGGGCAGCAGCGGCGCTACGCCCGCCGCGAGCGAAAATGTAAGCAATTTGCGCGTGAACCAGCCCTTAACCTTTGGCCGGGCCTCTTTCCACACAAAATAGTCCCAGGCTAACAGGCCGAGTGCCAGCGGCACCCAGCCATACATGGCCGCCTGTTGGTTGAACCAGGACCATCCCCGAAACAAAACGCGTCCGTGGTTCGCCATCGCCAGCCGCGGCAACAAGAACAACCCCAAAATCGCGTTGCAGAGCACAGCCACAAAAATCGTGACCAAACTCATGAATTGGAACCAGTACCGCGTGGGCACTCTTTTACAACGAGTACACACGGACTGTTTGGGCAGGAAGTTCAGTCCACAGCGGTCGCAATACACGGTCGCTCTCCCAGACGCAGGGATACATACCCACGATAGCCGTCAGCTTACTGCGTTTGCGGTTCCAAAAACTACTGGTCAGAGGGTCAGTTTTGGTCTCGGTGTCTTTTCTTGCACAAAAGTTCTAGTCGCTTAGTCCTACGAAATACGCCTTTCCATCGCCGCGCATTGTGCTTTCGCCGCGCCCGCGCCGCACCGTCGTGTCGCATCGCGCCGCGTTTCGTGTTTGTGGATGGAATTCGCGGCCCGCTCAGCGGAACCAGGAGGCCGGGGCGCCCGCCTGGCGGCCTTCGTCTTGCAGTTCGTCCAGTTGTTTCTGCAGATCCACTTTGCGCTTTTCCAATTCTTTCAACTGGGCATTCCTGTCGTGAATGTACGCGATGTTGTCTTTCATGCCCGTGGTTACGTCAAATCCGGCGCTCCCGAATTTCTTGATTTCGTCTTTCTTCTGGGCAATTTGCGCATCGGCTTGCGCGATGGCGTCCAGGATCTGCCGAGCTCTCCCGCGCCAGTACTGCTCCGAATTCGGTTCGTAATCCCCATCTGGATCCGTAGGCCGCGCGCGGCGTGCGCCTTTCTTCGGCGCCTCGCCCACCACGGATACACCGGGGCCTTTCAACCCGGACAAATCATCTTCGGTGTACAACTTTGCTTTCGCCGCAGGCGTCTTTTTTGCTTTGGCTTTGCGCGCGGCTTCCGCGAGCGAATCTTCTTTTTGCGGCGGCGGGTCGAGAGTTGCGGGCTGAGCCTGAGATTGCGTTTTAGGTTCCGTGGAGGATTGCTGTGATGACAATGTAGACGGCTGCGATGAAGAAGATTGCGCGAATGATGCAAGCGGCCAAGCGATGGCGAGCGAGAGGAGGAGAATTCTCGCGAGCAGAGCCGCGCTTAGCGAGGGTGCGTTCGACCTGCAGCAGCGCGGCGGGGCCACCCAGGATCGAATCGTCGCTTTGGGTTCGAAGGGATTGATCATGGGTGACTCCGGTTTTCCGCAGGCGATGACAAGACGCTACGCCGGGCCGGGGCCAGGGTCAAGCCGATTCGAATTGGGGCCTTCCCGGGAGTCACCGGCATGAAGAAATCGTTTCGTACAAACACGAAACGAAGCGCGGCGGTTTTGCGATTCGAACGGCGGCGTCGAGTTGCTCATGCTTGACGGCGTTTGATAGAGTGCCTATTCACACATTCGAGGCCCTGGCCTCTTCGGCGGAGACAATCATGGCGGTTCCGAAATATGCGCTGGACATTCTGGTTTGTCCCGTTTGCAAGACGCGGGTGGAACTGCTGGGCGACGGATCGGGGCTGAAGTGCATCACCTGCCGCCGGGTCTATCCGGTGCGCGACGAAATTCCCGTGATGCTGGCGGAAGAAGCGAAGATCGTTCAAGAATAGACGAGCGCGCAACAGAAAAATCAAAGAGACCGCATGCCCACGAACATTGCCGATGCCGTTCCCCGGTTGAAACGATGGATCCCGCGGCTGCGCGGCAAGCGCATCGGCGTGCTTGGCGACCTGATGCTGGACCGCTACCTTTGGGGCACGGCCTCGCGACTTTCGCCAGAAGCGGCCGTTCCGGTGGTGGATTTCGTGGAGCAGAGCGAGTGCCTGGGCGGGGCGGGAAACGTGGCCGCAAACATCGCAACGCTGGGCGCGCGCGCGGAAGCGTTCGGGGTGATCGGCAATGACGTGGCCGGGCGCGCTTTGCAAAAATGCCTGCGCACCGCGAATATCGCGGACAAAGGCATTATCGCCGATTCGAAACGCGTCACCACGGTGAAAACGCGGATCATCGCGCGGCACCAGCAAGTGGTTCGCGTGGATCACGAACGCCGCGAACAACTGCGCGCGGAAACCCAGGAAAAACTTTTGCGGCTGCTTTTTGCCGCGCTGAAGAAACTTGACGCACTGGTGCTTTCCGATTACGACAAAGGCCTGATCACCGACGATTTCGCCGATCGTGTTCTGAGCGCCGCGCATCAATTGCACGTTCCCGTTTTCGTGAAGCCGAAGACCTCCAGGCTATACGCGTATCGCGGCGCGCGGGCCATCGTGTGCAATGCCAAGGAAGCGGGTTTTTACGTTACGCGCTCGCTCGCGGACGAGAAGTCCGTGGAAGAGGCCGGCCGCGCGCTGCTCGCGCATTTCGGCTGCGGCGCGGTGGTGATCACGCGCGGTGAAAAAGGGATGAGCGTATTTGAGGAGTCCTCGCCGCGGCATCTGCAGGTTCCGGCGACGAGTTTTGAAGTGACGTATGCGCGCGTGGGCCAGCCGGGGATCGAGCGCGGGGCCACCGGCCGGCAGGTCTTCGATGTCACCGGGGCTGGGGACACAGTTCTCAGCGTTTTGGCGCTCGCCGTTGCGGCCGGAGCGCCGCTGGCTGACGCTGCCATGCTTGCTAATACCGCGGCCGGCGTGGTTGTGGGCAAGCTCGGTACCGCCAGCGTGAGCCCGCAAGAACTGATTCACGCCCTCGAGGACATCCGCCCTTAATTTGCGCGGGGCCGCAGACCTGCAAGTAAATTCGAATGTTCTACTCGTGCAAAACTATCGTCAACAATGACTTATTGACCTTGATCTTGCCGTTGTACTCGATGAAGCCAAGTTTCCTGAACTAGTTCATGAAGAAAATCACGCGTGAACGAGTGGTTCCGATCATCTCCGCCAGGGTCTCCTGGGAAACTTTCGGCAGCACGCGCTCCGGCTGATCTTCTTTTCCATAGCGTGCGAGAAGCAGAAATGATTATATTCCGGATGTCACTTGTGATTCGGGACGCCGCTGTGGACTCTCTGACAATCGTCAGCGGCAGCGGCTCAGTCGTGCACGACAACGCTTAAGAGCGAGCTGTCGATTTCAAGATCTTCTGAGTTATCAGGGAAGCCAAAGTCCACAAACCCCTACCTCAGCAGGAAATGAACAAAGGTGAGTTTTGGCCGCGCAATCGAGTAGATGGCGGCTCGAGTCAGTCGTGCAGCACGACGTTCAAAAGAGAAGTGTTGATTTGAAGACCGCCGTTGTACCTGATAAAACCCAGTTTCCTGAACTTGTTCATGAAAAAATTGACCCGTGAGCGCGTTGTGCCAACCATCTCCGCCAGCGTTTCTTGGGATACTTTGGGGAGCAATCCGTGGGGCTGGTCATCTTTGCCGTAACGGGCAAGCAGGAGAAGAGTGCGGGCGAGCCGCTTCTCGCTGGAGTTGAAGAGCTGGTCGATCAAGTCCTCCTCGATTCGAATGTTCCGTGCCAGCATGAAACTGATGAACCGGTCGGAGAGGGCATGCTGCTCGTGAAGCACCCTGAACATTTCATTCTTCGCGATGACGAGCACTGTGCTGGGTGTAATCGCCGTAGCGGTCCCCATGCGAATGGACTGACCTGCCAAACAGCCTTCACCAAAGAAGTCGCCCGCTCCCAGAATGGCGACGACCGCCTCTTTGCCGGCTCCACTAGCCACGGAGAGCTTCACACCGCCTTGTTGTAAGTACATCACACCCTTAGCGGAATCCCCTTGAGAGTAGACGACCGCCCCTCTCTTAAACTGTCTAACCTTTCTCGCCACGCCGGCCGAGTCGAGAAAGGTCTGAGCGTCAAAAGCGACCTGTTTGGCCGGTGCGGTTCTTCGCGGCAATGCTGGCTTTGGCATGATTCGTGGCATGTATTTTAGCACCGGGCCGCACCTGGAAAACAAGATGCAAATGTGTCCGCAATGGTACAGACATGCGCTGCCGGGTCACCTAAACTGTAGTTCGTGGGGGAAGCAAAAAGACCGAAGCGAGAAACAGGACCCAAGCTTTAGCCTGAACCACGCGGAAAATCCGGGTTCCACTTCGTTCCACATTGCCGCATAAGCTCTGGGACCAAAACAGAAACAAGGGTCTCCTGGAGAGGACTTTCCCGATCGATGCGCTGAAGCTGGTTTCTGCAACTTGGATTCTTGCCGCCAGCCTAGCAAAGTGACGCTTACTGCGGTGCTGTAGCTCAAACGTACGGATTGCCATCCGCGATTCAAGAAATTCGCCAAACTTTATTCTGAGGCGATTAGGGAACCGGGAAGCTGAAGGATTTGTCTGCCGCCAGAACCCAAACTTCGACGACTCGGGTCTTGCGGCTTTTTTCCGTGTCGGAGATGTCCGGCATCGGCGAGAAGGGACTGACCTCCACTGAAACCGCAACGGCGTTCGAGCCGGTGGGTGCTTTGGCATGGAGTACCTTGTAGCTCTTCACCGGGCCGTAGTAGCCCTGCGGCCCCCAGTCAGCGAGAAAATCCTTCATCGCGTAGCTCGGACCGGGCTTCCAGAGTTGGTAAGCCTGGGCCGTGTCGCCCGTGACGAGCGCATCAAAAAAATGCTCCGCCGCCCGCTTTTCCGGGTAGTAGCGGAACGTGTACCACAGCGCCACAATCGTGACCAGCGCAAGCGCCGCGACGGTGAAGGCCATGGCCCGTGATCTATCTGGTTTATCGGCAGGTGGATCGAGAAGTGACATTCAGCAGTCTCCTGCCCGCGAGCGTCGGAATCAAACTTGCCGTTGCCTCGGCGCCATCCCAGCGCCGTTCAGCAACAATGAAATCCTAACAGACTCAATGCGTCCGAGTAAAAGGCGGCAAATTGAATTCCGGGAAAGAGGTCTGCGCCTGGCCGCGCAATCACCCAGCCGAGTCACCAACTGCCGTAAAGCGGTTTTAAGCTTCGAGGGCCCCGCCGGAGCCGGCGGGGAGTTCGATCTGGTATTTGGTCCGGGCTTTTTCGGCGTGCTGTTCGAGAGCCAGCGCGATGAGCTTGTCGATTAGTTCGCGGAAGGGGATGCCGCTGGCCTCCCAGAGTTTTGGATACATGCTGATGGACGTGAAGCCGGGGATGGTGTTCACTTCGTTGAGATAAATCTTGCCGCCTTTTTTCTCGAGGAAGAAATCAACGCGGGCCATGCCGCTGAGTTCTAGCGCGCGAAACGCCTCGACGGCATACTGCTGGATTTTTTTTACCTCTGCGGGCTTGAGCTTCGCGGGAATCAGGAGTTGGGTGCCTTCTTCGAGATATTTCGCGGCGTAATCGTAGAATTCGCGGTGCGGGACGATTTCGCCGGGGACAGAGGCTTTTGGATCGTGGTTGCCGAGTACGGAGACTTCGATCTCGCGGGCGACCACGCATTCCTCGACGAGAATTTTCATGGCGAATTCGGCGGCAAGATTTAAGGCCGGCGCCAATTCGTCGCGCGAGTGCGCTTTGGTCATGCCGACGGAGGAACCGAGCGTGGCCGGCTTCACGAATACGGGATACGCAAATTTTTCTTCAATCGCGGCTTGAATTTCCTCCGGATTTTTTTCCCACTCATGCCGGTAGACCGTGATCCACGGCACGACAGGAATCTTGGCGACTTGAAGCAGGCGCTTGGCTACGTCTTTGTCCATACCGATGGCGGAGCCGAGCACCCCAGCGCCGACAAAGGGCAAGCCTGCAAGATCGAGCAGGCCTTGAATCGTGCCGTCTTCGCCGAAGGTGCCGTGCATGACGGGAAAGACCACGTCGAGGCGCTGGCCGCCTCCGCTTCCGTCCAGCCTTACAAGCGCGGCGTCGGTGGGATCGGCGGTCATCATCACGCGCTGGCCGCCCTTCAGAACTTCAGGCAGCATCTTCTGCGCACCTGCACCGATCAGCCAGTGGCCTTCCTTGGTGATGCCGATGGGCACGGCTTCGTACTTATCGGGATCGAGGCCACGAATCACGGAGGCGGCCGATGCGAGAGAGACTTCGTGTTCGCCGGAGCGCCCGCCGAAGAGGATGCCGATGCGGAGTCTTTTCTTTTCTGGGGTCATGGGAGCTTTCAGTTGTCAATTCTCAGTTATAAGTGAAAAAAGAAGATTGGTGGGGCGGTTGTTTCTTGTACGGTTCTGAATTGACAACGGAAGGGGTGGGCGCAAGAAGAACCAAGCGTCCGAGTAAAGAGCACCGGGACGCGCAAAGCTCGAAAACCGGCAGCTACATTCTTGCAGGTGAGGCCGCGGGCATCTTCTTGTTTTGCGGGATCGGAAGTTTGCCGTCGGCGGCGGCGGTCAGCGCGATGAACTGAGGTTCTTCGCGCAGGGAAGCAAACACGGCGTCGACGCGGGCTTCCATCATTTCCTTGGACCGCACGGCTTCGTAACGCTCGTACTGGAAGAAGTGGCGCTTTAGCAAGTCCAGCGCTTTTTGTTTCTGGCCGAGCTGAGCGTAGACGGCGGCCAAATTATAAGAGGCCGGCAAAAGGGCTTCGTTCTCTGTGGCAATTTTAAGGGCTTCGTCGCCGTGGCCGTTGCCGGCGAGAAAGGCCGCAGCGAAAATGAGATTGTACGGATCGGCCGGGTCGAGCTTCGTGGCTTCCCGCGTGTAGGTATCGGCTTTTGCTGTGTCGCCTTCGGAATTCCAATACACCGCGAGGTTGCGGTAGGCCAGCGCGAGAGGATATTCACGCACGGAATCTTCCATCAAATGCAAGCCTTTGAGGAATTCCCCGTCGTGGATGGTCATTTTGCCGATGCCGTGCAGCGCAACGGCGCGGGACAGTGGATCAGCGGGCATGTCGAGAATGGCTTCGAAGGTCTGTCGAGCTTTGCCCCAATCCCCGAGGTGATGGCGATAGAGTTCGCCGAGGTAGCGCAATGGCGCGGGATCGGCGGGATCCATGCGGCGCGCTTCAGCATACAGGCGCTCGGCTTCTTCGTACTTCTCGTTCATCTCCGCGACAAGGCCGCGCTTCATGACGGATTCGATCTTGGCGCTCCTTGCGGGATCTATGACCGGCGCGTCGAAGAGCTGCACTGCGGCGTCCACGCCGAGTTTTTTCAATTCTTTCGCGGCGTCTTTGGCCTTGCCGGGGAAAAGGCATTTTTCATCGAGAACGGAACGATAGAGGGGAATGGCGCCATCCTTGTCGCCGGACTTGGCTTTTTCCTTCGCGGCTTTGAGCTGTTGCTTGATCGTTTCCTCGCGCTGCTTCATGTCGGATTCGACGAGTTTTTCGACCTGCTCGACTTTGAGAAAGCCGTTCGTGTTTTGCAGCTTGTTGATGACCGTGCCGTCGGATTTGGCGAGGACCACGACCGGGAGTTTTTCGCCACTGAGGAACTTTTGGCCCAGCGAGGTGCTGGCATCGGCGACGCCCATCGTGACGCACTGGCCGGCATAAAGGGAGAGGCTGCGCGAATTACGCAAGCTGGAGCGCTGAAACTCTTCGGCGGAGGAAGGAAACCAATAAACGACGAGTCCGCCAACCGCGGGCGAATCGTCCGGTTTGACCAGTTTCCAGGGGACTTGGTAGACCTGCTGGTCGCCCATCCCACCGCTGGGGCCACCGCTCCTCATGCCTCCCATTCCGCCACCGCCGCCACCGCCGCAGGTGGCCCAGTTTGGTGCGGGCAACAAAAGCAGAACCATCAATAGCGCTGTCAGACGGGAAACCTGTGTTTTCATCACGTTCTCCTAAGTCTCAAGACGAAATCGGTTTGATTACGCTGGCCCGCGCACCAGGAAGAACTGCAACTTTTCTGGATTTGATGCGCGTTCGGGGTGAAAGCGCTGTATTACCGGGTATTGTACGACAGGGCGGGACAAGCACACAGCGGAGACTAGGGGTGCAACGAAAATATTCCGCTAAGCCAGCGTTCGATACAACGCTGGATAAAAGCGGGAACACCGCTCTCGTACTCCCAATCAAAGGATTTTCTGGCCGAGGCCGGAGAGGACGAGTTCAACGCCGAGAAGCGCGGTGCGATTGTGCTCGTCGAGGATGGGATTGATCTCCACGACTTCGAGAGAAACCATGGACTCGGTGTCGGCGATCATTTCCATGGCGAGATGGGCTTCGCGGTAGGTGACGCCGCCGCGCACTGGCGTGCCGACTCCGGGGGCGTCAGCGGGATCAACGAAGTCCATATCCAGGCTGACGGCGATGCCGCCGGTGTCGTCCATGGCGTACTTGAGGGCGTCGGACATGACCTCCCGCATGCCGCGCTCGTCAATGTCGCGCATGGTGAAGACGTGCACGCCGGATTTCTTCACAATCTTGCGCTCCTGCGCGTCGAGATCGCGCGCGCCGACAATCACAATGTTGCCCGGCTCCGCTTTCGGTTTGAAGCCAAGGAGGTCGACCAGTTCCGGCGCGCCGTAACCCATGATGGCCGCGAGCGGCATGCCGTGTACGTTTCCTGAGGGAGATGTTTCGGGCGTATTCATGTCGCCATGTGCGTCCAGCCAGAGGTAACCAATTTGCTTTCTATCTTTGCGAAAATAACTGGCTACGCCAGCGGCTACGCCTGCGGCGATGGAGTGGTCACCGCCGAGGACGAGCGGAAGAAAACCTTCACTTAAAGATTTTTCGGCCGCGGCAGCAACATCGCTGCAGGTCTCCGCGATTTCCTGCAAATACTTGGCGCGTTTTTCGCCGATGGGCATCTCTTCCGGCTGCTTGACTGAGAGATTGCCGAGGTCTTCGACCTGAAGGCCGAGCTTCTTGATGCTGGCCTGGAGGCCCGCGCCGCGCAAAGCGGAGGGGCCCATGTCCACGCCGCGACGGCTTTGGCCGAGGTCCATGGGCACGCCGATGATGCGAACTTTTTGCGCCATGCGAAGCTCCGTGACTGATGACTCGTGACTGGCCGAGCGAATGGCGCGGCGGCAGACCCTGCCACGATGTTCAATCCAGCCCTGTATTTCAACAGAAATGCGGGAACAACGGGAAAAATGCCAAACTACCCACTCTAAGGATACACGCGATAAATCATTCGAGGGAAGGGGATGACCTCGCGAATGTGTTCGGTGCCGCAAATCCAGGCGACGGTACGCTCAAGGCCCATCCCGAAGCCGGAGTGCGGAACGCTGCCGAAGCGGCGCAGATCGAGGTACCACTGGAAGGATTCTTCGGGCAGGTTGTGCTCGTGCAGGCGCTTCAGGAGCAAATCGTAATCGTGAATGCGCTGGCTGCCGCCGATGATTTCGCCGTAGCCCTCCGGAGCGATCATGTCGAAAGCTAGGGCGAGCTCGGGACGCTGCGCGTCCGGCTGCATGTAAAAGGCTTTGATGGACGTGGGGTAGTGATGGATCAGCACGGGGCGATCGAAGGAGCTGGAGATGATGGTCTCCTCGTCGCCGCCGAAGTCGTCGCCGAATTTGGCAGGGTTGCCATTCTTATTCAGCACGGCAACTGCATCTTCATAGCTGATGCGCGGGAAAGGGGGCTTCACGTTTTCGAGTTTGGCGGTATCGCGCTTGAGCGTTTCGAGTTCGCGAGGTTTGTTCTTGAGCACGCCTTGCACAATGGCGCTAACCAGACCTTCGCTGAGCGACAAGGCTTCTTCAAACTCGACGTAGGCGGCTTCCGGCTCGAGCATCCAGAATTCGGTGAGGTGGCGGCGGGTCTTCGATTTTTCGGCGCGAAACGTGGGGCCGAAGGTGTAGACCTTGCCGAGAGCCATGGCGATGGCTTCGGCGTAGAGCTGGCCGCTCTGCGTCAGGTATGCTTTTTGATCGTCGATGTAATTGACTTCGAAAAGCGTGGACGTGCCTTCACAGGCGGCGGGCGTGAACATCGGAGCGTCGGCGAGCGTGTAGCCCTGGCCATCCATGAATTCGCGCGCGGCGCGAATGGCTTCGGCGCGAATGCGGAGAATGGCGGCCTGCCGAGGCGTGCGAATCCAAAGGTGCCGCTGATCCAGCAGAAAATCGACGCCATGCTCTTTGAGCTGGATGGGGAAAGGCGTGCTC
>WNFB01005106.1_pt1 | contig 11724 bp, 9 predicted proteins | sample 5400501 | NCBI WGS metagenome assembly WNFB01 (sample SAMN13153341, study PRJNA577476) | soil metagenome | isolation source: 200 cm saprolite under Douglas fir tree site 2 hole 1 | place: USA:California | collected 2015-04-18 | reverse complement strand
CACGCGCAACTGGTTGCCGAACGTGATCACCGCAGCGAGATCGGCCGGGGACATTTGCTCTGTCAGGTACTCTTGACCGGAGCGGATCGCACGCAGCAACTGATCTGGCTGCATCGAGGTGAGGTCGTAAAACAGAACGACCAGCCGCCGCTTTTGCAGCTCCTGTTGTACCTCTTGCGGCGGCTTCAGGCCCGACAGCGAGATGACCAGCGGTTTCTGTCCCTTTGTGGCCGCTGTTTCGTTTCCGGAGGTATCGAAATATTCGAAGGTCGAAATCTTCTGGGATTTGTCGTTCTCGAGCATGGTGAACTGTTCGGGCTTGAGTCCCCGGATCGGCTTGCCGTTGCGATCCGTAATCCGCGCATCGATGAGGACCAAGTTAACGCCCACGCGGATTCTGCCCCGCACCGCAGCATTCGATTCCTGAGCGGCGGGAGGAGGAGCGGGCGGGGTTTGCGGACTGACGGGAACGGGCTGGCCCTGCTGCCCGAAACCAACGGGCGCGAGAAGTATCAAGATTAAGAAACTTCCAATTAGTTTTTGCATTAGAAGGTCGCCTTGAGCATTATGTCCATCCTGCGCATGGGGAAGGTTTGTTGCACCTGTCCAAACGTCGAGGAGTTCACCACGTCATCCATACCCATGAAGCTGGGCGTGTTCGTCGCGTTGAACACCTCCCAGCGCCATTCGAGTTCGCGTCGCGTGCCCTCGCCGAACTTGAATTTCCGGGCCAGCGAGAAGTTAAACTTCACGCTGCCGGGCCCTGGAATCGTATTTCGGGCGGCATTTCCAAACTGTCCGGGCGGAGGCACAGCAAACGCGCTAGTATTGAAGAAATGCAGCGGCGTGCGCTGACTGCGCGGCAGTGAAGGATCTCCAATTTGGTCGGCGCGTTCCGACAAATTCACACCCGTTCCAGTGTTATCCGCGGCACTGCCCAACACGCGGGCCGTGAACGGCGAGCCGGTCAAAATCGTACTGATCCCGCTAAGCTTTAGATCGCGGAACAGGGAAGATACCCACCCACTGTGCAGCCAGCGCCTCGTCGGCCCAAACGGCAGGTCATAGGCGAAAGAACCACGAACCTGCTGGCGGATGTCGAAGGCGGAAAGGCCTCGTTCGGCGGCAATGTTGTTCTCGTCCTGGACCACGACCGGCGAGCCGCCACCAATGGCGCTGGCGTTATCTACGGACTTGCCATATGTATATGTCCCCTGGATGATCAAGCCATGTGAGGCCTGCCGCCGCACGACCAGTTGGAATCCGTGATAGATGGAGAAGGCCCCGGAGCTTTCGTACGCAAAGCCCGACGCGTTGGGGATCCGGCGGTGTAGGTCAGTATCGAATGGGCTGCCGGGTAACGCGCGGTTGGGAGCCCGGAGCAAGTCGAGCGCCGTGCCTTTCGTTCCCGTATAGTCCAGCTCGACCACCAGGTTCGGCGTGACCTGCGATTCGAGCGAGAGGTTCCAGAGTTGCGCGTAGCCGACCCGGTAATTCGGATCGACGGCCACGGTGTTCAGGATTTGGCCGGCGGAGGGGGTTGGGAAGCTGTTTTCCAATGTCAAGACGTTCGCGGTGGAGGTCTGAAGAATCTGTGCTTTTGCGAAAGGTGGCTGAATCGCCATCGAAGCAGCCAATTGGTTGAGGATTGACTCGTTGTAAAAGATTCCGTAGCCCGCACGGAGCACGAAAGGCAGCTTGCTGGGGGGCCGCCAGGCGATTCCGATTCGCGGGCCCCAGTTATTCGGATTGGTCTTGATCAAGGCGCGAGGCATCGTCTGGCCGGTGAAGGGATTCACTTGCCCTGGGACTACGCTGGCAACCGCAGTGATACCCGAGTTCAAAACGAGATCGGTAACGCGGTTGTACAGCTCGACCGGGGGCGTCGCCAGCTCGTACCGGACACCAAAATTAATCGCGAAACGTGGATGGACACGCCAGTCATCCTGAAAGTAGAAGTTGTAGGCACGACTGCGGAAATTGGTATACGTGCCACCTAGGCCGTAACCCAATCTTGCGTTTTGAGGATAGCCCAGCAGAAAGTCCGCAAAATCGGAGCCCGTGCCGGCAACTGGGAATCCTTGCGCATTCAGTTGGCTGGTCATGAGTCCTGTGAACTCAAAATCGCCACGGGGGCTTGGATTCGAATCCGCATTGACCTGCATCCAGCGGAGCTCCGCGCCGGCATGCAGGGTGTGCTTCGGTAGTGCGTAGGACAAATTGTCCATCACCTGGAGGGTCTGGTTCCGTTGCAGGGCGGCCGGGAGGTCGTGCCACTCGCCGAAATTGGTGAAATGCACGTTTGGCAGGCCCCAGTCGAGGGGAGCTTGTGAGACACCTTGGATCCCCAGTTCACTGATAAGATTTCTCTTCTGAGCGAAACCGCTCAGCATGTCGCTCACGTTGCGGGTCCAATTCACTTTGCTCGAATTGAGCAAGCGGGAAGTCCAGTTCTGATTCAGGGTGAGCGTGAGCGATTGGCCCAGGCCCGTGGTGTTGTTAGTGTACTGCGGAAAGATGCGGGGATTGTCCGTATTCGTCACGCTGGCGCTGTAGCCGACTGACACATTCAACTTTGACGAGATCGTATGCAAGACTCTGGCGCTGACCAGACTGTTTTTTACGTGCAAGCTACCCTGCAAATGGAAGTTGTCAACAAGCCCCGGCAGGTTTGGCAGCGGGACGAATGGGAGTATGCCTACGGCGGCCTTATCCATCCGGCGTTGCGGAATCGAGCTGCCCAGCAGTGCGCGGGGGCCGGCTATGTTGGACGCCGGATCGTACAGTTGCACCCCAAGACCTGAAAAATCTCCATTCCGCTCGCTTTCGGTGGGGACGGTGGTGAAACTATCCACAGGCTGCGTGGCCCGATTAATTTGGCCGCTGAGAAAGATGAAGGTGCGCTGCCGGCCGTCAAATACGTGCGGGATGGAGAGAGGTCCGCCTAGGCGCAGGTCAAAAATATTGGTGTAATTGTCGATTTTATTCGGAGTACCTCCAGTGAGATCGTAGGGCCGAGCATCCCATACTCCATCGTCAAAGTGGTTGGTAAGGCTCAGGTGCATCTGGTTCGCAACGAGGCTGGAGACACGCTTTTGCATCCACAGCTCCTCAATTCCCTGCCCAAAATCGGTGGCATCACTTGAAGCTGCGGCCTGCTTCACCTTTTTGGGCTTGCGAGTTAAACCTTTCATGCCGCTGCGCGCCTTGCTGGCCTTCGGGCTGCTCGTTGTGGGGCCCGCAGCTTGCCCGGCAAGCGGAAAACCCCCATCGCCGGAAGCTGTAGAGGCATCTGCGTTTCCGGCCCCCGCGAATCCTGTGGCACTTCCAAAGCTGCCAGTGCCACCCAGTGTGGCCGCCCGATTCACAGTCCCGCTCATCGCAAGCGCGTCCGAAGATGGAGTTTCATCCAGAAACTCAGACAGATCACTTCCTGGGACAGCGCTTGCGGCGCTCAGTGGGTCTTCTTTCTTGCTTTTCTTGGAATTGCTCGTCGCCTTCGGAACGATCGCCCCAAGAGCAGACGCACGGCCGGTCGTTTTCGGTTCTTTTCTTGCTATCGCGGGTGTGGATTCTTCAGCGGCCTTCTCCCCGCCGGTTTTTTCGGGGGCAGGGGTGGTGCTGGCGAGGGCTGCCTGAGCATCCGGCTCGGGCTTGGTCTCTGGCGCAGCAGGTGAAGAAATCTCAACGTGGAGCGTGAGTTGTGCCTCCACGGAGGCCCCGCCCCCAAAATTCATTTCGACTTGGCTTCGGCCGAAGCCGAGTTGTCTCGCTTCCAGGCGGTAGGGGCCCGCGGGCAAACCCGGAAAGGAAAATTTGCCGTCATCATCCGTCCAGCTTACCCAGGAGCGCCCGCTGGGAAGGTGAACAACGCGCACCATTGCCCCAGGGACCGTGGCATTCTGAGCAGTTCGCACGACTCCGGCGACCTTTGTCGTCACCGGCGCCGACTCACCGTCCACCGCGGAGGCGGAATTCGACAGAGGACTCGACTGGCACAAAACTTTCACGGGGAGCAGTGCGAGCACAGACAAAGCCCCAACGCAGAATCCAATTTTTTTCATGATCCCCCCCTCAGCCATGGCAGCTGCCAAGGCCCTAAGCGCGCAGGACGAAATTACAAGAACTTCTATTCAGTTTTGAACGATTGGCACTAACAGCGGGGACGTTGAAGTACCAAGTATCGCTTACAAAAATTCGATCGCTACAACCACTTCAGAAAGGCCACCTCGCACGGCGCCGGGCTAATTATGCTAACAGCATCGGCACGCGCTTTCGCGGGGTTGGAAACATTTTATGTAATCAGGCGGTGAAGTCAATATAAATTTTTGTTAATGAGCAAATATCTGATCCCGGAACTACTAGTACTAGTATTCAAAGCCAAGAAGCCTTCGAGTCGGACCCATTCGTTTGCGACGGTGTTGTCACCGCAATCTTCATGCCCGCTAGCAACTTTGTCTTATGATTTGTGGTTTGCTCCTGCTCTGGATTTCTCGGGTGCCTCGCTACACTCTGGCGCGCTGAGCGCGTACAGAACCAACTCGACCCTGTTGGAGATGCCTAATTTTTCGAAAATCCGGAAGACGCAGGTCGGGACCGTATGTTCCCGGAGGTTGAGCTTGCGAGAGATTTCCTTGTTTCTCATGCCTTCTGCAACGAGGCGTACGACGTCCTGTTCCCGGCGCGTGAGTAGGGCCATTCCTCCCGCATTGTGAATCCGTATTGGGTTCAGTTTGGTTATGACCTCGCGGAGAGATTCCAACTCGGCGTTGCTGGCCCAAATTTGTCCTTCGTGAACGCAGCGGATGCACTTCAGAGGGGCCCGGAAGGATTCGCCGAGGCAGAAAACACCTCGGGCGCCAGTGCAGGAGGCGCCGACTACGAAATCGCGCTCGTCGCCATCCACCAAGATCACGGCGCAGGTCTTCGATTCCGAAGCACGCAACTGCTGCAGAACCTTGACCCCTTTAGAGTGACCGTCCTCCAAGTGGACGCTGATTACCGCAATATCGAATTGATAGTTGTACCATCCTGAAATGTCCCGGAGGAGTTCCCTGTTAGGGTGTGAACGTCGAAGTGGTTGCGGGATCGCTTCAGCGCGCTCGCGATCAACTGGCGACTCATTCGCGTGGCCTCGGCAACGCCCACGCGAATGCACTGGGGTGAGAGCTGCTACAATTCACCCATGAAGGTTTCTGAACATTTCCCCCGGGAGAAAGACCGATTTTTCGTTGGGAAGAATAATGCGCGAGTAAAATACCTGCGGCCTGTGGAAAGTTTGGAAAGAAAGCTGCTTGACGATCGACTTGTAGCCCGTTATTTTGCGCGCCCCAGAGCTTTTCAATCTTGGAACCGAATCGCCCGCACGCCGTTGGCTTCCAGTTTGATTAGGGGAGCTCAGTTGCCGTTCTTCGATGGTGGCCTTCCCAGCGTACGCACGGCGGTACGACCGGAGGGGCCCATTCCAGCCTGGGCACCGTTTGGCCCAACCGTTAAGAGTGACCGGTCCTGTTGCGAACAGCTCCAATTCGATGCATCGGTCAAGTCTCCGCTGCCTTTGTAGCGGGCTTGCTCGGGGAACCGGCAAAGAGGCATGGTCCGGTCAACCATATTGTTTGTCGAGTGCGTGGCGAGGATGGCATCCGGCGCGACGCCCTTCTCCACCCACTTCTCTAGGGCGCTCAAGGTATCAAAAGCGTTCGGCCCCGATCCACCGGTGCAATGCTGCATCCCGGGCGCCATGAAGAGGCGCGCATGCCCCTGGAGTTTTTCATATCCCCCGTTTTGCTCCGCGAGGTCTTCGTAGAACCAGATGCTGCTATAGGGGGAAATAATCAGATCGTCGTACCCGTGGTATATGAGAAGCTTTCCTCCCTTGCCGAAAAAGGCCCCGAACTTAGATGGATTGTCGGGGATGTCCGGCCCAAGCCTATCGTAGAGGAGATTGAGTGCCGCGGCGCTGACCACTCCGTTGTCCTCGATGGTGTTGTTCAGGTCGACTGCAGGATTGTAGTAGCCCAAATTCAGCAGGACGCCCGTAGCAAGATTCCAATTCTGTGGCGGGGTTGCATTGCCCCAGGGTTGAGCGCCCGCGGGATCAACCGGCGGCGTATCGCGTTCGTTCAACGGACCAGCGGGGGAGAATCCGGTTTGCCCCAGGTTGCTTACCGACGATCCAGGGTAAATGAAGTTGCCCTTCTCGTCGCTGACCGGCTTCATGATCAACTTGAGCGCGTCTGCCTGTTTCTGCGTCAGGGTCTCAGGGACCAACGCATCGGGATTGAACGAGCACTTGGCTGGATCCTGGATGAGACCGTCCGTGACCCCGTCGGCCGGGTCACACTGTTTAGCGATCGCGGCGCCGACGGTGGTGAATACAGGAAGCGGGATATAGGCGTCGAGAAGCGCTTTCACGTTCTTCAGACTCCACATAGAGGTGCCAACGGGATCGAGCCACGGAGAGCCGGAGATAATCCCATCGTAGTCGTTGGGAAAGCGCATCGCTTCGATGAGGCCCATCTTGCCGCCATTCGAACATCCGTCGAAATACGAATGCGAGATAGTGGTCGAGTGGTAATAATCCTTGACGAGTTGCTTGGCGGCCAGCGTCACTTCATGCACGGCACGGAAGAAGTAGTCGATGACCTTCGGTGTGTTGGGCTCGCCAGGCGATGTGAACTCCCAAGTGGGCTCGGTGTTGAGGTGGCCGGTATCCGTAATCGCGGTGGCATACCCTCTCTCCAGAAATAATGCCCGGTCAACCGGATTAGCCGAGGAATTGAAAGTCCCGGTTAATCCACCGACGCCGTTAAAGATAAATTTTCCGTTCCAATTGGCAGGGAGCATTGCCTCGAAGCCTGCGGAGTTCGGGCCAGCACCTTCCCCGGAAGTCGTTACGGAACCTTTCACGTCGCAATATTGTGGTTTCGGCGCAACAGCCGGCACATCGGTAGCGGACGTGATCGTCATGTTTGGAACGCTAAGGGCGCTCAGTGCGGCGACCTTGCAATCCGCTCCCGTGGCCGGAACCGCTGCAATGACACTGCAAAGCAGCACCGCCAGGCCGACCGATGGAATGAGAATGCCATGCCTTCCGCTATTTTCTACGTGTGCTTTCATGTGCGACCCTCCAATTCCTCCTATTTCTTAGGAGCCTACTTGCTGAGCTTCTTGGTTGCCTTAGTAATGAGACCGAGGAAGCTGACATTGTCCCCGCAGACAGGCTCCATAATCCTCCAATCCGTCCTTAATTGGAAGTCTAGCCTTGCCCCCCAGGGCTTCGGATACGCCTTCGGGATGTCGGTCATGAGGTTGATCTCCATGGAGTCATGGTCAACGCGCCGGATGCACTCCACAAGGTGCAAAGCCACGCTGTGCGGATAACTCTCCCGATCGAGCGTGGTGCTGTCGTTAAAACTGACCGTCGGCTTATCGGAACGCGGGAGCCTGACGCCGAGAACGGTTCGTAGCTCCGCCGAACCAATGATTCCGCCGCTCAGGCAAAAGACCAGCCGACACGTGTTGACTCCTCTCGCAAGAAGACTAGAATCTAAAATTCGCAAGCGAATCTCTTTTCGATCCCAGATCACGCCCCATGATTCTAGTTCCGGAGGATTGAATGATCGACGAGCTCTATGACCTCATCGGTGGAAGACAAACGATCTGGGCGGCTACCGAATCCTTCTATCGGAGAGTCTTAGCCGATGACCGAGTGTCCCACTTCTTTGCAAGCACCGATATGGCGAATTTACGGGCGCGGCAGAGTATGTTTATCTCCATGCTTCTCGGCGGACGAATCGTATATACAGGCAAAGATATTGCCGCCGCCCACGCGGGGGCGCGGGAGCAGGGGCTGAACGACACTCACTTCGATACGTTCCTCAAACATTTTCGCGCAGCGCTGGAAGAAGTGGGGGTCAAAGCCGACAAGGCGGAGAAGGTCATGAAACTGCTGGAAGGTAAGCGCAACGCTGTCTTGAATCGTTGAGACCGTTTCTGGCTACGTGCCGACCAGACTTCTTCTCGGAATGGGGCTCGGGTCCCGGGACCGGGTCCGCCAAATTCCTGACAAGGCGTTCCTGAGGAGGTGACACAGTCAGCCTTCCGCCGGCACGCTGCGATTGTATTTGTCAGACTCTGCTTGCCGGAACTCCAGGTAGGAGCAGCTTGCTGTCTGTGCCGAATTCCCGAGGAGGTCTGGCTTCAGCTCTCGAACGATTGCGTCCGGACAAACGAAACCTTGTTTGGCCGCTCGAGCATCTTCCGATTGGGATTCTTTTCCGCAGCCGGTATTTCTACTGCTTGTCCCACACGTTCACGTTGTTGAATTGCTGGCCGCCCGGGGTGACACCTTTTGCCACGATCGTCAAAGTCTTCCCGTCTTTGGAAACTGCGAATGTGGTCATCTCAACCTGCTTCCCGGCCTTCTTGAAAGTCGCTTGGACGGTGTTCGGGGCGACGCGCTTCGTGGCAATGGTATCTGCCCCATTGGGGATCGCCCCAGTTGTGGGATAAGGCTTGCCGTCACTCTTGATCGTGTATCCGTACTTCATGGCCTTTCCCGCAGCGTCGGTGCCATCGACGCTGACTTTTCCAGAGGACTCCCACTTTCGCGTTTGGCTCTTCGGTGCCGGACCCGGATCATATTTCGACTTCGAGACGTTAAGCTTCCATGTTCCGACGAATGGGCTGGCTTGTGCCATCAGCAGGCCCGAAGCGGCCAAAACCCATATGACAGCCGTTGCAATTACCAGACGTTGCTTCATTCAGTGCCCTCCTCAAAAACTTTTCTGCGTGGTTCCTTTCGCCGTGGAACGATACGCGGCAGGTTACCCCGGTATTATCTGTGGCGTCAAGCGAGACACTTCAACCAGTGGAACACCCCACACTTCGATGTAGGCGGTCGCGACTTTCCAGGCGTGCTGTTTGCTGACCGAGTTTGAGACGGCTGGGCTGTAAGCCTAGGCCCAAAATGGTTTCACTTCGCCGATACCACGCCTGCTGCCAGGCTGGGCAGCCACTATTCTCCATCATACGTTTGTAGAAGAGTTTGGCCTGGTGTATGTTAGCGGCCACCGGAAAAGGCAAGACAGACCGTTCCGGCGCCTGAATCTCACACACCAAGCGGAGGCCGTATTTATGTTGGGAGAATTGATTATTGAATTGACTGGAAAGAGAATCCTGAGAAGAGTGCTCTCGGTCGACCCCCCGAAGGTAGAAGTCTCGTTTGAGGACAGTGGCAAGGTGCTGGGAGTAAACGCAGCCGACTTCGGGACCTATACATCTGCTGTCCGGCCCGACGGCAGCATCCAGGGAGAGGGACAAGGGGTCATGACTACCCAGGAGGGCGAGATGATCGCCTGGACGGGCACGGGCCTAGGAAAATTCAAGGAAAAGGGAGCGGTCAGTTATCGGGGAATCCTCTACTTTCGGACAACCTCCCAGAAGTTAGCGCGATTAAACGCCGTAGGCGGCGTCTTTGAATACGAAGTGGATCCAGAAGGAAAAACCCATACAAAAGTCTGGGAGTGGAAGTAGAATTTCGCCGGAGTCGAATCAGTCTCTCATCGGGTCCGCTCTCGGATTAAGGAACATTTGAGAACAGCAGCACGGTTCCATGGCGTGCGCATCTTTGCGGAGCCCGCCACGCCTCGATTTGCCCGCCTGTACTACTAGCCGTCAAATTCGTCGGGCCGTGCACAAATTTTCGGCTCCGCTCGGAGGGCCGGGCTTCAGAGTCTGTTTCAAAACTACGGATCGTGGCCATAGATTGTGTGGACCGGGTTAGTGCCTAACTATACCTTGTGGTCAGACCGAACGAAAACCGAGTTTTGACACAGACTCTTCAGCCCGGCCGTAGCGAAGCTTTTTTGAAGTCGGCTTTAGCTGCTGAAGCCAACTTTGGTTGCGGCTGTGCCGCGCTGTGTACACAAGAAGGCACTAGAAGGCAAAAAAGAAAACCCGCCCTCGAAGAGCTTCTGTAATATTCCTGAGGGTGGATAGTTTGTGAATAAAGGGGCGCCAGTCTTGCGATGGATCGCTCGCTTGCTTCCGAAGGCGTGGCTTGGGGTTCTGTTCATCGCGGGAAACTCGCAAATCGCTCGTGCGCAAGTCCAGCCCCAGCTTCCTTCCCACACTTATCTCCTTGCCGAGCAAGATACTGCAGAAAACCATTTCCGGCAGGGTAGCCGGTTGGATCTGCAGGGCAACCTCGATCAGGCGATCACGGAATATCGCCAGGCCATCCGGCTAAATCCCAAATATCCGGAGGCCCACTTCAGTCTGGCTCTCGCGCTGCGGGCGAAAGATGACCTCGACGGAGCCATCTCGGAATTGCGCGCGGCGATCCGTTGGAAACCCAATTATCCGGACGCGCATTATTCCCTCGGCTTGGCGCTGAAAACGAAGCACGACATCGACGGCGCCATCGCGGAGTACCGTCTGGCGATCGAGCAAAGGCCAGGTTTCGCAGAGGCTCACAACAACCTGGGGAACCTCCTTTCTTCTCAAGGTGACCGCAAGGGCGCCATTGCGGAGTATCGGGAAGCGATTCGATTGGCGCCCGAGCTGCCTCAACCACATTTGTCGCTTGGCGTGGCGCTGCATTCAACAGCGGATTTCGACGGCGCCATCGCCGAGTACCGCGCTGCGATCAAACTGACGCCGGATGACCCGGAAGCTCACTTCCGCCTCGGGTTTGTTCTCTCCTCCAGACGCGACTACCAGGGCGCCATCGAGGAATACCGCAAGACCATCAGCCTCCAACCCGAAAATGTAGCGGCGCATTACAATTTGGGTTTGTCCCTTCAAGGCTCTAATGACCTGAAAACCGCACTCGAGGAATTTCGTGCGGCGTGCTCCATGGATCCGAAATTTCCCCGAGCTTGCTCCGATGCCCAGCGCCTGCAATCGGCTACGCAAGAAAAATCTGAGCAGCCGCAGTAAGTAAAGCATACTGCCTCGGAACCGCGCGTGTGAATCCTCGTCGCACCGGGATATGCGATGCGTATCGCTGCATCAGGAATGGCGCCTGGACGGCCCGGCGTGGTCGCTGTGTATCACCCCTGGGCCCCGGCAAGTCATCTTCGTCGGAAGCGTCGGGCGCGTCTACAAACTCGACTTGGAAGGCAACGTCGTAGGAAAGTTCGGCAAGCTGGGCCGCCTGCCGGGCTGGTTCGACTCAATCCACGCGTTGGCCTGCCCGACGAGAAGACGCTGTACATCGCCAACGAGTTCAGCTACCGCTTCGGCAAAGTCGTGCTGCAGTAGGAGTCCGCCCGGGCTGAGGAGGTTTTGGGTGGGACTGAATCATTGGGTGTCCATGGGTTGAAAAGTCCACCGTTTGCGAGCAAACGGTAGGGCACCCTGCATAGCCCCCAGAAGAATTGAATGTCAACTCATGCCGAGCAGGGATGCGTACCTTTTTTCGTACAATTCCTTTGCCACGACGTTGGTGGGCGTCACAACACCCCACACGTATTGTGCCCTCTCCCGCAGCCCATAGTTGAAATTCGCTTCCAATTCGGAAGCAAGCGCGGGGATTAGGGCCACTGTTTGCCCAACTTGTGAGTTCTTGTACCATCTCAGGGCTTCTTCGGTTTGAGGGTTCTTCCTGTAATCATTAATCAGCGCGCCCGCCCGCTTCATCAGACCGCTACCCCCGAGGTGCGCCTGTTGTGACAGGTCTGTGTAAAACCAATCGTTCAGATATTTCAGAAATGCCCA
>WNFB01005104.1_pt1 | contig 11725 bp, 12 predicted proteins | sample 5400501 | NCBI WGS metagenome assembly WNFB01 (sample SAMN13153341, study PRJNA577476) | soil metagenome | isolation source: 200 cm saprolite under Douglas fir tree site 2 hole 1 | place: USA:California | collected 2015-04-18 | reverse complement strand
CACCGAGCTGTTGCCGGAGAATTGAACTTTTTGCAGAGAAATGGAGACCACGAATGCCGCGATCATTGAAGAAATCTCGCTCCACGCGTTGATCCGCCACCAATACCACCGCAGCATCAACACGCCTCCTGTTCCCGCTCCCATTCCCAGCAGCAACTGCCAGGCGGATTGAATCGAAGTGATGTTCGCCGCCGTGTAACCGCTGAGGATTACCAGCAGCACGATGAAAAGTTTGCTCACGAAAACGTAGTGCTTTTCGCTTCCGCGCCGCACCAGGAACCGCCGGTAAAAATCATTGATGAGGTACGAAGTCCCCCAATTCAACTGCGTGCCCACGGTTGACATGAACGCCGCGAGAAACGCCGCGATCATCAACCCGCGCAGGGCCGGAGGAAGAAAGTCGCGCAGCACCATCACGTAGCCCTTTTCGGGTTCGGCGGCGAATTCGAGGCTCGGTCGCAAACCGCCATACGGCGAATAGACGGCGACAGCGACAAGCCCGGTGACGATCCACGGCCAGGAGCGCATCGCGTAATGCGCGATGTTGAACCAGAGCGTCGCGCCCAGAGAATTCTTTTCGTCTCTTGCGCTGAACATTCGCTGCGCAACGTATCCGCCGCCCCCCGGCTCCGCTCCCGGATACCAACTCGCCCACCACTGCACCGCGAGATATAAGGCAAACGTGATTACCGGCAGCGTCCATATCGCATCCGTGGTCCAACCCAGGTGAAAAGAAGGAAAGAAAGAGAGAATCGATCCGGTGACCTGGCCGGAATGCCGGACTGAATCGTTCACCGCTGAGAGCTGGATCTTGAGGAGAGTCATGCCTCCGATTTTCGCGACCGCCACCCAGGCCAGCACGATGATCATCGACATCTTCAGGACAAATTGAAAAAGATCCGTTACCAGCACGCCCCAAAGCCCGCCGATAAATGTATACAGTCCTGTGAAGGGAACCAGCAGCAGCACGCAGATCAACAGGGCCGTGTGCGATGGTTCCCCGAGCGTGTAGTGAAAAAGCACGTGGCCACCGGCGGCCGCTTGCAGCACGCGCCCCTGGGCGATCGCATCGCCCATCAGGACGGTGATGATGCTGATCATGGCCTTGATCACCCAGCCGAGAATGAGGCAGTTCATCAACGCGCCGAGGTAAATGGCGCGAAATCCGCGAAGAAACGCGGCCGGCTTTCCGCCATAGCGCAATTCGACAAACTCCACGTCGGTAAGAATGTCCGCGCGGCGCCAGTAACGCGCGAAAAAGAAAACCGTCATCATGCCGGAGAGGCACTGCGACCACCACAGCCAGTTTCCGGAGATGCCATTCTTGGCGACGAGCCCAGCGACCAGCAGTGGAGTGTCTGCCGCAAACGTCGTCGCCACCATTGACGTGCCGGCAAGCCACCAGGAAACATTCCGGCCAGAAACAAAAAATTCCTCCGTGCTGCCCGAAGATCGTTGCCGATAGTACAAGCCAATCATTAAATTCAGCAGCAAGTAGATCGCGACGACGATCCAATCGGTGGGGGTGAGAACCATCTTGGTCTTAGTCCATTCTCAGAAATTCACTCGAGAAGCGCCTGGCATTCGAATCAGTTCCCTCTGCGCTGCCCGTTGCGATTTTCTCTCCTGGAGGTCGGTTTACACTGCTGGGCCGCAGTTTGATGCACTAGGATATAGTGATACAGAATTAAAACAAGCTGTGATATGCCCATGCCGTCCGCGGTGGTTTCGCGGCTTTGACTGCGTTCCGGATCCAACGAAAGGCAGAGAAATGCTGGTAGTGCTGAAACGCGATTACGAAGAGATCAGCCGCCTGGCCGCGCACATGGTGGCAAACGCGGTGCGCTCCAAACCATCCGTGACGCTGGGTCTGGCCACGGGAGCGACAATGCTCGGCGTTTACCAGGAGCTTGTGCGGCAGCATAAAGAAGAAGCCCTGGATTTTTCGCGCGTCAAGACATTTAATCTCGATGAATATGCCGGGCTGACGCCGGATCATCCGCAGAGTTTTCACTATTTCATGCGCGAGAATTTTTTTTCGCACATCAACGCCGCCGCGCCAAACATTCACATTCCTGATGGGAGAATCAACGGCAACTACGAAGAGTACTGCGCCGCGTACGAAAATTCGATTCGCAGCGCAGGAGGCATCGACCTGCAGATTCTTGGCATCGGCCGTAACGGCCACATCGGGTTCAACGAACCAACCTCGAGCTTCGCTTCCCGGACCCGCCTCAAAGTCCTGTCGCAGGACACCATCGAAGATAACCGCAAGTTCTTTGCCGCCGGAGAAGAACTTCCCGAATGCGCCATCACCATGGGCATCGGAACGATCTTGGATGCGCGCAAAATCGCGATTTTGGCCACAGGTGAATCAAAAGCGGAAGCCGTCGCGCGCGCCATCGAAGGCCCGCTCACCGCTTCGGTCACGGCCTCCTGCCTGCAACTCCATCCGGACGTCACTTTCTTCATCGATGAAGCGGCGGCCTCGCAACTCACGCAGCAGGAGTACTACCGGCGCGTGATGCGCATGACCGCCCTTTTGACTCCCGATCGCCTCTCGTGAAGAGTTATCTTCCCGGCAGGCATTTTGCGGAAATCCAGCAACTGTGGCGCGTCCCGCCTTGCTCGAGAGAGAAAAATTTGCGTGGGCCGCGCGGACAGGGTGGCACCTGCCCCTTTTTTGTCCTCTTCACCAGTTCCATTCAGGTTGAGAAGAGCCGTAAACTTTACTTTGAACTTTCAAAAGGCAAACTATGAACGCACTTATTGATTCCATCCAGGAACATTGGTTTGAGCTCGCGAGTCTTGTGTTTCAGTCCGCCATACTGGCGATTATCGTCTGGTACGCCCGTAAAACGCTGAAAACCATGCGCGCTTCCCAGGAACAGGTTGGGGCGCTGATGCGGCTCTCGCTTTCTGACATGATCGCCGATCGCTCAGCGGCCCTAAAGCAAGATGCTGATGTTGCTCCTGTTCTGAGCAGCCCCGAAGAGGGAAATAGCGCCGGCACCCATTCGCTTGCTGTAGGGCACGGTATCGTCAACTGGCTTCAGGCCCCGATGGGCGGCGGAATCAATCCCTTGCGCAGAGTCATCCGCTGGCTTCAAGCTCCCGCGGGCAGCTAACCGAGTTGCGCCGCGGCTCACCTACCGGCCGCTGACGTTTGCGCAGCAGGCGGCTATCTCCCACCGGTGCGTCACTAGCCTCCAATCACTCACCACTGTTTCATTTGGCTATTCGTGTCCCCCACCAAGCTCGCGGACGATCGAGCCGACGAAGCTTTTAGCGTCGCCGAAGAGCATCAGAGTTCTATCGAGGTAGCAAAGAGGGTTTTCGATTCCGGCGAAGCCGGCGGCCATGCTGCGTTTGAAAGCGACCCCAAGTCATACACTTGAAAGCCCCGCGAGAAAAAGTTAGGCCGCGGAGGATTTCTCACGGAGGACGCTTGCTCACGCCAGGCTGGTCGCGGCGTCTATGCAAGCAAGGGTGTGAAGCCGCACGGAGACGGCGCCACCGCCCGATTCGTTTGAGTCCATAGCGAAAGAGAAGGGAAGGTGTGTTCATGCGCGGAATGTGCAGGATTTTTCTAGGGGTTGCTGCAGGATTGGTGAGTTTGACGCCGGGGGCGAGCGCGCAATTCAAGAACGGCGCCACGCCGACAGAATTAGTTTTGCCGCGAATCAGCCAGCGGGCAACGGTGATCCAGCGCGTGGGGATGACCGACGTCACGATTACGTATCACGAGCCTCTGGCGGGCGGAAGGGAAATCTGGGGCAAGATCGTTCCGTACGGCAAAGTTTGGCGCGCGGGAGCAAATGAAAACACGACGATCACTTTCTCCGACGACGTGAGCGTGGAAGGCAAGCCGCTCGCGGCCGGCACTTACGGTTTGCACACGATCCCGGACAAGGATCAGTGGACGGTGATCTTCTCGAAAAATTCCACGTCGTGGGGGAGCTTCAGTTACGACGAGAAAGAAGATGCGCTGCGCGTGACGGTGAAGCCGCAGGCAGCGGAGTTTCGTGAAGCGCTCACGTACACCTTTGACGACATCAAGCCGGAATCGGCCGCAGCGACGCTGCGCTGGGAAAAGATTGCCGTTCCTTTCCACGTCGGTGTGGATGTGAAAGGCCTCGTGTTACGAAGCGTCCACAACCAGCTTCGCAACACCGGAGGATTTACTTGGGCGGGGTACGACGAGGCCGCGAACTGGTGTCTGGACAATAATTACAATCTCGAAGAAGCGTTGAAGTGGGAAGAAACTTCGATTCAAAACGAAGAGCGCTTCGAGAACTGGGAAACCAAGTCGCGCATCCAGGATGCCATGGGCCGCAAGGACGAAGCCGCGAAATCCTTCGCACGCGCCATGGACAAAGCCACCGCCGTGCAGCTCTACGTTTACGCGCGCGGTCTGCAGCGACAAGGAAACGCCAAGCGCGCCTTTGAGTTATATCCCCAGGTGCCGAAGAAAGACCCAAACCACTGGACCAGTCATCTAGCGCTCGCGCGAGTCGCTTCCAATTCAGGCGACTTCCCGACGGCCACCAAAGAAATGTCGCAGGCGATCAGCGGGGCTCCCGATCCGACCAAGCCTTTTCTTCAGCCGCTGCTGAAGCGGCTCGAAGCGAAGGATGACATTAATAAATAGAACGTGCGCTGCGCGAAAGCGGGACGCATCGCCGCGTGATGCGCCGCCAACGCTCGGGGAGCAGCGCCTCTCAAGGAAAAGGAAGCCACGGGGCCTTCAGTTCAGGGAAGGCCCTGTGGCGCGTGTTTTTACGGCGTGATTCCGCCGAAGCACAGGTATTTTATTTCCACGAACTCTTCAATTCCGTATTTGGAGCCTTCGCGTCCGAGGCCGGATTGCTTCACGCCGCCAAAAGGCGCGACCTCGGTTGAAATGATGCCGGTGTTGACGCCGACGATGCCGGCTTCCAAGGCTTCGGCGACGCGCCAGACGCGAGCTATGTCGCGCCCATAGAAATAAGCAGCCAGCCCGAACTCGGTGTCGTTTGCCAGCGCGATGGCTTCCGCTTCCGTCTTAAACCGGAACAGCGGCGCCACCGGCCCGAACGTTTCCTCCCGCGATACCGCCATTTGCGGCGTGACATCGGTAAGAATGGTTGGCTCGAAAAAGCGCCCGCCGAGCGCGTGCCGGTGTCCGCCCACCAGCACTTTTGCCCCTTTCGCCTGCGCGTCGCGAAGATGGCTTTCCACTTTCTCCACGGCCGCTTCATCAATGAGCGGGCCTTGCGTGGCCCCGGTCTCGAGTCCCAGCGCCGGCTTCAGCGCCTTGACCGCCGCCGCAAGTTTCGTGGCGAACGCATCGTAGATGGTCTCCTGGATCAGCAAACGGTTCGCGCACACGCAGGTCTGGCCGGAATTGCGGTACTTCGAAGCCATGGCGCCTTCCACGGCGGCGTCAAGATCTGCGTCATCGAACACGATGAACGGAGCGTTGCCGCCCAACTCGAGCGAGACTTTTTTCACCGTGCCGGCGCATTGCGCCATCAGTAGTTTCCCGACTTCGGTTGAGCCCGTGAACGACAGCTTTCGAACCATTGGGCTGGACGTCAGCTCCGGACCAATCTCGGTGGGAGCTCCGGTTACCACATTAAAGACGCCTTTGGGAACTCCCGCGCGTTCGGCAAGTTCCGCCAGCGCCAGCGCGGAGAACGGAGTTTGCTCGGCAGGCTTGAGCACCACCGTGCAACCTGCCGCGATTGCGGGCCCCGCCTTGCGCGTGATCATCGCGAGCGGAAAATTCCACGGCGTGATGCACGCCACCACGCCGACAGGCTGCTTGATCACGACGATTCTCTTGTCCGCCTGGTGCTGTGGAATGGTGTCGCCGTAGATGCGCTTGGCTTCCTCGCCAAACCATTCCAGAAATGCGGCGGCGTACGCGACTTCCCCTCGCGACTCGGCCAGCGGTTTGCCTTGCTCAATCGTCATCAGCCGTGCCAGATCTTCCTGGCTCGCCATCATAAGGTCGAACCAGCGCCGCAGGACGGTGGCGCGTTCCTTCGCGGTCTTCTTGCTCCACGCGGGAAACGCACGGTTCGCCGCTTCGATGGCTTTCTTCGTTTCCGCGGCGCTGAGTCTCGGCACTCTTCCGATAATTTCGCACGTTGCTGGATTATCCACGCTGATCGTCTGGCCCGAGCTTGCCTGCATCCATTGTCCATCCACATAGCAAGCTTCCCGGAACAGCCGTGCGTCCTTGAGCTCCGCTGCCGGGCTTAAGGAATTTGCAACCGTGTTCTGCATCATTGGACTCCAATTGTTCGTATCAGGCGCCACTTGTGGCGGCCGCTCCGTCTTATCATAAGCCGCGAAGCGCCTCACCTCTTGCATTCTAGTACCTGTCTCTTCCTCGCGCTAGCGACCAGCGTGAACCATGCGCGGCAACAATGTCTGTCTCGCCTGATTTGGTTCATAATAGGGCGCGCGGCCGGTGCTTTGCGGACACTTTCTCTCCGCTGGAGGCTTGATGGCAGATCGCCTGGAAGATTTTCAGAAATTTCGCGCCGGCTTGAACGAAGAGATTCTTAGCTGCGGCCACCTCGGCATGAAGCGCTTTTTCGCCCTGGATCACCAGGCCTATGAGCCCGGCCCGCTTGGCACAAAGACAAAAGAGCTGCTTGGGCTTGTCGCTTCGGCCGTGCTCCGTTGCGATGACTGCATCACTTACCACCTGGTTCGCTGCGGCGAAGAAGGCTGGAAGCGTGACGAAGTGATCGACGCGCTCAATGTCGCCCTCATCGTCGGTGGCTCGATTACCATTCCCCACGTGCGCCGGGCCTTTGCCCGCATGCGCGAAATTGGCGGACTTAAACCCTGATCCATCCGTCCAGCAAGAGAGAAGAAACATGAGCAAGACGTCGAGCCCAGTGGCGCCGCCCTCCGGCGAACCCGCCACGCGGCTGCGCAACTTCGCTTTCGGCGCTCTTCTTGCCGTCGTTTTGCTGGTTCCCAAACTCGTCTACATTCGCCGCAATAAGCAGTCCTGGCTGGCCTTCCGCATCCTCCTCGGATTCGCTGGCGCGGCTCTTGTGGTTTTGCCGCTCAGCCTGTGGAATAACTGGCTCGCCGCCCCCGCCGGCCTCGCCATGTTTTTCATCTCCGCTCTCCTGCCGCCGGCGAAACCCGATACGTCCTCGGACGACAAAGCTCGCGAACTGGGCGCTTTGGTCGTCGTTAATGGCGGAAAGTACCAGCCGGGAAATGCTCCCGCCGCAGTCGCTCAGCTTTTTGTCGGGAAGGAACAAGTCTGGGCGCTCGATTCGCAGTTGCAGCCTTTGTTGGTGATCCCCGCCGCGGAAATCTCTTCTGCCCGTGCCGAAGATTTGGATGGCCATTGGCTCTTGCGCGTTCGATGGAGCGATCGCACCGCTGAGTTTTTCTATGATGGAATCTTCGCCGGGCACTTGGCGCGCGTCGCCGAGAGCGCGCTCGGCAGTGTCATTCGCACGCCGCTTCCGGTCCTGCCTCGCCGTCGTGCCGCCGGCGCTTAGTGCCGTTCCACTTATTGGAGCGAATCCTCTTGGAACGAATCGCCTCCACGCTTTCAAGCGAGTTCTCGATTCTCCGTTCGGCTTAAACAGTTGGAACGGCGCTAGCCGCTCCGTTAGAACCATTATTCGGAGAAATTCGCGCGCCGTCTCAGAGTATGTCAAACTAGCTGTATGGCGCGAGGATGGGAAAGCAAAGGCGTAGAAGACCAGGTGGAATCGAACCAGTCAGCCAAGGGCCACTCCGGCAGCGGCCCCAAGACCGATGAGCAACTCAAGCGCGAACAGCAGCGAAACGACTTGCAACTGTCCCGGACCAGGATCGCCCACGATCTCGAATCCGCGACTCACCCGAATCATCGCAAGTCGCTCGAGGCCGCTCTCGCGCACCTCGACAAAAAAATCGCCGAATTGACGTAGGGGCACGGCATGCCGTGCCCGTCTTTTCTTATCCTAATCTTTTCTGCGGTTGGGTGCGCACGCTTGATCTCCCGCGCGGAATAAGGGGTGAAGGTCACGCCACTGAAGCCAGTGACGCAAAGCCTCCGCACGGTGAGTGCCGCAACAATCCGAAGAAGCTGCTTAGAGTGAATTTGACTTCTGTTGTATTGTGTGGCGTCACTTTCTGATCAGCGCCTCGGCGGGCGAGTAGAGCAGGACGTTGCGTCCGGGTACGCCCACAGCCAACCGGCGAAGCGTGTATCGGAAAGGGCGCGGCCCACTCCCGAGCGTAGAACTCTCCAAGCGATAGTAGCGATCTTCAACGCGCACCACTCGCGGGGGATCCCAGTCCTGTTTTCGGCGGCACGCGTGTATCTCCAGAATCTCCTCCGGCCCGTTTGTTCTAAAGAACAGTTCGTCGTGAACGTCGCGCAGGTTGGCGACCAGCATCCGTTCGCGGACAGCGCCCACAAAAGAGGAGACGTTGCCGGCGGAATTGCCTGTACGGTCGAAATCATCTGAACGCCGACGCCGAAAAGCCCCGAACAGAATCTTGTCGAGCAGGAAGAGTGGAAGAGTCCCCAGAATGCTATCCGAGAATGCCGCGCCACACAGACGCACGGCCCCCTCAAAAATGAAGTACCCGAGGAGCCAAGTCAAAGGGTGAGTCGCCCACACGGAAAGCGCAACGCCTGCGATCTGGTGGGTAGTTACGTTAGGCCCCATCTTGCCGCTCAATGCTGAATCGAGGCCCCGGCGGGTGGCGCAGCCTTTCTCATTCGGGTTTTTTTTGCCGGCAAAGCACGATGCGAGAATACCATTGTTGGAATTCACCGCAGCGTATAAACGCGAGGGTGGCCTACCCTTGTGGTTTTTACAAGGGTGGGTCCTGCTTCTCCAATGCCGAAAGGTTTAAGACCGCCGATTGAGAGCGTCATAAGAAAACCCGAAGCTGCGTCGTTCCAAGAGGAGTCGCTCCGTTGGCCCAAATAGTTGGAACGGCACTAGTCGGTGAAGACCACGCCGACGGCGCTGTGGCCTTTTTCCGTGCTCGAGTCGATGCGCACAACGTAGCCCCGCAGCTCCATGGATTGCAGTCCATTCGGCCCCGGAGTTTCCATGGTGACCTGCAGTTCGGATTGCAGCCTCGGCATGTTCTGCAAGGAAATGAGCGCCCCTTGCAAGGAGAGGTCGCGCACCACGGTTTCTTCCTCGAACTGCTTCCCGCCCTCCGTTACTCCGCACACGCGCGCGCGAAACTGCGCTTCCCGCCGCAGCGCCGTGCGCGTTACCGGCATGTGGGCTTGCACGCGGTCGCCCGCTGCTCCCAGCGTGATCGTCATGCCTTCGCTCGCTGCAAAAACAGAATCGAACTCCTCGCGCGCCTGCCGCAAGATGGAGTCAACCATGCGGTCGGTCGAATCCGGGTCGTGGTGAAACAGCACCAGAGTTTTGGCGTCGGCTGCGCGCGCCAGCCGCACGCCTTCGAGCCACGATGAGTGCCCCCAGCCCCGCCGCGTCGTGGCCAGTTGTTCCGGCGTGAACTGCGCGTCGTTGATCAAGATGTCTGCTCCCGCGGCCAGCTCGCGCAGGCTTTCATCCAGCTTGGCATCACCAGGTTCGTTGTCGGTTGCGTAGGCCACCGTCCCCGCCGGCGTCTCGATTCGAAAGCCCAGGCATCCCTGCGGATGATTCAGCCACCGCGCCGTGATCTTGTTCTCGCGAATCGGGAAGGAATCTCCCCCCTCCACTTCCTGGAACTTCCGCTTGGCATTCATCGCCGATAGATCCACGGGAAAATAAGGCAGCGCCATCTGCGTTTCGAATACCTGCTTCAGGCTGTCCCGCCCGAGAAATTTCGAACGAAAACTGTAGAAGTGGAACTCATTTTTGTCGGCATAGAGCGGCGAAAAAAACGGAATCCCCTGAATGTGATCCCAGTGGTAGTGCGTCACGAAGATGTGCGTTTCGGGAGTGCCCCCGCCGTTCGGCGCCGCCCAGCGGCTTCCAAGCATGCGCAGGCCCGTGCCGCAATCCAGGATGAATTGCGTGCCGTCCGGCGCGATCAATTCAACGCACGGGGTGTTCCCGCCGTAACGCCACGTTGCAGGGTCCACCGTCGGCGTGGAACCCCGAACGCCCCAGAAACTCAATCTTGCAACGGGAACCGTCATTTCCCTCAGCGCACAGCCCTGTGCGAAGGCCAACTCCGCAAGTCTGAATGCGGAATGGGAAGCTAGTCCGATGGTGGCAGCAGCCGGGAGAAGCGTCAACGAATTCGCGGCGGGGACGTGTCAAACTGCCTAATAAGCGCTTGCCGGAAGCTGCACAAAGCCCCCCAGGTGCGTAAAATGGAGGCGATGCATCTGGATTCGAACCAGCCCCCACCCGGCCGTGATCGTAGCCACGATCAAAGCCATGATCATAGCCACGCTCATGGTCACTCTCATGACCACTCTCATGACGACGATAGCGGGCACGGCCATGTGCATCCCTCGCTCGCTCCATCCGTTCTGGGATGGGCCATGGCGGCCACGCTCGTTCTCGTATTGGCAGAAATTCTCGGCGGCGTTCTGGGGCGTTCCGTGGCGTTGCTCAACGACGCCGTGCACAATCTTTCCGATGTGCCGGCATTGGGCATCTCCTGGCTCGCGATGCGCTGGGCCCAGCGCCCCGCCGATAGCGAAAAGACCTATGGGTATCATCGCGCGGGAATTCTCGCCGCCTTCACCAACGCCGTCTTGCTCGTGGTGCTCGCTCTGTGGCTCGGCTACGAAGCCATCGAGAGGCTGCGCGTCCCGGTGGACGTGGTTGCAAGCTGGATGATCTGGACGTCGATCGCGGCGCTAGCGGTGAACGGTGGGATCACTCTCGCTCTCGTCCGCGGGCGGAGTGACCTGAATCTGCGCAGCATCCTGGTGCACAATTTCGGCGATGCCCTTTCGAACGTGGCCATCATTGCCGGCGCGCTCGCCATTCGCGCCACCGGCGCGCACTGGATCGATCCGCTGCTCGGCCTGGCGATCGGTTTGCTCGTGCTGTGGTCCAGCATCGGGATCCTGCGCGAGTCCGCGCACATTTTGCTGGAGGGGCGCCCGCGGGAAATGCGCGTCGAAGAAGTCGCGCGCGCCATCCTTACCGTGCAGGGCGTGCAAGAGGTGCACGACGTGCACATTTGGTCTCTCGGGGGGAATCACAACGCGCTGAGCTTGCACGCGCGCATCCCGGACATGCATCTCGATGAGTGCGAGCGCGTGCTCGCGGCCATTCAGGAGAAGGCGGCAAAGGAATTCAAAATCGAGCACACCACCGTGCAACTGGAGCGGGCCGGCCTGCCGGCGCATTCGGGTTACGTGATGCCCGAGCCGCTGAAAAAATAAGAATCAAACAGGCCGCTGAAAAACGAGGCCGCGCTGCTCGTTGAATTGCTCGGTGGCGGCGAGATCGAGGGCATCGCGCGCGACAACGCGGCGCAACCCTTCGGGAGTGACGTAGCGAAGCGCGCCGTTCTCCCAGGCGTAGGCCACGGCAAAAAATACCGTGCCGTCGCGCCGGACAAAGACAAATTCGTCTTCATCGCGCACGGGAGCCGGCGCAGCCTCAGCCGGGGCGGCGGGCGGTTCGGGAGCGCGTGCTCTGCGCACGACTTGCACGGGTTCTGCGTCAGAGCTGTCAAACGCGGACGAATCCGCGGCCGGAGCCTCTTCTATGATCGTTGGAGATATCGGAAGGAAAAATCCGCCATCAAAGAATGGGATGAACGAGCC
>WNFB01019104.1_pt1 | contig 11726 bp, 6 predicted proteins | sample 5400501 | NCBI WGS metagenome assembly WNFB01 (sample SAMN13153341, study PRJNA577476) | soil metagenome | isolation source: 200 cm saprolite under Douglas fir tree site 2 hole 1 | place: USA:California | collected 2015-04-18 | reverse complement strand
TCCGATAGGGATTGGGTTGCCTTGCGGCCGTGGTCACGCCCGAGTGTCGGGTCGCCTGAATAAGGATCGCGATGGCCCAAAACAGGATCCCTGCCAGCATGCCCGACAATGCGCCCACGGCCAGTGGCCGAAGACCGTTGGTCATTCCGTTCTTGGGGACTGACCGCGACATCACTTAGTCGCCGCCTGCGAGACCGAAAGAGACGAATACATCTAGCGGCCCAAGAGACCCCAACACGAGCTTCAGCGGAGTGCCGACGGCCAATGGAACCGAGGGGATCCACAGCTGGTTGAGCCACGAATGCCGAAGCTTGTTTATCTCGCACCTCTGATTCGCGCGACCATGACCGTCCCGAGCACGTAGGCCAGCGCCGCGATTCCGAAACCCACCCGAAATCCCAGATGCCCACCGGTAGGCATGCCCAGCAGCCAGTGCCCGGGCTGCTCCAGGTAGTACACAAGCAATGCAAGGACGGCGGGTCCAACCACCGTGGGCACGGTCATGGACGCGTGCCAGAGCCCCATGTCCTTGCCGGCCGCCCCCTTCCGGTCCGGCAGTACGTCGCACGCGAGCGCCCAGTCGACCGCCGTATATGCGCCAAAACCAAGCCCATACAGCACTCCCAAGGCGAAGATCAGAGGCAGCGACCGGGTCAGACCAAATAGCAGCACGACGGCAACGGCCGACTGCAGCCCGCTGGAGACATAGACGAATTGCTTTCGACGGCCCGCCCGGTCCGACTGTCCACCGCTCCACAACGAGGAGGCCACCGCAGCCAGCACTACCGTCAAGCCGAACGCTGCGCTGGCCATGGTCGGATTCGACAATCCGACCACCCTGGCGAAGTAGTAAGGCATGACGCCGACGGTGATGACCAGCCCCAGCGTGACGAGTGCACGAGTGGCAAAGACCCAGAAGAAGTCGTTGTGCTTGAAGGGTGAAAGAAGACTGCCCAGGGCCGGGACGTGGCGTCCCGCCGCCGCAGCCGTCGCGGCGGTTGCGAGACCGAGGAGTGCGATCGGGATCAGCGCCCTCCCGAGCGGCGCGGCGAGCAAAGCGAAGATGCACGCCAGCGACAGTAGAAACGTGACGCCGCTGAGGATTGCGGCGGGGCTGGCCGGCGACCGTCGCGCGGGGGTCTGCTGCGCTGAAGTCTCGTCGATGGCCCTCGCGGAGACGATCAGGCCGGCGACGAGCATGATTGCAATCAACGCATAGCTGACGATCAGAGCCATCCGGGTCTGGCCGAGGAGGGCAAAGACACCAACTACCGCGGCGAGGCCGACGACGCTGCCGAGCTGCTCCATCGCCCCGAGGAGGCCAGAAGACTCGCCGCGACGGTCGCTGGGGATCAGGTCGGGGATCACGCCCGCGTATGCGCCCTCGGCTACGTTATTGCTGGCCTGGACGAGCATGAAAGCGATGAAGAGGAGAGCCTGTGTGCCGGCCACCGCCAGCAGGCCAAGGCCGACCACGTTGAGAGCGGTTCCAACGACCATCCAAGGCCGCCGGCGTCCCCAGCGGGAGGCCGTATGGTCGCTCAACCAACCGCCGACGATCGGCATGAGCAGGGCGACGATGCCGCCAGCCGTCATCACCCGCCCCTGGAGCAGCACGGCGTCCTTGCCCGCTACCAAGGTGGCGCCCGCGAACAGGAGGGAGATCAGGATCGCCCGCCAGTGGGCGCCGCGGCCGAACCAGTAGGCATTGATGCGAACCAGGTGCCCAATGTCCAGCCGAGTGGTCGGCGCCGCACCGGCGACATCCACAGAGTCGGCAGCACGCCAGCGCCGAATCGCGCCAAGGTCGTTGCTCACCGCGTCCAGGCTCACGCCGCCACCTTGGGCACCAGGGATTCCCAGCACATCGGGGCCCGCCCGCCACTTGAGTAGGGGTTGGCCCGTCGCCGCCAGACGGACATGGCAGGGCCGTGCACCCTTGTGCGCGCCGCTGTGCTCATAGCTGGAGAATCGGCTGTGGTCGGACCCCTTACATCGACCACCTGATTGATGTTTGGCCTGAAACCAGGTTGATTCTCCGCCAGGCCCGACGAGTCTTGTTCGCACCACCGCGGTGGCGTCGAATTAGTTCTCGGGTAGCGCTACTTCTGCAAAGGTTGCTCTGGTCGTCGGGCAACTCCGCGCTTGATCGCCGCGGCGGCCAGTTCTGACCGGGAGTCAATGCCGAGCTTGGTGAAGATGTGGACCAGGTGGGTCTTGACAGTGGCTCGCGACACGAACAAGCGGGCCCCGATCTCCGGATTAGTCAGATGCTCGCCGACCAGGCGCACCACATCCAGCTCGCTCGGGGTCAGACTTGCCCAACCGGTGGTGGGCCGCTTGCGTTCGCCGCGACCTCGGGCGGCGTAGGCGATCGCTTCCTCCGTAGAGAGTTTCGCGCCCTGGGCCCAAGCGGCGGCGAAGTCATCCGCGCCGAGGGCGTGCTTCGCCGCAGCGACCGCAGCTTCGTGGGGGCCGCGCTCGACTGGAAAGCGCGCGTAACCGAGGCGCGCGCGCAGGGCGTCCGCCGCCGCCCACAGCCGAACCGCTTCCTTATTACTATCCTGCTCCGCCGCAAGCCGAGCCAGCAGCTCCAGCGAGTCCACCACGCCAACCTGATCGCCGGCCTCCCGGGCCTGGCTGATGGCGTGGTGAGCAAGCGACTCGGCCTCCTGGAGGTCGCCTTTGCGGTCATGCAGCTCGGCACGGACGCGGGCCGCTCGCCCCAGGACCCACGTCATCGCGCCTGCTCGGGCCAGCGTGGTCGCCTCGTCGAGAAAGGCAGCGACTTCCTCCCGCTCGCCCAATGCCAGCTGGGCTTCGGCGAGGAACACCAAAGGCACGGCTGCCCAGCGCCGCATCGGGGACGAGCGCGCCGCCTCCACAATCACGGGCAACATCTGACTCGCCTGCGCTGGGTGTCCGACGGCCAGCTCCATCATGCTTTGAACGAACTTGGCCAACTCCTCGACCCCGGGCGCCCAGTTCCCGTCCGCCTCCCACTTCTCGAAGGCCGCCAGGCTCTCGGCGATGGCGGCGGTGGCGGCAGCGAAATCGCCTCGCAGAATCCCGATCCAGCTAAGGAAAATCGGACCGTATACGTAGTTCATGTCGTTGGTCTGGCGGCCTTCGGCGACGGCTGCCTCCATGAGCTGGGAGGCGTCGGCCAGCCGTCCCTGGAGAAGGGCAGTAACTCCAGCCCATACGATTGAATCCAGCCGGTGGTGGCGGTCCCCAGCCTTCGCAATCGCGATCGCCTCCTCGGCTAGAAGTCTGGTCTCCTCGGGGTCGGACTGAAACCATCTGAGAGTTGCAAACAACGTCAGCGTCTGAACCGCCACCATCGCAGAACCGGTTGCGCGAGCCAGCGGCAGACCTTCCTCGAGGTAAGGGCGCATCGCCTCTGCTCCGCCCACCATCCCTGCCACCAGACCGAGGAAGAGCAGCGCAAACGCCTCCTCACGCTTGTCGCCGGCGGCCCGGGCAAGGACAAGAGCCTCGTTGGCCAGAGCGGGGACTTCCCCTAACGAACCGGTGGACATACCGAGGAGGCATTGGAAATTGCAAATCCGGGCCCGCAAGTTTGGCGAAAGGTCTGTAGCTCGATCCGCGGCAGCTTCCAACCACTTCCGCACATCGGTGAGCCGCACCGCGGGTACCGTCCAGAACCACCACAGGGCCGCCACCATCCTGGCCAGCGCTTCCGAATCGCCGTGGTCCCGGCTCCATGCGAGAGCGGCCCGCAGGTTGTCCTGCTCGGCGGTCAGGCGGGCCCGCCAGCGATCCTCATCAGGGCCCAGCAGTTCGGGCTCCGCCGCCTCGGCGACCGCAAGGAAATGGTTCCGGTGTCGGGTATGGATCAGATCGTCCTCTCCGGCTTCGGCCAACCGTTGGGCGGCGAACTCGCGGATGGTCTCCAGCATCCGGTAGCGACGACTACCCTGCGAGACGTCCTGAACCACGAGCAATGACCGATCCACCAGCGCTGCGAGGACATCCGCGCCGACTGGAGAGCAGACAGCCGTCGCGGCTTCGAGGTCAAATCCTCCGGCGAACACGGAGCACTGGCGCAGGAGCGCACGCTCAGCATCCGAAAGCAGCTCGTAGCTCCAGTCGAATGAGGCCTTGAGGGTCGCCTGGCGCTGCGGAGACGTGCGCGGACCTGCGGGGAGCAGCTCGAACCGGTCCTTCAATCGGGCGGCGATGTCGCTCGGGGCCAGTGCCCGCGTCCGGGCAGCGGCAAGCTCGATGGCCAGCGGGAGGCTGTCCAGTCGGCGGCAGATCGCACGTGCCACGACGGCGTCCTCGGGGCTGAGTTGGAACTGAGGTCTGGCCTGCCGGGCGCGGTCCCTGAATAGCTCGACTGCGTCCGCATCGCTGAGCGGTGGCACTGTCCACGTCACCTCGCCACCTACGCCCAGCGGTTCCCGGCTGGTCGCGACCACCTTGAGCAGTGGGGCGGCCGCAAGAAGACCCCCCAAGACCTTGGCCGCCGACTCCACCACGTGCTCGCAGTTGTCGAGCACGAGCAGTGCTTGGCGGTGAGCAAGGTAGCGGCCCACCGCCTCGGCCAGCGTCTTACCACGTCCAGGCTCCTTGACGCCAAGGGTCAGCGCCACCCGGTCCAAGACGAACTCGCCGCCAGACAGGGGCGAGAAATCGACGAACCAGACCCCGTCAGGGAATTCCCGGGCGGCAGCCGAGGCCAGCCGCAGGGCGAGGCGGGTCTTGCCGGCGCCCCCCGGCCCGGTCAGGGTGAGCAGCCGGGTCTCGGCGAGCAGGGCGGCGGCTTCGGCCAGTTCGCTCTCGCGGCCGACAAACCGCGTGAGAGGCGTCGGCAGGGCAGACATCAGCTCCGAGGGCTCGGCTGCGGATGCATCCCGCGCCGGACAGCTTCGGCTGCCAGCTCGGACCGTGAACCGACGCCGAGCTTGCCGAAGATGTGGACCAGGTGGGTCTTGACAGTGGCACGCGATACGAAAAGCCGGGCCGCGATTTCGGGGTTGCTGAGGTGCTGGCCGACCAGCCGCACCACCTCGAGCTCACTTGGGGTCAAGCTCGCCCAGCCCGTGCCCGGGCGTTTGCGCTCGCCGCGGCCCCGGGCGGCGTATGCGATCGCTTCCTCTGCTGATAGCTTCGCCCCCTCCGCCCAGGCGGCGGCGAACTCCTCCGGGCCGAGAGCCTCCTTAGTGCCGGCAACAGCCGCTTCGTAGGGTCCCTGCTCGACCGGAAAGCGTCGGTAGCCAAGCTCTGCTCGCATCGACGCGGCCGCAGCCCATAGCCGCGCCGCCTCCCTGGGACTGTTCTGCTCAGCGACGAGTCGGGCCAGCAGCTCGAGCGCATCCACCACCCCAATCTGGTCGCCCGCTTCACGCCCAAAGCTCGCTTGTTGCATGTCGCCCTCGACTGCGAGCAATTTGCTCCGGACCCGGCTCGCGCGCCCGACGACCCAGATCAGGCCTGCCGGGCGCGCGAGTAATTCGGCCTCGTCGAGGCTGTTCGTGGCCTCGTTGATCTCGCCCAGCCCCAGCTGCGCTTCGGCCAGCACGACCAGCAGCACGCCCGACCAGCGCGCCAGCGGGGTCGCGCGCATGGCGTCGACCAGAGGTGCGATCGCATCCCTGGCCCGGTCCGCATCGCCGCCGGCCAGCTCCATCCAGCCGAGGATCCATTTGGCGACCGGACCGACCAACCTCACTGACATCGCATCGGTCGGATACCTTTGTGCGGCCGCGAGGCCCTCGTTGATGGCGGCGTGCGCGGCCTCGAAGTCGCCTCGCAACATCGCCACCCACCCGAGTCCGACGAGGCCGAACATGTAATTGAGGTCATGAGTTGCACGGCCGTCAGCCACGAGGGACTCGAGCACCCGGGCGGCCTCGGCAAGCCTTCCCTGAAGCAGCGCTGCCATGCCGGCGAACGACTCCACCATGAGCCGGTTGTGACGATTGACACCTGTCTTCGCACGGGCGACTGCCTCTTCGGCCAGGCGACGCGACTGATCGGGATCTGACTGGAAAAACCGAAGGAGAACGAAGATCGAGAGGCCCATCGTGGTCACCTGCCCAAACCCGGCTGAGCGAGCCAGGGGAAGCGCCTCCTCGACGTAGGGCCGCATCGCCTGAGCCCCGCCGACCACGCCTGCCATCATGCCCAGCAGCAACAGCGCGACGGCCTCTTCACGCTTGTCGCCGGCTGCGCGAGCCAGGGTCAGGGCGTGATTTGCAAGGGTCGGTAGCTCCCCGAGTTCACCCGTCCCAACGGCGACCACGCACTGGAAGCTACGTATCCGGGCGGCCATGCCCGGCGGGATTTCGCCAAGTCGAAGCTCGGCGCACTGCAACCACATCCGGAACTCGGTCATCCACCTGGGCGTCTCCAAAAACCAGCCAAGGGCCACGACCATCCTGGCCAAGGCTTCCGCGTCCCCGCGATCCCGACTCCACGCCATCGCCGCCCGCAGGTTGTCGTGCTCGGTACGCAGGCGGGCACGCCAGAGGTCTTCGTCAGCGCCCATTAGATTGGGCTCGGCTGTTTCCGCCAACCGCAAATAATGATCTCGGTGACGGGTGCGGGTCAGTTCGACCTCACCTGCTTCGTCCAGATGCTGGGCAGCGAATTCGCGGACTGTCTCCAGCATCCGGTAGCGAGGCCCAGCCTGGTCGCTGCCAGGCTCAAGCATGATCAGCGAGCGGTCGGTGAGAGCCGCCAGCAGCTCGAGGGTGGCGGCTGGGCAAACGGCGAGGGCAGCCTCGACGTCAAACCCGCCGGCAAATACCGAGAGCTGCCGAAGGAGCGCTCGCTCGGCGTCCGGCAGCAGATCGTGACTCCAGTCGAATGACGCCGCGAGGGTTGACTGGCGCCGCGGCGCCGAGCGGGGTCCGGTGGGCAGCAAGGCGAGGTGGTCCTTCAGGCCGGCCGCGATGTAAGCCGGGTCAAGCGCCCGTACGCGAGCGGCCGCCAACTCTATGGCGAGCGGCAGACCGTCGAGTCGGCGGCAGATCGACCGCACGTCCTCGGCGTCCACGTCGCGGACCCTGAACCGTGGCCGCACCTGTTTGGCGCGGTCAATGAAGAGGTCGATGCCGTCTGCCTCGCTTAAGGGCGGTACGCTCCAAGTGACCTCGCCACCAACAGCCAACGGCTCCCGGCTCGTGGCAACGATCTTGAGCGCGGGAGCAGCGGCCAGGAGCTTGGCCGTCACCTCCGCCGCCGACGCCACGACGTGCTCGCAGTTGTCAAGGACGACCAGTGCCCGGCGGGCAGCGAGGTGGCGCCCCACAGTTTCGGCGACGGTAGTGCCCGGGCCCGATGCGTTGACGCCGAGCGTATTGGCCACTTCATCCCAGACGAACTCTTCGCTGGGCAGAGGTGAGAAGTCGACGAACCACACACCATCCGGGAATGTATCGGCCACCGAAGCGGCCAATCGCACAGCCAGGCGCGTCTTGCCGGCGCCACCTGGCCCGGTCAGGGTCAGCAGCCGAGCCTCGGCCAGTAGGGCGGTGGCCTCGGCCAGTTCGCTCTCGCGGCCGACAAACCGCGTGAGAGGCGCCGGCAGAGAAGACATCAGGTGGGGCGACTCGGCTGCGGCTGGATCCCGCGCCTGACCGCCTCCGCCGCCAACTCTGAGCGGGACTCGATGCCCAGCTTGCTGAAGATGTGGACCATGTGCGTCTTGACAGTTGCGCGCGAGATGAACAGCCGCGCCGCGATTTCGGGGTTGGTCAGGTGCTCGCCCACCAGGCGCACCACCTCCAACTCGCTTGGAGTCAGACTCGCCCATCCAGTCGAAGGGCGCTTGCGCTCGCCCCGCCCGCGCGCCGCGTAGGCGATCGCCTCTTCCGCGGACAGCTTGGCGCCCTCGGCCCACGTGGCTGCAAACTCGTCTGCGCCGAGGACTTCCTTCGCCGCCGCGAGAGCAGCTTCATGTGGGCCGCGGTCGACTGGGAAGCGGGCGTAACCGAGATCAGATCGAACCGACTCCGCTGCCGCCCAGAGGCGAATCGCTTCCTTATGACTGTCCTGAGCGGCGGCCAGCCGGGCCAGCAGCTCCAGCGCGTCGACCAGACCCAGCTGGTCGCCCGCCTCTCGGGCCAGGTTGAGGGCTTCATGGGCACGTGACTCCGCCCCCTGGAGATCGCTTTCGCGGGCCCGAAGCTCGGCCCGGACGCGGGCGGCACGGCCCAGAACCCACGTCATGGCGCTGGCGCGGGCAAGCGTGATGGCCTCGTCAAGGAAAGCCGCGGCTTCGTCCCGCTCACCCAGCGCCAGCTGCGCCTGGGCCAGGAGAACGAGCGGCACAGCGGCGAAGCGGGCGATCATCGACGGCCGAACGCTGGCGACCACCACGGCCAGCGTCTGAGCCGCCTGTACGGCGTCGCCCACGGCCAGATGCATCCAGCCGAGAATCATCTTGGCGTGCGGGTCGATCGAAGTGATCGACGTTGAATCGGTGCCCGCCTTTTCGGCGGCGGCCAGGCTCTCTGCGATGGCTTGGTGCGCGGCGGCGAAGTCGCCTCGGAACAAGCCTATCCACGCAAGACCGAGGAGGCCGTGGAGATAGTTGCTGTCGTTGGTCTCGCGGCCGCCCGCCACGGCGGCCTCGATGAGTTGGACGGAGTCCGTGAGCCGTCCATGAGTCAGTGCCAACATGCCGCCGAACATCAGGCAGAAGAGATGGGTGTGGTGATCCGCACTCTCCTTTGCAATCGTGATCGCCTCCTCCAAAAGGCGCCGGGGCTCCTCGGGATCGGATTGGAAGAATCGCAGCAGGCCAAAAAACGACAGGGCGAGAGCTTCAAACTGGCCGAAGCCGGTCGGGCGAGCCGAGCGAGCCAGCGGCCGAGCCTCCTCGAGGTAGGGGCGCATCGCCTCGGCGCCGCCGAACAGTCCCGCCATGAGGCCCTGGATGATCAGCGCCTTCGCCTCTTCGCCCTTGTCGCCGCTCGAGCGGGCCAGAGCGAGGGCCTCGCCGGCCAGGACGGGCAACTCCCCCATCGCCGCCGAACCCGGGAGCACGATCGGGATCGCGCACTGCCAATTGCGAAGCCTGGCTCGCAAGCGGGGCGAAAGGTCGTCAGCTCGATCCGCGGCAGCCTCCAACCACATCTGAATCTCCCTGACCCTCCCCGGCCACATCCAGAACCACATCAGGGCCATCACCATCCTGGCCAGGGATTCCGTATCGCCGTGATCCCGGCTCCAGGCCAACGCCGCCCGCATGTTGTCCATCTCGGGCGTCAGCCGAGCCCGCCAGCGATCCTCCTCGGGTCCAAGTAGAAGCGGCTCGCCGGTCTCCGCGAGCCTCAGGTAGTGGTCGCGATGGCGAGTCCTGACCAGCTCGACTTCTCCAGCCTTGGCCAGCTGTTCGGCGGCGAACTCGCGGATGGTTTCCAGCATCCGGTAACGGGGCTCAGCGAGATCGCTCCGAACTTCGACCACGATCAACGAGCGGTCGGCCAGCGCCGCCAAGAGCTCGAGGCTGGCGGCCGGGCAGACAGCCAGCACCGCCTCGAGGTCGAACCCGCCGGCGAACACCGAGAGCTCGGGCAGTAGCGTCTGCTCAGAGTCCGATAGCAGCGCATAGCTCCACGCGAAGGAGGCGCTTAGCGTCGCCTGCCGGTCGGGCGCTGTGCGCGGCCCGCTCGGCAGGAGGCGGAAGTGGTCCTTGAGTTGAGCGGCGATGCGCGCCGGCGCCAGGGCCCGGGTACGGGCTGCAGCAAGCTCGATGGCCAGCGGCAGGCCGTCTAGTCGCCGGCAGATGGAGCGCACGGCGTCGGCATCCTCAGCCCGGAGAGTGAAATCGGGCCGGACATGCCGGGCACGGTCGGCGAATAGCTCGACGCCATCCACCTCGCTCAGCACCGGCACTGCCCAGGTCAGCTCGCCCCCGACACCCAGAGGCTCCCGGCTCGTGGCGACGACCTTCAGCCCTGGCGCCGCGGCCAACAGCGCATTCGTCACCTCGGCGGCAGATTCCACCAAGTGCTCGCAGTTGTCGAGCACCAGCAGCGCGTGGCGGGGGGCCAGGAAGCGGCCCACCGTCTCGGCCCAGGTCTTGCCTCGTCCGGGGTCCTTGACCCCGAGGGTCATCGCCACCTGGTCCCAGACAAACGTGCCGTCGGCAAGCGGCGAGAAGTCGACGAACCAGACTCCGTCCGGAAACTGATCGGCGACGACCGAGGCCAACTGCACGGCCAGCCGCGTCTTGCCGGACCCGCCAGGCCCGGTCAAAGTCAGAAGCCGGGCCTCGGCCAGCAAAGCGGCGGCCCGAGCCAGCTCGGCCTCGCGGCCCACGAACCGGGTGAGCGGTGCCGGCAGCTTGCCGGACACGGTGGCCATGGGAGTGCGCTGAGTCTCCTCCCTTCGAGGTCGCCGTGACACAGGAAATCAACCTGTATGCGGCTGGAAGATCAACCAGGTGGTGGATGTTGGCGGCCTCACCACACCCGATGCTCCAGCCATGCGAAGAGCAATGTTGACAACGATCGGAGTCCCCCTGCTCGCGGCCGCGACGTCCGCAGAATCAATGCGAAGCGAGCTGTCGATGGCCGTATCGAGGACGGCGACCGACTTGATCGCAAGGTGGAGGGGCCAGGGCGAGCGCAGCCAGATCCTGCGCTTCGTCCAGCCGTCCCTCATCGGCCTCATCGACGGCACCATCTCCACGCTGGCGCCGATCTTCGCCGCGGCCTTCCTCGTCGGCTCTCACGCCGCCCTCCTGGTGGGCCTGGCTGCTTCTCTGGGGGCAGCCATCAGCATGGGTCTCTCGGAGGCGCTTTCCGACGACGGTGAGCTGAGCGGGCGGGGGAACTCGATGGTCCGCGGCGCCCTGACCGGGATGGCGACCTTTGTCGGCGGCACGTTTCACGCGCTCCCCTTCCTGATCAGCGACACCCAGACGGCGCTGAAACTCGCCTACGTCGTGGTCGGGATTGAGCTCATCACCATCGCCTGGGTGCGCCGGCGCTTCCTTCAGGTCCCGCTTCACCGCTCGCTGATCCAGGTCACCATGGGCGGGGTCGTGGTCGCCGGCCTCGGCGCCCTCATCGGCCACGCCTAGCCCGGTAGGAGCAAACATGAAAAAACTCTTGCGTGTTCTATTGATGACTGCTCTGGTGGTCGCCCTCATGTTCGCCACCGCGGAGCCGGTGGACGCGACCCTCAGCAGCGAAGCACCTGCACCACACCACCTCCCGTCCGTAACGCCGGGCCCAAACCCGATGCTGGGTCCCCACCCGTGAGTCCATCAGCGTCAACGCACAGGGGCAGATGGCAGGCACTCGGCGCGATCGTTCTGGGTTCACTGGTTCTCGGGCTCGATACGACGATCGTGGTCACCGCCCTGCCGACCCTGTCGGCCAAGCTGGGTGCTACCACCGACCAGCTGCAGTGGATTGCGGCCGCCTACACGCTTGCCCTGGCCGGGGTCATGATTCCTGCCGGCGTGCTGGCCGATCGCGTCGGCCGCCGGCGAATGCTTCTCGTCGCGCTCTTCCTCTTCGGCGCCTCCTCGGTTTCGGCCAGCCAGATGACAACCGCTAACGGGCTGATCCTGATGAGGGCGCTGATGGGCATCGCGGGAGCATTCATCTTTCCGATCTCCCTGGCCATCCTGCCGACGATCTTCTCGGAGCGCGAGCGCCCACGGGCCATCGCCATTGGCGGGGCCGGTATGTTTCTCGGGCTCCCGTTGGGTCCGCTTGTCGCTGGCTGGCTCCTGA
>WNFB01005103.1_pt1 | contig 11726 bp, 9 predicted proteins | sample 5400501 | NCBI WGS metagenome assembly WNFB01 (sample SAMN13153341, study PRJNA577476) | soil metagenome | isolation source: 200 cm saprolite under Douglas fir tree site 2 hole 1 | place: USA:California | collected 2015-04-18 | reverse complement strand
GATTAGGAAAACCATCAGCAGAGGCAGGGTCACGGCGAATTCAACGATCTGGGATGCGTCTGTCCCTCTCAACCGCGCCAGAACAAATTGCTGCGGGTCCGGAGTCGTCCGGATTAAACACGTCAGTGCCACTATCTCTCCTCACGCGCCTGCGCTTGTGCAGTGATTGTTATTCCAGTTGTGATTGGGCTTAGCGACAACGGACAGCAGGTGACACCGTTTAGTTTGAAATTCCACGGATAGCTCATGCTCACCGTGGTTCCAGTTTCGGTAGGCGTTGAGCCCGGGTTCAACACAACATCCGTGGTCAACGTGAAGTTCTGTAACTGACCCGGATCCAGGTGTGCTGCTTGCATGATGGGATTCACTACGTTGTTCTGAATATCTGAACTGGTTGGAAAGGTATTGGGAGGGGTGCAAGTTGCGCACGACGGGGACGCGGCCGCGAGCGCGGCTTCACGAACAGCTCGATTCAACGTCGCGTATATGTTGAAAGCCCGTCCAAACCAAACGATTCCCAACAGCAGCATGAACACCAGTGGCAGAACGAGCGCCGCCTCGGCAATCTCCTGTCCTCGAGAATCAGTCGCGATTTTCCTAAAGCATTTCATGCGAAAGCGGTTGATGGCTGCAAAATTTTCAAAGCGCTGTTCACAAACCGCTCAGCGCGCGCCTAACGCCATAGAAGACAACGGTCAGCGCCACCGCCACCCCAAACGGAATCTTAAGCGACTCGGGGCTGTCGAGGGAGAGGTCGGGTCCCGGCAGCCGCAAGCTGAATAAACCGGCCAGGATACGCCCAACGTTCCGCAGCGCCTGTCGCACACGCCTCTTATAGACGATCAGCACAACTGCCATAATACCCGCGACAAAAATCGCGCCGATCAATACCGTGATCAGCGGCTCCGGTCTTAAAAAAGCGCCCAATGCGCCGACCAATTTCCAATCGCCCGCGCCCAGGCTCCTCACCAGGACGAAGGGCAACAACAAAGCCAAACCCAGCCCAGCCCCAAGCAGGGAAGCCTTTGCGCCAGACCATCCCGAAGCCAGGGTGTTCCCGAGGATGCCAACCAGCAACGCGGGCACCGTCAGCCAGTTGGGGATGCGACGGTAACGCCAGTCCATCCATCCTGCTATCGCAGCCACGAGTACGGCAGCGATCCAGACGCCCTTTTCTATCATGCGGCCCGCAATCGGTAAACGCCCGGTCCACTCATGACCTGGTTGCGGTAGCAGTCAAGGGCCATGGTGACAACCTCGGTCCGCAGCTGGATTGAAATCAATCGTCGGGGAGGCATTTTTCAACTCCGGACACGCCAGCACCCCCCAAAGGGCGGGCTAATCCGCAGATTTTCACATAGTCGCTAGGGGAAGTCAATGAAAGCGGGGTTCAGGGCGCTGTCTTAAATTAAGACACTACCCGGGTTCAGGTAGCGTCCGAATTTAACCACGAAGGACACGACGGAAGAAGAAGGAACCGCAAAAGGTGCCCCTTCGTGTAACTTCGTGTCCTTTGTGGTTTATGAAATTAGGACACCACCCGGGTTCAGGGTGCTGCCACCCGGGTTCAACTGTTAGACTCTGCAAGATTCGTAAGCCAGGAAATCGGATCGTGTCCAAAAAATAAGGCCCGAATAGCTCGGGCCTCTTGTTGGAGGTTGCGGAAGCAAATACTACCTGTTCACGATGTGGGCGGCGTTGCGGTCTGCGATGATCTTTTTAGCGTTCTCGGCCAGCGCGCGGGCCTGTGGCAAAAGCTCCAACGCTTTCGTCACCTGCGGGTCGCTTTCAGCCCGGACTTTCAGGCCTTCCTCCTGGCCGAAAGCATCGATAAAAATCTCGCTTTTGATGTTGGAACGTACCCAGTCATTGTTCTCCACCAAATCCGCTTCGGTGTAGGGAATCTTCTCCTGATCGAGGAACTTGCGGAAGTCCTGCATGACAGATTCGTCCACTTCGAAGCTCTTGCCGGGATGGTGCGTCACCGTGTAGTGCTTGGCAAAATTGAAGAATGCATAATGCTGCAGGAGAGAATCCTGAAAGTGATTGGTCTTCTGGGTCGCAATTTTCACATCAGGACTAACACCGCCGCCACCGTACACCGTACGCCCGCTGTCCGTTAGTTTGACCTCGTGATTGCCGCCGTTCTCCTCGCTCTCGCGGTTGTAATAGTAATCGTAAAGCGAAACACCGGTGTAGTCGCGCTGGATAAGCCGGCCGCTCGGGGTGTAGTACTTCGCTGTGGTCAGCGCCAACCCGGTATTTTCCGAAAGCGGATACACCGTTTGTACCAGGCCCTTTCCGAATGTGGTTTCGCCGACAATGAGCCCGCGGTCGTGGTCCTGAATGGCGCCGGCCACAATCTCAGCCGCAGACGCGGTACCACGATTCACGAGAACCACCAGTGGAAACTCCTTCCCGCCATTGCCGTGTGCGGCCACATAGCGTTTCTCCGGGGAAGACCGCCCGTGATGCGAAACGATCAACTGGCCTTTGTGGAGAAATTTGTCTGCTACCCCCACACCTTCGCTGAGCAGTCCGCCGGGATTCTGCCGCAAGTCAAGGATCAGGCCCTTGAGGTCTCCCATCTCGTCCAACGCTTGCGCCACCTCATGGTCGGTCGTCTCCTGAAATCCAGAGACGTGCATGTAACCGATGCCGGGACGAATCAGGAAATGCAGGTCGACACTGTAGCGGGGAATCTCGTCACGAACGACGTTGAAGTCGAGTGGCTTGTCAGAACCCTCGCGTAACACCGTGATGCGGACCGTCGTGCCTTTGGGACCTTTCAGCAGGTCAGCGACATCGCCTGTACTCATGTTGTCGGTGGGCTTGCCATCGACGGCGATGATAATGTCGCCCGGGTGAATGCCGGCGCGGTACGCGGGCGTGCCCACGAAAGGAGCGATTACGATGACCTTATTATTGCGCGGGCCAACTGTCATGCCCACGCCGTAATACTTGCCGCGCTGTTCTTCCCGCAGCAGGGAATACGACTTGGGATCAAAAAAATTCGAGTGCGGATCAAGCGCGTGCAACATGCCCGGGATGGCTCCGTTGTAAATGGCCTTATCCGGATTCACGGGCTCGGCATAGTTCTCTTCGACAACCTCGTATACCTGACTGAATTGCTTCAGGCTGTCACGAACGTCCGAGTCACTGTTGGATGTCGCTGCTGTGTTAGCTTTCTGCGCGAACAACATGCCCAGGAAGCCGCAACTGACAAGGATGAAAACAACGAGGAAGAGTGAGCGATGTGAACTACGAACCATCTTCGATTTCCTTATATTTGAGCCACAAAAATGCCCAAGTTATCATGCATGCTTTGCGCAGTATACCACGCAGGTGGACCGCTATTTGCGCGTTCATGCCCAGGCATAACTACCCGGTCAATGCTTACATATGAGATGCCAAGAACCAAGAAGAGGCTTCGAACCCTTTCCCAACACAGGGAGGGTGTTTGTAGAGTCGGAGCCTGATTGCTGGCGATGCGAGTCCGGCGGTATCATGAGGGCATGAATCTTGGCTTCTCGGAGATAGTTTTTATTTTCCTGCTGGCCCTTATCATCTTTGGGCCCAAGAAGCTGCCGGAGATTGGACGCCAGATCGGCAGGGCACTCAACGAATTCAAACGCGCCAGCAACGAGTTTAAGGCGCAGGTCGAATCAGAAATCGCAAACTTGGAACGTGACACGATCCCCCAGATTTTGCCTCCCGCGCACCCGCCCCAGGGTGCCGTAGCCGGCGGGAGCCCAACAGAAATATCGCCTGCCGAGAGGGAAGACAACCATATCGTCAAGGCCCCCGATGCCTGAAATGGCTGCAGAAGCTCCTGCCACCGAGCCGGGAAAAGAACCCATGCCGGCTATGAGCTTCCTCGATCACCTGGAGGAACTCAGGCGGCGAATTATTTATTCCATCATCGCAGTGGCGGTCGGTTTCTTTTGTTGTTGGGGATATGCGGAGCCGATTTATGAAGTCATGCAGCGGCCCATCATGGAGGCGCTGCGCCGCAATGGGATGGCCGAAAGGCTTGTCTATCTGAACCCCACGGAACCCTTTAACCTTTACTTGAAGATTGGACTGCTCGCCGGGCTGTTCGTCGCATCGCCATTTGTGCTCTACCAGGTGTGGCTTTTCATCTCGCCCGGCCTCTACCGCAATGAAAAGCGCTACCTGATGCCGTTTATGTTATCAACCGTCAGCCTGTTTCTCGCTGGCGGCTATTTTGGTTACAAGCTGGTTTATCCGCAGGCACTGCAATTTCTGATCAATTACGGCAAGCAGTTCACGCCGATGATTACCATCGGGGAATATACCGATCTGTTTCTGACCATCATCATCGGTATGGGCGTGATCTTCGAGATGCCGATCCTGGTATTTTTTCTGTCGCTGATGGGGATTGTCACCGCGGGATGGATGTGGAGGAACTTGCGCTATTCCATTCTGGTGATTTTCATCATTGCCGCCATCCTGACGCCAACCACCGACATTCTCAACATGTGTATTTTCGCCGCGCCCATGGTTGGGCTTTATGTTTTTAGTATTGCTATCGCATGGCTGGTCCATCCCGCGCAGCGCAGAGCACGGCGAGCGAAAAGCGAATAAGGATGAGGTCGAGCTTGACTAAGGTTCGTCATGGTATCGCTCTGCTGGCGGTTTGCCTCTTGCTCATACTGACGCTTTTTGCCTGCGACAGCGACCACAACCCGATACAGGCACGGGATGCGAATCCCGCGGTCAGCGACCACAAAGCGATGGCGAGCTTAATGAGCGCTCCTGATGAAACTTCTTCTGGCGTCACTCCGGCTCTTACCGTGAATGCCGCGCGCGCCATGCAGTACGTTAAGGAAATTGTGGCCTTCGGAGCGCGCCCGATCGGCAGCGCCAATCATAAGAAGCTGGAGCAATACATCGTTTCCCATCTCAAGGGTGACCAGGTCGAATACGACAGCTTCACCGCCGACACGCCTGAGGGGAAATTTCCAGTCCGCAATATCATCGCCAAGTATCCGGGCACGAAGGACGGCATCATAGTCATTGCGGGCCACTACGACACGAATTACCCGCTGCGCAACACGGGATACGTTGGGGCGAACGATGGAGGGTCTTCCACCGCGATTCTGCTCGAGATTGCCAATCAATTGCGCGGCAAGAAACGCGATGGTTACAGCGTGTGGCTGCTGTGGACCGATGGGGAAGAGGCGGTTAAGCAGTGGTCTGAAGCGGATAGTTTGTACGGTACGCGCCATCTGGCCGAGAAATGGCAAAATGACGGCACGCTGAAGAAGATCAAGGCTTTCCTGCTGACCGACATGATCGGCGATGCTGATCTCAACATCGAGCGCGACCTGAACTCCACGCCATGGCTGGAAGACCTTATCTTGCAGGCTGCCGTGCGATTGGGCTATCAGTCGCATTTCTTCGCCCGCACCATTGGAGCGGAAGATGATCACTTGCCATTCGCCCGTCGGGGAGTTCCGGTGGCCGACATGATTGATTTGGAATATGGCTACGGTAACGTCTTCCACCACACAACACAGGACACTGTCGACAAACTTAGCCCCAAAAGTCTGGAGATCGTCGGGAACGTGATCCTCGAGACGATATCGATGCTGGACAAGAAGAACTAGCCTAGCTTCGGCTACGCTTAGTGCCAGGCTGCGAATTGAATATTTCAGAGTGATGATTCAGATTGCATAATTGCAGAGTGAATGCCTATTTTGCCGGGTTGATTAGAATCGAAATCTGAAATCTACAATCTGCGTCTGCCAATTCTCTGCAGCGTTTCTCGGATTTTGCTTTCCTCTTTTCGTTTTCGCGAAATTAGTTTCTAATGCGGCAGATATGCGGAAACTCTATGGCGCAGTTCTGTTCTACTGTATCGCCCCACTTGTGCTCACGTGCGCTGCGGCTGGGCCGGAATCCGATGCCACCCGTCTCATCAACGAGGCACTCAAACCCTCGCCTCTCGAAACTAATCTGCGCCATCTCACCGACGAAATCGGTGGTCGCGTGCCAGGCTCACCCGCCATGCAACGAGCTGTTGAATGGGGCGTAGAAGCATTCAAAACAGCGGGCGCGGACAGCGTCCACACAGAAGATTTCATGACGGCAGCTTCTTGGGCGGAAGGCGCAACCCAGATGAGCGTCTCCGCGACTGGAACGGCGGTTGATCCCAAGCTGAGCTCGATTCCTAAGGTCGAGTTCCGAGTGCGTGCGGTGTCGATCGCATGGGCACCAGCTCTGGCGCTGGCGCAGCATGTTCCTATCTTGGATGTCGGTATGGGAACTGCGCGGGAGTTCAAAGAAGCTGGCGACATCTCGGGAAAAATCGTCCTCGTCCACTCGGACATACTCAAGACCTGGGCAGATCTCTTTGGGGAGTACCTGCAAGCTCCACCGGTGATCGATGCCGCGGTGAAGGGAAAGGCCAAAGCGATTGCATTCATGGCGACGCGCGAACACGATCTGCTTTATCGACACGCCAACTCCACAGAGGGCGAGATTGATCGGCTGCCGATGGTATTGGTGGCCCGGGAGGACGGAGAACGCATTGCGCGGCTCCTGGCTTCCGGACACCCGGTGTGGGCAGATCTCGCGGTCCCAAATCAGGTCGGCGGACCAATCAAGGCAGCCAATGTCGTCGCTGAAATCAGGGGCAGCCAGAATCCAGATGAATTTGTCATATTAGGAGCGCACCTGGATTCGTGGGAACTGGGCACCGGCGCACTGGACAATGGTTGCAACGCTGCAATGGTAATCGACGCGCTACGAGCTATCAAGGCTTCGGGCCTGCGGCCGCGTCGCACCATTCGCTTCATACTCTTTTCCGGCGAGGAACAGGGAATGCTCGGTTCGCGCGCCTACGTCAAAGCACACCAGAACGTATTGGACAAGGCGGTTGGTGTCGTGATTTTTGATGCTGGCACTGGCCGGGTCACTGGGTTTTCGCTGGGTGGCCGTAAAGACGTTGTTAATGCGGCGAACCCAATTGTAGGGCCGCTGAAACAGTTTGACGCGGCCACGCTGACCACGGACGCGGAATGGGGCACGGATAATTTCGATTTCATGCTGGAAGGCGTGCCCACGCTGGTAGCCAACCAGGAAGGAGCGAATTACCTGGTCAATTATCATGCAAGTTCCGACACGTTCGACAAAGTAGACTTGCCTCAACTCAAGAAGCATGTGGCGGAAGCGGCCACAGTGGTATTCGCCATTGCTAATGCTTCGGAGCGGCTCGGTCCGCGGCTCAATCGCGCGCAAATTGAACAGACCTTGCGTGACAACCATCTCGATGAACAGTTAAAGATCTTCGGGATCTGGAAGGAGTGGCAAAGCGGGAAGCGTGGGCGGAAACAGTAGGACTGGCGATTGCCGATTTTCAATTAGCGATTCGCAGTGCCTTTTTAATTGCCAATTGAAATTGAAGATTGCAAATTCGCGCGTATGCTGGATTTGAATCTCCGGGGTACTTGTTGAACCAGACTATTTTCTGGGTTCTTTTCAACATCTTCGTGCTGGCGATGCTGGTTCTCGATTTAGGGATCTTTCATCGTCGAGAGCACACCGTCCGTTTTCGCGAGGCACTCGGTTGGAGTGTGATGTGGATCGCCCTGGCGGGCGCCTTTGCTGTTCTCGTCTATTTCTGGCACGGACGGTCGGCCACGCTCGAGTTCGTGACAGGTTACGTAATCGAGCTCTCGCTCAGCGTGGACAACCTGTTCGTCTTCCTCGTGATCTTCCGTTATTTCCGAGTACCCAACGAGCAGCAGCACAAAGTTCTGTTCTGGGGGATTCTGGGCGCGCTCATCATGCGGGCAATTTTCATCCTTGCCGGCGTAGGACTGATCCGCAGGTTTCATTGGATCGTCTATTTTTTCGGGGTACTGCTGGTTTACAGCGGAATCAAGCTGCTGAGTCAGGAAGATGCAGATATCCGTCCAGAAAAAAATCCGGTACTGCGAATTTTTCGTAGGCTCGTGCCAGTAACCAAAAATTATGTTGGCGGTAAGTTCTTCGTGCGCAGCGACGGCTTATCCGCGACGCCTTTGCTGATTGTGTTGCTGGTGGTGGAGAGCACCGACCTGCTTTTTGCGGTGGATTCAATTCCCGCAATTCTGGCCATTACGCTGAATGCCTTCATCGTCTATACATCCAACGTATTCGCGATTCTTGGACTGCGATCGATGTATTTCGCGCTGGCCGGCATGATGGAGTTTTTCCATTACTTGCATTACGGCCTTTCGGTAGTGCTGATCTTCGTCGGAGCGAAGATGCTGGTCTCGCACTATTACGAGATTCCGACCGTCGTGGCTCTAGCTGTAGTAGTGCTGGTGTTGGGGATCTCGGTGATGGCCTCGCTGCTTTTTCCAAAGGCAGAAGAACTTAACCGCTAAGGACCCCTTCGGCGCGCTCAGGGCCGGCTCCGGTAAACGACGGAACTCTCTTCAGAAAAGTTCGAGTTGAGTCGGGCGTGGACTTTCCTTTGTGTTCCGTTGGGTCCTTGCTGGTTGATTGTGTCTTACACGAAGCGGATGGAATCTCCACGGATGACGGAGTGCTTCAAGAACTTGGCATCATTGTGAGTCGGGTAATCGATGCGGTAATGCGCGCCGCGGCTCTCCTCGCGGGCCAAGGCAGATCGCGCCACCAGCAGGCTGGCGACATGGATGTTCCGTGCCTCATAAGCGCGTCGGGTGCGCGGGTGCGCCAGTCGAGAGGAGAGTTTCTCTAGATCGTGAATGGCTCGCCGAAGTCCAGTGCGGCTGCGGACAATGCCGACATCCGTCCACATCATCTCCTGAATCTGCCCGATTAGCTCTTCAAGTCCTGCGTCCACCGGTCCATTCGAGGAAGCCGCTTGCTTGGGCTTTTGCGGTTTTGCGTTTGCATGCTTCAACTCCTCGCGCATTGCCTGGCCTGCACGCGCGCCGAACACCAGTCCCTCCAGCAGGGAATTGCTGGCCAGGCGGTTAGCTCCGTGTACACCCGTTGCCCCGAGCTCACCGGCGGCGTACAAGGCGGGCAGGCTGGTGCGACCGTCAAGATCAGTATGCACTCCTCCCATAGCATAGTGGGCAGCGGGACGAATGGGGATTAGCTCGCTGGTGATATCGATGTTGTACTGCATGCAAGTGGAGTAAATGCGGGGGAAGCGCTTCTTCAAATGCTCGCCATTGAGGTGAGTGAGATCGAGATAGACCATCGGGTCCTTGGCCTTGCTGACCTCAAGTTCGTGTACGATCGCGCGCGCCACTACATCTCGTGGAGCGAGTTCAGCCATCGGGTGGTATTTGGGCATAAAGCGGTGCATCTCCAAGTTACGCAAGTACGCACCCTCGCCACGCAGGGCCTCGGAGAGCAGAAACCGCGGCGCGTTTTTCAGGTACAGTGCCGTGGGATGGAACTGGACAAACTCCATGTCGCTGATCTCGGCGCCGGCGTCGAACGCCATGGCGACACCATCGCCCGTGGCCACAGAAGGATTTGTCGTATTCCGATAGAGTTGTCCGAGTCCGCCCGTGGCCAGCAGCACGGCTGAGGCGGTGATCTCATCCTGAATTCCACTCTCACTAATCAGGAAAACTCCGCTCACGCGGCCATTTTCCACGCGCAAAGCCGTGGAGAATTGGAACTCGCAAACCGAAATGTTCTTCAGTATTTTCGCCTTGGCATACAGAGCGCGGAGGATTTCTCGACCCGTGGAGTCGCCATGCGCGTGTAGTATTCGATTGCGGCTGTGGGCGCCTTCCCGGGTAAAGGCCAGCTTAGTCCCGTTGTGATCAAATTCCGTGCCCCACTGAATGAGCTCTTCGATTCGCTCCGGACCCTCCTCGACCAGAATCTTGACGGCTTCGACGTTGCACAGGCCGTGACCGGCACTGAGAGTGTCCTGGAGATGAAGACTGACTTCATCCTCATCACTCAGAGCCGCGGCGATGCCACCCTGCGCCAACTGCGTGGCCGAATCGGTGACTTCTCGTTTGGCTAAGACCACGACGCGCCCAGCTTGCGCCAACTCAATGGCCGCACGCAGCCCGGCAATGCCGGCGCCGATGACCAGGAAATCGGTTTCGGTCGGGGCGCACTTCATAAGGCGAAAATGTTATCACGCGGCGACGAAGCGGAGTACGCCACCTCGATACGCTATGATGGAGCCCATGACGCGAGTGACAATAGCGGTTTCGCCGCGTCCCTATGAGGCGTGGATCGAAAACGGTTTGCTGACGCGAGCCGGAAAGATCTTGCGCGAAATACTTTCCGGGCGGCGGCAGCTGTTTGTCGTAACTGTGCTGCCGGTGCGGCGAAAATGGAGCAAGAAATTGATTTCGTCGCTGAGTGTGGCTGGTTTCGATCCCAAGCTGGTCGAAATGCCTGACGGCGAGCGCCACAAGAAATTGGCGACCATTGAGTATTTGGCTGAAAGGCTGACGCGACTGGGAGCCGATCGAGAGGCGGTAATCATCGCATTTGGCGGCGGTGTCGTAGGGGATGTCGCGGGGCTACTAGCCTCGTTGTATATGCGTGGGATCGATGTCATTCAAGTGCCCACGACGGTGCTGGCGCAAGTCGATGCCTCGATCGGTGGCAAGACGGGCGTAAACCTCCGCGCCGCCAAGAATCTTTTAGGAACGTTTCATCAGCCGCGAGCAGTGCTGATCGATCCAGCCGTGCTGCTTACATTGACGGAGCGGGAGTTTCGCTCCGGGCTGTACGAGGCGCTGAAGTGTGGTGTAATCGGCCATCCCGAACTTTTTCGCCGGATCGAGGAGATGAAAGAAAGCATTCTTATGCGGGATCCGGCAGCCCTCGAGTGGGTGATCGCTGAATCGGTGCGGTTCAAAGCCTCGGTGGTTTCGGCCGATGAGAAAGAGAGTGGGTTACGCCGGGTGCTGAGTCTTGGCCACACGATTGGTCACGCGCTCGAGGCCGAAACCGGATATACGGGCCTGCTGCACGGTGAGGCGGTGGCTTGGGGATTGATCGCTGCAGCTGACATCGCGGTCAGGACTAAGAAGACGAGTGCGAATACTGCCCGGCGCATCCGGGATGCCGTACTGAACCTCGGACCTCTGCCTCAACTTACGGTGCGCAGTCGAGGTGTGGTGCGCCGACTCCGGGCAGACAAGAAGACACGCAATGGTGTGGTGCATTTTGTTCTGCCCCGCGAAATTGGCGGAGTCGAGATAGTGAACGACGTTCCGGAAGCCGTTGTGGGCGAAGCGGTGGACGAAATTCGGCGACTCTCGCGGCAGTGACTAAAGACACCTCTACGTGCCATTCTGAGTAGATCCAAGAATCTATTCATCTGTGTTCCTACTCTATTTCTGTGCGTGCATATTTGTTGCGGTTGCCAGCAGTTGAAATGAGCGATCAGAATGAGCTCGTGATCATTGGTGCGGCACCGGAAGGTGCCCGCGATCCGCAGTCAGCCGCGCGAGCCGTGCGGGAGATGTTTACGTCTATTGCGCCGCGATACGACCTGCTGAATCACATGTTGTCGTTCAGTGTGGATCGGCTATGGTGGTGGCGCGCCGCGCGGACGTTCGATGGAATCCTTGAACGTCCTGAGACTCGTGTCCTGGATGTGTGCTGCGGAACGGGGGATATGACGTTTGCCTTGCGGCAGCGGGCCGGCGGGGGCTCTGCGCAGATACTCGGGACAGATTTTTCGCACGCCATGTTGCAAAGGGCATTCAGCAAGTCAGGGGCTAGAACTGGGC
>WNFB01005101.1_pt1 | contig 11727 bp, 11 predicted proteins | sample 5400501 | NCBI WGS metagenome assembly WNFB01 (sample SAMN13153341, study PRJNA577476) | soil metagenome | isolation source: 200 cm saprolite under Douglas fir tree site 2 hole 1 | place: USA:California | collected 2015-04-18 | reverse complement strand
CCTCTCTCTTCAGTGGGAAGGTTGGGGGAAAAGCAACCCCGCGATGGGGCTACTGCCCAATGCGATGGGCCATCGCCCATCCTGAGAGCCAAGGTGGCCTCGCGGCGAGGCGCGCGGTAATGATTACGGGTCTGGCGCCCCAGGACCGCCGCGATGCCCCGCTTTGCCGCCAATCTCGCCTATCTGTTCACCGAGCGGCCGCCCATCGAGCGGATCGGCGCCGCCGCGGCGGCCGGCTTCGGCGCGGTCGAGTTTCAGCTGCCCTACGACCAGCCGCCGGGCGCCATGAAGGCGGAGATCGACCGGCACGGTGTGGCGGTGCTCGGCCTCAACACCGCGCTCGGCCGGCCGGGCGAAGCCGGCCTGGCGGCGGTGCCCGGCCGCGAGCAGGAATTCGCCACCCTGTTTCGCCGGGCGCTCGACTACATCGTGGCGATCGGCGGCCGCTCGGTGCACTGCCTTGCCGGGACGGTGCCGCCGGAGCAGCGGCCGGCGGCGGACCAGACCTTCGCCGCCAACCTCGCCCGCGCCGCCGATCAGGCCGCCGAGAAGGGCATCACGCTGCTGATCGAGCCGCTCAACGCGCGCGACCGGCCGGGCTATTTCCTCTCGCGGGTCGAGCACGCCGCCGACGTGATCGCGAAACTCGGGCGCCCGAACGTGCGCCTGCAGTTCGACTGCTATCACGTGCAGATCACCCAGGGCGACCTGATCACGCGCATCGAAAAATTCCTTCCCGTGATCGGCCACATGCAGGTCGCCGCGGTGCCGACGCGCCACGAGCCCGACGAAGGCGAGGTCAATTACCCGGCGATCTACGCGACGCTCGACCGCGTCGGCTACACCGGCTGGGTCAGTTGCGAATACCGCCCGCGCGGCCGCACCGAGGACGGCCTCGGCTGGGGACGCGCGTATGGGCTGAGGGCGTGACTCCCTCTCCCCGCTTGCGGGGAGAGGGCCGGGGTGAGGGGGCGTCAGAGGAATTGCGCTGACTTCGAGGCCCCCTCACCCGGATCGCTTCGCGATCCGACCTCTCCCCGCAAGCGGGGAGAGGTGAAGAGCGGAGGGACGACACACATGCGTCTGCACAACAAGGCCGCGCTCGTCACCGGCGCCGCGTCCGGCTTCGGCAAGGCCATCGCCGAGACGTTTGCGCGCGAGGGCGCCAAGGTCGCGGTGGTCGACATCAACGAGCGGGCGGCGAAGGACGTCGTGGCCGCGATCGGCGGGCCCGCCATCGCGGTCGCGTGCGACGTGTCGCGCAAGGCGGACGTCGATCGCGCCGCGCAGGCGACGATTGCGGCGTTCGGCACCATCGACATCCTGGTCAACAATGCCGGCACCACCCACCGCAACCAGCCGATGCTTCAGGTCGACGAGGCCGAGTTCGACCGCGTCTTCGCCGTCAACGTCAAATCGATCTATCTGTTCGCCCATGCGGTGGTGCCGGTGTTTCGGCAGAAGGGCAGGGGCACCATCATCAACATCGGCTCGACCGCCGGCATCAGGCCGCGGCCGGGGCTCGCCTGGTACAACGCCACCAAGGGCGCCGTGAACCTGCTGTCGAAGTCCATGGCGGTCGAGCTGGCGCCGGACAAGATCCGCGTGTGCGCGCTCGCGCCGGTCGCCGGCGAGACGGCGCTGCTCCCCACCTTTCTCGGCACCGACGATCCGGCGGTACGCGCGAAGTTCGTCGCCTCGATCCCGCTCGGCCGCCTCTCGGTGCCGCAGGACATCGCCAACGCCGCCCTGTTCCTCGCCTCCGACGAGGCCGAATTCCTCACCGGCGTGGTGCTCGAGGTCGACGGCGGACGATGCGTGTGAGGGTTCGAACGTATCTATACCATTGTGCTTGACATGAAATCGATACGGAATTACATTGGCCGTGCTGACAGGAACGCGCCGCGCCCGCAGCCCGGATGACCCTCGCGAAAGCGAGGGGAAATCCGGGTGACGTCGGCTCGTGCCCACGGTCCGAAGGGGAGGTCCCTTGTAAATCCCTGTATTTTAGCGATTCAAAAATGAAAGTGCGGCGCAGCAGGAGCGGTCACGGCCGCTGGTAAACTCAGGGAAATACGAGCTTCAGGTCAGGTGGACGACAGACGACCGAAGATGACGCGACAATCGCATGCTGACTCCGGGGTTCATCGATGACATCAATGCCGAAATGGGGAGCGGGCATTTTCCTGAGCAAGTGGGTAACGCGAAAACGCATGCTGAGACAATAAGTTAAGCTGGAAACTCCGAATGATGCATCAATGGAGATCAATACGGAATCAATGCGAGATCAATGAGCGAATCAATAGCGAGATCAATGCGACGTAGGAGATCAATCAAAGAGACGGCGAGTGAAAGAGAGGCTGAGCGAGCCGGCGTTTGGCAGAACGAACCCAATCCCGACTTTGGCAGAACGAACCCAACTCCGGCGTTTGGCAGAACGAACCCAACCTCAACTTTGGCAGAACGAACCCAACTCAGTTCTGCATGCCCCAGCGCTTGATGGTGACGTTCTCGATCGAGCGGAAGATCACGCTCTCGACCAGGAGCCCGATCAGGATCACGGTGAACAATCCGGCGAACACCGAGGGGATTTCGAGCTGGTTGCGGTTCTCGAAGATGAACCAGCCGAGCCCGCCGCTGCGCGACGACACCCCGAACACCAGCTCGGCGGCGATCAGCGTGCGCCAGGCGAAGGCCCAGCCGATCTTCAGGCCGGTGAGGATCGACGGGAACGCCGCCGGCACCAGCAGCCGCGCCACGAAGTTGATGCCGCGCAGCCCGCAGTTCTGCCCGGCCATGCGCAAGGTCTGGCTCACCGAGGTGAAGCCCGAATGGGTATTGAGCGCGACCGCCCACAGCACCGAATGCACGATGACGAAGACGAGGCTTTTGGCGCCGAGCCCGAACCACAGCAGCGCGAGCGGCAGCAGCGCGATCGCCGGCAACGGGTTGAACATCGCGGTCAGCGTCGAGAGCACGTCGGTGCCGATGCGCGTCGACACCGCGAAGGTGGTGAATACGCCGGCGACCGCGAGGCCGATGGCATAGCCGGTCAGCAATATCTGCAGCGACGTGAACGTCCGCTCGATCAGTGGACCGCGCACGATGGCGTCGGACAGCGCCTCGAAGGTTTCGCTCAAGGTGGGAAACAGCAGCGGGTTGGCGATGTAGTTGGCGCCGAGCTGCCAGGCGATGCCGAGCACGACCAGCACGATCATCCGGCGCACCGCGGTGATCTGGATGATGCGTTCGGCGGGCGAGAGCGGGCGCGCGACGTCGCCGACCGCGCCGAGATCCTCGAGCTCGATCACGCGCTCGGGGCGGCGTGGCGGCGCCGGCGGCTGCATCTCAAGGGCGCGTTCAGCCATGCTGGACCTCCGGTGCGAGCGCGGTCTCGATGCGATCGGAGAACAGGAGCGTATGGATGCGCCGGTGCAGCGCCTCGAACGCCGGCGTGCCGATGTCGTCGAACGCCAGATGGTCGGCGTCGAGCTCGGCCTTGACCCGGCCGGGATGCGGCGAGAGCACGAGGATGCGGCTGCCGATCAGCAGCGCCTCCTCGATCGAATGGGTGACGAACAGCACGGTGAAGCGCACGTCGTCCCACAGCGCCGCCAGCTCCTCCTGCATCTTGCGCCGGGTCAGCGCGTCGAGCGCGGCGAACGGCTCGTCCATCAGCAGCACCGCCGGCTCCATGGCGAGCGCGCGGGCGATGGCGACGCGCTGCTTCATGCCGCCGGAGAGCATGTGCGGATAGACGTCCTCGAAGCGGGTGAGGTTGACCTTGGCGAGCAGTGCGCGCGCGTGCTCGCGCGCCTCCTTGCGCGGCAGCAGCCGGTTGACCCGCAGCGGAAACATCACGTTGCCGAGCACGGTCTTCCACGGCAGCAGCTGATCGAACTCCTGGAACACCATCATGCGGTCGGAGCCGGGGCGGTCGATGGCGCGGCCGTTGAGGCGGATCGAGCCGCCGACCGGCGCCATGAATCCGGCGACCGCCTTGAGCAGGGTCGACTTGCCGCAGCCGGACGGCCCCAGCACCACGAAGCGCTCGCTGGCATAGACCTCGAAGCCGACCTTGTAGGTCGCGGTGACGAGGCTTTGCTCGGTCTTGTACTGCAGGGTCACGTCGTCGACGACGAGAAGCGGCGCTCCCGCCGTGTCCGCGCGCGCCGGCTTCTGCGCACGGGCAAGCCCGCTCGCCATGTTTGTCCCTCCGTCAGGCGCCCTTGTGACCGGGCGTTGGCCCGGGCCGCTGCCGGGCTCGAACATACGCTGGCTATTGTAGTATCGTTTGGGCAGGCATGTCGCGGCCTATCGCGATGCTGGGGAGGTTTGGCAATGGCTTGGCGTCTCGCGTTGCGTGCGTTCCTGCTTGCCGCGGTCGGCTTGGCGCTGGCCGATCCGCCGCCCGCCCGGGCCGACGCCACGACCCTGCGCGTCGCCAAACAGTTCGGGCTCGGCTACCTGCAGTTCATGATCATGCAGGACCGCCAACTGATCGAGAAGCACGCCAAGGCGGCCGGGCTCGGCGACGTGAGCGTCGAATGGGCGACGTTCCGCTCGAGCGACGTGATGAACGACGCGCTGATCTCCGGCACCGTCGATTTCGTCTGCCTCGGCATTCCCGGCATCGTCACCATCTGGTCGAAGACGCGCGGCACCATGGACGTGAAGGGGGCGACCGCGTTGAACATCGCGCCGCTCCATCTCAACGTGCGCGACCCGGCGATCCGCTCGCTCGCCGATTTCAAGGACAATCACCGCATCGCCATGCCGGCCGTGAAGGTGTCGATGCAGGCGATCCTGCTGCAGATGGCGGCCGCGAAGGCGTTCGGCGAGGCGCGCTTCAACGCGCTCGATCATCTCACGGTATCGATGGCGCATCCGGACGCGACCGCGGCCATGCTCGGCGGTCCCTCGGAGGTGACGGCGAATTTCTCCTCGCCGCCGTTCCAGTACCGCCAGCTCAAGAACCCGAACGTGCGAACCCTCATCAAGAGCACCGAGCTGCTGGAGGGCGGCGTCTCGTTCAACGTGATCGCCGCCACGACGAAATTCCGCCGCGACAACCCCAAGCTCTACGCCGCGTTTCTTTCGGCGCTGCGCGAGGCGACCGACATCATCAATGCCGACAAGGACCGCGCGGCCGAAACCTACCTGAAGGTGAGCGGCGAGAAGACGCCGATCGCGGACATCAAGGAAGTCCTGAGCGATCCGGAGATCATCTACACCTTGAAGCCGCTCAACATCCGCGCCCTGGTCGAGTTCATGGCGAAGACCGGCAGCTTGCGCGGCCCGCCGGGCGACTGGAAGGACATGTTCTTTCCCGAAGGCCTCGCCGAGGTCGGCGGCTGAGGTTCGCGGCAGAGATGGCGCCTCTGAATCTCGATCCCGCCGCGGCGCTGCCGGCGGACGGCACTTCCGGCACCTTGGTCGGCCGCGTCTGGCGGCCGGACGTGGACGGACCGGCAGTCGCCGCCGTGCGCGCCGACGGCCTCTACGACATCTCGCGCGCGTTCCCGACCATGCGCGACCTGTGCGAGGCAACCGAGCCGGCGGCGGCGGCCGCTGCCGCGGCGGGGGAGAAGATCGGCGCGCTGGCGGAGGTGCTCGCCAACACGCCGGAAGCGGGGCGCGATCCGACAAAACCGTGGCTGCTCGCGCCGATCGACCTGCAGGCGATCAAGGCGGCCGGCGTGACCTTCGCGATCTCGCTGCTGGAGCGGGTCATCGAGGAGCAGGCGCGCGGGGCGCCGGACAAAGCCGCAGCCGTGCGCGCCGAGGTCGAGGCCGCGCTCGGCGGGGCGATCGATGGGCTCAAGCCGGGTTCATCTCAGGCGGCCGATCTGAAGCGGCTGCTGCAGGCCAAGAATCTGTGGTCGCAATATCTCGAGGTCGGCATCGGGCCGGACGCGGAAATCTTCACCAAGGCGCCGGCCATGGCGGCGGTCGGCACCGGCGCTGAGATCGGCATCCTCGCGCAGTCGACCTGGAACAACCCGGAACCCGAAGTGGTCGTCGTGGTCAACGCGGCCGGCGCGATCGTCGGCGCCACGCTCGGCAACGACGTCAACCTGCGCGACCTCGAGGGCCGCTCGGCGCTGCTGCTCGGCAAGTCGAAGGACAACAACGCCTCGACCGCGATCGGTCCGTTCATCCGCCTGTTCGACCGCACCTTCTCGCTCGACGACGTGCGGGCCGCCGAGGTGCGGCTTACGGTCGAGGGCAGCGACGGCTTCCGGCTCGAAGGCACGAGCGCCATGGCGCGGATCAGCCGCGATCCCGCCGACCTGGTCGGCCAGATGATCGGCCCGCATCACCAGTACCCGGACGGCGCCGTGCTCTTCCTCGGCACCATGTTCGCGCCGGTCCAGGACCGCGGCGCGCCGGGCCAGGGCTTTACGCATCAGGCGGGGGACGTGGTGACGATCGCCTCGCAAAGACTCGGCGCGCTCGTCAACGTGGTGACCACCTGCGACCGCGCGCCGCCCTGGCGCTTCGGCACCGCCGCGTTGATGCGCAATCTCGCCCGGCGCGGGCTGCTGTAGCCCGCATGAGCGCAGCGAGATGCGGGCTCGGCGTTCCCGGATGTCGCTTCGCTCATCCGGGCTGCAACTGATGCTCCTCCAAACAGCCGCGAATTCACCACAATTGAGATTTGCGGCCCCAACGCCGTCACAAAGATCGTGCAGGCTTTTGCGAATCGTCACGCTCAGCGGGTGGATGCGCCGGTAGGACAATACGTTGCAGCATCGCCGCGGGAGGAGGGGCCGTGCGGAAAAATTCGCCCAGCAAGGCCGGTTCGGGGCCGCATGTCGTCGTCATCGGCAATCACAAGGGCGGCTGCGGCAAGTCGACGGTGGCGATGCATCTCGTCGTCTCGCTGCTCAAGGAAGCGCGGCGGGTCGCCTCGTTCGATCTCGATCTCACCCAGCAAACGCTCACGCGCTACATCGAGAACCGGCAGGAATGGAGCCGCCTGCACGACGTGGCGCTCGAGCTGCCGGACCACTACACGGTCGCCGAGCCGAGCGTCGCCGCGCCGCATCCCGACGCGACCGACGCGGCCGCGTTCACCTCCGCGCTCGCGGCGCTGCCGGACGGCTACGACTTCGTCGTCATCGACACGCCGAGCGGCGAGAATCATTTGAGCATGCTGGCGCATGCGCTCGCCGACACGCTGATCACGCCGCTCAACGACAGCTTCGTCGATCTCGACGTGATCGGCACCATGGCGCCGTCGAGCGACTTCAAGCCGCGGCGCTCGCGCTATGCCGAGATGGTGGCGCTGGCGAGCGAACGGCGCAGCCTGGTGTCGAGCCGGCCGACCGACTGGGTGGTCGTGCGCAACCGGTTGCCGCGGCTGATGTCGCGCAACCAGCGCCAGGTCCAGGAAATGCTGGAAACGATGGCGCCGGAACTCGGCTTCCGCACCGCGCACGGCCTGTCCGACCGCGTGATCTACCGGGAGTTCTTCCCGGTCGGGCTCACCGCGTTCGATCCGCTCGACGAGGCGCGGCTCGGGCTGAGGACCAACATGGCGCACGTGATGGCGCGCACCGAGGTGCGCGACCTGGTGCAGGAGATCGGCCTCCTGCCTTCGTCGGATCCGATCGATCTGGAGAGCCGCGTCAACCTGATCGTCAGCGAGCTGCGCCTGCCGCGCGCGAGCCTGCTCGACAAGCCGGCGGCAGAGAAATCCCCGGCAACCGCGTGAATTAGCTGCATCGGCGTGACCGCTGTCTTTGCCCCACCGGCGGAAGTTGGTACCTTGCCGCGGGACAAGGACGGGACGGCATGACCGACAGCAACGCCGAGGCCGGAGGCGCGCGCGCGTCGCGGCTCAAGGACGCGGTGCGCCAGGCCCGCATCGATCTGGCGGAGCGCACCGGCGTCGTCGTCGACCTGCACGACGCCGAGGTGGCGCGCCTGGAGATCCTCAACGAGGCGCTCGATCCGCTGTTCGCCGACATCCCCGCCGAGGTCGAGCTGTTCGAGCGCGGCGTCACGCGCGGCGACCAGCCGCGGCTGTGGATCGACATGGTCGCCCATGTGGTGATGGGGCGCGACAAGCGCCTCTACCGCTTCGTGCAGGACACCCGCTACGGGCGGCGCGTGCTCGGCGAATCGGCGGATGTGGCGGAGATGGCCGGGCTGGTGACGAAATACGTCGCCCGCCGGCTGATCGAGCGCGAGCGGGTGCTGGCCGGGGACACCGAGCTTGCCGCGCGCGATGCGCTGATCGACCTCGTCACGCGCCGTCGCCGCCGGATGCGCATCGCGGCGGTGCTGGCGCTCGGCCTCGTCCTGGGCGCGCTCGCCGGCGCGGCCGGACTGTTCGCGCTGGCGTGGTGGTCAGTGCCTCACTGAGAGCCTCTGCCGCTCGATCTCGGCGATGCCGCCGTCGCGCAGCCCGCGCGCGATGACCTCGACCTGCCAGCCGTCCGCGCCGCGATCGATCCGATAGAGATTGTAGGCGGCCGGATCGCCGTCGCGATGGGGCGCCGCCGAGGCGGAGGGCGCGCCGATGGCAGGCACGCGGCCATGCGGCCCGTCGAGCCATGCCAGCGAACGGACATGCGCGTGGCCGTGCAACACCAGCTCGGCACCGTGGCGGGCAATGACGTCGCGGAACGCTGGCGCGTCGACCAGCCGCCTGAACCAGGTGCGCGGCAGCAAAATCGGCGGATGGTGGATCAGCACGATGCGGAGCAAATTTTCGCGGCCGAGCATGTCGAGCGTCTCGGCGAGGCGCTCGAGCTGGCCGGCGCCGACGCGGCCGCTCGCCATGAATGGACCGGTCGGCACCGCGCTCGAGACGCCGATCAGCGCCACCGGCCCACGCCGGCGCACGAACGGAAACGATGACTGTCCGCCGGCATCGTCGCCGCGCATGTAGCCGCCCCAGCGACGCGAGGGATCGCCCACTGCCGCGCGCACATAGGCGTCGTGATTGCCGGGAACGACGGTGACGCGCTCGGGGGGCCCGAGCCGCGCGAGCCATTGCGCCGCCGGCGCGAACTCGGCGGCGAGCGCGATGTTGACGAGGTCGCCGGTGACGACGATGTGGTCGGCGGCCGTGCCCGCAAGATCGCGCACCAGCGCGTCGAGCACCTCGGGACGATGGATGCGCCGGCGCTTGTGCCGCCAGGTGAGGAAGCCGAGCACGCGCTTGCCGGCAAGCTCGCCCGGGCGCGGCGCCGGCAACGGTGCAAGATGCGGATCCGACAGATGCGCCAGCACGAACATCGGCGGCCGGCACGCGTTACGAGCTGCCGATCAGGATGCCCGCGATGAACACCAGCGCGCCGCCGACCATCACCTGGAACGTCGCCGAGAGGAACGGCGTGTCCATGAAGCGCCAGCGGATCCACGAGATGGCCGTGAGCTCGACGGCGACGACGATGATCGACACCGTGGTGGCGATCCAGAAATCGGGAATGAGATAGGGCAGGGTGTGGCCGAGCCCGCCGATCGCGGTCATCACGCCGCACACGGCCCCGCGCAGCCACGGCGCGCCGCGCCCGGTGAGCGAGCCGTCGTCGGACAGCGCCTCGGCGAATCCCATGGAGATGCCGGCGCCGATCGAGGCGGCCATGCCGACCAGGAACGCGTCCCAGGTGTGATGGGTGGCGAAGGCGGCGGCGAACAGCGGCGCCAGGGTCGACACCGAGCCGTCCATCAGCCCGGCGAGGCCCGGCTGCACGTATTGCAGCACGAACATGCGCCGCGCGGTCTCGTCCTCCTCGGCGCGGGCGCGCCTCGTGAGGATACGCTCGCCGAGCTTCTCGGCGAGGTTCTCATGCTTGTCCTCGGCTTCGGCGAGCTCGATGAGAAGCTCGCGCACCGACGCGTCGCGCGCGGTGGCCGCGGCCTTGCGGTAGAAGCGGGCGGTCTCGTATTCCATCTCGGCGGCGTACTTGCGCACCTCGTCGATGCCGAGCGGCCGCACCAGCCACAGCGGCTTGTGGCGGACGAAACCGCGCACGTCCTGGCGGCGGATCAGCGGCAGATATTCGCCGAACTTGCTGCGGTAGAGGTCGAACAGCATGGTCCGGTGCCGGACTTCCTCCTCCGCCATCTCGTCGAACACCTTGGCGGAGGCGTCGTATTGCCCGCGCAACCCCTCGGCAAACCCGCGGTAGATGCGGCTGTCCTCCTCCTCGTTGGTGATGGCGAGGGCGAGGATTTCCTGCTCGGTCAATTCGGAGAACCGTTTCACGGCGGCTACCTGTTTTGAATCGTTCTAATCAGGCTTATACGGTCGGACGGGACGGGTGCAAGGTCAAGGTGGATGAGCATGCGGGCAGGCCGGGAGGGGGCAATCGATCGGCTGCGCATCGCGTTCGAGCCGGCGCTGCGCCGTCTCCTGCACGCCTACTGGCGCTTCGCCCGTGGACTGACCGTCGGCGTGCGCGCCGTCGTCATCGACGCGGGGAGCGAGGTGTTTCTGGTGCGGCACAGCTACGTGTCCGGCTGGCACCTGCCGGGCGGCGGCGTCGAGCCGGGCGAGACGCTCCCCGACGCGCTCGCGCGCGAGCTGGCCGAGGAGGGCAGCATCGAGGTCGTCGGCACGCCGCCGATCCACGGCGTGTTCTACAACCCGGTCGATTCCCGGCGCGACCACATCGCCGTGTTCGTGGTGCGGATCTTTCGCCAGGAGCCGGGGCCGTGGCGCAGCCGCGAGATCGTCGACCGCGGGTTCTTCGCCCTCGACGCGCTGCCCCCCGACACGACGCCAGGAACGCGCCGGCGGCTCGCCGAGGTGTTCGAAGGCGCGCCGATGTCGATGAAGTGGTGAGCACTATCCGCCGAACCGGGCGCGGTCGTGCGGGGCGGCAAAGTCGAGCGCCGGACCGAGCGGCACGATGCCGGTCGGGTTGATCGAGCGGTGACTGCCGTAATAGTGCGTCTTGATGTGCGCCATGTTCACGGTCTCGGCGACGCCCGGCGCCTGATAGAGATCGCGCAGGTAGTTCGCCAGATTTGGATAATCGGCGATGCGGCGCAGGTTGCACTTGAAGTGGCCGACATAGACCGCGTCGAAGCGCACCAGGGTGGTGAAGAGGCGCCAGTCCGCCTCGGTGAGGCGGTTGCCGACGAGGTAGCGCTGGCGCGAGAGACTCTCCTCCAGCGCATCGAGCGCGGCAAACAGCGCCAGGAAGGCCTCCTCGTAGGCCTCCTGGGTGCCGGCGAAGCCCGCGCGGTAGACGCCGTTGTTCACGTCGGCGTAGACGAACGCGTTGATCCGGTCGATCTCGGCGCGCAGTTCCGCCGGATAGTAATCGGTGCGCACGTCGGTGAAGGCGGCGAACGCCGCGTTGAGCATGCGGATGATTTCCGCGGATTCGTTGTTGACGATGGTGCGGCGCTTCTTGTCCCACAGCACCGGAACGGTGACGCGGCCGGTGTAATGCGGGTCGGCGAGCCGGTAGACGTCGGCAAGGCGGCTGGTGCCGTTCACGGCGTCGCGCGTCGCTTCGCCCGTTCCGAACTCCCAGCCTTCCCGGCGCATCAGCGGCTCGACCACCGAGAGCGAGACGACGCCTTCGAGCTTCTCGAGTGCGCGGAAGATCACCGTGCGGTGCGCCCACGGGCAGGCGAGCGAGACGTAGAGGTGATAGCGGTCGGGCTCCGCCGCAAAGCCGCCGTCGCCGGACGGACCGGCGCGGCCGTCGGGCGTGACCCAATGGCGGAACAGGGTCGGCTGGCGCACGAAGCGGC
>WNFB01005100.1_pt1 | contig 11727 bp, 12 predicted proteins | sample 5400501 | NCBI WGS metagenome assembly WNFB01 (sample SAMN13153341, study PRJNA577476) | soil metagenome | isolation source: 200 cm saprolite under Douglas fir tree site 2 hole 1 | place: USA:California | collected 2015-04-18 | reverse complement strand
TAATTGTGATGCAGAACTCAGTGGTGAAGTGAAGGTCCTCAAGGTACACATAAGAGCCTCTAGAGCCATTCCGTACAGAAGCTCATGCGCAGTTATATGGCACATCGTATCTTTTGGTCAGAAATACACTGATAGGCCAACAGGGCATTTTCCCCTGGAGAAGATGCAAGACGGGTTTCCATTCGTTACCTGGCATATTCCGCCCTGGAAGCGGTACGAGCCAGATGGTTCATGGCTTGTCCGAACCTTGAGCCTCCATTTCGATCATTGCGTCTGATTCGTCCGAACCTTCGGCCCATTTACCACAAGACTCATCAAAAGCTATTGGTAAATAGCGTGAATGTTCGACGATTTTTAAGGTCAATGGTGGGAATCTTGGGCTAATCATTGGAATCGACCATCTCTCAAGATGCAAATCCCCACCAGAAGGGCTGTTACACACATGCCTCTTGTAAATTCGCGGTGGAACAGACAGCCATTTTTCGCTCATGCTGAGAAATGTTTATCGCAATGGATACTTTCAACATGTGTCACCCGTCATACGGGTCGGTGTCAGCGCCATGCTCTCAGAATAGTAAAGTAGCTCAATATATCGGTTGCTCCCTATTCACGGCAATGAAAACGCATAGAGCCTGCCATCCTGGGAGCCAATATAGACAAAACCGTTCGCCACAGCCGGCGAGGAATCGATGCCCTGCTTTTTAGGGGCACTCGAGGCAAAAGCACTCCACCTCGGTTGCCCTCCAGTGGCAGCATCGAACGCATAGAGCTTGCCATCAAGGGAACCGGTATAAACCAAGCTATTAGCCACGACCGGCGAGGAGTAGATGGCATCTCCCGTAGAAGCGACCCACACCTGGTGTCCAGTGGCAGCATCGAACGCATAGAGACTACGGTTGTCAAACGAACCGACATACACTAGATTATTGGCCACGGCTGGCGAGGAATCGTGTATGGCACCGGTAGGAGCACTCCACTTCGGTTGCCCAGTACTGGCATCGAAGGCATAGAGCTTGCCATCCTGGGAGCCAACATAGACGACCCCGTTCGCTACGGCTGGCGAGGAGTCGATGACGCCCTTTGTAGAAGCAACCCACTTCGGCTGGCCTCCTGTGGCGTCGAAGGCATAGAGCTTGCCATCACGGGAACTGACGTAAACCAAACCATTAGCCACGGCTGGCGAGGAGGCAATGCCCCTCTGCTTTGTGGGAGTGGCCGGATTCGTAGCAGCGACCCACTTCGGAACCCAGTTCGATTGCCCTGCCATGGTAGTATCGAAGGCATAGAGATTGCCGTCATCAGAGCCGATATAGATCAAGCCATCGGCTATTGTTGGCGAGGAGGAGGTACTATCTCCCACATCGGCAACCCCCTTCTTTTGCCCCGTGGCGGCATCGAAGGCATAGAGCTTGCCGTCCTGGGAGCCGACATAGACGAAACCCTTCGCCACGGCTGGCGAGGAGTAGATGGCATCTCCCGTAGAAGCGACCCACACCTGGTGTCCGGTGACAGCATCGAACGCATAGAGTTTGTGATCTTGGGAGCCAACATAAACCAGGCCATTGGCTACGGCTGGTGGGGAGGAGTCGATGCCACTGCCTAGAAGACATGCCCACGTTTGCCGCAATTTCCCGACATTGCCTGGATTCAATAGATGTTCATAAGGATTAGTACGGGAATGTTGAGCATTAAAGCCAAACTGGACTCCACTTTGTGCGACCGCAAGATCATAGTTCGACGTTCCATGTGGTGGTGCTGTCCCTCGTGGGCAAGTTTGTGTTGTTGTCGTAGCAGATCTGGCTCCTTGTGGTGTGTGAGAAAAGCCTCCCCAGATCCGAAAGACTCCTACGCCCCCGGCGAGAATCAGACAACCAATAAGAGGCACCAGGAAAATCCTCCACCCGTGAAAGGGACCCCTCCCGGGAGGTAAAGGGCTACCATCACTTCTCAGGAGGGGTGCCGGTTGCCTTAGAACAAGAGTAGGTTTGTCTGCTTCGACTTGCGCGCGTCTGATGCGTAATTTAGAAACGACCCGGTCAACATATATAGTGATGTCCTGCAATGCGCTATCCCGATCAGCCCAGCTTGTGACGGGCAGCGTATTCGTTGGAATCATCTGGAGTTTGGCAAAGGGTGCATTATGCCAATGGATGGGACGGAGGAGGATAGGAATGACCACCGCGCTGCCCTCGTTGTGGTGTGCGATAGCCCGTTCCATTTCCGTGCTATAGCAATAATCCGAGGCCATAAAGTCGGGGCTAATCAATAGCAGGATGATATCAGCGCTCTCGAGATGCTGATGCAGTTCTTTTTCCCACTCCACGCCAGCGTCGAGGTTGCTATCACTCCAGATCGTGATCTGACCCTGACGCTCCAACGGCGCAAGATGTTTTTTCAGATGCGCGAGCAGTTTCTGGTCTTCGCGAGCATAGCAACAGAATACCTCGAGCGGAGCAGACATTGTGATCTACCAACCTTCACTAAGATTTTGCGGCCCCTCCTGCTGTTCATCTGCAAGGATCGGCCCGATATGCAGCATTAGTATACAGGTATTGATGGATAGAAGCAATAAATGTAGAACAATTTCCTACGAGAATCACAAATGGAGAAGTCTCCTTTCGCTGATTGCCTTTTAAGAGGATGCTCAAAATTATCGCCTGTATGCAAAACGTGTAGAGGGGAGGAAAGGTCTTTACCCATTTCTCCGCGTCACTTTTGGTAGGAAGCCGATGCGATAAGCCGGATGCAGCAGACTAGGCCAAGATCACACCCGAATGAGGTGGCCTATCTGTAAATGTGATTACTCGATGGCATAGTTTTTTGATAATTATATGACGCCTATCACAGACAGCTTTCTCAACGGGAGAGTTCTTAGACCGGCCTACAAGGCTCTCTCCATCACTAAGGGAAAGAGAAGGCAATGTTGGGATTACGCCAGATAATTATCAAATTTTGCTGCCATCAAGTAATCACATTTACACCCCAGTCTCCATGGGAAAACGGTCGAGATCGGTTCGAGAAGTTCTCGCGCAGATCCTGGCGCATTCGATTTCTAGCCACATGCGCGAGAAATGCGGAAGGATTTTAACCGCTTTTGCTGGTACACTGAAAGAACCTCTCGAAGAGGGTCTTGTCACACGAGTGAGGTTGTGACGGGAAGAACTTTTGGGGGGTACAAAACAGAACATTTGTGCTATGCTTCTTGAAGCGCAGTATTTCTTGAGTGTTCAAGGAGAGCAGTATGAGAGAATTTCAAGTTGATGGCAGAACGATCAGCGCCTATCTGGCCGAGCCAACGCCGGGCAGTGGACCAGGTGTGCTGGTCTTGCATGCCTGGTGGGGGCTAACGGAGCCGTTTCGGCAGGTCTGCGACCGGCTCGCGGAGGCGGGTTTCGTGGCGCTCGCCCCCGACCTCTACCACGGCAAGACGACCACTGTGGTCGAGGAAGCGCAAGCATTGGCTACGGCGCTGGATCAGGATGGAGAGCGGGTGCGCGGCGACATCGCGGGGGCAGTGCAGGTCCTGCGCCAACACGCTGCGACGCCTCTTTCGAACGGTCGCGGCAAGCTCGCCCTCGTCGGCTTCTCGCTGGGGGGCGCCTACGCGCTCGACCTATCCGTCAAGGAGGCCGAGGAGATCGCCGCAGTCGTGACCTTTTATGCCTCCTACTCCGGACTGGATTACAGCAGCGCGAAGGCTGCATACCTCTGCCACTTCGCGGAGGAAGACCCCTTCGAGCCTGCTGAGTCGGTCGCGGAAATGGAGCAGGAGCTCCAGGCTGCGGGGAGGCCAGTCACCGTCTATACGTATCCAGGGACCAAACATTGGTTCTTCGAGGAGAATCGCCCTGAGTATGACGCCCAAGCTGCTCGCCTGGCCTGGGAGCGTACCATCGAGTTCTTGCATCAACGGCTTGATTAAGCGCTCTCTGCAGCGAAGAACGCAATTGACAACTCCTACAGGAAAGATGCCAGATGGGAAGCGGTTTGTCCATGTATATTCACGCCAATGCTCATGATTGGGGGCAAATGCCCATGTTTGAGGGCAAATGCCCATGTTTGAGGGCAAAATCGGGCAAGCTTTCAGGTCATTTACCACCCGACTCCGATACGACAGATAATGGTAAAGAAACTACGACAGCAAATGGCTCATGGCCACTTCGGATACTGGTGGCGAAGTCGAAGGCGCCATCTCAGGCCGCTTGCTCCATGACGCGTTTAAAGGCAGACGTGCGGGTCTGTTCGGGTGCTTCTTCCCGCAGCCAGCTCATCAATTGGATGACATTTATTGCCGTGGCAACGGCCACATGACCCAGATGGGTTTTGCGCAGACCGATATAGCGCGAGCGCCGCAAGCCCATCGCGCGCACTGCTTGAGAGTGGGTCCCCTCAATGCCTGCTCGATGGCGATAGGTATCCTTGAACTCATCGGTCTCCTCCCGCTTGCGCGCCGCAAACAGCGCCTGCATCTGCTCCTTTGGGTGTAAGGTGAGCGTGCGGCGAGTGGTTCCCGTACAGGAGGCCCGAGCGGGACAGACTTTACAGTCGCTTTGAGAAAACTTCACCTTGATCAGCGATTTGCCTGCATCCTGGACGGGAGTCCAACTCGAACTGGGTCGGCCCTCTGGACAGGTCACGGTCTCCGCTTCCCAATCAATATCGAAGTGCGTGAGGTCGTAGCCGGTCTCAGCCTGATACCAGTGGGTCTTGAGGGTGGGGCCAACCAGATCAACTCCAGAGCCAGATTGACTCTGCATAAGATTGGCGATCGTCACATAGCCCGCATCGACGAGATGTTGACCTGGGAGCAACTCCTTCTCAGTCAGATCGGCATGAATGGTGGACAGAACCCCCTCATCGCTCAGTGGAGCAGGAGTGGTCTCGACATGGGTGATCAGCTGTGGAGCATCTTCATCGCACGTCTGGGTAAAATGCACTTTATAGTCGAGCCAGACGGTGGCCCTCTTCTTGCCATTGCGCGCGTCAAGGTCATAGGGGGAGGCGATGAGTTGAGTTGCGGGGAGGGCTGGTTCTGGACGCCATCGTCCCCCCTGCTCTCTTGGCTCAAATTGTTGCTCCCAGATGGTCTGCAGCGTGGTGAGAGCGGGCAGCGTTTGCATCCAATCCGGGGTGTCAGATGCCCCTAATGCATCAAGCAGCAGCCAGCCATCGCTTCCCACTTGATTGGCGTACTGCTTGCGCTCTTCTTCCTCCTTGGGCAATCGTTCGTGTTCGAGCCGTTGTCCATAACGCTCGACCCACTCGACTGGCACATGGGTGCGAACCCAATCGGGAACTACCTCCGAGAGCACATTCAACACATAGACCATAGTCTGAGCCACGCACAGCGTGCGGTTGAGCGTGCGGACTCTGGCTAAGACATGGGTCGAGTCGGTGCGTTGCCGCCCTCGGACCTTGAGCCATCCCCCTTCCCGGCACCGCGCCAGGAGCAGATCCAACAGACGCTGTTCGGCGTTTCCTTCGACCAGGCGTGAGCGAAACTCGGAGAGGACCGTATGGTCAAACCCAGGGTCAGTCAGTTCCAAGCTGAGGGCGTATTTCCAAGCCAGCCGATCGCGAACAGCGTCAGCGGCCTGCCGATCCGTCAAGCCTTCCATAAATTGAAACACTGTCACCAATGCCAAGCGCCAGGGAGCTTCGGCGGGCTGACCATGTGTCGGAAACAAATCGGCAAAGCCTTCATCAGTGTAGATGGTACCAAGCGCCTCACGGAGCTGCATCACGACATGTCCATGAGGGAATGCTGCGTGAGCTACACAAGCGGTTACTCCTGGTACAGGTGGAATCGGATGAGGTTTAAGTGACAGAGATGCTCTCCTTATCGGCTAGCCAACAACACACTGTTCATCCCCTTATGCTAACGGATGAGGTCTACTCCCCTCTTTGACTTCGCCACCAGTATCAAGAGTGGCCATGAGCCATTGAACGAGCGAAATCTGTTTCATGAAATGGGTGGCCGTTCCCTCTAAACAAGGGCAGGCCATCCATTTCATTATCAAATTTTCTCCCACTTAATGGCTATTGGTCTCGCTCAACTTTCTGTGCCTATTCTAGGCAAACTCCGTTTTTACCTGCAATGGGTGAGTGCAACAATACCTACCCCCAGTTCTTGAGCAAGTATGGTGTGGAGAGGCCATCTGAAAACGTGGTAGAATCGAGGAGAGAAGACGGGCGCGAGAAAGGAGCGTGCATGATGGCCATTCGAGTGTGTGTCGCAGGCGCGACCGGCTGGACCGGTAGAGCCGTGACGGGCGCCATTTTAGCATCAAGTGACTTTCAACTGGTCGGTGCCATTGCGCGCCGGCAGGTGGGAGTCGATATCGGGGAAGCCCTCGGTCATGGGAGAGCCGATGTGACCATTGTCGCCTCCCTGGAAGAGGCTCTGGCGGTGCCAACCGATGTGCTCATTGACTACACCACGCCGGATGTGGTGAATGAGCACATTCTGGCAGCCCTGGACAAAGGCGTCCGGGTGGTCGTTGGCACCTCCGGGCTGACCGCGAGCGATTACAGCGAGATTGAACAACGAGCAAAGGCCTGCAAGCTCGGGGTCATTGCGGCGGGAAACTTCTCCATCACGGCAGCCCTGGCCAAGCATTTTGCCTTGATTGCGGCTCAATACCTGCCCTCTTGGGAGATCCTCGATTACGCCAGTGCGGCAAAAATCGATGCGCCCAGCGGGACCACCCGCGAACTGGCGGAAGAACTGGCCGCCATCTCCCAGAACCACGTGGGAGTGGCTCTGGAACAGACCTATGGTGTAAAGGAAGCACGTGGGGCCACCATTGAGGGGACCCAAGTGCATTCCATCCGCCTGCCCGGCTATGTGATCGCGTTTGAAACGATCTTTGGCTTACCCGAGGAGCGCCTGAGTATTCGTCACGATGCCGGCTCTGGTGCCGGGCCGTATGTCAGTGGCACGCTGCTGGCCGCACGCAAAGTGCTGGAGGTGCGTGGACTGGTGCGCGGATTAGATCGGCTCCTGTTTCCTTGAGCACCGAGGCGCGAACCAGCAGGCGGTCCAATCGCGGCGCTGACGGGAAGGCGCGTGGTGCTACCAGTATCAGCCAGGAGGAAAGGAAAGGGGAACATCCCATGGGAAACGTGATTGTCGGTGCGACCCTGTCACTGGATGGGTTTATGAGTGACCGCCATGGTGATATAAGCCGCCTGTATCCGGATCTGCAAGCGTTGCGCAGCACCGAGATGTTACAGGAAGAAATCTGGACGACAGGCGCGGTGGTGATGGGCCGACGGGCCTACGACATGGCCGAGGGGGATCTCACGGATTACGAATATCAAGTGCCGATCTTTGTCCTGACTCATCATCTTCCAGAAACGGTGATCAAAGGACAGAACGATCGGTTGACGGTGACCCTCGTCACCGACGGCATCCAACGTGCGATTGAGCAGGCAAAAGCCGCCGCAGGGGACAAACAGGTCATGGTGGTAGGCGGCGCGAATACCGCTCAGCAATGCCTGCGAGCCGGGCTGGTTGACGAGATCCACATTGGCATCGTCCCTGTCCTCTTTGGGGAAGGTCTGCGCTTTTTCGAGCCTGGAGCCAATGAGCAGCTGGAACTGGAAAGAACGAGGATATTCGAGTCCCCGACGAGAACCGATCTGTGGTTCAGCGTGGTCAAATAACACTCAGGGAAGACTCAGCAGGAGAAACGTCCTGGGATCCATGATGGGAACAGGTGCTCCGCACCTGGAGAAAAGTATATGCTGGAACTTCCGAGCAACACCATACCGATGAGACACAATGGAGGAAACAGGCCATGAGCACCGCAGGATTGTCCAAGGCGCGGCTCGCCCGTATGCACGACGTTATGGCCAGCTATGCCGAGCGCGGCGACGTGTCCGGCCTCGTCACGCTGGTCAGCCGACGGGGCGAGGTGCATGTCGATGTGATCGGCACGCAGGCGCTCTGTGAGAGCCCCCCTACGCGGCGCGACACCATCTTCCGCATCTCCTCAATGACCAAGCCAATCACGGCTGCGGCAACCATGATCCTAGTGGAGGAATGCAAGCTGCGGCTGGACGAGCCGGTGGACGCTCTGCTCCCCGAACTGGCGGAGCGCCAGGTCTTGAAGCGACTCGACGGGCCGCTCGACGATACGGTGCCCGCGAAGCGGCCGATCACCGTACGTGACTTGCTCACCTTCCGTATGGGCTTCGGGCAGATGATGGCGCCGCCGGATGCGTATCCGATCCTCAAGGCCGCCAAGAAACAGGAAAGCAGCTTGTCGTGGGGTCGGAAGAGGAGGGGTCTTCGATGAGGCGTCTGCAGGAGTCTTGCGACCACCGAACTGGAGTCGTCGAACGAGGTTGTCATGCACACTGGCATACGACCCCCGATACCCTCGCGCTTCCAGTTCTCGAAAGAGCTGTGCTATGTTATGGCACCCCTGTGCCCATCGCTGGAACATAGAGGGGAGGTAGGGGTCGAGTCGGCTCACATAGGGGCCGCGTGCAGTCTCAGGGCACCCGTTGATGAGCCAACGTCTGACCGTGTTCAGGCTGACACCAATCTGCTGGGCAATAGCGCCCTGCGTCATCCCTTGTTCATGGAGCTGGATCATCTGCTGTGAGCGAGCCAGGCGGTCCTGCTGATAGGCCGATGGGAGGTCTTCAGACGTTTGAGAACGGCCCTTGAGTATTAACGGAACGAAAAACAACGCTAAGGGAATCGTTCTCATGATGTGATGCAGGAGAGGATGACAGTGATAGCTGGCAGAACGCTCATGGCCTGTCAGTGTATTTTTGACGAAAAGATACCTGGACTTTGCACATTTTTGGGAAAGCTACCAGAAGCGCACATGCCCATCACCGATCTGGCGGTTGCTCGAAAGGAGCATGGGAAGGCTTTCTCAGAGCACTCCAGCCAGCTCTGCATTCGTGCGACGACGTTTTCTCGATTCTAGCAGAAATGGTGATGTCAAAAAACTTCTCTTTTCGGAAAGCTCGTTCCAATGCCTCGCGCTCAGTGTCCTTCACAAGCCGTATGAAAACATCTCGACCGAGGGAGGCTGAGGCTTTGCCTCTAAAAAATGTGCAAAGTCCAGGATACGACGTACCAGATAACTGCGAAATGTGCGCTCAAAGTAGCGTGGAGAGCAGGTATGCGACGCGATGCAGCGCCACCATGGTCTTCCCGGTGCCTGGGCCACCCTTGATCAACAGCAACGCGGGGGGGGCTGTTGATCAAGGGACGTCGGAGGCGGGTTGTCACAAGCCCCCACCCTTTCGGGTTACAACTGCGCGCTCAGCTGCTGGCCTCGCCGAACCACTTTGGCAGCAGGACGCGCAGATCCTGCTGATCTGAACCTCCCCACGCCACATGGCCATCCGGTCGCAGCAGCACCGCAGGCACGTCCAGTTCCTCGCTGACATGGGGTAGTACCAGCATCCGTGACACCAGGGGCAAAGGAACGGTAAAATATTGTCCAGTTTATGTGAACAATAGAGGTTGGTTGGAAGCAGCCATGTCATGTACCGATTGAACAAATCTCAACATATTGCTGCTTGAATTTTCCAAAAAGTGTTCTGCGAAATTCTGGAGGACTCATCTTTAGCTCTTGAACATGATGAAATTGACTTATATAATTCCTTTTTTCTGTCTGTTGACGTTTAAACTAAATGGCCTTACCAGAACTTCTGGAGAAGTTCCGTACCAAGAAAGAACTCAGAGCGACATGCGAGCATCATCGTCACGATGGAACAAGTTGAGGCAACTTTGGCGTCTTGCGGACGACCGCAAAGCGCTTCGCTTTGCGTCCCTTTGCTCCTTTGGCCCGGCCTTTCGATTTTCCACGAGGTTGGGGTGCTTGGGCAGGGGTTCCCCACTGTGGCAACAATTTACCGATCCCGTGTCGCACCTGTTGCGGGGTGGGCGCTCGCTGCTTGTTTTCCGAACTGTCGCATCACTGGCTCGACCAGATCGCGAGCCAGGATCAGATGATTGTGGGTAATGGCAACAATGTGGCTCCAGCGCTCAAATTGCGCTGGGGTGCGCAAACGAGCCTGCGTCCACAGCAGCGCTTGTTTGTCAAAGCGGTAGCCGTGTTCTTGGCCGAAGCGACGCGCAGACGCGCAGAGCGATCTGCACCAGATCGGCTTCAGGGTCACCGATCCAGACAAACCAACTGATCGATGTCGATCACGTTCTTTGTCGGTGGCATGGGGACGGACGATGCGAAGGACCGTCAGATCCCGCCCAGCGAGCCTCTTTGACATGCAGGTGCTTCCACCAGGAAATCTGCACCCGACGATCTGCGGGCATCCTTGCTCTGGGAGGTTCCATCTGGCTCGCCGTGCGTCTGCGAGTCCTTGGGCTGCAATTTCTGCCCATCTTTGCGCCCAGCCCCCTTCTTGCCCGTGGGAGCAGGAGCGGTTCGGTAAAAACAGCGGTTGCACTTGATGCGCCCCAAGACCCCAATGTCGAGCGTACTACAGCGACACCACAACCAGGTCGAGTCGTAGCTTCGGTCCAGAGCCAGCATGCTCGCGGGCCTGGCAACAACGGAACCAGTTGTCTCAACTGAGCCTCGGCCACTTGGATGGCGGTGGTTTCCGAGGTGACCCGTTGCTGATCCAGAATGAAGGTCCAACTCCTGGGCGGGTCGGGCAAGACCACCACCGTCGAAAATTGCCATCCAGGAGTGACCGGGTTCTTACACTCTGGCAGAGTATGTACATGCGGTGCGGTTCGATCGGCAGACGTGACCGAACACGGACGAGGGACGCTGCTTCCATCAATGCCTACCCCTACCCCCTTCTCAGCACCCAGTTGCGGCAAGTAACGGGCGAAGGTCTTCTGCAAACGGGGTTGGTCAATGCGTCCATCCTCAAAGGCCTCATACACCGAAGGCCACTGCCGCTCAAACCACAGCGATTGCGTCAGTTCAGGCAACGATTTGGCCGTCGTTTCCGTCATCAAGGCATCCACCGTAGTGAACAGCGCGTCCTTGGCCCGCGGAAAACAGCCAGAGATCTCGTGACGCGCATTGTCTCATTGTGGTATGGTTCACCTGAGTAAAGCTCCTTGTGCATTTGATTCTTGGAACTTTACTCGATCAGGCCGCCCTCCGCAAGATTGGGGGCCTTTTGTCTGATTGAGTTTACCTAAGCGTGGCCCAAAGCGGCATGCCCCGCGCCGGGGCATGCCGCTTTGGGCCACACTTAGGTAGTTTCAACGTCAAGTCCATCTCTTCTTCTTCTTACTAGCAAAATTACTGCATCGTCTCATTAAAGGAGAGGAGAATGCTATTTTGCTTGTATCAGGCGCTCTGTTCGTGCTCCTAGCTTTACAAGTAACGGCCTTACTCTGGCCTGCTTTTCCACAACGTGGTAGAGTGATCTTTCTGCTTCCCTTCGCTCTTCTCTGCGTCAGTACTGGAGCGCCAGCCATAACGCGGCGGTTCAGGATACATCCCCCCAATCCCTTGTCAATCCTGCTTCTTCGATGATGCTTGGAGTGCCTATGAAAGAAGGCCAGGAGCACTACTTCTACCAGATATCAGTCCCCCTGTGCTTCTGCTTCCATGATGATCACTCCGCTGGAACCATCGACGGTGATGCGTTGCCCTGTGGCGATGCGTTCCGTGGCTCCATGGACGCCAACGACGGCGGGAATACCATACTCACGGGCTACGACCGCGCCGTGTGACATCGATCCACCCATCTCCATCACCAATCCGCCCG
>WNFB01005099.1_pt1 | contig 11727 bp, 10 predicted proteins | sample 5400501 | NCBI WGS metagenome assembly WNFB01 (sample SAMN13153341, study PRJNA577476) | soil metagenome | isolation source: 200 cm saprolite under Douglas fir tree site 2 hole 1 | place: USA:California | collected 2015-04-18 | reverse complement strand
GAGGGACACTTTCCGGGCGAGCCCGGCTGGAGCCATCCTCGCGATGTGCAGCCGCTCCTCGACGATAAGTTGGAAATGGCCAGGGACATCGTCCGGTGGAGCGAGCGGTCGATCCGCAAGCCCGACCCGACGCCGATCAACCGGAAATACGCCTGGGACCGCGCGCGGGCGCTGCCGCCCCTGCTGCGGGCGCATCCGCTCTGGCCGCAAAAGCCGGAGCCGTTGGAGCCCGGCGTCAACTATTTCGTGCTGCAGATCGAGCGCCTGGGCGGCAAGACATTCGCCAGTTGCGAGGGACATCCCGACGGCTTCTATGTGGCGCTCTACGGTCCGGATGCGCTTTGGGGTGCGATCGTCGCCGCGAACAAGGCCAGCGGCAAACCCTTCGAGCTGAGACTCGGCGGCAAAACCGGCTTCGCCACCGGCGGGCCCGGGAGCGAGGAGCCCGAGACGCTGATCTTCGAGCTGCCGGAAGGCGTCGATTGGCGCAAGCGTGCGCGGCTGCTGCGCCGCGCGGCGCAAGGCTGGGAGAAGGTGATGGGCCCATTGCGCACGTGAAATTCCGGCGGATGACGCGACGAATGCTCACGCTGCGAGCTTCGCATACTCGAAGTCGGCCTCACGCTGAGGAGCATCGCAGCGAGGCATGCACATGCAATGCAACGATCACGGACGCTGCAGCGCAGACAAGTTTACGCAGTCTGCGCAAGCTTGACTGCGTTGCGTCTCGAAGCGTGAGGCCGCCCTCCTCCCCCGCCTGCGCGGGGGCTGGCTCTTCGAGACGGCGCGGCGCAGGCAAACTTGCCTGCGCCGCGCCTCCTCAGGATGAGGGCGGAACAAGGACCGCGCTCCAACCGGGCGCCCGCGGCCGTCGATGCGGTCGAGCACTTCCTTGATGGCCTGGATGTCGCCTTCGGTGGCCTTGTCGACAAGCTTGCGCGCGATGAGCCGCACCTTGTCGGTCGCGCCGTCGTCCGCTTGCCCGCGCTCGCATTGAAGCTCGAGCAGGATGGCCTTGTGCAGCAACCTGCCGGCTTTGCCGGATTCGGTTTGCTCGTCGGTCCTGGTCACGACATCTCCTCCCGCTTTCAAGCTCTCGTAGAACGCTAAGAGATAGTCCGCCGCCGCCTGCGTGAGGTTCGGGTCGTCTTCGAATGATCCGAGGGCGGCGTTGCACTGTGAGCAGAGAAGGCCGCGTACCTTGCCGGTCTTGTGGCAATGATCGACGCACAGCAAGCGCCGCTCGGGTTTTTTCCTGCAGATTGCGCAAGCATGATTCTGCAGCGCCAGCCTGAGCTCGTACTCCAGCCAGGAAATTCCGTAGCGCTTGAGTAGATTGGCTCGTCGCGATTTGGCATTTGCGGCAAGGTACTTTGCGCGGTATTCCGGATCGGTTGCATATCGGCGTCGCCGGCGCGCAATGATTTTCGGCTTATGAGCGGCGTGGTACCGGCGAACGGCTTCCAACTTCCTTTTTCGATGCTCGGCATCCTCCGCGTATCGTTTTCTTTTGCGCTCGTTTTCTCGTTGTCTTTTGCGCGCATATTCGGTCGACATTATCCTTGCCCCCGCGGCCTGGCGAACTCACTTGCGATCCGGAATTCGGTCGTTTGCCCGCTCGGCGGCGGTCGGCGGCGATGCCCCGCCGTGCTCTCCCGCGGCCGCGGCTTGCGCGACCTGCGGAGCAGGGTGCGCGGCAGGGATCGGCATCGCAGGCGAGGGGTTGGGCGGAGCCGGCTGCGGCGGGCTCGCGGTCGCGGACGCGGCGGCTTGCTCCGGATTCGAGCGCGACCGGCAATGGGCGGCCAGCCGATGCTCGCTTTCGACGCGGATCAAGGCGAGCCGGTGCGCCAACGCGAGCGCCTCCCTGGCGCCGCGCGCGAGACTTTCGATATCGTTGGACATGGTCGATCCTCATGGTTGCGCCGGCCCTCGCTCACGATCGCGGTGGCAGGCAGGTGAAGCGGTTGGTGGTGCGTTGAAACGGAAAAGCGGCGATGGAGATTGGCCATCGCGAGTCGACGATGCCGGGCGAGCGCCGGCAGCGGCGCGCGCGACTACGCGCTCCGCGCGGGCACGACGCCCGGAGCGAGCGCTGTCGGCCGCAGCTCTTGGTTTTTTCGAGGAGTATCGGGATGTCCCGACTGCTCACCCTTGGGCGCAGCTCGGGATCATGCCGGGACCCTAGGTGATTTTCGTTACAAAGTCAAGTGCTAAGTTCATGCTGTAGTCGCCTTTTTCGAACGTGAGCCCCCGGCGCCCAATTGGCCGTAAAATCAAAGAGTTGCTCACAAAATGAGCTCGCAACTTGCTTCGCAAGGAGTTTGATGTGGGTCTCCGGTACGCTCCCAAACCGTACCGGGAACGGCCGGTCCGGACGCCGCCGGGCCCGGCGGCCGGACTGCGCCCCGGGCGCTCGACCCAACCTGTGATCTCCGCGCTACTCGCGCCTTCTCGTTCCGGCGACGCATTGCGCGCCGTGGGCCCACGCAGGACGTGCGTCAAAACGCGGTCAAGGCGCGAGACTCAACACCTGCCGGCGGAGATCGCTGTTGGGTCTCCCCCGGGTCAAGCCCGGGGTCGACCCAACCGACGGCGTCTCGCTATTCGCCGGGCTATTTGACATCGTGAAATGCGAATGCGGTGAGCCCGACGAGGACGTCGCGGGATGAATCGCCGCGAGGGAGGATCAGGCGTGGGTTCCGCTTGCCAGCCGCTCGACCGCCTCCGCGCGCTGGTTCTGGCGGATGTCCTTCTCCAGGAAAAGCTGCGCGCAACCGACGATGCGGACCATTTTGTCGCGCTGGTCATGGACGCCGCCCGCGATCTCGGAGTGAGCATCGCCGCGGAAGGCGTGCGGGCGGCGATGCGCCCCCGGCTGCCCGGGATGGACGCGCTGGTCGACGACGAGGTCGGCGAGACGGCGTTGCCGCCGGCGGGCTGGCTTCCGGTCGGCACCTCCTGGCGGCGCGGCGAGCTCGCGGTGCACTGGTGCTATTTCGGCGAGCAGCAGCTGCGCGATCCGTTCTTCGAAGGCAGCGTCCAGCGCTGCCTGTTCCAGCCGTTCAACCGCCTGTTCCGCCACACGACGTCGATCAGCCGACTTGCCGACTGGCTGCGGGATCACCCGCCGTTGCGGCCGAGCGGGCTGATCTTCCACATGTCGCGCTGCGGCTCGACATTGGTCTCGCAGATGCTGGCGGCGAGCGAGCGCAACGTCGTGGTCTCGGAGGCGAGCCCGATCGACGCGGTGGTGCGCGCGCGCCAGATGCGACCGGATCTCGGCGAGGATGAGCAGGCGCGCTGGCTTGCATGGATCGTCGGCGCGCTCGGCCAGCCGCGCCGCGGGGAGCGCCGTTGTTTCATCAAGCTCGACTGCTGGCACACCCTGGCATTGCCGCTCTTCCGGCGCGCGTTTCCGTCGGTGCCCTGGGTCTTTATGTACCGCGACCCGGTCGAGGTGCTGGTGTCGCAGCTGCGCATGCCGGGCGCGCAGATGTTGGCGCAAGGGATCGGGCCCGACCTCTACGGCCTCGCGCGTTCCTATGGGCCGGGGTCGGCGGAGGATTACTATGCGCGCGTCCTCGCCGAGGTCTGCAAGCCGGTCGTGCGGCACCATTCGGAAGGCGGCCTGCTCGTCGATTACCGGCAGCTTCCGGACGCGGTCGCGACCGCGATCCTGCCGCACTTCGGCGTCGAATGCAGCGATGCCGACCTCGCCGCCATGGCGCAAGTCACGCGCTACGACGCCAAGACCCCGAGCCTGCAATTCGCGCCCGACAGCGGCGAGAAGCAGCAGGCGGCGACGCCGGCGGCGCGCGCCGCCGCCGATCGGTGGCTGGGCGAGCTCTACCGCCGGCTCGAGGCCCTGCGCGCCGGCGCCTGATGTCGAGCGCGAGCGCATGCATTCCGACTTGTCATGCCCGCGAAGGCGGGCATCCAGTAACCCTGGGCGCGAGCAATTGAGGAGAGGTCAGTGCGCGCTACGCCGGCTCACGGATTACTGGATCGTCCGCCTGCGCGGACGATGACATTGTTGTACGTATCACGCCGCCGGCAGGGCGTTGGCGCAGTGGGTCGAGACCGGCACTTGCCGGCCGAGAATGCCGAGGAGGACGCGGATGCGGCCGGAATCGTCCATCCGGTCGAGGATCGCGAGCTGCTCGGCGAACGGCCCGACGGAGAGCCGGATCCGCTCGCCGACCTTCAACTGCGGTCCGAGCTGGAGGATGCCATGCGCATCGATCGCGGCGAGGAGCGTCTCCACAACCCCGCGCGGGACCGGGTGCGGCTGCTCGCCCTGCATCACCAGGCTCGCCACCCCGAACGTGCCGTTGACGCTGCGCCACTGGTCGCGCGCGAGGTCGAGCACCACGAACAGGTAACGCGGAAAGAAGGCGGTCTCGACGGTGGTCAGCTTGCGCGCATGCCGCACGGTCTTGCGCCGGCGCGGCAGGAAGGTCCGGAAGCCCTGGTTCTCGAGCTGCGTCTGCGCGCGCGTCTCGCACAGCGGCAGCGTGTGCACGACGTACCAGCGCTCGCCTTGCGCAAGCGCCGCGGCATTTTCGGCGCCTTCGGCGGCGCTCGGACCGGTCGACATGCTACACTCGAACCCCTCGGCGGCATGGCCGCTCGATTGCATTAAACCATGCCATGGCCGGCCCGGTAAGGGGAAAATGCGCGCCGGCGACGGCGTGAATGGCTGCAAGCTCGACGAATGCGCGGCCGCTCTTCAAGCTCGGGAACCGACGCTTCGGCCCCGACCGACCACAAAGGACCATGAACGTGCCGTTCTCGGACCGGGGCCGCCTCTACGTGATCGGCGACATTCATGGCCGTTCCGACCTGCTCGACCGGCTCACGGGCGCGATCGCCCGCGATCTCGAGGCCGCGCCCGCGGACGATTGCCTGACCGTGACGATCGGAGATTACATCGATCGCGGCCCCGATTCCCGCGGGGTTCTCGACCGCCTCGCGCGCAATCCGTTTCCGACCGACTTCGTCGCGCTGAAGGGAAACCACGAAGCCTTGTTCGAGATGTTTCTGCGCGATCCGTCCGTCGCCGGTCATTGGCGTCGCCTCGGCGGCCTCGAGACGCTGCATTCCTACGGTGTCGCGGTCGGCCCGCTGATGCTCGGCAAGAACTACGCGGACGCCGCGCAGGCGCTGCAGGCGGCCGTGCCGGAGGCCCATTTCGGGTTCCTGCGCTCGCTCAAGACCTCGCTCGACGTGGGGCGGTATTTCCTCTGTCACGCCGGCGTCCGCCCCGGCGTGCCGCTGCAGGGCCAGACCGAGGACGATCTTCTGTGGATCCGGGACGAGTTCCTTTCCAGCAAGGCCGATTTCGGCAAGATCGTCGTGCACGGCCATACGCCTGCCGAGACGCCGGAAGTGCTGCCGAACCGGATCAACGTCGACACCGGGGCCTTCATGACCGGACGGCTGACCTGCGCGGTGCTGGAAGGGGAGGGCGTGCGCTTTCTCTCGACCAAGTGACGTCGAGCACGTCCGCGAACGTCGATCCTGGCCGATCAACCGATCTCCTCGAGCAAGCCGTGCCACCGGTCGAAGGCATGGCGGCGCGTGAACTGCGCGTCCAGCATCGTTCGGGCGCGTCGCCCCATGGCGGCGCAGGCGTCGCGGTCCGTCGCCAGACTTGCGAGCGCGTCGGTGAGGGCGGCCGCGTCGCCGGGCTCCACCACGTAGCCGCACCGGTGCTGCCGGACCAGGCTTGCGATCTCGCCGTCCTTCGCCGTGATCGCGGTCATGGGTCGGCCGGCCGCGGCGATCCCGTAGAACTTGCTCGGCACCATCAGGCCTTCGAGCTCGGGCTTGAGCGATATCCAGTGCGCGTCGGCGGCGCCCAGCGAATATCTCAGCTGCTCGCGATCCTGGTAGGGGACGAAGCGAAACGAGCCGCCGAGCCCGAGCGCATCGACGCGGGAAACGAGCTCGTCGAACTTGTGGCCGCCGCCGATGCACAGGAACAGCATGCGCGCGTCGTCGCGCAGGCGCTGCGCGGCCGCGAGGATGGTCTCGAATTCGTGGCCGCGGCCGAGATTGCCCGAATAGCCGATCACGAACCGGCCTTCGAGCCCCCACTCGCGGCGCAGCGGATTGTCGGCGTGGGGGATCGGGCCGATCGCCTCGTCGTCGCACCAATTCGGGATCACGTGCACCTTGGCCGCGGCGACGCCGTGCGCGCGCACGGTCTCCGCCATCCGCTCTCCCACGACCACGTTGGCGGCGGCAACGCGCAGCGAGGCATCGCGCAGCCGGGCGAGGCCGCGTCCGACCGGTCCCCGCAGCAGCGGAACGCCGAGCCGGGCGGCGAGCTCGGGGTAGATGTCCTGCATCCAGTTCACGAGATGCAGGGAGCGGCGTCGAGCGGCCCGCATCGCCGGGATGCAAAGCATCGGCGGGTCGGTCTTTGCGACCAGAACATCGCCTTCCTGCGCGAGGGTGAGCACGCGGCGCCAAACGGCGGCATAGAAGGAGAGGTAATCGAGCCCGCGGCCGACGAGCGCCGAGCGCCCGAACCGGGTGGTGGAGACCCGGTGCACCGCGACCCCGCCGATCGATTCCGCCGCCGGCAGGCGCGCGCCGGGGGCGTCGTAGCGCTGCCGGCTGGTGACGACGTGCACGGCGTGCCCGCGGCGCGCCAGATGGAATGCCAGATCGCTGAGAAGCTGGCTGGTGGCGGAATGGTCGGGAAAAAAGAAACGGTTGAGAAAAATGACGCGCTTCATGCCGGGCGGCGCTCGGTCACGATGCGCGCACGGCCGGAGGCTGCGCTTGCTCGCTCATGAGCGAGCCACGGGCACAGTGAGGCGCGGCGGTGGATTCTGCCGCATGGCGCTCTTCGGCGCATCGGGCGGCGCGTTCTGCAACGGCCAGGCCTGAGCGAGCGCGCGCTCGCAGCGCCGATCGCCTCTGATCAGGCTCACGGCCGTCATCGCGATGATGCGCAGGTCGAGCCACAGCGACGCGTGGCGGATGTACCACTCGTCGAGCGCCTCCTTCTCTTTCGCCGACAGCAGCGTCCCGCCGTTGACTTGCGCCCAGCCGGTCATGCCCGGCCGCACCATCAGCCGCACCGTCGGCGTCGGAGGTTGATCCTGCGGCAGGAGGGGACGCGGCCCGATCAGCGACATGTCGCCGACGAGGACATTGAGCAATTGCGGCAGCTCGTCGAGCCGCGCCTTGCGCACGAGCCGCCCGATCCACGACAGGCGCTGCTCGTCGGAGAGCGTGCGGCCGCGCCAATCATAGGGCGGCCGCAGGGTACGGAACTTGTGCAGGAGGAACTGGCGACCGTTGCGGCCGAGCCGCTGCTGCCAGAAGAGAACCGGCGAGCCGACATCGAGGAAGGTCAGGCAAGCGAGCAGGATCCAGACCGGCAGCAAGGCGATGACCAAGGCGAGGGCGACGAAGAAGTCGCCGAGGCTCTTGAAGCGAAAATAGGCGGGCAGCTCGAAATCCGCGAGCGCATCGCGGCTCGGTGCGGGCTCGATCCCGGCGCGTCCGGGCTGGCTTTCGGGCGGGCTCAGGCCGAACAGGCGCGGCACGAAATCGAGCTCGATATTGCGCTGCACGCAAACGCGCTCGATCTCCTTCAACGCCTCTTCCGACAGCATATTGGCTTCCCCGCCCACGACCACCCGGTCGGTGCTGATCCCGTGCACGGCGAACTCCTCGATCAACGACTGCAGGTGCGAGGGCGGCCCGAACACCCGCACTCCATCGATCGAGCGTCCGATCGCGTCCGGCGCCTCGTCGAGCAGCGCGATGATCCGTTTCTGGCCCGGCGCGAAGGTTTCCATCACCTTCAGGTAGAGCGAGGACAGGTCGCTCAGCCCGATCAGGATGATGTGCTCGCTGGCGACATGGGGCGGCCGCTCGGCGAGCCGGCGATCCCGATCGGCGAGGTGCGCCATGGCTCGCGCGGTCGCCAGCCCCGCACCCAGGATCAGCGCGTGGATCACCGGCGTCGAACGCGGAACGCCCTCGAGGCGCGTGAAGGTGAAAAGCACGACGCAGGTCATGAGCTCCCCGGCCAGCACGGCCTTGACCACGTCGATGGCGTCGTGAACGGAGAAATAGCGCGGCATGCCGTCGCGCAGCCCGAAGGCGGCAAAGGCAATGAGCGAGAACAGCAAGGAGACGAGACAATAGATCGCGGCGGTCGCCGCGCCATCATAGGAGAGGATGTAGGCATCGCGAATGTAGAGGGCGAGCAGGGGAGCAGTCGCGGCCAAGATCACGTCGACGGCGGAGAAACGGATCTTCAGCGCGGCGCGGGAGGATGGTGACCGAATACGCATCTATTGAGCCCGTCGCTCGCGATCACCCCGCTCGAAAACGCAAACCTTGTTGTCTCGGGGCTCGGAAATGCTCGCCATTTATCCCTGCGGTTGCATTCGAGACTAGTCGCTCCCGCTGTCCGAAGCAACACGACGCGGATGGATGGCGCGCTCGCAGTGGCATCCGAAAATTCTGCCGGAGCATCGGGCGAGGCGGCGCTTTCGGCGCTGGGATTTGAACGCCATTTGGCGGGCGCAGGCCTGATTCTCGGCGTCGCGGCTTTCGGCTGGCACGATTCGCGGTTCCGCCCCAGGTTGCGCCAGTCCGATTTTTGACGATATTCGAACACCTAAATCCCGCCGCGACGGAAGCGGCAGAGAGCACCTTGCCCCCGGCAAAACGAGGGGGCGTGCGGATTGACCCCGGCGCAAGCAAGCAGACCGTTCATGGCAAACTTTTGTGCGCGGGCCTCCCTGCTGGTCATATGCCTCCTCTTGTGCCTCTTGGCGTCGGGATGCGGCGTGGGCTCGAATCTCGGCCCGGTCAGCGAAGCCGAGCAGAAGGCGATCCAGGACGCCGCCGCGGGATCGCCGCGGCTGCAGGCCGGGGAGAAAATCCGGGTCAATGTTTACGGCGAGGCCTCGCTCAGCGGCGATTATCAGATCGATCCGAGCGGGTATCTCTCGCTGCCGCTGGCGGGCACCGTGCAGGCGGCCGGGCTCACGCAGGCCGAGCTCGAGCAGGAACTCACGCGGAAGTTTCGGACACAGTATTTGAGAAATCCGAAAGTAACCGTATCGGTTCTCGAGTTCAGGCCATTTTATATTCTGGGTGAGATCGAGAAACCCGGAGCATACCCATATACAAGCGGCCTCAACGTCTTAAGTGCTATCGCCATTGCCGGTGGAACGACTTACCGCGCAAGCCGATCTACTGTCCTTATCCAGCATCCTGGCGAGTCGGGCCTGCGCGAATACCCGTTGACCACGTCGATTCCCGTTCTCCCCGGCGACATCATCCGCGTGCCGCAGAGGTATTTTTGACGCGTTCAGTGTTGCGCAAATGCATCGCACTGCTCGCCAGTCATGCATACCCGCGAATTCCGGTTGAATCCGGTTGAATTGGAGGGGATGGACAGGCACAGTTTGTGGCGTAGTTTTCGGGGATGCCGTCCGGGGATTTGGCTCGATCATTGGGGCCTTAGCGGGGTGGGGCGGATGCGCGCCAATCGGCAACGCCACGGAGCGGGGGTCGTGATCTGCGCCGCCGCGCTCGGCATTGCCCTGCCGCCGGCCGCGCTCGCCCAGGTCGGGTCGTTTGGAGGTCCCGGCGGGACTTCGTTGACGCCGCCGCCCGTCACGGTCCCTAACCGCGGCGATCCTTTCGCGAAGCCGAGCCGCGACTACAGCGCCCTTCCGATCGGCGGCTGGCTGCTTTACCCCAACATTTTCCTGGGCGGCGTCTACGACAGCAACGTCGCTCAAAAGTCGACGACCAAGACCGCAAGCTGGGGCGGACGGATAGTGCCGAGCCTGCTTGCGGAAGCGACCGACGGGATTCACAAGACCACGCTCTACGGCATGGCCGACGTGCGTGGCTATGCCGCCGGCGACACCGCGGTGCGCGACACGACCGCGGCCCGGGCGGGTTTCATCCAGCGGTTCCAGCCCATGGCTGACCTCACCTTCAACGCCCAGGGCGATTACACCCGGCAAAGGGATCTGTTCAGCACCTTCGGCATCGACCACAGCGTCACGACGCTCAATCCTACCGCAGTCGGTCTTTCCCCGGTGTCGAGCCCGGTCGCTTACAACCAGTTTTCCGGGACCGCTTCCGTGCAGAAGATGTTCGACCTCGCGTTCGTGAGTTTCGGCGGTTCCGTCGTCGACATCGTCTATGATTCCGGCTTCGACCTTGTCCCGGGCGTCCCTGCGGTCGTCGGGGCGGCATCCCCGAACGGCGCGACCTATACCGGGACCACGCGCGGCGGATTTTGGTTCACGCCGTACCTTTACGCTTATGCCGAAGGGACGGTCGATCAGCGGCGCTATTCGCTCGATCAATTCAACTCGTCCGGATATCGGACGGTCGGCGGCATCGGAACCGATCAGATCGGCTTGTTCCGCGGCGAAGTCTACGGCGGCTATCAATCCGAGCGACACGACTTCGCCGCGCTCGGAACCGTCAACGGCACCGTGGTCGGCGGCAAGCTCTATTACTACCCCACGCGCGAGCTGACGATCTCCGCTTCGGTCGACGAATCGCTCGGCGTGTCCTTGCTGGAGGTGCTCCCGGGCACTCTCGGCACCTCGACGCGCGCGACGAGCGCGCTCCTGCAGGCGACCTATGCGCTGGCCCGGGAGTGGGCCGCCAGCGCCCGCTTCGGATACATTCACACCGACTACGTGGCGACGTTCCGTAAGGACGATGCATGGACCGCTGGCGGCACCGTGACCTACAGCGTCTGGCAGAATTTTGGGCTGACACTCGACTATCAACACGTGCAGTTGAGGTCGAACGTGCCGCTGCAAGGCCTCACGCGTGACGTCGTCACGCTCGGAGGTACCTACAGGTACTGAGCACGGTCCGGCACCGGCCTGGACCTTGAACAAGGAGCCGCGAGATGCGGAAGTGTTTGCTGGCAGCATGGGCGCTGGCCTGCCTCATGGGAGCCTCGCCGCCTGCGGTGGCGCAGCTCGTCAACGACACCCTGTGCGCGGGGACCGTCAGCCCGCAGATTTCGGGGCTGCTGGCCCAGTTCCCGGGCGGCGGGCCGGGATTGCGGGCGGCGATCGCCCAGCTCGTCGAAGCGACCCCGTCGTTGGCGGCGGACGCCGTGCTGCTCGCGCGCAATGCCAATTCGGCGCAAAAGGAGGCAATCGGCGCCGGGTTGGCGGATGCCGCGAACTACTTCGCGAAATGCGGGTCGGACTTTTGCCGCGGCGCCGAATCGCGCGTCCGCACGGCCATGAACTGCGCCGATGCCGGCACGCGGATCGGCTTCATCCTCGGCGAGGCGCCGACGCTTGCCCAGGGAATTCCGGGCTTCAACAACGCGGGCGCCACGACCAACGGCTGCCTGCGCGGCGTTGGCCCACAGGTCATCAGCCCGAGCAGCCCCAGCCAATCGGGCGCAACCGCTTGCTGAATTAGCTTCGCATCCAATCCGCGCCTTTGGACGTGTTCCCTCGCCGCGCAAACGGCGGGGAGAGCCCTTGCCATCTGCTCGCTCCTTGTCTCGCGCAAGCGGCCGTGACAAGCTCGCTTTCGCCATAAAGTGGCGGAAAAAAGGACCGGACCCGCAACAGGTGCGAGCGCGTCTTTCACCTGAAGGGCGGTAGCTTGGGCACGTGCGCGATTGCGCACCGCGCCGAGTGAGAAGCGCGCAGCAGGCACCCCAGGTCAAAACCACGGATGACGGCG
>WNFB01005098.1_pt1 | contig 11727 bp, 8 predicted proteins | sample 5400501 | NCBI WGS metagenome assembly WNFB01 (sample SAMN13153341, study PRJNA577476) | soil metagenome | isolation source: 200 cm saprolite under Douglas fir tree site 2 hole 1 | place: USA:California | collected 2015-04-18 | reverse complement strand
GGCGGGTGGCGGTGCGGTGGCGGTGCGGCGAAGCCGGGAGGAGGGGTGCGGTGCGGCGAAGCCGGAGGAGGGGTGCGGTGCGGTGGCGGTGCGGTGCGGCGAAGCCGGGAGGAGGAGTGCGGGCGTGCCAAACGATGCGGAGTGCGACAGTGCGAAATGCAATGGCATAGGAAAGATATATAAGATGCCAGAAGCTTCGTTTGACTGAGCCAGGAGATTCCTTCGACTAAGCTAGAAGATTCCTGACAAGGACAAGGGTTAGGTAAAGACAAATTCCTTCGACTGAGTCAGGAGATTCCTTCGACTGAGCCAGGAGATTCCTTCGACTGAATTAGGAGATTCCTTCGACTGAGTTAGGAGATTCTTGACAAGGACAAGGGTCAGGTAAGGATAGATTCCTGACAAGGACAAGGGTCAGGTAAGGATAGATTCCTGACAAGGACAAGGGTCAGGTAAGGATAAATTCCTGACAAGGACAAGAGTCAGATAAGGACAGATTCCTGACAAGGACAGATTCCTGACAAGGACAACGACTTGATTAGATTCCTGACAAGGACAACGACTTGATTAGATTCCTGACAAGGACAACGACTTGATTAGATTCCTGAGAATAATAGATTCTTGAGAATAATAGATTTAGATTTAGATTTAGATTTAGATTTAGATTTAGATTTAGATTTAGATTTAGATTTAGATTTAGTTGAGTGGGCTACATTGAGTGGGCTACATTGAGTGGGTTACAAGGGATTTAATTGAGTGGGCTACAGGGGATTTAATTGAGTGGGCTACAGGGGATTTAATTGAGTGGGCTACAGGGGATTTAATTGAGTGGGCTACAGGGGATTATGCTTCCCACTCAACGTCCTTGTCATGCAGCATAAACCTCTCACGCCTGTCCCCTTCAATCATAACAAGAACAGAGGGAACACCAGTCTTACGGGCAGCCCATGCCCTGATAGCGGTCTCCGCCTCTTCATCACTGAGCGAGCGAGAGGCACGACCAGATGTACGAACCATGGCACTCACCGGCTTCCCGAAATCAGTGATGCTGAACTCTACCGAGAGTCCTATGACCCCGGTAAGCTGACAAAACAGAGCATCGTTCGGTTCTTTCTCTAGCCTCATGTCAGAAACTCCACTGTGTAAGTATGGGTTGGCCTGTCATAACTGATCCTGACTTCCTTGTTTTCCCACTTGTCTTCCTGATACGAAAAACCACCGAACAACCTTTTACCGACCAAGCTGTACGCCTGTGTATAGGACAAATTTTCATAGATCATAGCTTTGGTTTCCCATGCTGTCCATCCCCAGCCTGTTCCTTTTATCTCGTGCTCTCTGCACGCATGACTTACGGTCTGTGCAGATCCAGCCTTCACGACCGTCCATCGTAGACTCATCCCTGATCAGACCATTGCTGCTTTCAGGATCTGTGTTCTCTGTGTCTACGCTGGCAAGAAAACCACACCACCAGCATCTTTTCGCAGCCAGCATTTCTGCCTCCTTTTTCTTTTTCAGTGCAAGACTGCTGATGTGCCAGCCATTCCAGCTCCAGTAGGTTTTCACGACGATGCTTCCTTATCATAAAACCTGATAAAACTATTCAGGTCTTCGGGCCGGTACTTCTTCTGAATATGCTCTTTGCAGAGAGGCCAGTACCATGCGAGACTCACCGTGTACGCTCCTTAGATTTGATATGTCCCTGAAGACTACATCATCTATTGCTGATTGTCAACTAGGTGAGCTTCCGTCTCGCCAAGTACAGCCCACATGAAGGCAAAAGGTGCCTCCCTGCCGCAGTCATACGCCACTTCCCGGCCGCAGATGCAAACAGAGCCCATCTGATCGCGCTTGGCACTGAACCACATGGCGCAGCCGTTCTCTCCTTGAGCGCAGATCATCGCCGGCAGATCCAGTACCTGATACGGCACCAGAGACGGGAACCCAGGCCCTGCTGACGAAACGACACGCAGGTACACCACTCGCACCCGGTTGTGGCACGGTAATGCCCATGTACGTCTTTCGGGTGCCCGCACGAGCACCAGATGAAGGTGCGCCGGTCCAGTACCATACTCTCACCCCCCATGCAGTAAAAGTATCACGGCACTCACAGGTAGCCAGGAGAGAAGGTAATCTCTGCTGAAGACGTGCCCGGCACTGTCGTGCCCTGTGAGGAAAGCAGGAACACCGAGTTCCCAGGCTGGACTATCATCCAGGGCCGGGCCCCGCGATGACTGATACCGCCCTGGAAGTTCGCCCCTGTAGTGGAGATAGCCGTGTAGGCTCCGATATCCAAAGTGACAGAGGTACCAGACGGAATAATGCCCGGAACGGTAACCGATACCTGAGCACTTGCATTGAGAAGATAAGGATCCTGCAATGGCCCGTGCAGCTTGATGGTGAAATTCTGGCCGCCTCCGCTGTACCCCTGCCCGTAACCAATGACAGCATCTCCTGGATTGGACACGATTACTGACGCTGTGGGCAGCCCGACGAATGTGGTGACCGGGGCAGCATAAAAGAACGGGTCAGCCAGCAGGAAGTCAGCAGTGAAGTCCGCTCGTGTCCTGCCGCTCATGACCGGGGACATGTTGCCTGCCAGCTCAGCCCTAGCCGTAGCCGTGAGCAGGGTAGGAGTGCCGTTTACCGTCTCGTACCAGCGACGGGTAAGATTTCCCAGCTGGCTCCCGCCAGTACTGTGCACGGCAAAGAGCCGGCGCAGGCTCATGAAGTTGTCATTGAAAGCACGGAGCTGATCAGCAGAAGGAAGCCCGGTTGAGGCATCAATACCAGCCGTCCACATAGCCAGGCTTATTTAATATAGTCCGCTGATCGAAATTCTTAGGACGCCAGAGCTGACCGTCACGGTAAGCCACAGTGTAGTTAGAACCTCTATTCAGCGGAAGATCCATTCGGCTGCCACCAAAACTAGTTATGTTAAGGTGAGGCATATTCAGAGTGGTATTATTCCAACTCCAAAATTCCTGGGTCGTGGCTGATGCAGGGGACATAAGGACATCACCTCCTTTTTACACTTAATCTTCTTCTCTTCTTCACTCATGATAGCTCACGTCCGGCCAGCCATGCTGCACGATTCACCGCAGAGGTGATTGATCCGGGAGCAGCCTTGGCAACAGGGTTAGTGATGTTGATCCCGCCATGGAACTCCACATGCGCTCCGGAAGCACCAGGCCCGCTGCTTGCCTGGGCTGCGGCATTGCGCACCGACGGGGCAGCAGGCAGGCGGCTCTGCATGCCAAGTCCCCTAATGGACGAAAGGTCGATGGAGCCGCCCGAGGCCATGGGCACCATACTGAGCTTATCCATCAGGCTTCCCGTGCCCACGCTCCCGCCTGCGGCAAAGGTAGCCGGAGGCAGCCCTCCCTGGTCAGGCAGTCTCGCAGGCGGAGGCTGGTACCTGTGCACAGGAAAGTTAATCAGGCGAGGAGCAGCAGCATAGCGAAGTTCCCCCCATTCCCTAGCCAGGCTCTGAAGGGGTACCATCATTCCGGCAATACCATGCTCAAAACGCTCATAAGCACTAGGGGAAATATCAGCTAGGTCACGCCAGTGATAACCTCCCTGAGAAGGCTGCTTAAGCGCCTCCTGATCATAGTTCCTGACAAAATGCTCAGACGCCCTGAACAGGAAATTCATCCCGCTGGGATTAGCAGCGACACGCCCCTGTCTCTTATCCCACTTAGCTGCCCTCCTGAGGGTTTCCCTGACCCATTGCTCTTCTTCCGTCTGCAGGGTATTTATGTAATGATATACTGCCCGCTGATGAGGAGACAGCTTAGAAGCCTTGCGCGAGACAGCCCTCATGAATGCTATATAAGCATTGTGCTCAGTTCTCTGCGTGTCACTGGCAACCTTCTGAACAAATGACCAGTGCGGGGGCATACCGTAAGTCGGCTGAACGCCGCCGCCATGAGCAAAATGCTGATCATGGTGAGCAATACCAGCCCTGTCTGCCTGGTTCAGCCTGGACATGACATCAGGACCGAAACGTTCCTCCAGTGCCTTCCTGGCAGGCTTGCGAATAACGTACTCACCTGGCGTGAGCAGAGCAGGTACAGTGTCCTCATCACCAGCACCCAGCACGCCTCCTTCTATCATCCCACCCCGGGCCTTCTTCTTTACTGTAATGAACTCACTGAGATAGATAGGAGGCGGCTGCTGCTTAAGCGCGTTCAGCTTCCGCTGCGCCGCGTCAATCGAAGAAGTATCGACTGACGGCTTAATTAGCAGCCTGTTAACATTCGCTATCTGCCCGGGCGTCAATCCTATCTTCCTCAGCAGGGTGTCAACATTAGCAGTACTAGATCCAGGCTTTGCGATAAGCCTGTTGACATTAGCTATCTGACCCGGAGTCAGGCCTATTCTCTTCAGCAGATTATCAATAGGACCAGTATTGTCTCCTGGCTTGATAATCAGTCTGTTAATAGCTGCTATCTGACCCGGAGTCAGGCCTATTCTCTTCAGCAGATTATCAATAGAACCAGTATTATCTCCTGGCTTGAGGATCAGCTTGTTGACGGCAGTTATCTCACCGGGAGTCAGGCCGATCTTTTTCAGCAGTGTGTCAACATTGACAGTCGACGATTTTGGCTTAACGACATTCTCGTTGATCGCAGCTATCTGCAGCGGAGTAAGCCCGAGCTTCCTCAGCATGTCGTCAAGGCCCTTGACAGAAGTACCCGGCTTTATGTGCAGCTTATTAACAGCTTCTATCTGCGCAGGAGTCAGGCCGATCTTCTTCAGCAAATTATCGACAGCAACCACTGAAACATGCGTGTTGATATCGATACCCGAGGGAATATCAGCTATCGACCTGGGCAGATGCTTCAGTGATGCCCAGAGCTGGTCAGCCTGTGGCTTAGTCAAGCCCATGCTAGTGGTAAGGGCATCAAACTTGGCATGAGCATCCTTCGCACTGAGCCCCGATTGCAGAAGTGACTTGGCAAGCTGATCAGCAGGCCCTTTCAGGTCTTTCAGGCTGAATCCGGTAGTGGCAAGCTTATCTGTGAAAAGGCTCATCGCAGCAGAAACGGGCTTAAATGACTCAGTATAATCCATAACGGCCTTGGTCGCCTGTGGCTGCGTCATCGTCCCTTCCTGCACTTCAAGGGCGATCAGCCTCTTCTTCGCATCCAGGGCCGACTGCGAGTTAACGCCAGATTGCAAAATAGCTTTATTATAAGCATCAAGAGCCAGCGTATTCGCGTTAACCTGTGCATCGGTGAACCCGCGCTGCAGCACTGTCGTTGCCTGCTGGAAGGAAGGCCCGGTCGCTGCCTCCCATCCGCCGGCCCCCTGCGGATGTGTAGCCGAGTAGTTACTCCCAGACGGCCCTCCCGGTGCCCCGCCACCCTTATCCGAGGCAATACCTTTAATCTGCTTAGGCAGATGACCTGCTTGTGCATGAAAAGCAAGATAGGCTAGAAGCCCAACCCCGATAGCACCTGCAATTGCTGTTCCAAGACTAGTTGCACCAGCCGCTTCTGCTCCTAGAGCTGCAGTACCAGCTTTAGCCCCGCCTGCTGCCTCAGCTGTTGCTATTTCAGTACCTGCAGTAGCGCCGCCTGATACCTCACCCGCTGCTTCTTCCGCACCAGCTGTAGCCCCTCCAGTCACCTCACCCGCTTTCTCTTCCGCACCAGCTACAGCTCCGCCTTCTGCCGTTCCTGCTTTCTCTTCCGCACCAGCTGTGGCTCCGCCTGCTGCCAGGGCTTCCTTAATCTTTGCAGCCAGTACTGTACCGCCCTCACCAAGTGCGGTCTGGATAGACTCCCCTAGTTTTGCGGCACCAGTAGTGAAGGCTTCGCCCATTTTCGCGGAACCAGTAGTGGTGGCCTCTGCTATCCCGGCACCTATCTTAGCCTTGCCGCCGATCCCGAAAATCTTGCCTATAGCGCCCAGCAGGGAAAGTACACCGCTGAACTTCAGCACTGCTATGCCAGCCAGGAGCCCGGCAATAGATTCCGTGACATCCCGGCCGACTGTAGTCTTCCCGAAGGCAGCAAGCCAGCCAACCACTTTCCCGAGGATCTTCTCCAGCGGAATGCCGACTTCATCAACGATCTTCTTGGCAGAAAGCCGGAACTTCTCCAGGGCAGTAGCCTGATCGCTGACTGGCTTATGGGCAGTAGCCGCTTTCTTGCCAAGGTTCTCGGTAAACCCGGCCAGGTCATTAACGAACTTGCTGGCATCCTTAGAGTTAACCCCTGCCTTATGCAACTGGTCAAGAAGATCCTGGCGATCTTTCTTTGTAGCACCAGCCTTAGCCCCGTTCTTCTCCAGCGAAGTAGTAAAAGCCCCGATCGCATTTGTTACAGCCTGACTGCCCTTGGCCGCCGTAGCCTGAGCGGGAGAAAGATCGGTAGAAAGCAGCTTAGAATAAGCTGCAGCCTGCTGTGCCAGGCTGGGCATCCCCTGAGTCACAGCATTCTGGTTACCCTGCAGGCCCTTCAGGCTGCCGCTGGCATTGTCAATCCACGTCTTCGCCTGCTGGAAGGTAGTAATCCAGGGAGCACTCTGCTGTACCCATTTGACAGTCTCAGACTGCCAGGTCTTGTTATTGCCGGCAGCTGTTACCAGGCCAGCACCGATATCTGCTACAGCCTGAAGCTGCAGTTTAGAGGAAGCCCCGGCCTTCAGATTGGCGGCAACAAGCCCCTGTCCGTTGGTTATCAAGGTCTGGAAGTCGGTGTTAACCGTGTCATAGGTAGATTTACTATTCTTTATATCCTTAGTGAACGTGCCGTAACTGGTACTGAAGGTAGCCATGGTAGTCTGGCCGCCGGTAATTGTACCGAACCAGGTCTGCCATGCAGTATTCAGGTCATTGATCTTCTTGACCTGGTCACCTGTAGTGACACTCAGGACATCCATGTCAGCCCCGAGCGAGCCAGCCTTCTGGCCCATGTTCTCGTAACCGGTCACCATGCCGGCTATCAGCTGAAGGCTGGTCGTCCAATGGCTGTTGTTCGTGTCAGTGAAGTCAGAGACCTTAATTCCTGCCGTCTGCGCCAGTGCCATCGCATCAGGCAGGCTGACCCCGTACATATGGGATATCTGGGTCAGCCGCTCGGACTCCAGGGTGAAGTCCCCGAGAAGCTGCTGCCGGCTGGTACCTAGCGTTGCCGCATCCGCAGAGCCCGTGCGTACCGCTTCCTGCCACGCTGCAGTGACCTTGCCCAGTGCACTGACAGTGGTATTAACCATGGTCGTGGGCGTAGAATTCTTAACAAGATCAATCTGCGACTGCGCAAATTTCTGCGCGGCATCCTGCGCCCTGACAACCCAGATGATAAATGCGGCAATAGCAGCAGTAGCAAATATCCCGCCTTTCATGACATCAGGACTGACCCGACCGAGCACAGCATTAAGTCCTGTAAAAGCCCTGCCGATAAGGGGGATCTTTCCGGCAGCTGTCAGCAGCGTTCCGATGCCGGCAGCAGCAACGCCCGACCATACCTGCAACGCATGCAGGCCGATAACCCAGGCAGTCAGCGTCCCGCCGAACGGCGTCCTGATAAAATCTGCGGCAATCTTGGCCACATGAGTTATCGCAACACCAGCTCCGAGCAGGAACTCGGCAACATGCGTCTTCTGGGAAACCCCGATCAGGGCTCCGAGCAGGGAACCGATATTAGAGAATGCCTGTGCCAAGCCTGCAATATCATGCTTGCCCGCATCAGTAAAGTTCTTCAGCCCGTTACCGCCCTTGCTCATAGCGACAGTTATGTGGGCAGCTATCCGGTCCAGCACGGTACCGGCATCCAAGCCCAGCTGGCCGAGAACTTTCCCGCTGCCGGACGCCATCACATCAATAGCATCACCGTACAATTGCCAGACTTTGGGCCGTGCCTGATTCTGCAGATCCTGCAAGGCCGTTCCTGTCGTCTGAATCTGCCTGATAGTTGCCTGCGACCCCATGCCCTTCATAGCAGTAGCCGTAAAAGTCATGTTCTGCCCGAGCGCATCCGTTGCCGTATGAAAACTCTTCACGTAAGTATAAACTTGCTGAGCGGACTTCTCACCAATCAGCGCAAACGCACCAAGGCCAAGACCTGCCGTGGCAAGAGCGGGAACCCAGACAGCCAGTGCCTCAATAACAGCATCTATGGCAATATGAACCCCGCCAAGAGCTGTAACAGTTGCGCCAAGAGGACCGGTAAAAGAACTGATCTTCTGAAATGCAGAAGCAGCCGTGTTAGCCCAGAAACTGCCTGTCCCGCCTCCCTTGCCGCCCCCTGCCGCTCCTGCAGCAGCTGCCGCAGCCCCGGCACTGCCGCCGCTACCACCCTTGCCACCTGCGCCTCCTGTAACCCCGCCACCGCTCATTGCCGCTCTTATTGCCGCAGCTGCAGCAGCCTGATCAGCAGCGGACTTCTTGGCAGCATCGGCTGCAGCCTGATAAGCAGCAACCTGAGCAGCAGCAGCTGTCTTTGCAGCAGCAGCTGTCGCTGCAAAAGCATCAATAATTCTGTGAGCAGCTTTTTCCTGAGTATCAGCAGATGTCCCGGCAACATCAGCTTCTGTCTTCTGAGCAATTGTTTCTCTGACAGTCGCAGCATCAGCGACATCAGCAGTTCTACGAGCAGTTTCTTCTTGTGCAGTATCAGCAAACTGAGTAGCAGCAGAAACTGCCACATTAGCATCAATGACTTTTCTGGCAGCTTTTTCCTGAGCATCAGCGGATACCTTTACGGCATCAGCTTCAGCTTTCCTGGCAGCTATTTCCCTAGCTGTTGCAGCCTCAGCAGCGTCAGCCTCAGCCTTCTGAGCAGCTATCTCCCTGACTGCCGCAGCCTCAGCAGCGTCAGCCTCAGCCTTCTGAGCAGCTATCTCCCTGACTGCCGCAGCCTCAATGGCATCAGCCTCAGCTTTTACACCAAGCGAAATACGGTGCTTAGTTTCCCCGCCAACATCTATACCGGCTTCACGCAGTGTATCAGTCAGCGCCTGCCTATTTGACTGTGGAACCAGGTTAACCTGCTGTATCTTATATAGTCTAATTAGTGCAGCATCAGCTTCCTCCCTCGTCAGCTTAAGTTCCTCCCGCAACTTAGCCAGGGAAGTATACTGTCCTTGCTGAGAAGTAATCGCGCGAAGCGCACCCATAATCTGCTTATCAGCCGCAGCCTCAGCGGAATCAGCGGAGACAGGAGGCCCGGCCCCGGCATTAGCCCCGCCGGCCATCGGCACACGGGCAGTGCCTCCTGCTACCGGGAGAGCTGCACCGTACGAGATACGCATGGCTGATGCCTTGGCCAGGGCAATCTCAACGGCAGCTATGCCGTTCATGAACCCGGAAGCATCAAGCTCCGCCTTCGGCGTGGCGACCATCTTCCCGAGAGTCCCGAGAGCAGCAGTGTCAGCCGCCACGGTACTGAGCAGTTGAGAATCGTCAAGAGTCACGTCAGCAGAGACAGACGTAGCGTCAAGCGACCGCAAAGACGATGTGCTGCCCGCCAAGGCACGCTGGAACTGGGCATCAGACAGGCTGAGGGAAGGAGCCACACCCTGGGCACCGAGCGCAGTCAGCGCCGCCTTAGCCTCCGCTGTAGTGCCTGCCAGCTGTGCTGCTGACAGGTGGGTGCCATGCAGGGCATTAACCTGGCCGAGCTGAGCATCGGTAGCCGACCTGAGCAGGACAGCACGCTGAGCCCAGGCGACATTCTCCAGTGCCATAGCCTGCCGGTGAGCGGAAAGGTAGCCAAGGTACTGCTCGGGAGTTGTGTAACCGCCCTGACTCGCCCTGTTCCAGATGAGCCTCTGCGCCAGCTCCTGCTGACGCCAGGCGTAATCCTGGGCAGGAGAAGTGAAACCCCGCTGCAATTGAATGTTCAATAGTCTCTGGTACTCTACCTGCCTGGCCAGATTGGACTGAAATTGCGTCTCACTTGTCGCCCCGCGCCAGGCAACCTGCCTATTATATATATCAGCATTCTGGGTAACCGTCTTCATGGCCTCAGACTCGGCCTTCAGCGCGGTGACATCCCGCATGCGCGCATCTGCTATTTTAGGCCCGGCATTGATTTCCGCATCAGAAAGATCCTGGGCAGCGCGCTTGAGAGCCTCAAGCTCTGCCATTGCCTTCTCAGCCTCACGGCCAATGGAAGAGAAGTCTGCTATTGCGCTGTAATCTGAAGAATATCTCGTATTCAGCCATTTACGCTGCCGTCAGCGATTATCTCCATCAGGCATCACCTCCCTTCCTATGATGAATAACAGACACCATGCCAGAAGTCAGCGGCCTGGAACCAGGATGATCAGGATGATGCCTGCGACAGAGATTGTACGTCAGCCCGGTAACAGGATCAGCCAGGGCATGATGTCCCATCCGCCAGCACCAGCGCTGATGACAGTTATGCTTCTTGTAAACAGCGATCAGCCCGCCGAGAATAGTTACCTCAGCAATATCACTGCCGAACCCGCTCCAAAATCCATAATAAGGACCTGCCTCATTAACTGTGCCAGTATGCACCTGAAGCCAGTAGCCAAGACCAAAATGCGTTACATTCCACTGATATATCCCGTAAGCCAGCAAGCCGGCAAGAGCGAGCACAATGACATACCGGAAGATTCTCATTTCTGCGGAGGCTTCCCGTAGATGATCTGCATCGCAGCCTCGGCACTGCCCTTAGGAGGATCAAACCCCTTGGGCATGATGTCCAGTCCTTCCCCGATCTTCGGACCGGTAACTGTGCCATCAGGCAGGACCTCGAAAGGAGGATCGAATACCCCTCCCTCAGGAGGCTTGGGAGTCTTCGGCATGGGAGGATGACGGCGCTTCTTCGGCTTGCCCTCGTCATAGCCAGCAGGAGGCTTGCGGTTCACGCCAGCGAACTGCTCATCTTCTGACTGAGCCTCGCCAAGAGGAGCACTGTCCACGTCAGCCCATTCTTCCTCTTCGTAGTCTTCCTCTACTTCAGTCTCTATCTCGCCCGGCATCGGCAGGCGGATGGCCTGCGCCTGCGTCACCAGCGGGTTCCGCCCGTTGACTGGCTCCACCATTGCCCCTGCGCTGGTGAACGCCGCCAGGACCTTCGTCTGCCATTCGATCAGCTCTCTTCGGGCGCATTCTTCTTTCCACTGGCGCGCGGTGATGGCCGCGGTGACCTGGCGGAGCCTCCTGACCGTGAGGTTGAGGATCCGTTTGTCGCTCCAGCCATAGGCGGAACTGATGAGGTCGAAGACTCTGGCAAATTCTCCGGCAAGCTCAGATCCTGCTGGGGGCGAGACGTGCCTGACTCGTCCTTGAGCTGCCCCGTCTTGGCCGCCAGCTTGAGGAAGCCCGTCAGCTTTTTTCCCAGGGCCTGCAAGTCGGCTGCCTCGCGCCGTACGACGTTCTCGATGATGTCCACGGTATCGGACGGGTCAGGGTTGTACATCTCTATGTTCAGGGCAGTCCACGACGCGATGTTGGCCTCGCGCTCCTGCTTGGACAGGTCACGTATTCCCTTGTCCACCAGGTCAGCCGGCTCCACCATGGCCTGAAGGAAGTCAACCGCCTCCTGCTCAGCGTCCGGGATGGAGAACAGGATAATGCCGAGCAGCTTCTGCAGGAAGACACCTGACTCTTCCTGGAAGTCAAGGCCCGACTGCATGAGCGTCTGCCCTGCCCCGTGCGTGATGATACGCAGCAGCTTGAAGAGCTGCCTGGTGCGCAAAGGGAGAACGTGAACCTCGATGCCGCTGGCAAGAGTGATGAACGCCGGC
>WNFB01017105.1_pt1 | contig 11728 bp, 13 predicted proteins | sample 5400501 | NCBI WGS metagenome assembly WNFB01 (sample SAMN13153341, study PRJNA577476) | soil metagenome | isolation source: 200 cm saprolite under Douglas fir tree site 2 hole 1 | place: USA:California | collected 2015-04-18 | reverse complement strand
TCGCCCACGGCGAGCTCTCCAAGTGGCTCCTCGGTTTCCGCTACGACTGGACCCAGTACCCGGTGAATCCCGGCCAGGAGTGGGCGGTCGGCCCCTTCATCGCGTACTATCCCTCCGAGTTCCTGCGCTTCCGCCTGGGTTACAAGCACACGGAGCGCAGTCACTGCTGCGGCTACTTGAACTTCGCTGACAATGACGGCAGCGCCCGGAAGGTGGACGAGCTCTTCTTGCAGGCCACCTTCATTCTGGGCGCCCACCCGACCCACCCGTTCTAGGATTGGGAGGACTCATCTCATGCGAAGAATTCTTATCCTCATGTTGACGGCTGCGGCTGTGTGGGGCACTCTCGGCGCCTCGGTCGCGAGAGCGGCGGACAAGCTGCGGGTGGTGGCGAGCATCACCGATCTCAAGGCTCTCACCGAGGCCGTGGGCGGCGACCTCGTGGAGGTCGACTCGCTGGCGCGGTCCACGCAGAACGCGCATGACCTGGAGGCTCGGCCCAGCCTCATGATCAAAGTCCGGCGGGCCGATGCCCTCGTGCTCAACGGGCTCGATCTCGACGACTGGGCGGATGTCGTCGCGCAGGGCGCCAACAACCCCAACGTGATCGTGGGGGCTCCGGGACGGATCGACGCCTCGCGGGGCCTTCTCGTGCTTGAAGTGCCCAGGACGCGCATCGACCGCTCCATGGGTGATGTTCATCCGTCCGGCAACCCGCACTATACGCTCGACCCTGGTATGGCCGCCCCGGTGACCCAGAACATCCTCGAGGGCCTCGCCCGTCTCGCGCCCCAGCATCGCGCCGCCTTCGAACGGAATCGACAGCAATTCCTTGCCCGGCTCGACGAGGCCATGAGCCGGTGGAACAAGCTCCTCGAGCCCTACAAGGGCGCCCCGGTGATCGTGAACCACAACATGTGGCTCTATTTCCTGACGCGGTTCGGGCTCACTCAGGCCGGCAGCATCGAAGAGCGGCCAGGCATTCCGCCAGGTCCGAGTCATCTCGTCAAGCTGGTCAACCAGATGAAGGAGAATCGCGTCAAAGTGATCGTGGCCGAGCCGTGGGGCGATCTCAAGCTTGTCCAGCGAGTGGCGCAGGAAGCCGGAGCGCAGCCAGCCGTCCTGGCCTCGAGCGTGGGAGCGTTCAAGGGGACGGACACCTACATTGACTGGGTAGACTCGAACGTCAAGATGCTGGCGCAGGCCCTAAAATAGGAGCCAATGGCTCAAGACCTCCTCGCGTTGATGTGGGTGCCGTTCCTGATGTGCCTGGTGCTCACCGGCATCCACGCCTATCTCGGCCTCCACGTCATCGCGCGGGAGGTCGTCTTTGTGGATATCGCCCTCGCCCAGATCGCCGCGCTCGGGACCACCGCGGCCTTCCTGTGGGATCATCATCTCGATTCGTGGGTTTCCTACATTTTCGGCCTGAGCTTCACGATCCTGGGCGCCCTCGTCTTCGCCCTCACGAGGAGCCGAGAGCGCCGCGTCTCCCAGGAGGCCATCATCGGGGTGGTCTATGCGGTTTCCTCCGCGGCCGCCGTCCTCGTCGCCGACCAAACGCCTCACGGCGCCGAGCATCTTCGCAGCATGCTCGTGGGCAGCATCCTCGCCGTCAAGGGGAGCGAGGTCATCAAGGTCGCGTGTCTGTACAGCCTCATCGGTCTCTTCCACTGGCTCTGCCGGCGCCCGTTCTTCCTGATCTCGGAATCTCCCGACCGCGCGTATGCCGAGGGCCTGCCCGTACGCTGGTGGGACTTTCTCTTCTACGCCTCCTTCGGCGTGGTCGTGACCAGCTCGGTGCGGATCGCCGGCGTGCTCCTGGTCTTCTCGTACCTGATCGTCCCGACGCTCGCGGCCAACCTGCTGGGCGGGAGCGTGGCGAGGCGGCTCGCCATCGCCTGGGCCTTCGGCACGCTCGTGAGCGTGATCGCCATGGTCGCCTCGGCCATGCTCGACCTCCCCACGGGAGCCACGGTGGTCTGCGCCTTCGGGCTCATCCTGCTGCTGCTGGCGGTGATCACGCGCGCACGAGGCGGCATGGCTCCCGCGTGAAGCCGCTCCGACTCCTGGTGCTGCTGCTCGTCCTCCTTGCCGCAACGGCCTGCCAGCAATCCCCCGCCCCGGATGCCAAGCCACTCGTCATCGCGAGCTTCTACCCGATGTACGACTTCGCGCGCCAGGTGGCGGGTGACCGCGCGCAGGTCGTCTCCCTCGTGCCGCCCGGCGTGCACGGTCACGACTGGGAGCCGTCGCCGCAGGACGTGGCGCGCCTCCGGCAGGCCCGCGTCTTCGTGTACAACGGCGCGGGCTTCGAGCCCTGGGCCCAGAAGATGATCACGGAAGCCGCGCGGCCGTCGACGGTGGTGGTGGCCGCGAGCACGGGGCTTGCGAGAGCGCGCTCGGACGGGACCAGCGAGGTCGATCCTCACGTGTGGCTCGATCCCGTGCTGGCGCAGGGCGAGGTGGAGGCGATCCGAGGGGCCCTCGAGCACGGCGATCCGGCCGGCAAGGTCGTCTATGACGAAAATGCCCGGGCTTTCAAGGCGAAGCTCGCCGAGCTCCACGAGCGCTTCGCGGCAGGGCTTCGCGACTGCGCGCGGCGCGAGGTCGTGGTGACCCATACCGCCTTCGGCTATCTCACCCGCCGCTATCAGCTCGAGCAGGTGGCGGTGATGGGGCTGGCCCCGGAATCGGAACCGAGTCCAGCCGCCCTCGCGCACATCGTGCGCGTTGCGCGCCAGCGAAAAGTCACCACCATCTTCGTCGAGCCCCTGGTCAACCCGCGCCTCGGCGAGACCCTGGCCCGCGAATTGAGGGCCAAGGTCCTGTCCCTCAATCCCATCGAGGGCGTGACGGCCCAGGAGGCCGCGGCCGGGAAGAGCTATCCGGACCTCATGGTCCAGAACCTCGAGAGCCTCCGAGCCGGCCTCGGGTGCAAGTAGCGGCGACTGCCGTCCCCGCGGGAGCTTCGAGTACAATCTGAAGGCATGGACGACCTCGCGGCCCGTCGCTGGCTCATGCTCTCGATCGCCGGCGGAGCCCTCTTCCTGGCTCTCGCGGTGATCGTCTTCAGCGTCGGCCTTCTGCCCGGCGACACGGCCCTCTACAATGAGATCCTCTCCCGCGGCACCCCGGCCGTCCGCGAGTTCTTCTCCTGGGCCAACATCTTCGGAAACTGGAAGGGCCTGGTCCCCGCGACGGTCCTCCTCTTCGTCTTGTCGCCTCACGCTCGGCGGCGATGGTGGCTCATCGCCCTCATACTGATCGGCGCGCCCCTATTCGAGCACGCGGCCAAGGTGCTGGTGGGCCGCACCCGGCCGCAAGGCCGCGCCATGGGCTTTCCGAGCGGCCATAGCACCAGTGCGGCGGCCTTCGCCGTCCTGGCCATCTATTTCGCGGTGAAGGAGCGCTGGGGACGCATGCAGCGCCTGACCCTCGCGGCAGCGGTTCTCGGCCTCATGGTCCTGGTCGGGATCGCGCGCATGGTGCTGCATGCCCACTGGCCCTCGGACGTCCTCGGCGGCTTCCTCCTGGGCGGCTCGTGCGCCGCGGCCGGCGCCTGGTGGGACGCGAGCCGGAGCCAGATCTGATGCGCCCCTTCGTCGAGCTCGAGGGCGTGGCCGTCGACTACGGTTCGGTGCGTGTACTCGACGGCATCAACCTCACCGTGGAGCCCGGCGACTTTCTCGGCATCATCGGGCCCAATGGCTCGGGCAAGACCACCCTCTTGCGCGTGATGCTGGGTCTCCTTCCGCCGACGGAAGGCGCGGTCAGGCTCTTCGGCAAGCCGCCCGGGGCCTTTCGTGAATGGGGCCGGCTCGGCTACGTGCCGCAGAAGGCCACCCTCGACCCTTCCCTGCCCGTCACCGTCGAGGAGGTGGTGGCGAGCGGGCTCGTCTCGGTACTCGGACTCTTCCAGCGGACCGGGAAAACGGAGCGGAGCCGCATCAAGGAGGTGCTGGCCCGGGTCGGCATGGAGGCGCACGCGCGCGCGCGGATCGGTGCGCTGTCGACGGGGCAGCAGCAACGCGTGCTCATCGCGCGCGCCCTCGTCTCCGACCCCGAGCTGCTCATCCTGGATGAGCCGACGGGCGGCGTGGATCCCGAGGCGCAGACTTCCTTCTATGCCCTCCTCCACCACCTGAATCGCGAGCGCGAGGTCACCCTGATCCTGGTCAGCCACGACATCGGCGTGGTGGCCAAGGAAGTGACCAAGCTCGCCTGCCTCAACCGGCGGCTGATCTTCCACGGCCGCCCGGGCGACTTCCTGAGCGACGCCGCGCTGACGGCCTTGTATGGGCCGTCGGTGCGCGTGGTGAGCCACGACCACTAGGCATGCCGGAATTCCTCCAGTTCGGCTTCATGCAGCGGGCTTTCGCGGCCGGCACCATCACGGCGGTCATCTGTCCGCTGATCGGAATCTTCCTCGTGCCGAGACGGCTCTCGCTCATCGCCGATACCCTGGCCCACGTCGCGCTGGCCGGCGTGGCGGTCGGGCTTCTCCTCGGCGCCTCGCCGATCCTGGGCGCCCTCGTCGTCACGGTAGGGGGCGCGCTCGGCATGGAGCGGCTCCGCGCCCGCGGCGCGCTCCAGGGTGACGCCGCGCTGGCCGTCTTCCTCTCGGGCGGCTTTGCCGTCGCGGTGGTGCTGATCAGCCTCGCCCAGGGCTTCAATGCCGATCTCTTCGCCATCCTGTTCGGAAGCATCCTGACCGTGAGCCCGATGGACGTCTGGCTCATCCTGGCCCTCGGCGCGGTGGTGGTGACGACCGTCGTGCTGTCGTACCGGCGGCTCTTCGCCATCACGCTCAACGAGGATCTGGCCAGGACGAGCGGCGTCCAGGTGACCGCGCTCAATTTCACCCTCACGGTGCTCACGGCCCTGACCACCGTGGTGGCCATGCGCATGGTCGGGGTGCTCCTGGTGAGCGCCATGATCGTCATCCCGACCCTGACGGGCTTCGCGATCGGCACGAGCTTTCGCCGCGCCACCGTCGTGGCCATCGTGATGGCCTTGGCCTCCGTGGTCATCGGTCTCATCGCCGCCTACTACCTCCGGCTGGCCGCGGGCGGGGCGATAGTGCTGACGGCGCTCCTCATCTTCGCCATGGCCGCGGCGCTCCGGCGCGTGCCGGGGATTCGACATCCCAGGGAGCTTCGCTCATGACACGTGTGCGCCTGGCCCTGATCGGTGCGATCGTTCTCCTCATCGTCGCGGGTGCCTCGGCGCAGGACGGCGAGTGCAAGCGCTGGCGCGCAGCCTTCGCGGCGATGCCGATCCGCATGGTGACCGTGCAGATGGGGGCCAAGAGCATGGCCCTCCGGGTCAAGGTGGCGGAGACGGCCGAGCAGACGGCGGCCGGCTTTCAGTGCGCGACGCCGGAAGAGATCCAGAAATCGCTCATCCTGTTCGACTTCGGGCGCGAGATCTACACGCAGTTCCACATGAACAATGTCCCCGCCGCCCTCGACATCGCGTTCATCAAGGAGGACGGCAAGGTCTTCGCCATCCTCCGCATGGACCCGAGCCCCACGGCGCTCTACGGCCCCCTGGGCAATTTCCGCTACGCGCTCGAGGCCCGCGCCGGCTTTTACGAGGGCCAGGGCATCCGTCAGGGCGAAGCGCGCTTGCTCACCTCGGTGCCCAAGTAGGCCGTGCACCAGCGCCATACGCATTCCTCGCGGCACAAGCACCGGCTGTGGGCTGTGCTCGCGCTGTCCACCATCTTCATGGTCATCCAGGTGGTGGCGGGCTGGTGGACGGGCTCGCTCGCCCTCCTGGCCGACGCGGCGCATCTCTTCGTCGATGCGGCGGGCGTGGGGCTCTCGCTCCTCGCCGTATGGTTCGCCGAGCGGCCGGCCACGCCGGAAAAGACCTACGGCTACTACCGCGTCGAGATCCTGGCCGCCCTGCTCAACGGCGTGATCCTCTGCGTGGTCGCCCTCGTCATTCTCTTCGAAGCGTGGGAGCGCCTCCGCGTGCCTCACGAGGTGCTGGCGGGACCGGTGCTGATCGTGGCGGTGGCGGCGCTCGGCGTCAACCTATTCGCGGCGCGGCTCCTGCATGCCGGCGCGGGAGAAAGCCTCAATGTCCGCAGCGCTTATCTCGAGGTGCTGGGCGATGCGCTGTCCTCGGCCGCCGTGATCGTCGCCGCCGGCGTCATCTTGCTCACGGGCTGGACGGCGGCCGACGCCCTGGCCAGCGCGGCCATCGGCCTGCTGATTCTTCCTCGCACGGTGTCGCTGCTGAGGCAGGCCGTCAACGTGCTCCTGGAAGGCGTCCCCCCACACCTGGACCTGGGGCAGATCGAGACCGCCCTGCTCGCCGCTGCCGGCGTGCGCCGCGTCCACGATCTGCACGTGTGGACGCTCACGTCGGGCCGCGAGGCCATGAGCGCCCACGTGGTGGTCGAGCCCGGCACGCCGGCCGACAAGATCCTCGACGAGCTTCACGTCATCCTGCACGCGCGCTTCGGCATCGACCACACCACGCTCCAGATCGACACCCGAAGACCTGAGGCCGCTCAGAGAGACGACGCCTCTCCTGCGGATCGGCTCAGCCCTCGTCTCGCGTCGGCCGATGGCCGCCGCTCGCTCAATACATTCGACACGGAGCGGTGAAACGCGCGCGGTCAGCATCACAATCCATTTACAGGAGGAAACCCAACCTTGAAGTGTAAGGGAGGGCGACGACCGGGAAACACTTACCCGGTCATTCTTGCCTTCGCGTAACACAAGCCGCGTTTATATGTCGTCTGCCCAACATAGTCGTTGCCTCCCTCCCGCGTGCGCGGGATACTCCACGAACGCGGAGGCAAGAGCGATGGGCTCCAACGTTGACGAACTCGTCCCTCCGATAGTCAGTGCCATCCTTTTCAGCGCCCCCTGGACGCACACGTTCCTGTGTTACCTGTGTCTGCTGAACCTGACACTGAAACACCTTGGTCCCGCCTATAAAGAGTACGAGGTGCGTCGCGCGATGGATGGACTTTTCAAGAACCCCGGAGCCTTGATGCACCTCCAGTCATTCCGATGCGCGAAGTGTCAGTACACGATGGAGTGCCTCGGCTTAAAGTGACCCGCCGATGGACGAACAAGCCCGCCGCACGACGATTCGTGCGCTCATGGCCTCAGGTGCGCTTCCGACCGACCCGTATTCACGAGGGCCTACGGTGTCCGGTAGGCAGCGATAGGCGGGGAGGTGGGAGCCGTAGTCTCTCTGCGTTGGGCCTGCGGTCGAGGGCGCTGCACTCCCGCAGATGGGCCTTTTTTCAGCAGCCTCAGCGCATATTCCCTGTATGACCGAGTGAGTAGCGCCCGGGCTGCGGCCAGACCGTGAGGCCGTGGGGCTCTTTCCCCACGGGGATCTTTGTCACCTTGCCGGTCGCGGTGTCGAAGACGTAGACGACGTCGTCATACCGGCCGGAGAGCCAGAGCTGCGTCCCGTCGGCGCTCACGTTCCCCATGTCGGGGCTCCCGCCCCCCGGAATGGGCCAGTTCGCCTCGATCCGGCGCGTGGCGAAATCGACCACGGAGACGCTGCCCTTGCCGCGCGGGGCTCCATGCACGTGGTTCGAGCCGCGATTGGCGACATAGAGCTTGGTCCCATCCCGGCTCGGGTAGAGGCCGTGCGTGCCCTTTCCGGTCTTGATGAACTCGATCTCCTTGAAGGTCTCGCCGTCGACCGCGAAGATGCCGTCGGCCCGCATGTCGGCCACGAAGAAGACCTTGCCATCGGGGGACACGCGGATGTCCTGCGGCATGCCGCCCCGGGACAGCTTGAGATATCCCAGCACCTTGCGGTTGGCCATGTCGACCTTGGCCAGGCTGCCCTGGAACTCGCACGTGAAGATGGCGAAGCGCCCGTCGATGGAAAAGTCGGCGTGGTTGATCCCCGCGCATTGCGGCACCGAGAGCGAGCTCAGGAGCGTCATGGTCTGGGGATCGCGAAAGTCGAGGCGCTTCAGCGCCTCGGCCACCACCACGGCCGAGCGGCCGTCGGGGGTGAAGTACATGTTGTAGGGATCATCGACGGGAATGGCCCGGCCCGGCTTGCCCGTCATGGGGTCGATCGGGGTCAGGCTTCCATCCGTGCGGCCCTCGGCGTTGTTGGTCACCCAGAGCGTCTTGAGATCGTACGAGGGGACGACGTGCTGGGGATGGATGCCGACCCGAAACCGATCGACCACCTTGAGCGTGGCCGGGTCGATCACGTAGACTTCGTTGGACCTCAGGTTGGGAACGTAGACGCGCGCCGGGGCTACGGCCGCCACGGGGCTCATCTTTTCCGCGCGTGTCTCACTGTAGAGATTGTTCGGATCCACCACGGGGGGCATCCCCGGCACCGTCTCGATCGCACGTGGGGGCGGCTGGGCGGGCGCGGCGCCACCGCCCCAGGACACCGCGGCCGCGAGGCAGATCACCGCAAAGGGACGACGCCAGGTATCAGTCAGTGACGGGGCAGGCACTTCTCATCCTCCGCAATTGACGATTCGGTTCACTTCGCCTTCCTCGTGCCGATCCTATGGACGCGCGATCGCGGTCTTGACCGCGCTGACCGTACGAGCCACGATGGCCTCCACTCCGAGCCGTCCCAGCTCCGCGCTCGCTCGACTTGGATCGCCATCCACGCCGTCCCCCGTCGGCCCCGTCCCGCGGCGCAGGCGGTCCATCCTCACCAGGCGGGGATCGAGGGCGAGCATGAGGGAGGTATCCGCGAGGGAGGCGTGGCTGCCCAGCTCGTCGTCCCGATAGCCTTTGGCCTTCAGGAGCAGGCGAAACTCGTCCTGGCTCGCTCGGTAGTACTCCTCCACGGCGTGCACCCGGACGGGGGCCGATGCCCACTCCCGGTTCAGCCGCTTCGCCACCGCGCTCTGACCGGACTGGGTGGATCCGTGATCGCCCAGGAGCACGATGTGGCGGAAGCCGTGAAGCTTGAGACTCCGCGCCGTGTACTCGATTACCCGCTGGAACACATCGTCGGGCACGGTGAGCGTGCCGGGGAATCTCATGTGCCCGGCGGGCGGGCTGACCGGGCCTTCCGGCACATATGCGAGCACGGGGGCCACCAGAGCGTTGCCCAGCGTGCGCGCGATCTTGTCGGAGAGCACCTTGACTACGTTGTGCTTGCCCACGGCCATGTGCGGACCGTTCTGCTCGGTCCCTCCGATCGGGACTATGACCGTCGTTCCCCCGGCTTGTATCCGATCGCGGATCTCCGTCCAGGTCAGCTCCTCGAGGAACACGGTGTCCGGCGCCTGCGCGAGCGCGCTCGACGCCCCCACCAGCAGCACGCACAGGAGTAGCCCTGACAGGCTCGATTTGCCGTAACGCAAAGGCGCCCCCTCACTGATTCAGCCCTCGCCTCAGGGCTTCGCCCTTCAGCTCGAACTGCGGCCCTCTCCCCCTTCGGGGCGAGGGTTTCAAAGAGGACTACCATTCAGCCCTCGCCTCGCCGCTGATCCACTCAGCCCTCGCCTCAGGACTTCACCCTTCAGCTCGAACTGCGGCCTGCTGGATCAACTCAGCCCTCGTCTCGTGGCTACCACCAGCCGCGCCACCAGACGAAGAGGGCGATGACGAGGGAGAAGCCGATGATGTACACGAGCCAGGATTCGTACCAGGCGACCTGCCGCACCTCGACCTGATCGGGCTGCCAGGCCACGGCCTGCCGCCACCGCTCGTCCCCCAGGGAGTACTGGTCGAAGATCTCGATCGCCCGCTCGAGCGGCACGGAGACGCCCACGCTCCGGTAGCGCTGGGTCAGCGAGCCCTGCTGGTTGGTCAGCGTGAAGCCCGCGGTGGCGCTCCCCGTGGCCTGCAGGTACGTCTCCTCGGCGTGGGCCAGGGTGGCAAAGACATCGCGCCGGCCATCGAGCGAGCCCAGAACCTTGGCGATGGTGTCCGCGTCGGGTGCGTCGTAGGCCCGGTCGATGGTGGTGAGGGTCAGCGGCATCAGTACGAGCGGGGCAGCCCCAGCACGTGCTCGGAGAGGTAGTTCAGGGCCATCTGCTGCGAGATGGGCGCGATCTTGTACAGGCGGATCTCGCGCCACAGACGCTCGACGTGGAACTCCTTGGCGTAGCCATAGCCGCCGAAGGTCTGCAGGGCCGCGTCGCAGGCTTGAAAGCCCGCCTCCGCGGCCAGCAGCTTGCCGGCATTGGCCTCGCGCCCGCAGGGACGGCCCGTGTCGAAGAGCCAGGCGGCCTTGAGGCACATCATCTCGGCGGCATCGAGCTGGGCCAGCGCGAGAGCCAAGGGATGCGCGATGGCCTGGTTCTTGCCGATGGGCCGGTCGAAGACGACGCGCTCCTTGGCATACTGCACCGCCCGCTCGAGGGCGGCCCGCCCGATGCCCACGGCCTCGATGCCGATCACGATGCGCTCGGGATTGAGGGAATCGATCAGGTGATAGAAACCGTCGCCCACCGTGCCCACCACGTCGGCCTCGGGCACCTCAAGGTTGTCGATGAAGATCTCATTGGAGTCCACGGCGGCGCGGCCGAGCTTCTCGATCTCGCGGACCGTGATGGCCTGGCGGTTGAACTCGGTGAAGAAGAGGGTCATGCCCTTCAGCGGCCGGGCGGGATCGCGCTCGCTCGTGCGCGTGAGAAGCAGGATGCGATTGGCGTGCTGGGCATTCGTGGTCCACACCTTGCGGCCGTTGACGATCCAGCGATCGCCCTTCTTGTCCGCCCGCGTCTGGATGCGCGAGGTGTCGGTGCCCGCGTTGGGCTCGGTGACGCCGAAGGCCATGACGGTCTCTCCCGTCACGATCTTCGGCAGCTCGCGCTGCTTCAGCTCCTCCGTACCGTAGCGCACCACGGGCTCGGGCGGGAAGCAGTAGAAGTGGATGGGCGAGGCGCCCGAGGTGCCGGCGCCCGAGGCGCAGATCTCGTGGAGCATGAGGGCCGCTTCGGTGACGCCGAGGCCGGCGCCCCCATAGGCCTCGGGGATCATGAGCCCGAGCCAGCCGTTGTCGGCGAAGGCCTTGACGAACTCCGTCGGGTACTCGGGCTTGGTGTCCTTCTCGAGCCAGTAGTTCAGAGAGAAGGTCCGGGCCAGAGCGGCGACTTCCTTGCGGATCAGCTCCTGCTGCTCGGTGAGAGCGAAATCCATCGTGGCCTCCCTGCCGGCCTTTGAAGGGCGAGCCGCAGGACGCTCGCGGGGCTGGGGCCCCGCCGTCCGAGGCGAGCGAAAACTCAGAAAGAATATCACGGACTTGCCCCGCGGAAAGCCCCGGGAGTATCCTCGACGCATGGAAACGACCCCCGCCATCCAGGACTACCTCGGCGCGATCTACGATCTCGCGGGCAGCGACAAGCCGGTCATCGGCGCCCGGCTCGCCCGGCACATGCACATCTCGGCGCCGTCCATCACCGAGGCGCTCCGTCGGATGCAGCGTGAGGGCTATGTCAGGGTGGCGAGCAAGAAGGAGATCCGGCTCACCGCCAAGGGCCTGGACATCGCGCGCACCATGGCACGGCGCCACCGGCTCATCGAGCGCTGGCTCACCGACGTCCTGGGGCTCGACTGGTCGCGCGCGCACGACGAAGCCCACCGGCTGGAGCACGCCCTCTCCCCCGTGGTCGAGGAGCGTCTGGCCACCATCCTCGGCATGCCGAGCACCTGCCCCCATGGGAATCCCATCCCGGGCATGCCGGAGCCCGAGGCGCACAACCCCATCCCGCTCTCCCAGGCCCCGGCCGGCTCGACCTTCGTGGTCG
>WNFB01005096.1_pt1 | contig 11729 bp, 8 predicted proteins | sample 5400501 | NCBI WGS metagenome assembly WNFB01 (sample SAMN13153341, study PRJNA577476) | soil metagenome | isolation source: 200 cm saprolite under Douglas fir tree site 2 hole 1 | place: USA:California | collected 2015-04-18 | reverse complement strand
CTCACGCTCGACAGCTCAGCCTCCGGATGGGCGGTCCGCCATCGTAAGCCCCGCGTGGATCATGATCTCGCCTCCACACAAGGGCGCTTCCTCGATCACAAATATTTGTTCAAAGACCGGCTTCTCTCCTCGCTCGTCGTGCCGTTCTTCGTCCGGGGACAAGTAGGCGGGACCATCACCCTGGCCTCGAAAGAAGCCGGACGCTACCAACAGACGGATGCTCGCACGCTTGAGCCGACAATTGTAAAGATCGCGGACATTCTCCAGGCTCCGGCACCGGCGCCAACCAGCCAGGCCCCCGCCACTGGACCAGCTGGCGCTCCCGGGGCAGCATTAGCCCCAGGTCCCTCGGAACCCATCATCAGAAAACAAGAGCGGCAGGCCGCGATCGGCGAGTTCAGCATGTTCCTGGCAACAGAAGTGCGTGAGCCGCTCGCCTCGATCCGCGCCCAATTGGAGGAAGTCACGGGTGAAGGCATCCTCGACTTCGACCCGCAGACGCGCGTCGAGAACGCGATGCGTGATTTGATCCGTATCGAAGCCATCCTGAACGAGATTTTGGACTTTGCGAAACCACTCGAGCTGACTCGACGGCTCCTCCGCATCCCCGAAGTGATCGAAAGCGCGCTCACGGTTGTCGCGACCGACCTCGAAGTCACACGGATACAGGTGACTAAGGACTATGCGACGATGATCGCGCCGGTTCGCGGCGACGAAGCCAAGCTTCAGCAAGTCTTTCTCAGTATTTTCAAGAACGCGGGTGAAGCGATGAACCCCGGTGGGCATCTCCATATTCAGGTCACCCAGCATCGCGCGGGGCGCGTCGTGGAAGATCAGATCCTCATCAAGAACGACGGGGCTCCTATTCCGGCAGAAATCGTCGATAAGGTCTTTGAGCCGTTTTTCACCACGAAGCGGACCGGCATCGGTCTGGGTCTCGCCACGGTCAAGAAGATCGTCGAAGAACATGGCGGCTCGATTGCCATCGGCAGCGCGCCTGGCGAAGGGACCACCGTCACCATCCGCCTCCCCGGTCTCAGCCCTGGTCCGTCCTATCGCGGACGCGGGCGGCGCCGTCCTCCAGCACGCCGCCAGGCCTGACATCGCAGGATGCTGAAAAATCCCGCCAGCGGCGTTCTCTCCTTGAAAGCATCCTCAACGTAGCCCAGAGGCTACGCCTCCGGTGCTTTCATCGGCTGCGGCCTTGCTGGACGGACTTTTTGAGCATCCTGTGGGAATGCTCGCCCGTTGTGCCACTCGTGTGAGCCATTGAAGTCCTAGCCCGGATCGCTCCGTATCCTGGGCCAAAACCGCCAGTTCCGATGGTTGTGCATGTGTCTTTGAGTAGCTCCGGAAGGCGAAAACCTAACTCGGATTCGGCATGAACCATCGCCTACGGACTGCAAGACGGAGACATGTGACACGGAAATCCGGTTGGTCCGTTCCCGACAATATGGCTGATGCCAGCTAACGTCCGCGTTGAACGGCGCGAGCAAGGGAGCGAAGCGACGCTTGCGAGCGTCCGTTTTCGAACGCGTTGTTAGAGCGCATTTGCCACCTCTTGTAGGAGAGCCGAGAACTGGACCCGTTGGCCCCTGAAACCAACAACTGAATTTGTCACCGTAACGAGATTGGCCCCACGCTTCGCCAGGAAATCAAGAACCAACAGCGCAGTTGCGAAGGCAGCGTATACGTCCTTGCGGTCCATTCTGTCGGGAATGACGTTAGCGCGGAGAAGTTTGGTGCGGAAGGTTCTTGGATTCAGACGTTCTTCCAGCCGACGGTTCCCGCTCCATGTCACGCGTGTAGCGGATGTGAGCTTGCGTTTTTTCCCCTCGGACCACAGATATTCGAGCACCCAGCAATGGCTGTGTGCGATGGCGTCCCTGAGTACGAAAAGCTCCGAGAGTCGGTGGTAACCACGGAAGCGATGAACCTTCTTCATGTATTCAGGAACTGGCAATCCCTGCTTTCCTAGGGCCTTCTTGTTGAAATAGCGGTCCCTCGCCACCATCGATTCCACCGCGGCCGCTAATAGAAGAATGATGGAGGCGGCGTAGCCTCCCTCGTGGTAGTTTGAACTGACGTGGTCAGACCGAAGAAGAGGCCGAGACAACATATGATCTAGGAGATGCGCGATCGGCACGAATAGGTGCGTGCCAATGACCGTTACGATTTTATCTGGATGCCAGCTCGACATATCAATGCGCTCTAACGCTCCCGTTAACCCGGAGCGCGTTTTAAGCGCGAGTTGCAGTTCTTCTGGTAGTTAGCCCGATATCTTATGCGGATCCGCATAACAGCACCTCCGTAAGGGGGTCAAAGTCCATCCAGCGGACTGCGAACGCCACCAGAGCCGCGGTTGAGGACATGAATATACATTATCGTTGTCTTCACGTCACTGTGAAGCCAGGAAGATCCTCCCTTATACCTCTCTTCAGAGCAGTGGACGAGGCTGCCCTTCACTGCGCGCATCGGACGAGCACAGCTTCAACTATGCTCCTTCCACACTCACGTCGCGTCTCACAGGAGGGTGGCCTGTTTGGCCTCCCACTGCGCGCGTCCAACGAGCACCTTCCAAGCGTGCGCGTTGCGCGAGCACAGGAGGCCCACTCTATCCTTCCTGTTTTTCCCCACTTTACCCTCTAGGGGAGTCGCCAGACTGTCCTTCACTGCGCGCATCGAACGAGCACAGTTTCATCGTGCGCGTTCTGCGAGCAAGAAGGATGGTCTGGCGGCTCCCCTGCCCCCTTGACAGAGGTACCCCCCTCCTGGCTATGATTCCCGCTACTTGATTCGACCTTGAAGTTGAAAACATATTGTCTCCGGTCACCAATATTCAAAGGAGTAGGCGTATGAAGCTCGTAATTGGCGCTGTTGCGACTGTCTCCGGTGTCCTATTTGCGCTGTCGATGGCCTCGGCGAACCCAGCGCTCCTCCCCAAGCATGAAGGCTATCCGATGAAGAACAGCGGAAGCCCTGTGACGGGTCAGCCAACCGCCAATGATCCTGGCCAGTCGGATGCGCGTGGTGAGAATTCGCTGATGAAGTCAGCCGACTCCATTAAGAGCGCCCAGCAGAACCTGACGAAGAAGGACAATGCGCGAATTACCACTGGCCAAGGAGCGAATCAGCTCCCGACCGTGCAGGGGCCGCAGATCACGATTGCCCCGCCGGTGACCTCCGCGACGAAGATCGCCGGCGATCGGAAGATCGAGTAGTCGAGCTGTTCAGCGGGATACAACAGGGGGGGGCCGGACCTATCCGGTGCCTCCCTGTTTCTTTGTGCGCCGTGTCCGAGTGGGGGCTGTGACCGTACGCAGCCGGAATCGCCAGGGTTTCTTAGCCCACTCGCCCGCATAGTCGACACCGACTCGGGGGTGAGCCCCCACATCTCCTCTCTCCACCAATATCCCTCGATCCTCGAACCAGAGGGACTCGCAGGTCGTGAGATCCACACGGTTGAGACAGCGATCAATCTGCAGCGCGCGACAGAGCCGCCCCGGTCCATCGATCAACTCCCCATCGATTTCGATCGCCCGGATCAATATGGCTGAGGGAAATTTCTCCCGCTCCGTCACAACGTTCAGACAATGGTACATCCCGTAGATGAGGTAGACGTAGGCGACCCCTGGCGGACCAAAAAGCACCTCGGTCCGTTGCGTTCTCCCTTTCGACGCATGGCAAGCCTTATCCTGTGGCCCCACATAGGCCTCCACTTCGACGATCTTCCCCGCCAGCATGCGCCCATCGATCGAACGTACGAGATACTTGCCGATCAACGATCGTGCCACCGAAAGCGTCGGGCGATTGAAATAGACACGTGGCAGAATTCTGCACTTAGTCTTCATATGGGTTAACTATAGACCGCTCAAAACGATCTTCCAACAAGGCCGCAGGCGAAGGAAGCACCGGAAGCGTACCCTCTGGGGTACGTTGAGGATGCTTTCGAGACGAGAACGCAGTTGGAAGTCGTTTTCAGCGGTCTACTAGAAGTACCATGCAACGCCGCCCATAAACATCCGCGGATTCCCCGGCACGAAGTGAATACCGTTGACCGGTGCCGCCTCGTTTCTCAGTTGCGATTCGAATGCAAATATGGCCTGTTCCCACTTCGTGTTGAACAGATTCTGAACGAACAAGAACGTTTCGAGACGTCCATGGGACAGCTTGATCGGCAGTTGATAGCGCTCCGAAATATCGAAGTCAATCCAGGAGGAAGATTTGACGCTCCGGTCCTCTATGAGAGGCCGTACACCGAGATACGTCGCTTGCAGTTGCGACGTGAGTCCTTCCGGCCATCTTAAGAGTAATGCCCCATAGGCCGTTACTTCAGGGGCGAGAGGAATCGCGTCTCCATTACGAAACTCCGCCTTGGTATACGTCACGCTGCCGTTGAAATACAGTGGCCCCCAGACTTGTCCGCGCGCGGCCACCTCCACTCCCTCTCGTCTGCTCGCGCCACGAATTTCTGTCGTCCCTTCGTCTCCCACGAATACAAGTTCAGACTTGAGATCCAATCGCCAAAGCGTGGCAATCAACTCCACGCCCTCTGGCCCCCATGGCTTCGACCGCACACCAACCTCATAGCTCTTGGCTCGCGCAAGCGGTGAGGACCCCGGTGCGACTGCCGATCGTGCGTCGTTGCTGTGATAGCCCTCGCCGTAGTTCGCAAAGAATTCGGTGCTGGCCCAGGGACCCAGGATGAGATTCATTTTCGGGAGGACGATGCCGGAGCTCGTCCGGCCGGCAGGTTGTTCTGCACAGGTCGCGCAGCGGTTACGCACATCGAAGGTAAACGTCTCAGCGCGCAGTCCGCCTGCGAGCCTCATCCATGACGTCGGCTGCACCTCCGCTTTGACGAACGGTGCATAGGACGCTTCAAGCGCATCGCTGTCCGTCGTCGTTCCGGTGGGTGTCCGCTTCGTCTGTGTTCCCAGCCTCGCGTGGATATTGTCCACTCTGGTTTGAAATCCGATCGTCCCAATGCTCGGCAAACCCAGCACCTCTCCACGCTGCTTGTATCCGATGTCACCCCCATACATCACCCGGCGATCGGATTGCTGGATGCCGTCGCCATTGACAGGATCGTTGAGAAAGAACGTGAAATTCGTGAACAGGTCAAGCCGGTAATACTGCCCATACGCATTGGCAAAAAACTGACCGCCCGATGTCGTGTCGTAGTGGTAATTCAACCGGGCAGTGCTGCGAAGCGTCTTGCCGCCTTCTGAAGGATCTATGGCACCGAATCGATCGAGCGTGCCATCATTGACGGCGCGCAGTGGAATCTCTCCGGAGGCATTCCACTGAGACTTCTGAAACGTACCGGTCAGGCTCAGTTCGTCCCGTCCGGTCAGGTTCGTCGTCATTTTTCCCAACAAATTGCTCCGAAAGTAGCGGTTGTCATTCTGAAACGGGCCATTCGTGTAATAGCCTTCAGCGGCAAACAACGTACGCACCTTGTCCTTCGTCGGAGAGAACATGAGCAGATACCGCTGAGTATCAAACTGCCCTCCGGTCGCCTGGACGACCCCTTGCTGAACCACCTGTCGCGTCCGGAAATTGACCGCCCCGGCCGTGGCAAAGTCGCCATACTCAGGAAGATAGGCCCCTTTGTTGACATCCAGCCCCTCGATGGTTTCCGGAATAATAAAATTGAGGTCGCTGTAGCCTTGCCCATGCGCATGGGTGCGCAAGTTAACCGGCATCCCGTCGGCAAAGAACGCGACATCGGTGCCGTGATCGGCATCGAAGCCGCGCAGAAAATATTGATCGGCTTTCCCTGCCCCGCCGGAATGTTCGACGGCAAGGAAACCGGGAATCAGACGCAGCACCTGCGCCGGACGTCCCTGCGGCTGGAGAAGAATTTCTTTGTCCGGGATGAACTGCTGGGAAGAGGCTGCGACTGGTCGTTCTCCAATGATAGAGACCTCTGAAATTTCCAACTCGCGCACGTCAGGATCGTGGGCCTGCACCAACTCCACGAAGGTCAATCCCATGATCACGGCAGACAAGAAACATAGAAGGCGTCGCATAGTCACGCCCCTTCACATTCAAATGCATGGGCGGATGAGACGCCCACGATGATCTATCGACAGCCGACTCATCGACTGGCGCAGACCCTCGTGGCCTGGCAATAACTATGACCTGGGAGAACCCGACTAGGCGGGCAGGACCTCACTGACCAGGGAACGGACTCGGGAGAGGGACTGCGTAATCAACGCCTCAAGGGTACAGGCCCCCGCACCCACGATTTCCAGGCGAACCCGATTGAGCGGCAGCAGGACCTTCGTGGCCCGTGCCCCGAGAATGGCGTGAACGATCTCCGGTGTGACCTCACCGAACATCGCGCCGGGCAATACCAGATTCAACGAGGTGACAATCACGTCCACCGTGGGCAGCATGCCGGCGATCGCGCGAGGCCCGACACCCACCTGCGTCGCGCCGGCCCGTTTCATCGCCGCCGCCGCCACGCGGTTGGTCCCCAACGCCACAATGTGATGGGCCTGGCCGAGTTCCGAGCGGAGTCCTGCTACCAGCCGAGATCCAAGCCCACCACCCCGCCCGTCGATGACACAGACACGCATCAACTACCCCAACCCCTTCCCCGTCGTCGTCATTGTCAACTTGCCGTGCTTCACACCCTTCACGCTCACGAGCACATCTGCGACTTTTCGGATTTCAGATCCCTTTCCCTTAACTACCAGCACTTCAAGACAATGATCATGGTCAAGATGGATATGCATACCGGCCATGATGTGGCCTTGAAAGTCGTGCTGGATATGAGTCAGTTTTCTGGTTAGGTCGCGCACATGATGGTCATACACAAAGGTGATTGTCCCGACCGTTTCTTTATTGTCATCCCACTCCTGCCCGACCAGGTTGTCCCGGATTAGATCCCGCAACGCCTCCGAGCGGTTCGTATACTTGTGCTTTTTGATGTGCAGATCGAAAGCATCGAGCAGATGATGGTCCAACGACACGCCGAATCGAATAAGCTTCTTCATTGCCGCCTCGAGTAGCACGATTTATATAAACGTAGCATCAGGCGAGACACAAATCAATAGTCGCCACAATCAAGCAGGGGGCACACTTGGCTGGAATTTATACTTTCAGCAGGCTGGGGGCACGGGTTAACTCGGACGGCGGGCAACAATTAAAGACCTCTTGCTGCCTTCTCTGCGACATCACGCTTTTTCTCCTAAGGGAGTCGCCGGACTATCCTTCACTGCGCGCATCGGACGAGCACAGTTTCATCGTGCGCGTTCTGCGAGCAAGAAGGATAGTTTGGCGGCTCCCTTCACATCCTTCCGAGCGCGCGCGTTGCGCGAGCACGTGAGGCGGGCCTGGCCACCCCGCACTCTCCTATTCGCCCTGAACGGGGATGTACATGACGTTCCCCTGCCGATTGACCAGCAAGAGTGCCAAATCGGATGGCTTAATCGGATCGGCCAGTCGCTGAAACACGTCGAAGTTGGGAATAGGCTGACGATTGAGTTCCATCACCACGTCGCCCGGCTGGAGACCGAAGGATTCGGCCAGACTGCCTTCTTCAATGTCCGTCACCACCACCCCGCTGGTGACAACCAGATCCATCTGCCGAGCCAACGGCGCGGTCACATCGTCGAAGACGACGCCGGCGAGGGGATGAGCCGTGGCTGCTGAGGCCGAAGCGCCTTGATTCTTCTTGGTCCGTTCACGCGGCGCCTCCTGCACAACCAATTCAGCCTGGTACGGCTTACTCTCGCGCATGAGGTCCAGTCGGTGCTTACTTCCGATCGTAGATGCTGCCACAAGATTCCGAAGATGTCCGCTGTCCATCACGTCGCGCCCATCGAATCGCACGATCACATCGCCGCGCTTGAGTCCGGCTTTCTCGGCGGACCCTTTCGCCTGCACATCGGTCACGATCGCGCCTTTCACATCGGGGAGATGAAAGACCTTGCCTAACAGGGGCGAGACATCTTGCGTCGAGGCACCGAGGAACCCACGGACAACACGACCGGTCTTGAGCAAACTCTGCATGGCAGCCCGGGCCATATTGCTCGGAATGGCGAAGCCCACGCCGACGCTCCCGCCCGTCGGACTGGCGATGGCAGTATTGATCCCTACCAATTCTCCATTGATGGTCACCAGGGCCCCGCCGGAGTTGCCTGGATTGATGGGGGCATCGGTTTGAATAAAGTCTTCGAAGTCGGCGACACCGACATCGGCGCGACCGACGGCACTAACAATGCCGAACGTCACACTGCGACTCAAACCAAGCGGGTTCCCGATCGCGAGCACAAATTCGCCGACGGCAAGCGTGCTCGAATCCCCCCACGTCACCGTCGGCAGATTGGCCGCTTGAATTTTCACCACGGCCACGTCGGTCCTCGGATCAGTGGCCACCACTCTTCCTTTGTATTGCCGCCGGTCGGCGAGAATCACATCCACATCGACCGCATCGGCAATGACATGGTTGTTCGTAAGAATGTAGCCATCCGACGACACAATGACGCCGGAGCCCTGGCCATATTGCCGCCGCGCCGGGGCATCCTTGAACAATCCGAACGGCAGCGCTTCGTCGCTGAACGCTTGATCGCGGACCATCATCGTTGAGGCGATGCTGACAACAGCAGGAATCACTTTGGTCGCTGTCGCCTTGACCTGCGCCTGGAGTTCACCCCCGCCCGCCACAGGAATCACACGACTTCCGGCCAGAGCTGTTCCACCGACGATCGAGCCCCCCACACAGAACCCGATCACGATTCGCAATGTGAGATTGGATCGCAACACGCCACGGTCCTTTCTAACATGCTGCTGAAAAAATCCGCCAGCTGCGTTCTCGCATCGTTCAGACCCTCAACGTACAGACGAGAACCTCTCGGATGTCGGAATCACTGAGGGGCTTTTCCGTTCGCTAAGATCCATTCTAGAGGCGAACGGCCCACACGAAGTGCGGTCTGTACCTCCTCGGCCCTTCACTCGCTGCGGCCTTGCTAGGGACAAGGCGCGTCTCGGCGCGCCAGGGTTGGGCGAGTGAGAAGTCTGGCCTTTTTTGATCAGGCTGACCAAAAGAGTCCCCACTCGATGGACGACAAACGATTGTAGCCTAGCATGCGTGCGTCGGAGGCGCACTTACAATTGTATATGACGCAGGCGGAGGGCATTGGAGATGACGGACACAGAACTGAAGGTCATGGCGGCACTGGCAATCATGGGACTCAATAGGACTCCCCAGACCGGATAAAGTACGCCGGCCGCGATCGGCACTCCGATCACGTTATAGAGAAAGGCAAACAATAGATTTTGCCGAATATTCCGCATCGTGGTTTGACTCAGCCTCCGCGCACGGAGCAGCCCGCGCAGATCCCCTTTCACCAGCGTAATCCCCGCGCTTTCAATGGCCGTGTCCGTCCCCGTTCCCATGGCAATCCCGACATCGGCCAACGCAAGGGCTGGGGCATCATTAATACCGTCGCCGGCCATCGCTACAACGCGGCCTTGCGACTTGAGGCGGGCAATGATCTGTCCCTTTTGGTCCGGCAAGACTTCAGCCATGACCTCCTCAATGCCGAGTTGCCGGGCCACTGCTTCGGCCGTATCGCGATGATCTCCCGTCACCATGACTAAGCGAATACCTTCGGCCTTGAGCTCCTGCACCGCGTCACGAGTAGAGGCTTTGATCGGATCTGCCACGCCAAGTACGCCGGCAGTCTGCTCATCGATGGCGACAAACAGGATCGTCTGCCCTTCACGACGAAGCGAGGCCGCTTCTTCGTCCAACTGTGTGAGGCTCTGGCCGGATACTCCGACGTCGTTTAGCAAGAAGGCAGCCGTCCCGATGGCGACGCGACGACCAGTGACCGTCCCGGTCACACCCTTCCCCGTCACTGAACGAAACTGCTCAACCGGGGTGCACGCGATCCCTCGCCCTTCAGCTCCCGCCACCACCGCTGCAGCCAGCGGATGTTCGCTGCTCCGTTCAAGACTCGCGGCGAGGCGCAACAGATCGACATCGGACCAAGGCGGCACAACGCGCACCGACAGCAGTTTCGGTTTGCCCTCCGTGAGGGTCCCGGTCTTATCAATCACGAGCGTATTCACCTTGCCGAATACCTCCAACGCTTCAGCCTTCTTCACCAAGACACCAACCGTCGCTCCACGACCGGTTCCAACCATGATCGACATCGGCGTAGCCAATCCCAAGGCGCAGGGACAGGCAATAATCAGAACCGCCACGGCGTTGACCAGCGCATAGGCCAACTTCGGCTCTGGGCCCCACATCGCCCAGGCCACTGCCGTGAGAAGCGCGGCAGCCACAACCAGCGGGACAAAATACGCCGAGGTCACATCGGCGAGACGCTGGATCGGCGCTCGACTCCGTTGCGCCTCACTGACCATCTGCACAATCCGAGCAAGCATCGTGTCTCGCCCGACTCGTTCAGCGACCATCACAATCCCGCCAGTGCTGTTGATGGTCCCCCCGGTCACCCGAACCCCAACTGTTTTTTCGACCGGGATCGATTCCCCCGTGATCATGGATTCATCCACAGAAGTCGTGCCTTCTTTGCACATCCCATCGACTGGCACTCGCTCTCCTGGCCTGACGCGTAGTCGATCGCCCACCTGAATATGCTCGAGCGGAACATCTTCTTCCTGTCCGTCCGGCTTGATCAGTCTGGCTGTCTTTGGTGCAAGCCGGAGCAAGGAACGAATCGCGGAGCTCGTCTGACTCCGAGCCTTCAGCTCAAGGACCTGGCCGAGCAGGACGAGCACCGTAATTATGGCCGCAGCCTCGAAATAGACCGCGATCGAGCCATCATGCAGTCGGAATGAACTGGGAAGCAGCGTCGGCGCGACGGTGGCAACAGTGCTGTAGCCATAGGCCGCTCCCACTCCCATGGCAATGAGCGTGAACATGTTGGGGGCCCGGTTCATCACCGAAGCCCACCCTCGCTGGAAAAACGGCCAGCCGCCCCAGAGCACCACCGGCGTCGCCAGCAGCCATTGCACCCAATTCTTCGTCGAGCCGGTGAAGGTCTGTGGAAGTGACAAACCGGGAATCATATCGGCCATGGCCAAGAGTAGGATCAAGAGGGAAGGCCCGAGACTGATCCAAAACCGTCTGGTCATGTCCTCGAGCTCGGGATTCCGTTCATCTTCGAGCGAGACGACTTTGGGTTCGAGCGCCATCCCGCAAATCCGGCAAGCCCCTGGTTGGGTCTCAAGCACCTCCGGGTCCATCGGACAGATGTACTCGACTACTCCACTGGATGGAACCGGCATGACGCGAGGCATGCGCTGCTCAGAAGGAGTCAGGTACTGGATCGGATCGGTCCGAAACTTGGTGAGGCAACTCGTCGCACAGAAGTAATAGGTCTTCCCTTGATACTCATAGGAACCGGCTGCCGTGGCCGGCTGCACCGTCATCCCGCACACAGGATCGATAGCCGCTGCGGCCTCCGTCACGGCTGGGACCGGCTGCATCATTGGAAGGGGTCTTCTCGCGGTCGGCTTAGCGGAACTGACCAGCTGTGGCTGCAACGCCCGCTCCGGATCGGCCTTGAATCGTTCCAGGCAGGACAAGCCGCAAAAATAGTAGCGTTGGCCGCGATGGTCGTGACTTCCGGCTGCTGTAGCCGGATCGACCGTCATCCCGCAGATCGGATCGATCGCCATGACAACACCCTAAACCGTGAGGCGTGAGACGCGATCCGAAGTTCGATGTTCGGGGTTCGTAGTTC
>WNFB01006697.1_pt1 | contig 11730 bp, 5 predicted proteins | sample 5400501 | NCBI WGS metagenome assembly WNFB01 (sample SAMN13153341, study PRJNA577476) | soil metagenome | isolation source: 200 cm saprolite under Douglas fir tree site 2 hole 1 | place: USA:California | collected 2015-04-18 | reverse complement strand
TCACCTTCGGCCGCCACGACCTCGTCACCTCGACGCGGTTTGCCGAGCGCATGCACAAGGGCATCGCGGGCTCGGAGCTCGTCGTGTTCGATGGCTGCGCGCACGCGCCGATCTATGAGAACGTGGCCGACTTCAACGCTAGGACGCTCGCGTTCCTGAAGCGCCACTAGGCCCGGAAGCGCGGAACTTGGCCGAGCGCCAATCCGGTCTGGCGCTTTCTGGTCAAGCGGCCGTCGGCCTCGTCGGGGACGCGCGGCTCGGGCATTGAGATCCTGTACGCCGACTATCAGGGCAAGCGCGTCCTCTACCAGGGGCACACGCCAATCTTGAACGTACTGTACGACGGCGACGCCTGCGGCCCGTACCGCGACTGGATCTACGAGGAGTGGTGCTTCCAGGCCGATGGCACCGACGTCGCTCCGGGCTTCCGCTGGTGCCCGCCAGGCACGCCGCCGCGCACGATCTGTGAAAGCGGCGTGGACGGCGGCAACTTCCAGGGCGTGGCGATCCACGAGTCGGGCGACGAGCTGGTGCTCACGTCGGTGCTGAGCGCGGGCTGGTATCGCTACATGCCCGAGTGGCGTTTCCACAAGAACGGATCGATCCGCCCGCTGTTCCGCTTCGGCGCAACCGAAAACTCGTGCGTCTGCAACGTGCACACGCACCACGTGTATTGGCGCTTGGACTTCGACATCACGACGGCGGCGCACAACGCGGTCGACGAGTTCAATCTGCCACCGCTCGTGCCAAACCAACTGTGGCTGCCTTGCACCTATGAGGGCAAGCGCCTGCGCGATCCGACGCGCGCGCGCATGTGGCGGGTCAAGAACATCAACACGCACGAGGCGTATGAGATCGTGCCGGGCGATCGCGACGTCACCGCCGACGCCTACGGCAAAGGTGACTTCTGGTTGCTCGCGTACCATGGCGTGGCGGAGTACGACGACGGGTACAACCAGACCGGCGGATCTGGCACGGCGGCGGACATCGATCGGTTCATCAACGGCGAGCGCGTCGACGACGCCGACGTGGTCATTTGGTACGCAGCCCACTTCCGCCACGATCTGCGGACTGATCCACACTCGGGGTGTCACGTTGTCGGTCCCCTCCTGCGACCCGCGGTGTGCGCGGTGACGGAAACGGCGCGCGGCACAACCATCGACCCCAATGTTCTGCGCAGTTTCCGTGACCAGTACCTGGCCAAGAGTCCGACCGGTCAGCGCTGGCTGGCGCTGCTCGATCAGTACAACATCGAACTCGCCGCGCTGGTGGCCGGCGACGCGGCGCTGCGCGCGCGCGCTCAGAGAGTGCTGAAGACGCTGGCCGGTTATCTGCGCACCAGCAAGACGATCGAAACCAAGCCCCTCGACCAGGCGCCTGTCGGCGAGCTAGGGACGCGCCGAGTAGTAGGCCCCGAGCAGATTGGTCCTTACGATCCGCACCTGCGCATCGGCGTGGACTACAGCTTCGTGCGCAACGACGAGGACCACACCGGCGCCGTGATGGCGAAGGTCCGCCGCTACGCCTCGCACATGACGCTCGGCGGCGATCAGCCGTTTTACGCGCAGCACTTCGACAACGACATGCCCGCCGGGCTCCTCTTCCTGGTGCATTCCCATGTCCGGGCGCGAGCTTGGCCGCTGCCCAGCGTCGCTCCTGCCGCCGCGAGCCCATTGCCGCGCTGTGCCTTGACGCCGCCGGGGACTTCGTCCAGTCCGACCGCAAGGCCACTCAGGGGGACACCGCCATGAAGAAACAGTTTGCTGTCCTTGTTTTGTCGACCGTCTGTTTCTGGCCCTTCGTATCCGCAGCGCAATCGAGCAACCGGGTCACCATCTTGTATGACGCCTTCGGCAAATCGCCGGAGCTCACCAAAGATTGGGGATTCTCCGCTCTGCTCGAGTATGGCGGAAGACGCATTCTCTTCGACCTGGGCAACAATGCCGAGCACTTCGCTCACAACGTCAAGGCGCTCAAAGCAGACCTCCGCAAGCTGGACTTTGTCGTGGTTTCCCATCGTCACGCCGACCATACGAGCGGGCTCAACTACCTGTTGACCATCAATCCCGAAGTGAAGATCTATGTTCCGGACGAACCGTCGGGGTATTTCGGAGCGAAATGGAGATCCAAAGAGTTCTATCGCAGGGACGAATCCCTGCCCGCGCAGATGCGATACTTCGACGGCAATCCGCCGGAGGTCCTGCCCTACGGGAGTCCCTGGCCACGCGCCCATTTCATCCCGGTCAGCACCGTGACGGAAGTTGTCCCCGGCATTTACCTGCTTCCCACCGTTTCCAACGTTCCCGGGACGCTCGAGTTGCGCGAGTTGTCGATGGCTGTGCGGAGCCCGCAGGGGCTGATTCTCTTGGACGGCTGCTCGCATGCCGGTGTCGAGCGCATCTTGGAGGTGGCCGGCACGGTCGACAAACACATCCACCTGCTCTTCGGCGGGCTTCATCTGGTCAGGGCGCCCGACGCTGAGGTTCAGCGCATGGCGGGTGTCCTGCGCGACCAGTGGAAGCTGGATGAGATTGCGCCTGGCCACTGCACGGGCGAGCCTGAGTTTGCCGCGCTCAAGAAAGCCTTCGGTGAGCGCTATCTGTACGCCGGTGTTGGTACGGTGATCGCTCTCCCCTAGTGTACCGAGTCGCAACTCCCCGATCGAAACGGGCCGACAGCGATCCCTCCGAGCAGGGATGGAAACGATCGTCGGGAAGCGCTGGATAGCGATCATTGCGAGCGCGGGGTAACGCGGGTTTCGATCAGGCTGCGGCGCCGTGCTCGTTCGACCGAAAACTGGCGAGGCAGCGGCACCACACCGAGGCTCGTGACGGCGAGAGGATGAGACGGGCGACCTGGCTTGCAACCCAGGCCGCCCAGCGGGTGGAGGCCGCTTTGTCTCGGGACGGGATGATTTCCCGAGTTCGGCGCGCTGTCCAGGTTCCGTCCGCTCGCGTCGCGGGTGGAGGAGCTTCGAGAGCGCAGGTGTCGGCGATGCTCGAGCACGTTCTGGCTCTGCCGGCGGTGTGACCGCGGCCATCGCTACTGCTCGCGCGCCTGCGCAGCGTCGGCGCGGCAAGAGCAGTTGCGAGCGGCGGGGCGGCGGCATCAGCAGAGCCCCGAGGGACGCCGGGACCACGCGGACGATCCGGATCGCGTTCGCGATGCGGACGTGGCGACTTCGGTCTCGCTCTGCCGGACGTGACCAGGTGCTCCCTCGGCGCATCGCGCCGATGCGTCTTCACCCTGCGGCTGCGCTCCCATTTACACGCAGCCCGATGCAGCGGTAGCATGCACATTCGGCGCGAGACTAGGAGCGCCAATGGGATTCACACTGCGATATCGATATGGCGCGACCTCCTTTCGAGTCGCCTCACATCGAGGTATCACGTGGACGTGCGTCGCTGTCGCCGTCTTCGTCCATCGTGCCGCGATGCCGAGCCCGGAGCCGGCCGGCGCGAGGGCAGCCGGAGTACGCGAGAGGAGCCGTGAGTGTACCGCAGAGCCGGGGTACTCGACCTCGGGTACTTAGTCTTTCTTAGCCGCGAACCTCGCAGCGTGCCGAGTCCCAGGGCCACCCGGGGCGGCACGTAGGCACGATCAGCACGCTCTCGGAGTTGCTTAGTCTTTCTTAACGGAGCAGGCTCTTCGCGGGAACCCTGTCTTGTGACACCCTTGAACATTGGTGGAACCGCGCGGCCATACCGAGGAACTGCTGCCTGAGGGCGAGGAGCTACCGCCACCCGGCACCCGCAACATCGCCATCGCGCGCTGGGCCTTGGTCGGTCTGATGACCGTCGTCGCCGCCGCAGCGTGGGTGCACTACTTCGAGGCGGCCCCGCGCACCACCCAAGCCGTGGTCCAGTACCGCTGCCCGATGCATCCGTCCGTCATCACAGACATCCCAGGCGCCTGCCCAATATGCGGAATGGATCTGGCGCCGATCCAGCTCGGCGGCGCCACGACAGGGAAGCCGACCGCCCCGACCTCGAACGTCACCCCGACAGCGACTTCGACCGCCACCGATTCGGGCTCCTTCTGGTGCCCGATGCACCCGGAGGTCATCTCTGATGCTCCCAACGCCACCTGCGCGAAATGCGGGATGAAGCTCGTGCCGCGGCCGAAGGGCGCAGGTGCGAAGGCCCGCGCGGGCGTCCCCGGGCTCGTACCCATCGACCTTACCCCGGAGCGCATCCAGCTCATCGGGATGCGCACGGCACAGGTCACACGCGAGACGCTCTCGCCGGGCCTGCGCACCGTGGGGGTTATCACCGCCGCCGAGGGCGCAATCGCCGTGGTTACCGCCCGCTTCTCCGGCTGGATCGAAAAGCTGCTCGTCGCACAGAGCGGCCGGTACGTGAACAAGGGCCAGGCGCTGGCGCGCATCTACAGCCCGGACCTGCTCGGTCCCCAGCAAGCTTACCTGAACGCCTTGCGGTGGCTTCATGACAAGGAGGGCGCGGAGCCGAGCCGGGCGCTGGAGCTCGACGCGCGCGCTCGGCTCCAGCTCGCGGGCGTCTCCAACGAAGACATTGACGAGATCAATCGAACCCGCAAGCCTCTGCGAGCGCTCTCCGTGCGCGCGCCGATGAGCGGCTACGTGGGGAAGAAGACGGCGGTCACTGGCCTCTACGTCGAGCCAGGCACCGAGCTCTTCGAGATCGCCGACCTCTCGACAGTGTGGGTGGTGGCCGACGTCTACGAATCGGAGATCGAGCTGGTGAAGGCAGGCCAAAAGGCTACGGTCGCCGTGCCGGCGATCCCGGGCCAGACTTTCACCGACCGGGTCTCATTCCTCTACCCGGTGGTCTCGACCGGCAGCCGCACGCTCAAGATCCGCCTCGAGCTCAGGAACCCGGGTTTGAGGCTCCTCCCCGGGATGTTCGCGAACGTGACGCTCGACCTCGACGCGGTCGAGGGGCTCGTCGTTCCCTCGGAGGCGGTCGTGGATACCGGCGAGCTCCAGTACGTGTTCGTGGTGCACGCGGGCGGGCGCTTCGAGCCTCGCAGGGTCAAGATCGGTTCCCGCGACCTCGGCAAGGTGCAGCTCCTCGAGGGCGCCGGCGACGGCGAGACAGTCGTGACCACCGCCAACTTCCTCGTCGATTCGGAGAGTCGGCTGCGGGCCGCCATCGAGGGTATTTCGGGCGGCGGAGCGAAGGCGACGGCGGGGCCTGAGCCGGGCGAGTGGCACAGCCGCTAGAACGGGGGCGCGCATGGTCACCCGCGTCATCGAGTTCTGCGCGCGAAACCGCCTCCTCGTCCTGCTCGGCGTCGCCTTCGCCACCGCCGCCGCGCTTTGGAGCATCCGGCACGCCAAGCTTGACGCGGTACCCGATCTCTCGGACCCGCAGGTCATCATCTACACGGAGTGGATGGGCCGCAGCCCAACGCTTGTCGAGGATCAGGTCACCTATCCCATGGTGGCGGGCCTGGTGGCGACACCCAAGGTGGCCGACGTCCGCGGCTACTCCATGTTCGGGATGTCGTTCGTCTACGTCATCTTTCAGGAGGGCACGGACATCTACTGGGCCCGTAGCCGCGTCCTCGAGTACCTCTCGGGCATTCGCGGGCGGCTCCCCGAGAGCGTCGACCCGATCCTGGGCCCCGACGCCTCCGGAACCGGCTGGGCCTTCCAGTACACCCTGGTCGACAAGACCGGCCGCAACGGGATCGACGACCTGCGAACGTTCCAGGACTTCACGCTGCGCTACGCGCTCGGCACCGTCCCGGGCGTCGCAGAGGTGGCGAGCGTCGGCGGCTATCAGAAGCAGTACCAGGTCACGGTGGACCCGAACCGGCTGCGGGCCTACGACGTGACGCTCGAGGACGTGGTCCGCGCCATCCGAGACTCGAACAGCGACGTCGGCGGCCGGGTCATCGAGCTCTCCGGCCGCGAGTACTACGTCCGCGGCCGCGGCTACGTCCAGGACCTCGGCGCTCTCGAACGCACCGCAGTCAAGGTGAGCGGCCCCGGCGGCATTCCCATCTTGGTGCGCGATCTCGGCTCGGTGCGCTTCGGTCCCGACATCCGCCGCGGCCTCCTCGAATGGAACGGCGAGGGCGAAGCGGTGGGCGGGATCGTGGTCATGCGCTACGGGGAGAACGCGCTCGACGTCATCGGGCGCGTCAAGCAGAAGATCGAGGAGATCCGCCCCGGCCTTCCACCTGGCGTCGAGCTCGAGATCGCTTATGACCGCACCGGCCTCATCCACCGGTCGATCGGGACGCTCGAGCGCGCGCTCGTCGAGGAGGCCATCGTCGTCGCGCTCGTGATCATCCTCTTCCTCTTGCACGTGCGCTCGGCGCTGCTGCCCATCCTCTCGATCCCCATTTCGGTCGCCTTGAGCTTCATCCCGATGTACCTGCTCGACATCCCGGCGACGATCATGAGCCTCGGCGGCATCGCCATCGCGATCGGAGCCACGGTCGACGCCGAGATCGTGATGATCGAGGCCTCCCACAAGAAGCTTGAGCATGCCTTGCCGGGCGCCGACCGTCACCGGCTGCTCGCCGAGGCGGCCGCAGAGGTAACGCCCGCCATCTTTTTCTCGCTGCTCATCATCGCCGTCGCCTTCCTGCCGGTGTTCACGCTCACCGGGCAGGCGGGGCGGTTCGTCCGGCCGCTCGCCTACACCAAAACGTTCGTCATGCTCTCGGCGGCGGTCTTGTCGATCACGTTCGCGCCGGCGCTGCGGGACCTCCTCATCCGCGGCAGGATCCACCCGGAGTCGCGACACCTCATCTCGCGGGCCGTCATCCGGATATACAGGCCGTTCGTTTTCGTTGCGCTGCGGCGGCCGAAGTCCACGTTGGCCATCGGGGTGCTGGCCGTACTCTCGGCCGTGCCGCTCGCGCTGCGACTCGGGCATGAGTTCATGCCGCCGCTTGACGAGGGCGATTTGCTCTACATGCCCACGACGCTCCCGAGCGTCTCCATTGAGGAGGTGAAGCGGGTCCTCCAGTACCAGGACCGCCTCCTGCGCTCGTTCCCGGAGGTGGCCTCGGTGTTTGGAAAGGCTGGGCGGGCGGACACACCCACCGACCCGGCGCCGATCACGATGATCGAGACCACCGCCCGGCTGCGGCCGGTCGAGGCCTGGCGCCGGCTGGAGCGAGCACGCTGGTACACGACGTGGGCGCCGGGCTGGATGAAGGCGATGCTGCGACCGATCTGGCCCGACCGCTCCCGCATCAGCTGGGAGGAGCTGACGGCGGAGATGAACCGCCGGATGCAGTTCCCTGGCTGGACGAACGCCTACACCATGCCCATCCGGGCGCGCGTCGACATGCTCACCACCGGCGTGCGCACGCCGGTGGGCATCAAGGTGATGGGCACCGAGCTCGGCGAGATCGAGAAGGTCGGCATTGCCCTCGAGCGCCTCATCGCCCCGATTCGAGGAACGCGCAGCGTCTACTATGAGCGGAACACCGGCGGGCTCTATCTCGACATCATTCCCAACCGAGAGGCCCTGGCCCGTTACGGGCTCACCATGGGCTCGGTGCAGCGAACCATCGAGGCGGCGATCGGCGGCGCGCCGATCGGCGTCACCGTCGAGGGACGCAACCGTTTCTCCATCAACGTGCGCTACCCGCATGACCTACGCAGCGACATGGAGAAGCTGCGACGGATCCTCGTCCCGGTGAACCAGGTAAAGGGCGAAGGTGAGAACATGGGCGAGGAGGGCGCGGTGATGCCGCGTCGCCTCCCGCGGGTTCGATTGGCCGATAGGATGGGCGGCGGCGCCTCTCCAGCGCCGCACCCCGGGGTGCCACCCCGCGAGGCGACGGGGAGCGTCTCCGACGCTCCATCGCTCGATTGGTCGCAAAGCCTGCTGCAGATCCAGGAGGCGTCCCTGGGCGGCCGCGCGCGCTCGGCCGCGACGCCCCGGCAACTCACCACATTCGTGCCGCTCGGGCAACTCGCCGACATCAAAGTGGTGGGCGGGCCATCCATGATACGCGACGAGGGGGGGATGCTGGTCGGCTACGTCTACGTGGACATCGACCCCTCGCGCGACGTGGGGGGCTACGTGAACGACGCCAAGGAGGTCGTGCGCCGAGCCCTCCAGAGGGGCGACGTCTCGGTCCCGACCGGCTACTTCCTCAAGTGGACCGGGCAGTACGAGCTGCTCGAGAAGATGGCCGAGCGAATGCGGATCGTCGTCCCGCTGACGCTCCTGATCATCGTCGTCCTGCTTTACCTGCATTTCCGGAACTTCACCGAGGTGCTCATCGTGCTGCTGTCCATCCCCTTCGCCTTGGTCGGCAGCGTGTGGCTCCTGTGGCTGCTCGATTACCGGCTCTCCACGGCGGTGTGGGTGGGGATCGTCGCGCTCGTGGGGCTCGCGGCGCAGACCGGCATCGTCATGATCGTGTACATCGACAACGCTTACGAGAGGCGGCGCCGCGCCGGGAAGATCCGCGACCTCAACGACATCATCTGGGCCCACATGGAAGGCACTGTGATGCGGGTGCGGCCGAAGCTCATGACGGTCGCGACCATGCTGGTCGGCCTCATCCCCCTGCTGTGGGCGAGCGGCTCGGGAGCCGACGTCATGAAGCGCATCGCCGCGCCCATGGTCGGCGGCCTCGTCACCTCTGCGTTCCTGACGCTCGAGATCATCCCGGTGGTTTACACCTACTGGCGCCAGGAGCAGGTGCTCTGGGATCGGCTGGCTGACCTGGACCCCCGGCGGCTCGGCCGACTCAAGGCCTTCGCGGCCGTTCAGCTGGCAGGGTGGGCCGCGATCGTCGCGGTGCTGCTCTCGGCCATCTACGTGGAGTGGCCGAGGGGCGGGCTCGTCGCCGCAGCGGGGACTTGTGCTCTTGCCATCGCCATCGCGTCGGCCGCGTACCTTCAGGAGCGGCCAGCTGCCCGGCTGATCGTCTGGCCGCGCAGAGCCGGCTAGCTCCCGAGGGCACGGCCGCGTGATGTGAGGGGGTATGGGCCTCTAGCCGGATGTACCTCCGCAATGCGTCCTTCTAGAGTGCCGCACACCGTTCGGGGGGGTCATGATCGGGTCGACGGTCGAGAGGATCGCTCGCCGGTCCCGTGCGGACGGCGAGCGGCCAAAGACCGCGCCATCGCCATCAAGCAAACCTCGCGCGGCGTTCGGGGGGCGACTGAGGTCCCATTGAAAAGCGAATGCGGCGTCCAGGCCGCACAGGAGTCTGCTGTTGAAGTGAGAAAGGCGGATACGCCATGAGAACCGATTACGCAATGAAACGTCTGGGTGCGCTCAGGCTGCTCGTCGCGGTGAGCGCGTTGATCTCCAGCTGCATGGCTCACGAAGAAGTCGCGAAGAGCGCAGCGGCTGCGCCGGGTGCGCCCGGTCCCAACGCTTCCGCGACTCCGAGCGTCGCGGCCGAGGCGCCGCAGTACGGGACGGTGAACTTCCCCGTGAGCTGCAGCGCGCCGGCCCAGGAGCAGTTCAATCGCGCGGTGGGCGCGCTCCACTCGTTCTTCTACCCGGAGACGGTCAAGGCCTTCAACCGCGTGCTCGAGCTCGACCCAGGGTGCGTCATGGCGTACTGGGGCATCGCTCGCAGCCTGCCGCCGAACCCGCTCGTCCTGCCATTCCCTCCCGGGACCTTCGAGCGAGGGCTCGAGGCCATCTCAAAGGGCAAGGCGCTCGGGGCCAAGACGGAACGCGAACGCAACTGGCTAGATGCTGCAGAAGCTTACGTCAGCGAACCCAACGCGGTCCCTTACGAGGCGCGCGTCAAGCGCTACGAAAAGGCAATGGAGCGGCTCTCGCAGCGCTACCCCGACGACATCGAGGCGTCGGTCTTCTACGCGCTCGCGCTCCTCGAGAGCGCCGACCCGCACGACAAGAGCTATGACAACCAGTTCAAAGCCGCGAAGATCCTGGAGAGACTGGCTCCCAGTTACCCGAACCACCCCGGCATCACGCATTACATCATCCACGCCTACGACTACAGCCCCATCGCCGGCCAGGGCCTCGCGGCCGCCAACGAGTACGCGAAGATCGCTCCGTCAGCGCCGCATGCCCTACACATGCCCTCGCACATCTATTCGATGCTGGGCATGTGGCAGCCGTCGGTAGAGTCGAACCAGGTGACGCTGGTGAGAGCACGGGCTTACGGCGCGAAGAACTTGCCACCGGGCGTAGTCCTCACCGCCGAGCCCCATTCCCTCGACTTCATGGAGTACGCCTACCTCCAGATGGGGAAGGACCTGGAGGCCAAGGCGGTGCTCGCCGAAGCAGCAGCGATCACCAAGGCCAACGCTCCCACCATCACCGTGGACGCGGCCTTGGCCGCCATCCCGACCCGTTATGCGCTGGAGCGCGGGGCGTGGGCCGAGGCCGCGGCCTTGGAGCCCCGGTCGAGCGCTTTTCCATACGCCGAGGCGGTGCGCCTTTTCGGCCGTGCAATGGGCTCGGCGAGGCTCGGTGACCCCCCTCACGTCGCGCAGGCGCGCGCCGACATCGCCAAAATGGGCGAGCTTCATGCGAAGTCCGTCGCCAAGCCCGACCCGTACTGGGCCGAGCAGACTAAGGTCTTGATCGACTCGGCCTCCGCGTGGCTCGCGCGCGCGCAGAAGGACGACAGCGAAGCGCTGCGCCTCCTGCGGAGGGCCGCCGCCCTCGAGGATGCGAGCGAGAAGCACGTCTCGATGGAGAACCGCCTCTTCCCGATGCGCGAACAACTCGGCTACCTGCTACTCGAGCTCCAACAGCCGGAGAAGGCGCTCGCCGAGTTCGAGGCGTCCCTGAAGTCAACCCCGAACCGGCTGCGAGGCCTCTATGGCGCCGCCAAGGCGGCGGAGCGCGGCGGCCGTCCCGAGGTCGCGAGAGACTACTACGAGAAGCTGCGCACGCTCACCGCTGGGGCGAACGGCCAGCGGCCCGAGATCGCCGAGGCGAAGGGATTCCTCGCCCGCGCGAAATGAGCTACTCGCGGGCCGGCAGCCCGTGGGCGCTGCATAGGTCGAAATATGTTGGTCCACCGCGCACGTAGCGAATAAAGGGAGATCACGTGAACGCGAGAAGACTGGGAAGAAATGTAATTTGGCTTGGGGCGGTTGCGTTAGCCTTTGGAACCGGAACAGTAGTAGGTGAACAGGCGCCGCCAACCGGCAATACGGGCGCAAAAATCAGCGACCCTGTAGCCATCGATCTCGCCCCTTGGGCCGACGACATGAAAGGACGGCAACTCCGAATCCGGCGGTTGGACGTGGCTCCCGGAGGGATTCTTGGCATTCATAGCCATGACGACCGACCGGATGTTTCATACCTTGTTCAGGGCACGCTTACCGAATATCGCGAGGGTGGCTATGTCAAAGTGCGCTCTAACGAAACGCTTAATTCGTCAGGAAAAGGTGTTACTCATTGGGTCGTAAATAACGGAAGCACCCCAGCAGTCTTGATCGTCGCAGACGTATTCAAGAATCCCGCAAAGTAGCTAAAACGGGCGTCAGCACGATCACGGCTGGCCAGTCTCGTACGCCTTTCGAGGAGCCATGACCGTAGGACCGATAATGGGCGTTCTGCCAACTCGACGCTTCCTTCCTGCACTGGACCGAGCGTAGCAGACTAGCCCGCGGCCGTGCCACGCACCGGCCGCGCCCACGGTCGTGCCGCCCTCGGCCCTGGCGCCGCGGCAGGCCGCCTCCATCACGCCGCCGAGCCCGCCGCAGACGAGCACCGCCCCGGCCCGGGCCACGAGCCGCCCCACCTCCTCCGCGACGCGCGCCACCTCGGG
>WNFB01009034.1_pt1 | contig 11731 bp, 11 predicted proteins | sample 5400501 | NCBI WGS metagenome assembly WNFB01 (sample SAMN13153341, study PRJNA577476) | soil metagenome | isolation source: 200 cm saprolite under Douglas fir tree site 2 hole 1 | place: USA:California | collected 2015-04-18 | reverse complement strand
CCCGTTTCCTTGGCTTTGTCTTTCCTCAGCGGAACAAAAATGGGATCTGTTTCTCTCCTGGTATTCCTCTCTTACCGCCTACTCGTTCACCATCCCAGTACCGGCCTGCTGAGTAGTCGCATCTCGGCAAGGGCCGTCTGGTAGATGGGCGACTCTAGGTCCACCCCCTCTTTCGTCGTCGTCCAAGGCAGCTTCTGTACGTCCTTGCTGCGGAAATACACGTACCCGAGGAAATGGTTGTACTTAACATGGAACCCTGGGTGCGAGTCGGTGCCCCATCCCGTCTTTTCACTCTTGTCCGCGTCGAGCACCATCCGACCATTGCAGAAAATGTACCATCCTCTTGGTTTCTTGTCGCTCCTTGGCGAGAGCCCCGCCATAATGAGGATGTCCACCCCGTCCCTCCTGATCATCTGTCGAACCGAACGAAGGTCTTTCGACTCCACAAGCTCTGGAATGTCTGCTTTGGCGTCCTCATTGTTCACCTTGATCTTAAGCCCCGCCTTAAGGAAGAGGGCGTAGGCCCTGGAGATTTTCTCGACTAGGATGTTCTTGAACGTCTTCGAGGCGAATTGCTCGCTCACAGTCGGGTTGAGCATAGAAATCTCAATGTCAGTGCCACCAGTCTTTGATTTCTTTTCTCTCCCGGTGAACGGGAAATCCCACTCGTCGGTTTTCTCCCACTCGTCCACGCTGATGTCGATCTTGAACTCCTCGTCGGTTGTGTGTGAGGCCATAGAAATCTGCCTCCCGATTTTGAAGAAGGCCCGCTTCATGCCGATCCCGTACACGCCTAGCCCGACTTGTCTCTTCTCCTTCACAGGGTTTCCTAAGAGGAACACCTGCTCTTCCGCGTCCTCGATAGAGATGCCCCCGCAATTGTCCTTGACGCTAAATTTCGAGGAGGTAAAGGAGATGTCGATGAGGGCATCGACCTTCTGTGCTTTCGTGCCAGCGAAAAGGTGCTCACTTACGTCCAGCCTAATCTTCATGATGAGACTATGAATCGAGTTGTCCGCGAGGTCGAGGATGCAGTCAGAGAGGCTGATATCTCTCGTGAGCATCTCAATGAAGAACGCTTTGCTCGGGTGAGCCTTCGCTCTCAGGGGGTGCCCATTCTGATCCATCGCACTGTCCTCTCAGGTCGATTCGGGGTCAGGTCTTGCTTTATGACATTCCCAAGGATTCGTCCCCTGTCATGGCAAGACTCCTTGGACTCGAATCTTCAGACGCGCTCTCTTCATCCCCCAAGGCGGACGGCGAGCAGATGATGAGGCCCAAAGCGACGCACCTAGCGAGAGCCGACTCGCCTCAGCCATATCCGTGCTTCTGGGTAGCGTGCCAGCAGGCGGTCTGAAGCTGTCAGTTCATCCGCGTCTATCTCGTACGCCCCGGTTTCGATGTCGATCGCCACAAACTTACCTGCATTGCTCGTCTCCTCGATCTGATGGCGTATGGCGCGCTCGTAAATCTCATCACCACGCTGAGCAAACTCCTCTTTGCTGTAGCGCGGCTGTAGCTCTGGCATGCTCTTTCTCCTGTTTTGGTCCGTCAAGACGGCAACAAGGGCGCCGGGCTCACGCTGGTGCGAGGGGTGCCAGTGCATCGACCTCCGCGAGCTCTGCAGCCGACAGCTTCCAGTTCGCCGCTGTGGCATTAGCACGCACTTGCTCGGGCGTCGTCGCACCGGCGATGACCGAGACGACACAGGGATGCGCGGCCAGCCATGACACTGCCAGTTCTAGGATCGTACCGCCTCGTTTCTCGGCGAAGGTTTGCAGCGCCTCGACCTTCGTGAAGTTCTCCTCTGTGGCCAAACGTTGGGAAAACTTGAAGGTAGCCAGGCGCGTCCCGGCAGCGAACGCCTCGCCCCGCCGGTACTTGCCCGTCAGCATCCCGCTGGCCAGCGGGAAGTACGGCAGTTGCCCCAGACCGTGCCACTCGCAGGCAGGGATTACCTCCCGTTCAGCCCCACGATTCAGCAAGTTCCACTCGTTTTGGGCCGTGATGAAATGGACCAAACGGCGCTCTTGCGCTTGGGCCGCCGCCTCTGCGATCTGCGCACCCGAGAAGTTCGAGCAGCCCACCGCACGTACTTTGCCCTGGCGCACCAGGTCGTCCAAGGCCGTAAGGGTCTCCTCGATCGGCGTGGTCGGATCGTGGTAGTGGATCTGGTAAAGGTCGATCCACTCCGTGCGCAGCCGCCGCAGACTGGCCTCCAGACAGCCGACGATGTACGCTCGTGTCCCCCAACGCTCGCCGCTCTTCCGCATCATGGCAACACCGCCAAATTTCGTCGCCAGTACGAGCTCTTTGCGCCGCGGGCCGAGCACCTGGCCGATAAAGTCTTCGGACTGGCCATTGCCATACATGTCCGCAGTGTCGAAGAAGGTGATGCCCGCGTCGAGGGCGGCGTTAATCACGGCGCGACTCGCCGCCAGGTCAATCTTCATGCCGAAATTGTTACAGCCGAGGCCGACAAGGCTCGCCTCGAGTCCCGCTGTACCGAGCGGACGCTTCTCCATCATGAGTTCCCCCCTTCCAGCAGTGTTGTGTACAAACCGGCCAAGGCTAACACGTTCACTGTTGCAATTCGATGGGGAAACGTTTTCCGTGGGCACCGGCGCAGTTGGATCGATCGATCCCAGTTGCTCTCCCCTACTCTCCACTTACCGCTGGTGATAGAGGGGATGACCGTGGAACGAGGTGTGGACCCGGCTGAAATGGTCAGGTCCTGCAGCCCTGGACCGCCAAACGCACAGTTAGTGGTGAAATTGAGCTTTTGCCCGGCCGGGTCGTCGATGAGCAGGCTCCAGTTCCCGTTGGTGTCCACCTTGATGATCTGATTGGCCGGGACAAGTTTCCCCTCTTTGGCCACCCCGGGAAGGGTCACGTAGAGGTTCCCCTCCACGTCAAAGGCCATGCCGTCAGGCAACGCAGGAAAGTCCTTGGCGTAGATCTCGGGCTGGCCAAATGTCCCGTCTTTTTTGAGCGTGATCCGCAGGCAGTCGTTGCGGGTACTCTCCAGCACGTAGACCGCCTCTTCTTTGGGATCGATGGCCGTGCCGTTAGCCAGGTAAATGCCCGTGGCCACAATATCACCTCTGCCGTCAGGTCGGATACGGACCAAGGCTCCGTTAGGCTCGGGCTTGGTGAACTCTTCCCGAACAGTTTTGACGTCGCGTGTGCTGGAGTTGGACACATAAAGGTTGCCCTCGGCATCGTAGCTGGCAAAGTTGGGCAGGGTGAGAGCCAGCGTGCCCGCCCGGTCGGCGATCATCGACACCTGGCCACTCTGTGTCACCCGCATCATGGCTTTTTTCCCCAGGTCGCAGTAGACCAGGTTGCCCTGGCGATCCATGGTGATGCCATTGGGCATAGAACCGGCGGGCAGGGTGGTGAGTGCGCTCACTTTCCCTTCAGGGCTGACTTTATAAATGACACCGTTACGGCCTCCTCCGTAGACGTTCCCCTCCTTGTCAATGACGACACCCTCTGATTTGAGGACGCCTTGACCGAAGATCTCGACGGCATCGAGTGCATACATGGCCATGGTTTTTCCCTCCTTTTTTCTCTGCTAATAACACACTAAAACCATAAAAAGGAGGGAGAGTCATGGCAGCAAGAGGAAGAGTAGCGACAGCGAACACGAACAGAGTTGTCCAGGAGGCCGTTGATGCCGCCATCCGTGAAGGGGGAGAGATTGGCCTGCAAGTGGCAGCCTATGTGGATGGCGCACTGGTTGTGGACGTCTGGGGCGGCTTGGCGGATGAAACCACCGGACGGAAGGTCAATGGTGATACCCTCTTTCCGGTCTTCTCGGTCACCAAGGCCGTCACGGCTACGGCGCTACATATCCAGGCCGAGCGCGGTCTAGTCGATTATGACACCCCCATTGCTCGTTATTGGCCGGAGTTTGGTGCGCATGGCAAGGACAAGGGGACGGTGCGGGACGCCCTCACCCACCGTATCGGCATCCCCCAGATGCCCGAGGGGGTGACGCCCGAGCAGATGTGCGACTGGGACTGGATGGTGCGGCAGCTCGCGGCCATGAAGCCCCTCTTTGCGCCAGGCACCAGGAGCGCTTACCTGGCGTATACGTTTGGGTGGATCATTGGGGAGATCGTGCGGCGCACGGATCCGCAAAGGCGGCCCTTCGGCAGGTTCGTCCAGGAGGAGATCTGCGCGCCGCTGGGCATTGATAGTCTCTGGATTGGGATTCCGGACGAGGTGGAGCCGCGCGTGGCCAAGCTGACCAACGTGCCTCCGCCCTCTCCCGAGGTACCGGGGCTGCCCCCCGAGTCGCTCATGCCAAGGGCGATTCCCCCGCAGGTGGGGACAGCCCAAAGGGTGTTCGGACGTGCTGATGTGCGACGGGCGTGTATCCCGGGTGCCGGCGGCATCATGAACGCGCGCAGCGCAGCGAGGTTTTTTGCCATGCTGGCCAATGGCGGTGCGCTTGGTGGTATTCGCCTCCTCGCGGAGGAGCGCGTGCGCTCGTTCAGCGTGCCGCGTCCGCAGAGAGAGGAATTTGATCCGGTCGTCTGGCGCGTGCTGAATCTGGGTATGGGAGGGTTCCATCTGGGTGGCGAGTCGCCCCCTGCGCCCCCAGTCGTTGGTCGCAACCCGCTCATCATTTGCCATCCCGGTGCAGGTGGGTCGATCGGTTGGGCAGACCCAGACGCACGCCTGGCGGTCGCTATTTGTCACAACCGGATGTTTAATGCTCCTACGCCAGAAGGGAACCCGTTGGTGCCGATCGGGAACGCGGTGCGCGAGGCCCTTGGAGTGTCGGGGTGAGCGATGGTCGAAGTCCGCGCCCGGCGCTGAAGCACCAGGCTCACTTCACAAAGGAGACTGAAGTCCCCTAGGGCGCAGCTTGGGAGCCCGGTTCACCGGGCTTCGTCGGTTGAGCCCGACGCTTGAGCGGCGGGCGGTGATTGGGGTGACCTCTCACAGAGAGTGAAGGACTGTACGAATCTCTTGTGGTTTGCTTTAGACACAATTCCTTGGCCAGACAGGGCCGCCCTGCTTTTTTCTCTTGGGGAACTGCTGCGCACCCTACCTCGCCTGCTGCTGTTCTTCCTGCCGGAAAGACGGGATGACGTACTGCCCCCACGACTTGATAGAGCCCATGATCTTCTGGTGAGGGATGTTGTAGATCTGCATCATGGCCAGCAGTTGCTCGGTCCCAGCCTGCTGGTACTTCTTAATTTTCTCAATGCAGGTCTCGGGATCTCCGACGATGATCAGATCGTGATCCAGCCAGGCTCGTTACTGCGCCACGAAGCCGCCGTCGACCGGCAGCGCATGCCCGGTCACAAAGGACGCCGCATCTGAACACAACCACACTACTGCCTCCGCAATTTCCTCAGGCTTCCCTAGCCGCCTCATCGGCCCCGCAGCCGCCATCCTCTCGACGATCTGCGGCCGACGGCCCCCTATTCTCTGCATCATCGGCGTATCGATCGGTCCGGGACACACCGCATTCACCCGAATGCCGACCTTGGCATACTCCAACGCCGCGGTCTTCGTTAGTCCCACGACCCCATGCTTGCTCGCGACATACGCGCCGCTGCGCGGCAGGCCAATCAGTCCAGCACCAGAAGAGGTGTTCACAATCGCTCCTGCTCCCTGCTTGAGCATCTGGGGGATTTCATACTTCATACACAACCACACCCCCTTGAGATTGATGGTGATGATGTGGTCCCAACTCTCCTCGGTACACTCGACCGTGGTGGCCGCGGCCCCTTCGATGCCCGCATTATTATGCGCACAATCCAGCCGTCCATAGGTGGCGACGGCTGTGCTGATCAGCGTCGCGACCTCCGTGGCCTTCGAGACATCAGCTCTGACAAAGAGGGCCTCGCCGCCGGTTTTCTTGATCAGGCTGACCGTTTCTTCACCGCCCTCAACGACCACGTCAGCCACGATGACCTTCGCGCCTTCTCGGCTAAACGCCAGCGCAGATGCCCTCCCGATCCCCGAGCCCGCACCGGTCACGAGAGCGACTTTCCCTGCCAACCATCCTGCCATATGGATTCCTCCTCCTTGCTCAGGGCTCCTTTGTCCCGCACCCAGGTGCCGATCAGGTGTGTTTCACGTTCTACGTTTCACTCTGAACGTTTTCTTTTGTGCTCTTCGGCGCGATGATTTCACCCCTGTGCTCGCGCAAGAATTGCGCGACGCCCGAACTCGCCCGCAGCAGCATCTCCAGATAAGCAACCTCATCGCTTGTCAAGGCAGCCACGGCCTGGTGATAGGCGCCCAACGCAGCCAACAATTCTGTCCCTTTCTCGGGAATGACCTCCAGACGCTCGGTGAGGCAGCCATTAATCCGCTCGGCCAGGGTTTCGAGTGTTTTGCTGTGTTCGTCGGTGACCCGAGCCGAGAGCATGTCTTGCCACGAGATCTCGACCACGTAACGGGCCGGGTGGTCGCGACGCAAACCCGCGCTGAGCTGGTAGAGTTGGGTCGCCAGGGCCTGAGCGGTCGGCGGGCGCTTGCGCGAGACCAAGGCGTTGGCCTTTAAGAGGCGCTCGTGAAAGCGAGCGAAACTGTGGTGATCGACCAGTCGGGCAATGAGGTCGTCGAATTCCTTGGGTGTCAATTGGGCCATGTCTGTATCCTTCCTCTTTCCGCCACTCCCCGAGCGGATAATGACGAAAACCGCAGCCGCACGCAACAAACCTCACTGCTTGCACCAGGAGACGGGGTGATCTAAAGACACAGGGGAAGCGAAAGGAGGTTCGCTATGAAACTCACGGACAAAGTCGCCCTGGTCACTGGTGGCGGCTCGGGTATCGGCCGCGAGATCTGCCTGACGTTTGCCCGCGAAGGGGCGAGCGTGGCGGTCAATGACCTCAATCCCGAGAGCATCAAGGGCACGATCCAGCAGATGGGCGAGTTCGGCACCCGTGCTCTGGCCGTGCAGGCCGATGTCTCGGACAGTACACAGGTCAAGAATATGTTTACGCAGATCTTGCAGTGCTACGGCACCCTCGACATTCTAGTGAACAATGCCGGCATCGGTGAGGTGCGAGGACAGCAAGAGATCGATCGCATGAACCGCATCGCCGCAGCACAGATAGCCGAAGCGATGTCCGGTGGGCCAATCAAGACCTTTTGGGAAGTCACCCAAAACATGGAGGACGCGGACTGGGACAAGATGCTTAAAGTTCACCTCTACGGTACCTTCCACTGCTCGCGCGAGGCCCTGAAAATAATGGAGGCGAAGAATTACGGCAAGATCGTCAGTATCTCGTCCATCGCCGCGACGGTGGGCCTGGAAGGCGCGCCGCACTATTCCGCGGCCAAGGCCGGCATTCTCGGTTTCACCCGCTCGCTCGCCCGCGAGGTCGGTCCACGAGGCATCACCGTGAACGCCATTGCGCCGGGCTACATCGAGACCCCGATGACTGCGCCGCTCTCGCCGCTGATGCGCCAGGTCTGGACTATGAACACGCCGCTCAAAAAGTCCGGCAAGCCGGCGGATATCGCCGCGGCCGCGCTTTACTTAGCCTGTGAGGACAGTAACTTTGTCACTGGCCAGATCATTAGTCCGAACGGGGGCTGGTGGATGCCGTAAATAAAAGGACTGAGTAACGAGGACTGAGGACTGAGTAGAATAGGATAATCTCGACGTTCTTTACTCAGTCCTCATCGCTCAGTCCTCATTACTTTCAGGGTCCTCAGCACTCAGTCCTCAGCACTTTTGGGGAGGCTGCCATGTCCGACCACGATAAGATTCTGGAGATCATCCGACTGAAAGACCAGGTGCCGATCGCCCTCGATCCGCGCAAGACTGCCCTGCTCGTCATCGACATGCAGCGGTACTTTGTGAGTCCGCATTACCCGCTTATGCAGACGTTCGAGAAGCTCGTGCCGGGGGTGACGGCAAGCTACTGCGAGCGGGTGAACGCCACGGTGATTCCCCATATTAACCGCCTGCAAGCTTGTTTCCGCGCCCAGCGTCTTCCCATTGTCTACACGGCGATTGGCTCTTGCCTGGCCGATGGTCAGGACCTGAACCGCATGTGGAAAGACCTCGACCGCTTGAGCCTGGAGGTTTTGGGTCAGCGGATGTTTCCTCGGGTGAACGATCCGAGTTGGCAGATCGACGACAGCCTGGCCCCGCTGCCCGGCGAGTTGGTGCTGAACAAGACCTCCAGCGGCACGCTGAATTCCACTATGCTCGATCAGACCCTGCGCAACATGGGCGTGGAATCGCTGATTGTCAGCGGGGTGACCACCGATGTGTGTGTTGAGACCACAGCCCGGGACGCTGCCGACCGTGGGTTCCAGGTCATTATTGTTGAGGATGCTTGCACGGCATTTAGCGAGGACCTGCACCGGGCGGCATTGCAAGCGTTTAGCCTGGCGTTTGGCCGGGTGCGGAAGACCGAAGAGGTCATGCGGTTATTGTCGCAGGCAAGTAGCCTATGAGATTGAAGCCCTCTGTTCACCCTTCGACAGGCTCAGGGTGAACGGGGCCAGGTATCAACGCCCGTAAATTTTTCCGGTCGTGCTGAGCCCTTCGACAAGCTCAGGACAGGCTCTGTCGAAGCACGAAGGGAAACTCTTTCAGCAGCCTATTTATGAAAGCCATCGTCTTCTCCAGTCAGCGACATGCCGGCCAGCCGGCCCCCGAACATCTTCCCGGCCTTGCCCACCTCCAGCTCACCGACGTGCCTGTCCCCGATTTGCCCAACGAAAACTGGGCAGTCATCAAAAGCAAGATCGCCGGCATCTGTGGCAGCGACCTCGGCTTTCTGCAAGGGAAACCGATGCCGGCGGCGGAACCGTACTTCAAACTCCCGATTATTCCTGGTCACGAACTGTTTGGTGAGGTGGCCGCGCTCGGCAAGAAGGTCCGCGGGCTCCATGTCGGCCAACGAGTATCGATTGATCCGACCCTCGGTTGCAGAGAGCGGGGCTTCAAAACGCTCTGCCCACAGTGCCGCCACGGGAACCCGGGAATCTGCGAGCATCTTGCCGAGGGCAACCTCAGCCCTGGTATTCTCATTGGCACCTGCCGAGATACTGGCGGCGGGTGGGGAGAATTCTTCGTCGCGCCCAGCCATCGGCTTTTCTCCTTGTCTGATAAGATTAGCGATGATGAAGCCTCTTTACTGGAACCGTTCTCAGTCTGTCTGCGGGCGGTACTAAACAACCCACCGCAAAAAAAAGAGCTGGTGGTGGTGATCGGCGCCGGCACCATCGGTTTGATGACCGTCGCTGCCCTCAAAGCGGTCGAGCCGACCTGCCGGGTTGCCTGTGTCGCCAAGTATCTCTTTCAGGCCGAACTGGCTCGCACCTTGGGCGCTGAGTATACCATCGACTCGCAGAACGACGACGTGATGGTGCGTGTTGGTGAACTGGCGCAGACCAAAGTCTATAAGCTCTCCAGCGGCGGTGCCGTCCTCGCCGGCGGCGTGCGGTTGGTCTATGACACTGTGACCAGTGCCATGACCCTGAATCAGTCACTGCGCATGCTGCGCGGAAAAGGGACGCTCGTTATCCTAGGCCTGGCCACTGTGCCCGAAGGGGTGGACTGGACTCCGATCTGGATGAAAGAGGTCTTCGTAGTCGGCAGCCTCACCTATGGGGTAGAAACGTTTAAGGGCAAAAGGGCCGACACCTTCGCCAGAGCAATCGACTTTCTCGCCCGCCGACGTGCCGACTTGACGCTCATCCGGCCTCGTAAATATCCACTCGACCGCTATCGCGAGGCTCTGCTCGCGGCCGCGAGCAAGAAAACCTCGGGAGCAGTCAAGGTATCGTTCGCGTTCTGAGTGAGAGGGGAAGTGTATGCAGTGCCCGCAGTGTCAAACTGAGAACTTGCCTGACGCGGTTTTCTGTCAGGAGTGCGGCAGCAAGCTCGAACGCGTTTGTCCTCACTGTCAGACCGTCAGTTCATTAACCAGCAAATTCTGTCGCAAATGCGGCACCCCGCTCACAGGGGGACAAGAGAACAAAGGAGAAAAGAGCAAAAGGGCGAAACGGGGAAAGGGCGAAACAAGTGAAGGGCTAACAACCAGTTCAGACTCTAGACTCTGGACTTTAGACTCTAGACCCATTAACTACACTCCTCCGCATTTGACCCAACGTATTCTGGCCGAGTGGGAGGCGATGAAGGCGCGAGGCGCGTCGAACGGCGAGCGCAAAACGATTACCGCGCTCTTTGCCGACATCAAAGGCTCAATGGATCTGATCGAAGACCTGGATCCTGAAGAGGCTCGTTCCCTCATTGACCCGACCCTCAATTTGATGATGGAAGCAGTCCATCGCTACGAGGGCTACGTTGCGCAGTCCACCGGCGATGGCATCTTTGCGCTCTTTGGCGCACCCCTTGCCCACGAAGATCATCCCCAGCGCGCCTTGTACGCAGCCCTCCGCATGCAAGAAGAGGGCAAGCGGCACGCTGAAAAGCTTCGGCAAGAAAAGGGGATCAACCTGCAGATCCGTGTCGGGATCAACACGGGCGAGATGGTCCTGCGCTCGATTCGCAAAGACGATTTGCACGCGGAATACACGCCGGTGGGGCACTCGACCAGCCTGGCTTCCCGCATGGAAAGCCTGGCCACACCCGGCTCGATCGTCGTGAGCGAGCACACCTACAAGCTGACCGAAGGGTACTTCGAGTTTAAGGCGCTGGGCGCGGCACGGGTCAAGGGAGTCAGCGAGCCGGTCCACATCTATGAGGTGCTCGGGATCGGGCCGTTGCGCACCCGGCTGCAACTCTCGGTGCGACGCGGCCTGGTGCGCTTTGTCGGACGCCAGCAGGAATTGGCGCAGCTGCAGAAGGCGTTGGCGCAGGCGAGGGGAGGCCACGGACAGATCGTGGCGGTCATGGGCGAGCCCGGAGTCGGGAAATCTCGCCTGTGTTATGAGTTCAAGCTGGTCTCACAAGTAGGCTGTGTGGTGCTGGAAACTTTCTCGGTTGCGCACGGCAAAGCCTATCCCTACCTGCCGCTCATCGATCTCTTGAAAAACTACTTTCAGATCACCCCCCAGGACGACGAGCGGCGGAGACGCGAGCAGGTGATGGGCAAGGTGCTCGCTCTGGACCGGAGTCTGGAAGATATCCTGCCCTATCTCCTTGCCCTGTTGGGGATTGCGGAGTCGGCCTCCTCCTTACAGGAAATGGACCCACAGATCAAACGCCAACGCACGTTTGCGGCCATCAAACGGCTGCTGGTGCGGGAAAGTCTCAACCAGCCCCTCATCCTCCTCTTCGAGGATCTGCAGTGGTTAGATGCTGAGACGCAAGCCTTTCTCCTCCTCCTGAGCGAGCATGTTGCCACCGCCAGAATCGTCCTGCTGGTGAATTACCGGCCGGAGTATCAGCATGGGTGGGGCAGCAGAACCTATTACTCGCAACTGCGTCTTGATCCCCTCGGGCAAGAAGATGCACAGGAGGTGCTCTCGACTTTGCTGGAGGAGAAAGCCGGCGCGACCCAGGAGTCGCCCTTACAACCCTTCAAGCAACTCATCCTGAGGAAAACCGAGGGGAATCCCTTCTTCATGGAAGAGATCATCAAAGCGTTATTTGATCAGGGAGTCCTGGCGCGCGATCCGACTGGGGTGTTTCTCACGAGAGCCGTGACCGACATCCAAATTCCCCCGACCGTGCAGGGAGTGTTGGCTGCTCGCATCGACCGGTTGCGGACTGAGGAGAAGGACCTACTGCAGACACTAGCAGTGATAGGAAAAGAATTCTCCTTCAGTT
>WNFB01005095.1_pt1 | contig 11732 bp, 8 predicted proteins | sample 5400501 | NCBI WGS metagenome assembly WNFB01 (sample SAMN13153341, study PRJNA577476) | soil metagenome | isolation source: 200 cm saprolite under Douglas fir tree site 2 hole 1 | place: USA:California | collected 2015-04-18 | reverse complement strand
GCGCCTGCTCAACATATTCGGTGCTGGCGTCAAACCCCACGTACTCCGACTCCGCTAAGTACGGAACAATCGTTCCCGGCCCGCAGCCCATTTCCAGGATGCGGTCGTCCTTTTGCGGCCGGATGTATTCTTCTACGAGTATTCTGCTGCGCCTCGGGCCGCCGATCACGTTCCAGAAGAGCTGGTAAACCTCCGGAACCCGCAGCACTGAGCGAATTGTTTTGATCATGAATTTCGATTACGATGATTGCCGTTACGATTGCCTCGCAAGATACGCCCAGCTTCATCGAAACACAACCGGAGTGCCCGCGCCAGTAGACGATGGCGGTTCTCTATGAGAGTGATCATCCTGGCAGGAGGTTTCGGGACGCGCCTGTCCGAAGAAACCTCCGTCAGCCCCAAGCCCATGCTGGAAATCGGGGGCAAGCCCATGCTCTGGCATATCATGAGCATCTATGCCAGCCATGGCTTCAAGGACTTCCTCGTTGCCTGCGGCTACAAAGGCGAGGTGATCAAGCAGTACTTTCATAGCTTCCTCGTGCACAACAGCGATTTGTTCATCAATCTGAAAGACGGCTCTTGCAACGTGGCTAACTCTGCCGTACCCGACTGGCAGATTGGAATCGTCGATACCGGCCTCAATACCTTGACAGGCGGCCGTCTCCTGCGCCTGAAGAACCTGATCGGCGATCAGACGTTCATGGTTACATACGGTGACGGTCTGGCGGATGTCGATATCAAGTCGCTCGTGGCCTTCCATCGCGGCCACGGAAAACTCGCCACCATCACCGCGGTGTCTCCTATCGCGCGCTTCGGAAGTCTCGAACTAAACGGAGACCGCGTCGCTCAGTTTGCGGAAAAGCGGCAGACGGGCGAAGGCTGGATCAATGGCGGCTTCTTTGTCTTCGAACCCCGGGTGCTGGATTACATGGACGACGACCAGACCTCGCTTGAAGGTAAGCCACTCGAGAACCTGGCAGCCGAAAGCCAGCTGATGGCTTACCGCCACCGGGGCTTCTGGCACCCCATGGACACGATGCGTGACAAGCAATACCTCGAGTCGCTGTGGGCCAGCGGCAAGGCGCCGTGGAAAGCCTGGTGATGGCGAATTCCTTCACTTCGTTTTATCGCGGCAAGAAAGTTCTTGTCACCGGACATACCGGGTTCAAAGGCGGCTGGCTCACGGCCTGGCTCAAAATTCTGGGAGCCCATCTCATTGGTTTCGCTCTCCCGCCCGAAACACGGCCTAACCTTTTCGATGCGGCTACCATCGACCGCAACATGATTTCGTTGTTCGGAGACATTCGCAACTTCAACGAGGTCTCGGGTGTCTTCTTCGAGCGTGCTCCCGAAATCGTCATTCACAATGCTGCCCAGCCGCTGGTGCGCCGCTCGTATCGCGAGCCAGTAGAAACTTACGCGACTAATGTGATGGGGACGGTACACGTACTCGAAGCTGCCCGGCAAACGCCATCAGTGAAGGCAATTGTCATTGTCACCAGTGACAAGTGCTACGAAAATCGCGAGTGGTTCTGGGGATACCGGGAAGAAGATGCCATGGGTGGACACGATCCTTACAGCTCAAGCAAAGGCTGCGCCGAGTTGGTAACGACCGCTTATCGCCGCTCTTTTTTCAATCACAATGGAACTGCCGCAGTCGCTACCGCACGCGCCGGCAATGTGATCGCTGGTGGGGACTGGTCGGAAGACCGGCTTGTGCCGGATATTGTACGGGGAATCTCGTCTGGGGCCCCGATTGTGATCCGCAGACCCACATCGGTTCGCCCCTGGCAGCACGTGCTCGAACCTATTCGGGGATATCTTCTGCTTGCGCAACGCCTTTGGGAATGCGGTCATGGGTTCGCGGAACCGTGGAACTTCGGCCCGCGCGATGCCGATGCCGTCTCTGTTGCCGAATTCTCGCAGCGGATGATTTCACTGTGGGGCAAAGGCCAACTGAAAATTCAGCCGGATCACGCCACCCCGCACGAAGCCCAATACCTGCGCCTGAACTGTGATAAGGCTCGCAGACAACTCGGGTGGCAACCAGTAGTTACACTTGACCAGGCTCTAGAGTGGACGGTGGAGTGGTATCGCCTGTACTACGAGAATCCCGCGTCTGCCCTGCCCGTAACGGAGACCCAAATCCTGCGCTACATGCGAGACGCCTGCACATGAAAGGTTTCCGCTCCGCCCTCGTGAGTGGCGCGACCGGCTTTATCGGTTCAGCGCTGGTGCGCCGTCTGCTGGCGGAGAAAATCGAGGTCACGTGTCTGATGCGCGCGCGGAGCAGAGACTCCTCCCAGTTCGGTGGAATTTGTGGCGCAACCGTGATTGAAGTTTCCTCTTTTCAGACTGCCGAACTGAAGTCCGCCCTAACCCGCCATTCCGCCGAGTTGATTTTCAATTTGGCTTCCTATGGGGTACATCAGGACGACCGCAATTCTGACAAACTGATTGAAGGCAATGTCGGCGTCCTCACACACCTGCTTGAAGCGACTTCCGATTGGCCATTGCGAAAACTCATTCACACCGGCAGCGGTTCGGAATACGGGTTCCCACAATCTGAGCACTCACTCATCTCGGAGACCGACCCCCTGCGACCGAATTCGCTGTACGGCGCTGCCAAGGCAGCATCATTCCTCTACGGCAGGGCACTTGCCTCGGGACTATCGATCCCCTTGATCACGCTCCGATTATTCGGAGTATTCGGGCCCGGAGAAGCTCCGCAGCGCTTGGTCCCATATCTCATTCAACGATTGCAACACGACGAACCGGTGGACCTCACACCCGGCGAGCAAGTGCGGGATTTCCTCTACATTGACGACGTGATCGAGGCGTTCCTCACTGCCGCGCGAGAAGAAAGACTGAAGGCTGGCCAGGCTTACAATGTCTGTTCAGGGGAGCCTGTGCGCGTGCGCGAAATTGGAGAAGCGGTTGCCGATGCGCTGCATAAGCCACGACACCTGTTGCACTGGGGCAAACGTCCGTATCGCAACGATGAACCCATGTGGCTCGTCGGCGACAATTCTCGATTTAGGCAAGCAACATCGTGGCGCCCGCAGGTTAGCCTGGCTGAGGGCATCCGGCGCATGATTGAGTCGGGAACGCCGGAGGCAGCAACGCCCGCGGCCAAGAGACAGTGAGCGCTGTCATGCAGTTTGATCAATTTGCAGGAAATTACAAGCAACTACTCGATCGGGCGATCACCCTCTCTGGTGAAAATTCGGAGTACTTCGCCGAATACAAGGCGCTCTATCTCACCCGTGTGCTCTCCCGTGATTTCTCCGGCAAGGTGCTCGATTTTGGCTGCGGCGTGGGCTTGCTCTCGGGATTTCTCAAGCAGCATTTGCCAGCGGCACAGGTCGACGGTTTTGACGTCTCGCGGGACAGTATCAATCGTGTCGATCTCGCACTTTCCACCAAGGGGCTCTTCACGTCAGATATGGACCTCCTGGCCCGTAATTACGACTTGATTGTCGTCGCCAACGTGATGCATCACATTCCTGCCACACAAAGGGAACTGACTGTTCAGGATCTTGCCAGCCGTCTTGCCCCGCGCGGCAAGCTCGCCATTTTCGAGCACAACCCGGCCAATCCCGTTACGCGCTGGACCGTGGACCGCTGCCCTTTCGACAAAGACGTGGTTCTCCTAGCCCGGTCGGAGATTTCCCAATATGTCGAGAAGGCTCAGCTCCGCCTTATACGACGCGACTACATTGTTTTCATGCCCCGCATCCTGTCCTGGCTACGTTTGCTCGAACCCTGGCTCGCCTGGTTGCCCTTAGGCGCGCAATATGCGTTGATCGGTGAGAAGCATGCCTGAAAAAAAGAAACTGATCACCATCTGCGTCCCCGTCTTCAATGAAGAGCAGAACATCGAGCCGCTCTACCAGGCCCTCCTCCCAGTAATGGCCAAGCTTTCCGGAGATTATGATTTCGAGCTCCTCTTCACCGACAATCATTCGACCGATTGCACTTTTCAGAAGCTCGAGCAGCTCGCCGCGCGCGACCCCCGGGTCCGTGTGATTCGTTTCTCTCGGAATTTTGGTTTCCAGCGCTCCATCTTTACCGCCTACGCCCACGCTGTTGGGGATGCCGCTGTGCAGATCGATTGTGACTTGCAGGACCCGCCTTCCCTGATTCTCGATTTTGTGCGCAAATGGGAACAGGGTTACCTTGTCGTCTACGGCATTCGTGGCTCCCGTAAAGAAGGCGTGCTGATGAATGCCACACGAAAGTTTTTTTATCGTGTGATTGACTCTCTCAGTGAAGATGAGCTTCCGCTCGACGCCGGTGATTTTCGTCTACTCGACCGCCGCGTACTGGATGAACTGAAGAAGTTCGAGGATTACCAGCCATATGTGCGAGGTACGGTGGCCGCCCTGGGTTTCGACCAGATCGGTATTCCCTACGATCGCAGGGAGCGAGAACGAGGTGAAAGCAAATTTTCCTTCCGCGAATTAATGGGCCTGGCCCTTGACGGCATTCTCAATCATTCCATCGTTCCCTTGCGCATCGCTACTTATTTGGGGCTGGCGATCTCGCTTATTACCTTTCTCGGGATCGTTGGCTATGCCATCGGTCGCTTATTGTTCGGCAGAGATTGGCCGCCAGGTTTCGCAACGATCATCATTCTGATTCTGGGATCGCTCAGCTTGAATGCGCTCTTTCTTGGAATTATTGGCGAATACCTGGGGCGGATTTATAAGCAAGTCAAACGCCGGCCTCTGACGATTATTGAACGCGAAATCAATCCTGCTGCCGTGCGCTTAGAACAAAAGGCCGGCATCCGCTCCGCCGTAGGATGAGTCTGGCTTGGTTTATCCTGGACCTCCGCATTTTTGAGGCGATCTCTTTATTGGAAAAAGCGCGGCCGGTTCCGATCTTGCGAATATCAAATTCCCTTTGGCCCTAATCCCGCTTTCCTGGCGCCGGTCCCATATCCCCGGGGAATGATTTCAGCGCTACCTCGCGGGTTTTGGCGGAAGTCTTCTTGTTTGAATCCGTGTTGGATTCCGTGAGCATGCCTTTCAGGACGTAGTAAGCCTCATCCCCGGGGGTTTTGCCGTCCCCACGCTCGATTGTGCCTTTGAAATCGAACCATACTCCGTGCACGGTTTGGGTAGTGAAGCTCAATTTGTTCCCATCGAGTTTTCCCTGCTTGAAAAAGTGGTCGAGAAACGCCCCCCGGTCGCTTTCCAGATCGCCATAGCGCGACACGAATCCGGTCACGCGTCCCGCATCCTCTATCGTGACCTGCACGAACTCGCCCTCTCGCAAGAAGGTGTACATACCGGAATAATCGGGGGTGGACTTGGCAGGCGATGGTGACGGCGCCCCTGGCTTGTCTTTCTGCCAGGCCAGCAGCACAGCGGATACCAACAAAAGCATGAAAACGAATGCAAGCTTCTTCATGAAACGGCTACTCCTGCTCTTTTCTCGGCGTAATCGTCATATTAGCGAAATCGGACCACTGGCCGGCTTTTTTTCTCCTGTCGCTTCCGCTACTCCCACCGTCGCACTTCCAGATTCCAGCGAAAAATCGTGTGGAGTAGGCCGTGATGTCGCCACGTGGGCACATTAAATCATTGGAACCGCGAGACCGATTAGTTCGACCGGGCTGAAGGCAAGCTATAATGATCCCCCTCAGTTCCTCCGACGTGCTTCCATGGAAAACGGTTCCGGGCTCGGGAAATCAGCAATTCGACCGGAGGCAAGCCCTGCACCGAATCTCCGCATTGAACTCGAACCCTGGCGCCGCGTCTTTCTGCGCAACCTGGCTGATTTGCTGTTCTTTCGCCGTGCTCGGGAAATCGAACTCACCTCTTCTTCCGGCGCTTTCTGGCCCGACGTCTTTGTGTCCACGCGGCTGCCTTGGCGCAGTTTCCTGGAATCAGTGCTCTATCACTCTCTAATCCTTGCTGGGCTGTGGGGTTTTTCCCAAAGTTGGAGGCAGCGACCGGTGGCCGTGCATCGCCATGTTTTTGACAAGGCTTCTGTGATCTATTATCCGATTTCCGAATACTTGCCGCCCCTCAACACCGGCCATACCCCCACCCGTCAAAAGGGTGAACCAGAATACGCAAAACAGCCCATCATCTCCGTTCCTTCAGAGTCCGACAATCGTACCCAGACGATCGTCACCCCGCCAGACCTCAGGATCGACCACGACGTGCCTCTTCCCAACATCGTCGCGTGGGCGCCGACTCAGATGCCTGTGCCTCTCGCCGCTACCACGAAATCTGCGGCGCAACTTATTTTGCCGAACTTGCCGGTCGCAGTTATAGCTCCGCCTCCTGAGCTTAGCCGTGCCGTGGATCGCGGCGCGCCGACTCTGCCTGCGAGTGTGATCCCACCACCACCGGGTCTCACGGCAGCATCACCGAATCGAAGCGTGCCAGCGCCTCAACCCGCCATCGTCGAGCCTCCACCTGATATCAACGCGGCTTCTGCCAGCAAAATTAGTGACATCAACATCGGCCACAGTGAGGTCATCGCGCCAGCACCGCAAATGCCTGTTTCTGAACAACACGCCTTGGGCACGCGGATGCCGGGTTTCGGCGGCGCGGGAAGGCAGGTCGTGCCTCCTCCACCATCGCTCCCAGGAACAGGGACATCGAACGTAGCTGGACGAATCATCGCGCTCGGCATTCGCCCCGCCGCTGTCAATGGCCCAATCGAAATACCATCCGGCAACCGTCGCGGAACTTTCGCTGCAACTCCCGAAGGGAAGCCCGGCGCTCCCGGAACTCCCGACATTGCTGCGGATCTCGCACCCAGTGGCACCGCTGGGAATGGGCATGGAAGCGGCGCTGGGAACGAGAAGACTCCGGGATCAGGCGGCAATGCAAACCCCGACATCCCTTCCGGGATCTACGTAGGAGCCGGTCCCAATCAGCCGCCCACTTCGGCTTTGGCTGGCGATTCCACAAACGGCCGGACTGTTAACCAGCAACCCCTGGTCAGCTCCAAGTTGCTGGCGAGTGTAACGCCTCCGCGTCTGACAAGTCTTCCCAACCGATTGGCGCCATCGGTGCCGCAATTGAACGCAACTGACCTTGAAAAGAGAATTTTTGGGATGCGCAGGTTCTACTCGATGGCACTGAATATGCCCAACCTGAATTCCGCCGGTGGAAGCTGGATCATTCGCTTCGCTGAATTGAAAGAAGGCGGCGACAAAGGCGAGCTCATCGCGCCCGTGGCCACGCAGAAAGTCGATCCCGCATATCCAGCGGAGCTGATGCGGGAAAATGTAGAGGGAACGGTCACCCTCTACGCCGTTATCCATAGCGACGGTACGGTCGGCGATGTGCGTGTGCTACGCGGGGTTGACGAGCGGCTCAACGAATTCGCCTGCGTTGCCCTCTCCCGCTGGCATTTCCTCCCAGCCACGAAGAATGGCAGCGCGGTTGCGTTAGAAGCCGTGGTAATGATCCCGTTTCGCGCGCGAGGCAGCCCGTTCTGAAAGCGGGTGCTTCCGACGCAGTCTTCCGCGTCCAGCGCCAGGTTGTATTGAGAACCGAGAAGTGAGAACTGAGAACTGGGATCCTACTTGCCCGCCTTCGCCGACCTCTGACCCTCCAGCTCCGCAAAGATGGCTGGATGGGTACATACCTCGTAGTACGAACGTTCTGTCCACCGGTTGAGGGAACTTCGCGCATCAATCTCCGGAATGCGGCTCTCGCGGACCAGGATTTTGCGGAAGATGCCATTGCCAAGCGGCACCACTCCGGTGTGCAAGCGAAATTCCTCGCTGCTCCACAGCGCGGGCAGCCCGAGTTCAATCGGATCCAGCGAGATTTCCTGTTGCAGTTTCCGGAAGGCAGCTTCACTCATACGAATCCCCCCGACGTTGTAGCTCACCGTGATGTCTTCTGCATTCTCCCCCGCATCAGCGGCACTGGCTGTCTGAAACGCGTACACCCGAAACGGACTACCCAGCGACTCAATAGCCTTGCGGGCTCGCTTGTTGCACGAGGACAGCCGGTCACTCTCGTTCAGGGCTTCGGAAATCATGATGCGCTGCTCACCATCCATCAAGTACAGCGGTGCTGAATCCTGGTATGCAATCCCGATCCCCAGTTCCAGTCCGGGCAGACCCGCACGCTCGAGTAATTCGTTGTACCCCTGCACGATTTCGATTATTTCCCGCCCCAGCACGCAGGCTCGGCTGACGGCCAGCCCCGCGTCGCTCTCTTGCTCCAAAATTGCAAGGATGATCGCATCGCCTTCCAGGAAAACTTTGCATGCCCCATATTTGGGCAGCAGCTTGTTCACCGGATCGTAGAAGTTCAGGCTGAAATAGGATGCGGGGTTCAGACCTCGTTCCAGCAGCGAACGCGTGAGCCGGGACGAATCGCGTATGTCAGCTTTGAGGATGACATGGTCAAAGATCTTTTCCTCGCTTGTTTTCTGCTCATGGTGAAGCAAGAACTCGTAAAGCGTGCCGTTCACCGCCGAGAGTTCCCGTAGTTTTTCATTGCCGATCAGGTTGACGCTGTCCAGGGCCGAGTTCAACGCCTCCAGACGCCGTAAGTCGCGGTGATACTTCAGGAAATCACGCAGAAAACGCCCCGCAATTTTCTCCCGTTCTGCGCCGCGGCAGGCGACCACTCGTCCGATGGCCGCGTAGAAGCTGTTCGATGACAGCTTGCTGTTCTGCTCGATCAGTTTCTCAACCCGGTCGCACTCGGCTTGCGAGACCAGAGCGTTCTTCAGTTGCTGGGCGTTGATGCGCGGCGTGTATTCCGCCAGAAGAGGTACCACTTCATAGGAGGCGATCACATGCTCCATCACCCTGGCGTTCTCCAGCAGCCCCAACCACAACTCCAAGCGAGCTTTCTGTGCCCGTCCCTCGGGTGTGGAATCGTCGGGCCTGCCACCACCTACAAGCTCCTGTGCGTTCTCCGGCACATTGAACCACGCATCCAATGTGCTTTCGCCATCGGCCTCTGTCACCAGGTTCAGCGATTGCAGGAACTGGCAAGCGATGCTTCGCATATTGACGAAGCGGTCTGAATCGCGCTCGAAGTTGCCGAGCATCACATAGTGCTCGGCGCTGAGATAATCGTCGCGGCCATCTTCGGTGAAAATGAGTGGATTCAAAAACAGTTTGTAACCCGCATTGCCGGCGTCTCCAAATAGCGAACGCCGCGTCCGCGCCAGTGTTTCTTTTTCGATCTCACGAAGGTTTTGGAAAAACTCCTGCCCCGTTTTCCGCAGTACGATTTTCTTCCTCACCTGAAAACTGGCAACCTGCTCTCGATACGCCAATGCGGTCTGCTGACGGACCCCTTCGAAGCTCCTGACCATCATGCGGCAGCGTTCCAGCGCTTGCGCAAACTGCGTGTTCAGCTCGATGCGCAGAAATTTGATCAGTGCCAGGCGCGCCAGCAAATCCACCGCGAGGCTTCCGTCGGCCTTGGCGCGGTTCAGTGCGGTTAATTGCAGCTCTGCTAGAAGAGGTTTAAGATCCGCCGGTTCCGGATTCAGGCGCGGTTTGCTCAAGGCCGCTCCCGGGCCGCCGGCAAACCGTTTTTGCTGGGGAGCGACACGCGCTTCCGCGGCCAGTAAGTCTTCCACTTCGCCATGACGCGCAATCAAACGAGCAATCTGCGATCGCGCGGCATCAACAAACTTGGGGCTTAGGTAAACGTCGTGACGCAGGTTATCTACGCCGACCTGCAAACCTTCCAGGGAAAGCGATGGAGTGTAACTTGCTAGCCGGGCGGGAGCGGCCTCCGCCGGAGCCTGCCCAAGCCGAAAGATGGGAATACGTGGCATGCGCCCAGGGGTTCCGCTTACCTCGGAGGATGTTCCGCCTGGCTAAGCAGGGCGGTCCGGAACTGCGGCACCACCAGTGTTTGCTCGACCGTGGGAAGAGCTAGAGCAGCCAGCCAACGTCCGGCCTTGCTGGCCCTCCAGTCAACGCCAAAAGCGGCGACACACAAAAACACAGCTAGCGGGCCAAAGCAGTGCCAGCGCACGGATTTCCTCGGAAATCACGGATTTCCCGTAACCCAAGAGCGTAGCACGCACCCCGCAGACGGCAAACGTTACGCAAGTTATGTGCTAAATGGTCGATTTTCTTGGTGAAAATGTCTGCTAGAATCAGCCGTTGCCGCTCTTGTGGATACTCTTGCCCGTTTGCCCTGGGCTTCGTCCTTACTCGTCTCCTCCGCCAATTCACGGACTTTCCGCGCCAGTTCAATGGGGAGAAAAGGCTTTTCCAGGTAGGCAGCGCCCCGAGGCGGCAACTTTTGCTCCGCCATGCTCACCTCCATATAACCGGAGATGAACAGAAACTTCAGGCCTGGGCGCAGCGGAGCCGCCTGTTCCCTCAGTTGCAGCCCATTCAATCGAGGCATCATGATGTCGCTCACAACCAGGTGGATCATCCCGGGATACTGCTCCAGGATCTGGAGCGCCTCGGCTCCATCTTTTGCCGTAAGCATGTTGTAGCCATGCCGTTCCAAGGATGCGCAAATGAGCTTGCGCAGAGCGTTTTCATCCTCTACCACCAACACGGTTTCCGTACCCCTGAGGGCTTCTTCCGGCGCGGGCGGCGATTCTTCTTCGGAGAGACATTCCCCCGCTTCTGTCCGGGGCAGGTAAACGCGGAAGGTAGTGCCCTTGCCCAGCTTACTCTCGACCGTGGTGTATCCTCCGCTCTGCCGCACAATCCCATACACCGTTGCCAGCCCGAGTCCGGTTCCTTTGCCCTCCTGCTTCGTGGTAAAGAAAGGCTCGAACACCTTCGCGCGAGTCTCCTCGTCCATGCCAAGTCCGTTGTCGGTCACGGCCAGCATCACATAATCTCCCGGTTGGAAATACAGTTCTGGAACAGCATGCTCCTCATCCAATTCCACGTTGGCCGTTTCTATAACCACCTTGCCCCCGGCGGGCATGGCATCCCGGGCATTCACCACCAGGTTGATTAGGATCTGCTGTATCTGTGCGGGATCGGCCTTTACACTCTTTAGCGCTGGCTCCAGCAGCGAGACCAAGTCGATGTTCTCGGGCATCAGCCGGCGCAGCAATTTATGGGTCTCCCACACAACCGTGTTGATATCCAGCACTTTCGGCTCAAGCATTTGCCGCCGGCCGAAGGCTAGCAACTGCCGAGTCAGTGATGCGGCCCGCTGAGTTGCTGCCTTGATCTCTGCCAGTTTGCGCCGCAAGCTTTCGCTCACGCCCTTTTCCTCGGCCAGCAACTCGGTATATCCCATAATGATTCCGAGGAAGTTGTTGAACTCGTGCGCCATCCCTCCGGCCAAGTGTCCCAGGGCTTCGATCTTCTGCGCCTGGCGCAACTGCTCTTCGAGAGACCGGCGCGCGGTGACGTCCTCAACGATAAATTCAAGTCCCTGCACGACATTCTGTGCATCCGTCAGTGGTCGACCGCTCAGGCGGACCCTGATAACTTCCCCGTTTCGTCGTCTCCAGTTCACTTCGTCTTCGATCCTGTCTGTCGCCAGCCACTTTTGAACCAAGCGAGATCTCTCCTCTGGATCCACATAGACGTTTGCTGCATCCAGTTGGAGGACTTCGTCGGCAGAGTCGTAGCCCAGCATGGCTGCCAACGCAGGATTTACTTCTAAAAACTGGCCATCCACGCTCACTCGATAAATGCCATGCACCACACCTTCAAAGAGCGACCGGTAACGTTTTTCGGAAGCACGCAGTGCCTCTTCCGCTTGCTTACGCGCGGTAACGTCCAGGGCTGCACT
>WNFB01016481.1_pt1 | contig 11733 bp, 12 predicted proteins | sample 5400501 | NCBI WGS metagenome assembly WNFB01 (sample SAMN13153341, study PRJNA577476) | soil metagenome | isolation source: 200 cm saprolite under Douglas fir tree site 2 hole 1 | place: USA:California | collected 2015-04-18 | reverse complement strand
CCTGCTGATGAGCGCGGCTTTTCTGTTGCTCAGCACTGGCTACTTCGTAATCATCCCAAAGTACAGTATTCCCAATGTGGACCTACTTGACCACGTGGGGGATATCACACGCGTCACTGGTCTCATCACCCTGCTTGCCGCTGTCTTGCTGGGATAGTATTGTTAATGACTTTACTTTCTACGCTCGTCCTTTGTACAGGCATACGAGTAAGGCACTATAGTTCCATTAAAGTTGCCAAGGTGGTAACGTTCTGGGGCGGGTTTGTAAAATACGGGAAGAAACTCGCTCACCTGTATACCCGTTTGAAGGGGTTCGCCAGCAGTATCTTGTCAACAGTGATTTACAGTGATCGCTCCATTGCGGTCGGCGGCACTATCTGCATGATGACCTGAAAGCGATCAAATTGGCACCGAGTGTGCTAGCCGCACCGCCATTGGAGTTGTGGCCCCAGGTGGTTGCACGGGTACCGATACCCCGGGATATAGAGCAAGGTTTGCTCATTCCAATGACGAGTGAAAAGCTATGAGTGACTTCGAGATGTACGATGCACGCGTACGAGCTATTCGAGCTTATAACCAACCCATCCTTGATGGTTTCCGGGCCTGGCTTGAACAATCGGGACTCAGCAAGAAAACAGTCGAAAACCACGTTGAGAATTACGCGTTTCGTAGAGGGGCGCAGGATTGCCGGATAACCAACGAGGTCGCCAGCTCCACACGCAGCGATTTCAGCGGCTCACCCGCTATTTGCTGGAGTAACAGGTCCACTGCAATCGAGCCCATCTGCCTTAATGGCTGGCGAATCGTGGTGAGCGGAGGGCTCATCCATTCAGTCGATGGGATGTCATCAAAACCAATGATGCTCATGTCATGTGGGACTTGCATGCCATGCTCAGAGAGGGCACGGTAGATGCCTGTCGCCTGAATATCACAGCCTGCCACGATCGCAGTCGGAGGCTGGGGCAAGGCCAGCAGGGCAAGCGTCTGGCTGTAGCCACTTGGATGGTGGAAATCGCCCTGCCGGATCAACGCTGGCTCTGGCGTGATGCCTGCCGCCTCCAGCGCTGAACGATAGCCGGCTAAGCGCGCCTTACTCGTCAGGTGGGATGGCATACCGCTAATCGTGGCGATGCGTCGATGCCCCAGCGAGAGCAGATACTCGGTGGCCATCAGACCCCCTCTCCAATTGGTTGCTCCCACGCAAGGAACATCAGGACCAAGTTCTCTGCTGTCGTCGACGACCACAAAGGGAATGTGCAGCTTGCGCAGCGCTTCAACATAGCTGAACTGCTCTCTAGGCGCCAGCAGGAGGACGCCTTCAGGGCATCGCTGGGCGAGGTGGGCTTGCCAGTCCTCTTCGAGCCGTTTCTCATGGTGCATCGTGAACAGCGCGAGACGCCGCCCTGTCCGATTCAAGCTCTCGTCAATACCATGAATCACTTCCAGGTAGTACTCACTATCCAGCGGACCAGGTAGAATCAAATCAATCAGCTTCGTCGCTGTTTCCTTCGTTGGATGCGTCGTCCGATTGCTCACGTACCCGTGTTCTGCTATCACACGCAGCACACGCTCACGAGTCTCTGGCGAGACATCCGGTCGCTGATTGAGCACTCGTGAGACGGTGGGCATGGAGACGCCAGCCGCTGCAGCTACGTCCGCAAGGGTGAGTCGCTGACGCACATCGATCCTTTCATGAATATCCGATAGTAAGCCCGTAAAATTTCATTGTTTTCTTCCATTCTAAAACAGTGTGGTCCCTCATGTCAAGAGCGAGTTGAGCTTAAGTAAAAGAGATATAACGAGTAAAACGTGCTTTAACCCATCTTTATAAGAAATTACCGGAAATTCCTGAATCATTGACAAATTTATAACGGTATGCTACACTCATTTCGTAGGTTATTACGGAAATTGGAATGATATCAAATCCTGCCGATCACTATATGTATGGCTCGTGCAACAGGCTTGAGAAGGCAACTCACAACCGTGCAAAGATACAGGAATTAACAGGATTTGATATGATGGATGTCGGGCCCATATGGAGCGATATTCTTTTCACTTCCCATGCGGTCGCATCTCGGGGTCCACACGGAAGGGAGCGCATCTGATGAAGCGATCGTCGTATCGAGAGCAAGACTATGCTTTCGGTCAGCTGGTGCTGACGCTGCGGACGAGGGTCGGGCTGACACAAGCAGGACTGGCCGACCTGCTTGGCGTCTCCCGGCGTGCAGTGGCGGAGTGGGAGGCGGGCAGCAGTTATCCCAAGACAGACCACCTCAAAGAGTTCCTGACGTTGTGCGTGCAGCAGCAGGCCTTTCCCACCGGCCGCGAGGAAGAGGAGATCCGTGCCCTCTGGCATGCGGCACATCAGAATGTGCTCCTGGATGAACCATGGCTGCAGGGGCTGCTGGCGAAGCCGCCTTCCCCACGGGTGACCGCCACGGTCGCGCAGGCCCGTGGCGCGGAGGCGGTAGGGACCCGATTTATCGCGTCCGGGGTGGGGATGCCAAGGCGTGGACCGCGGGTCGATTGGGGCGACGCGCTGGATGTGCCGAGCTTTTATGGCCGCGAGCGAGAGATGGCCACCTTGGCCGAGTGGGTAGTGCAGGAGCGCTGCCGGGTGGTGAGCGTGCTGGGTCTGGGCGGCATCGGCAAGTCGGCGCTGGCCGTCAGCCTCATGCACCAGGTCGCCTCGCACTTCGAGGTAGTGCTCTGGCGCTCCCTGCGCGATGCCCCCACCTGCGAATCCCTGCTGGAGGACTGCCTCCAAGTGCTTGCCCCCGAAGTGCTCCGCGACGTGTCTGTCAGCCTCGAAAGACGCTTCAGTCTCCTGCTGGAGTGTGTGCGTCGCACCCGTGTCCTGCTGGTGCTGGATAACCTGGAGACGCTGCTGGAGGAAGGCCAGAGAACGGGGCACCTGCGCCCCGGCTATGAGGGATATGCCCGGCTGCTGCGACAGATGGCTGAGACTGAGCATCAGAGTTGCCTGCTGCTGACCAGCCGGGAGAAACCGGCCGACCTCGTGCCGCTGGAAGGCAACCGGGAGCCCGTGCGCGCCTTGCGCCTCGCCCGGCTGGATGCCGATGCTTGCCAACAGCTCTTGGCAGAAAAGGAGGTCGCGGGCAGCGCGGCTGACCAGGCACGGCTGATCGAGGCCTACGCGGGTAATCCCCAGGCCTTGAACATCATCGCGCAGACCATCGTGGACCTCTTTGCCGGCGAGATCGCCCCGTTTCTGGAACAGGGCGAGGTAGTCTTTGGCGGGGTGCGTAAGCTGCTCGACGAGCAATACGCCCGCCTCGCGGACCTGGAGCAGATGGTGCTGCATTGGCTGGCGATTGTGCGCGAGCCGGTGACTCTAGGTGAGTTGCGCGCCCTGCTACTGATGCCCAGGCCTTCGGGGGAGCTGCTGGAAGCCGTCGACAGGCTGCGGCAGCGCAGCCTGATCGAGCACGGGCAGCACCCAGGCAGCTTCACCCTGCAATCGGTGGTGCTGGAGTACGTGACTACGCGGCTCGGAGGCGAGTGGCGAGATCGAGTAGGGACGGCTTGCGCACCTGATTCAGCATGGACTTTCCCAGGCTCACGCCAAGGAGTATGTACGGCGGACCTAGGAGCGGCGGCTGGCTCCCGTGCTGGCATGTTTTCGGCGTATCCACTTGGGGCATATTCAGGTGGAAGAGTTGTTACACTCGCTGCTCGACCAACTGCCTGAACGACCGAGGAGTGGGTGGTGGGAAGAGCCCAACTTCTTTTCTCGCTTGACCAAATTAGTTGCACATCGGGTTAACTAGATCACAATGGGTGATCGGCCACCAAATATCCTCTCTCTTTCTTTCAATCAGCCGCAGTTGCGTGATAGCTTCTCGTGCCTCTGCTCGCCCAGGCGCCAGTTCGTCGAGCGTCGAGCTGACAAAGACGCGCACACGCTGAATGAGAAGTTTCTTCCCCCAAGTTCTGCATGCATGCATCACGTCCCACTTGTCACCAGAATGTAGTGGTGCCCCTTGCGGGTACCAGGCGAAATCACCCTCCATCAGCTGGCATGTCACTTGTCACTCCACTTGCTTCATTACTGGGGTCAAACACCACCTGATCGGGAACACGATGCTCGTGACCCGCTCGCAAATCTGCTATGATAGAAGAGGAGAAGAACGCGTGGAGTGGGTCGCTTGCCAGCTCGTGCAGACGACCCTGACCAGGGGGTGACCCGATTGGTGGAGACCTCCGACAGACACTCAGAGAGTGATGTTGGCTGGGAACGGTCCTGTCGGTCAGCTGACGGGTCATCTGTTACTATCTGGCCTTCAGAGAGGACCTGCTGCCCCAGACAGTGAGGAGGGTCCATGTCGCATGAAAATCAGGTTGCTGCATCTCGTCGAGCGCCTGTTGATAGATAACCTCATAATCCTTGCTGGCACAGCCCCATTTCTGGATGAATGGGCTAAGCGTTTGAAACAAAAGTGTCCAATCTTCGTAAAAAGCTTCTCCTTCTGGCGTCCCTGCTCGATACTGCAGAGTATAGACTTTCGTCTGCACCTGGTGGCACCCATGCTGCTTGAGGAGTCGTGGTAGGTGGTCAGTTAACCCTGTACTTTCCTGCGTGAAGAAGTGGCCTGCTCGGTAAAGAGCACATTGGCCCATCGCACAGAGCTGTGTGAATGCAGGACTGTTGCTCTGTGGGGTCTCGCACTCTGTGACCCGGACAACTCCACTTGGGCCAGTGACCCGCAGCATTTCACTCAGCAATTTCGGCCAGTCCCACTTTCGCATAAAGCTAGAACTAAATCGCAAGTTGACCAGGTCAAAGAAAGCAGTAGGAAATTCGAGTATGAGCAGCGCGTCCATGACAGCAAACTCAACCCGGTCATGAACATGACCGGCTTCGGCTTGAGCGCGTGCATACTCGATCATGTTCCGGCTAATGTCTATGCCCACGAGCGACATGGTTGGATAGGTCTGGGCTGCTTCGATAAGCCAGCCGCCTGTCCCGCAGCCGACGTCGAGCATGCGACGGAAGAGAGTTGGATCGGCTTGTTCTGGCAGGACACCACCCATCCCTGCTGTTAACATCTGATCCTGCACCGCCAAACGGGTGAGTTCTTTCCGGTTCGCTCTATCCTGAACGAAGTAGGTATTGGGATTATCATTGCTGCGTGGGTCAAGGCGAGGTGGCATGGCGTTGCACTCCTTTTTCTTGCCGCTTCTGATATCTGATGCTCATGTTTTCCTCTTCATTTACTCTTTGACCGATGAACAACACTTGCCCTCATTATACAAGAACATCCGTGACTTGTCGAGAGAATCCTACCGAGCCATCGACTCCGAAGGGAACACGCTCGAGTTTCTCTTGAGCCCGACACGGGACGCCGAGGCGGCCAAACGCTTCTTCGTCAAAGCGCTGCACGCTACGGCGGGTTCAGCTCCTCAAGCGCGTCCGGTCGAGGAGAAGGTGACTCAGCCTGCTGCTCCGACTGACCTTAAAACCAGCACGTCGGCTCCTCGGGTGATCAATGTCGAGAAGAATGCGGTCTATCCCAAGGCCATTGCATCCCTCCCAGATTTTTTGCAACACAACCTGTAAACTATCAGAATAAAAGTTACTCACTTTTTGTTTGTCTAGTTAGAGAAAACGTTTCTGAAGGGCGTGTGACGCCCAGAAGGGGAAGAGAAAGCAACACGAATCGCGCGTGAGGCGAAACGGCTTTCCCTTCCATAGCAGTTCTCTCATAGGAGGTATGACATGACCACACAGAATCAACCAGCAGCCGGAACCCAGAGTCGCTGGGTGTTTGACCCGTTTCACACGCAATTCGTCGAGCAAAAGCAAGAGCAAACTGCTCGACCGGCAAACACGCTTGAGTTGTCAAAGGACTACGTATCTCTTCTCTTTGTCTAGAGAGACAATCGGAAAGGAGATGAACATGATGGCATCACATGCTTTTGTCTTCCCCCTGACGCCAGGCAAGACGGAGGAATGGAGATCCTGGGGCCGCGCCGGAGCGAGTACCAGGCATTCCGCCGCCGTCTCGGCCTCACGACGCAGCGCTGGTACCTGCAACACACGCCGCAAGGGGATGCAGCGATCATGTACCTGGAGGGGGATGATCTCCAGCGCACGTTCCAGGAACTGCGGACATCGCAGGACCCCTTTGCTCTCTGGTTGCGGCAACGGGCAAAGGACCTCCTCAACGGCCTCGACTTGACGCAGACCTCACCAGAATCGCTGTCCCAGTTCGTCTTTGAGGGGCCGAGCGTTGAAGAGGATGAAGCGAGTTACCCCGCCCGGGAGGCGATGGAACGACTCGGGATGATCAGTCCATGAGAGCCTCTCACGACGCGGGTAGTCGCTTGCCTGAGAAGGATTTGTCTTTCGCAACTTCCCGCTCATCGACATTCATCCCCACGCGCTGCACGCGGCTCTGGCTGCCGAGGCTGCAGCCGCTCAAGGGAAGTTTTGGCAGATGCATGATACCATCTTCCACCACCAGCATACCCTGGAGGACGCGGACCTAACCCGTTTTGCCGAGGAAGTGGGTCTCGATTAAACCAATCTTTGCCTGGGTATTGACGTTTAGACTAATTTGACATCGAGGAGAGCTTGTCCCTAGTGAGTCACTATTAAAACGATAAGTATAAGAACTTTAATTATTGGCATGTTGGGACAGAACAAGGGGTATTGCGAACATGCCAATAATTCATCCAAATAGTGCCTAGCCGCACATCTCAAGCTTGAAAAACCATTGGATCCATACCTTTTCGGGCCGAATTAGTCTAAACACCAACTGGGTAAGGAAATTTGGGTAAGCTACGAACCGGCCACCTCTCCCATGATGCGCTGCTGGGGGTCACGCAGAAAGGGGCGCGCTGATGCAGCGGTTCTCCTACGGCGAGCGAGACTATGCCTTTGGCACGGAGGAACCGAGGGACGGTCAATTCGATGGCGCGAGCGGCGCGTCGCTGGCCTTCCAGTGCGAACGCATCCAGCTGTGCTATCGTGCCCGTGCCTTCTGTCTGGGTGGAATATGGATCGGGCGACCCTCCGCTGCCAGGAGCGCCTCACGCAGACCCTCACTGAGTGTTGGATGCGGATGGATCGTCTCGATAATCTCATCAGCCGTGAGTTCATTCTTGTTGCCCTTCATGAGGATGCCGACGCCATTCGTCATACGCTTGACGGCCTTATCAGTAAAGACGACCGCTTTAGACATATTGAGCGTGGGTGACTGTGGGAGTTGGATACCCAGTTCGTCCAGCGAGGACATGCTATGCATAACATCTACTCCTTCTCGTGGAGACACGACGATCGCCTCTAGAACTGCTCTCTCTTCGTGAGGGACCATGAAGCCTCCTACTCGCTTGGAATCTGGGGCTGCGTTGCAGGTCCGATCCAGACGGTCTGGATATTGACAAATTCGCGAATGCCAAACGAGGAAAGTTCGCGTCCATAGCCGCTGCGCTTGATGCCGCCAAAGGGCAGACGCGGATCAGAGGCAGTCATGCCATTGATGAAGACACCTCCCGACTCGATACGGCGTGCCAGCTTGCGCGCACGCTCGATGTCACGCGCCCACAGGTTGCCGCTCAGTCCAAACTGCGAGTCGTTGGCCAGCTCCATTGCGTCTTCAGCATCACGCGCACGAATCACAGCAGCAACAGGACCAAACGTTTCCTCCCGGAAGACGGGCATATCCGGTGTGACCTCCGTCAAAATTGTCGGAGCGTAGAAGTAGCCTTTGCCTTCCAGTGGCTTGCCGCCCAGAGCTACCTTCGCACCCATCTTGACAGAGTCTTGCACCAGGGCATCCAAACCCTCGCGCAGGTCACTGCGCGGGATCGGCCCGATCTGTGTCTGTCGGTCAAAGGGATTGCCCACTTGAAGCTGTGCCGCGGCTTCAACGAACTTCTGCTCAAAGGCGTCAGCAACCGACTCCACCACGATAAAGCGCTTAGCAGCGATACAGCTTTGCCCGGTGTTCTGGAAGCGAGCACGCACTGCCATCTGTGCGGCGGCATCGAGATCGGCGTCTTCCAGCACGATGAACGCATCCGAGCCACCCAGCTCGAGAACAGCTTTCTTCAACACACGTCCACTCGCTGATCCCACCGCCACGCCCGCTGGATCACTTCCCGTGAGCGTGACCGCGGCAATTCGTGGGTCGGCAATCAGTTTCGCCGTCTCTGCACCCGGCACCAACACGGTCCTGAAGACCCCTTCCGGCAAGCCGCTTTCTTGAAATATCCGCTCGATCTCAAGAGCAGCGAGCGAGACATTGGAGGCATGCTTGAGGACAATCGTGTTGCCAGCCATCAAGGCTGCTGCGGCAAAGCGAAAGACCTGCCAGTAGGGATAGTTCCAGGGCATGACAGCAAGTATCACTCCCAGTGGCAGAAACGACACATAGCTCTCCGTAGCATTCGTTACTACATGTTCATCCGCCAGGAAACGCTCAGCGTTGTCGGCATAAAAGTCGCAGGCCCAGGCGCATTTCTCGATTTCTGCCTCCGCCTCGACAATGGGCTTGCCCATCTCCAGCGTGCTGAATTGAGCAAGTTCCGCTTTGTGCTCGCGCATGTAGCTGGCGACTCGGTGTAAGTGCGTACTCCGTTCGGCGAACGAGACCTCGCGCCAGTTCAAGAAAGTGTTGCGCACCTGACCAAGCGCTTCGTTCACTTGAGCCTCGCTGTAGGGCTCGAACGTTTGGATGATCTCCTCAGTGGTTGGGTTGATTGATTGGATGCTCATGAGGATAGTGTCCCTCCCAGGTACAAATGACCAATCTCTGGATTGTCCAGAATTTCCTTATGCGTCCCCCTCAGACGAACTCGCCCGCTCTCCATCACAACTCCATGAGTTGCTATGCCAAGACCCGCGCGCACATTTTGCTCGACCATCAGAATCGTCCTCCCCGTCTGGTGCATGAGGGAGACCGTTTCAAACACCAGTTTCAAGGTCTGCGGGTCCAGTCCCACGGACGGCTCATCCAGGAGGATGAGCGTTGGGTCGAGCATCAAGCAACGGGCGAATTCGACCAACCGCTGTTGTCCTCCCGAGAGGCTTCCCGCCCGCTCTCCGGCACGGTTCTTCACGATTGGGAACAGTTCCTCGATCTCATGCAAGCGACGATTCACCACCTTTGTATCGTTCAGCATGAAGGCACCCAGCCTGACGTTTTCCCTGACCGTCATATCGGTAAACAGGCTATGGGTTTGTGGTACCTGAACAATGCCAAACGACAGGATCTGGCGCGGATTCATCCCTGCGATTGGGTGCCCATCAAAGACAATCTCGCCGATACGCGGTTTCAACAGGCCACTCACAGCCCGCATCACTGTCGACTTACCCGCACCATTGGGACCGACAATGCAGGTGATCGACCCTTTTTCAACGTAGAGATCGACGCCTTTGAGGATGTCGCCCCCGCCGTACCCAGCAATGACATTCTGCAACTTCAGAAACATGTGCTTAATCTCCTAAGTAGGCTTCTAGCACCTCAGGATTCTGCCGCACCTCTGCGGGCGTCCCTTCGGCAATTTTTGCGCCACGGTGCAACACCGTGATCCGATCGCACAACCCCATCACAAACTCCATGTTGTGCTCGACTATCAGGAAGGTTACTCCCTGCTTGTTCAGGTCGCGAATACGATCCGACAGGTGATTGAGCAGAGTGGGATTGATACCGCCAGCGGGCTCGTCCAGTAGAATCACTTGCGGTTCAGCGATCAAAATGAATGCGAACTCCAGTAACTTCTTCTGTCCATAGGAGAGGCTTCCAGCCTGCGCATCTTTGAGCCGGGTGATACCGACAAAGTCCAAAAGTTCGAGGGCTTTCCGTTGCTCGTGTGTCGAACTCCAACGACTGAGTAGTTCTCTCGATCCCTTGCGCTGGGCCGCAACGTGCATGTTCTCGAGCACCGTGAGCCGCGAAAAGATGCGCGTCAACTGAAATGTGCGTCCAATGCCCAGGCCAAACACCTTATCTGGTTTTGCATTCGTGATAGGCGTTCCCTGGAATCGGACTTCACCTGTGTCTGCCGGGATATAGCCTGTGATGACATTGAACAGGGTGGTTTTTCCTGAACCGTTGGGGCCGATCAGGCCCATGATCTGGCCTTGCTCAACGCCGATCGAACATGCATTCAGCGCCTGAATCCCCCCAAATGCCTTGGAGACACCATTTGCTTCCAGGATGCTCATATGTTTATGCCTCCTTGCTTTCTATCGCTAACGTTCCCTCTGGCTGAGCAGGAGCAACAGCAGCAGGGGAGCCTGTGCCCCCACTGCCACGGGAGGCCATCCATTTCGGCCAGTTCTTCCGTACTGTCGGTACAATGCCTTCAGGCAGCAAGAGAATGATCACCAGGAACAGCGCCCCGTAGATGATGAGGTAATAGCCGCTCGAGCCGAACTGCAAGGCAAAGTATTGTTGGGTCGATTCTAAAACGAGGGCACCCAGCATCGGACCGGCCAGCGTTCCCAGACCTCCCATAAAAGCCATCAGGGCAATGGCGACATCGAAGAGCGCGTCAAAGGCAAAGGGCGGAGAGATGGACCCGATGAAGTAGGCGTATAGGCCGCCCGCCATACCGACAAAGAAGGCAGAGATCACGAAGGCCGCCAGTTTGAACGGTCCCGTCTTCACGCCTAGACCCAAAGCCCGATCCTCGTCGTCACGGATCGCCAGGAGCCCAAGCCCATATTTTGAGTGGCGCACCCACCAGGAGACGCCCAACGCGAACAGCAGCATGACGAGCGCAACGTAGTAGAAGGGCAAGTTGAAGAAAGAGCCGGCCCAATCCGGTACGGGCAAACTGAGTCCGCTGGAGCCATTCGTCAATCCCTTCAGGTTGTAGGCCAACAGTTGCAGGATGAAGAAGGTCGCAATCGTGATCACGACGAAGGTATGGCGGCGCGTGCGCAGCGCAATCCAGCCAAGGGGTACCGAGAACACGGCGGCCACCAGTCCTGCCAGGGGAAGGAGTAAGAAGGGGAGATACCCCGCGGGAACCTTCCAATCCTGGGCCAGAATGGTGATGGCGTACGCCCCCAGACCAAAGTAGGCAGCATGACCAAGAGCAATGTAACCCGTGTAACCCGAAAAGATGTTCCATCCTGTTGCTGCCGCTGCGAACAGCAGGGCAAAGATGGCAATGGCAGTCACGGCCGGGTTCGGAAACAGCAGTGGAAATGCGATGAACACTGCCAGCAGGACAAGTAGCCCGAACATTCTGTAATTTCTCATTGCTTCCTCGCTTCCGTTTGTCCAAAGAGGCCCTGCGGGCGAACTACCAAGATCAGCACCAGCATGATGAAAAAGACGGTGCTTGCCCAGACGGGCGACCACACCACGGCCGTCACGTCCTCTATCACCAGCATGCTCACAGCAGCAACGAGCGCGCCTCTCAGACTGCCCATGCCTCCCAGAATAATGATGGCAAGCAGGCGCGAGATCAGGTCATAATGGGTTCCCGGATTGAAAGCGGTCGTGGCACCGAAGACCATCCCACCTGCAGCCGCAAGCGCCACACCGACGCCAAATGTGATTGCCGACACTCTGCCCACGCTAATGCCTATCAGTTCAGCTGCCGTGCGATTCTGCATGGAGGCACGCACACTTTGCCCAAATTTCGTGCGGTACAGCAGCAGATAGAGTCCACCTAGCAGGATCAGACTTAAGGCAAAGCCAAACACATAAATGTACCCGAGATAGAACGAACCAATTTGAAGGGACGCAT
>WNFB01005093.1_pt1 | contig 11733 bp, 9 predicted proteins | sample 5400501 | NCBI WGS metagenome assembly WNFB01 (sample SAMN13153341, study PRJNA577476) | soil metagenome | isolation source: 200 cm saprolite under Douglas fir tree site 2 hole 1 | place: USA:California | collected 2015-04-18 | reverse complement strand
CCAAATCGCTGTAGCCAGGCGTATCGCGCGAAACGTACTTTCCGGAAACCGCGTTGTCTTCCTTCAGGTCGCGCTCCGCGGCCCAGCGGTCGAGGCCGTCCGGACCAGGAGCCTTTTCAATGTTGGATTGAATGTTGTCTGTGCCATTGAATTCGGCGCGCTCACCGAGATGAACTTCATAGGTTTTGCCGCCGGCGGTCACTTCGCCCTCGCCGCGAATGACGGTCACGCGGGCGGAGTCGCCATTTTCATTTACGTCAATGCGAAATGCTCCGGCTTGCTTGACAGTGAAAGCCAGATTCGGGGCGTCCACTTCGTAGAGATCGCCTTCGCGCAATTCACTGACGCGGAAGTTGATGCTGCCTTCCGCGAGACGCATCTGCGTGATGCCCTGATCAAGGTTTAGGAAGGAGAGAGCTGTCATGGTGCCGAGATGAATGGAGGCAGTGCCTGCTTGCAATTCGGCGCGGGAATCTTTGTCCACCCAAAGCTTGTCACCGATTGTCACGGGACGGTTTCTGGCGGCGCTGCCCCAATCGCCTTGCCCGCCGGGCTGCAGGGAGACGGAACCTTCAACGTAGCTGATGCGCGCGACGCGTGAAGGCGGATCCTTTTCTTCATTCGCTCGTGCCATCGGAGCCACAAAACTCAATAGACCGGCCAAACACAGTAGCAGGCTGAGGCTGCTCTTACTGCTAAATGTCTTCATGACGAACCCTCGGTTCTCGGTCTGGACGCGGGCCGCTCTGGCCCTCTTATGAGACGTTCTAGCCGATGGGAGCGTAACATCTTATTGCTCCCATAGGGTAGAACACCGCAATGGGAAAGAAGTTGCCCACAGGGGAGGTTCAGGTCCAGCCTGAACGGGGCAAACACAATCTATCCTATTTATTTTGAATAACTTGAATGACATCTGCACTTTGGGACGGCCGACGCTTAAGAGGGCTATCGCAGGGCGGCATATAAGGCTTGCTTCCAGCGCTCATTATCTATGGTCCAGTAGAGCTTGGATTTCTTGCCCCGGTCCAAAATCGGTGCCCAAACCGCTCGATTGCGGTCGTTGCCTGCCACATGGAGGCGGTCCACCACGGTCATACCGAGAGTCAGTTCGCTGGAGGTCTCCACGTCTACGAAGTTCTCGCTTTGCTCGGTGACAATCGTCGGATCCAACGCGATGGACATCGCCACCGGGTCCGGCAACGAAATTCCATGTTCACCGGTCTGCTCGAAGTAGGCTTCTTGAGCGCGGCTGTTGCATTCAATGGCAAAGCGCGCCTGCGGTGTGCCAAAGCTCAGCACATGCTGAATGTCGTCTGGGTTCAATACCGCATCGCCGCGGCAGAGGTGCCAGCCCACCAACTCTACCGGAAGTCCGCTGCGCAACACGATTCGCGCAGCCTCGGGATCGCACCAGATATTGTACTCGGCAGCCGGAGTCACGTTCCCCTCGCAACACGGCGCACCGCCCATAACCACGCAGCGGCCGACCTTGGCCGTAATTGAAGGGTTCTGCAGCAAAGCCAAAGCGACATTCGTCAGAGGTCCCAAGGTGACCAATACAAGGCCTGGGTTGGAATCGATCGTTGCAACGATCGCCTCGGCGGCAGGCTGTTTTTCTGGCGCCTTGCGCGGAGGCGGGTAGCCGTGGTCTCCCAGGCCGTCGCGGCCATGAAACCAGTGGGCGGCCTTGTGCTCGCGATGCAGCGGTTTTTCCGCGCCCATGAAAACGGGAACATCCGTGCCGCAAAGTTCGGCCGTGTAAAGCGCGTTGCGCGTGGATTGCTGAACGGCCACATTGCCGGCCACCGTGGTTATCGCCATTACGCGCACGTGGGGAGAGCGAAGCGCCATGATCAAAGCCACGGCGTCATCGGAAGCGGTGTCGGTATCAATCAGGAAAAGAGGTTTCACGCGGCGTAGGATAGCAAACTCGCCGCGAGGCCGCGCTCAAAAATAATCTTGGTGAATGAAAATTGAATTCGGGTTATGAGCCCCTACTAGAAAAAGGGGCCCGTTGTTTCTATGCGACTGAACTGGCGTTTTGAGATTTTGAGTTCCTCCCAAATTACTCCCTCGTATATCGGGTAGGCCGGACTTGTCCGGTATGCGTGTCTATCGGGCACTGAGAAAATCTAAGGTAAGGTGCGCCACTGAATTTCGATCGCCCATGCTCTACCGACGCTGCCATGTAAGCAGTCTATCTTCGTTGACTTGCTTTCTGGCGCAACCTAAGATGTGCGCGAAATGCCGGATTCCTCATCCCTGATCGGGCAGACTATCTCGCATTACCGCATCATCGAGAAGCTCGGTGGCGGAGGCATGGGTGTGGTCTACAAAGCGCAGGACACGCGCTTGGATCGTTTTGTGGCTCTGAAGTTTCTACCCGACGATGTTGTCAAAGACCCGCAAGCTCTGAGCCGTTTCCGCCGCGAAGCCAAAGCCGCCTCGGCCCTGAATCATCCCAACATCTGTACCATTTACGACGTCGGCGAAGGTGAGGCGCAAGCGTTCATCGCCATGGAATACCTCGAAGGCGCCACGCTCAAGCACCGCATAGGTAGCCGCCCTATGGAGTTGGAAACTCTTCTCTCTCTGGCGATCGAAATTGCCGACGCTCTCGACGTCGCTCACGCCGGCGGCATCATTCATCGAGACATCAAGCCAGCCAATATCTTCGTCACCAAGCGCGGTCACGCCAAGCTTCTCGATTTTGGCTTGGCAAAGCTTGCCAATTTCGCCGAATGTGTTTCTGCCCTGCCAACCGCAACTGCGGAAGAATTGCTGACCAGCCCCGGCACCGCGCTAGGCACAGTCGCCTATATGTCGCCGGAACAGGTGCGCGGCAAGGAACTGGACGCACGGACCGATCTCTTTTCGCTCGGCGTGGTGCTCTATGAGATGGCCACGGTGCGCTGCCATTCCGCGGAGATACTTCCGGAACCATTTTCGAGGCCATTCTGAATCGGGAGCCGGTTGCACCCGTGCGACTGAATCCTGATCTGCCTGCGAGTTTGGAGGAAGTTATCAATCGCGCGCTCGAGAAAGACCGCAATCTACGCTTCCAGCACGCGTCCGACGTGCATGCGGAATTACAGAGGCTTCGGCGCGACACCAGCTCGGGACGCTCGCCTGCATTGTCTTCAGGACAAGCGGAATTCACAGGACTGAACTCACCGCCGGTAGTCTCGAGCGGAATACCAAAACTTCCGAGGCGATATGGGTACTATGTAGCGGCTGCGTTCCTCGTGCTTGGAGCTGTGGCAGGAGCATTTCTGGGATATCGCTCGTCCCGAAGTAGTCCTCCCCTCACCAAGGATTGGGAGCAACTCACTTTCTTTACCGACTCCGCTGTGTACCCGGCTTTGTCTCCCGACGGACACATGCTCGCATTCATCCGTGGCAATAATTCGTTCTTCGGCCCCGGACAAATCTATGTCAAGATCCTGCCGGACGGCCAGCCCGTCCAACTTACTCACGACGCCACGCTGAAATTAGGGCCGACCTTCTCTCCCGATAGCTCACTCCTCGCTTACGGCACGGTCGAACCTTGGAACATCTGGGAAGTACCTGTTCTCGGTGGCGAGCCTCACGTCCTGCTGCCCAACGCTTCTTCTTTGACATGGATCCAGGGTGGGAGGCGGTTGCTCTTTTCTGAGATCAAAGAAGGACTGCACATGGTGGCTGTGACCACCGACGAAGGGCGGGGCAACAGCCGCGACGTATATGTGCCTCCCGGCGATCGCGGCATGGCCCATCATTCCTATCTATCCCCGGACGGGCGATGGGTGCTCGTTGTGGAGATGGACAGTCGCGGCGACATTCTGCCGTGCCGGGTTGTCCCATTCCAGGGCATTGGCGAAGTCCGCGTCGTTGGTCCTCCCGGCGGTACATGTATTTCTGTGGCTTGGTCTCCCGATGGGATATGGCTGTACCTCACTGCAGCGACCGACGACTTTCATGTCTGGCGGCAGCGTTTTCCGGGCGGAGAACCCCAGCAACTGACTTCCGGGCCGACCTCTCAAGAGGGCATTGCCATGTCCCCCGACGGCAAATCGCTCATCACGGCCGTCGGCTCGCAAGACACGACCGTGTGGCTCCATGACAAGAATGGCGACCACCAGATCTCCTCGGAAGGAAATGCCGCAGCGCCTTCGTTCTCTTCGGATAGAAACAGCCTCTATTTCATGATGGCTAACGGCCAAACGCAAGGTTTTGAGCTTTGGGTGAAGGATCTGGCCAGCGGCAAGGTGGAGAGGCTCCTGCCGGGTTACAACATGCAAGGCTACTCAGTTTCTCGGGATGGAAAAGAAGTCGCGTTCACCCGGGTTGACCAGGGCGGCCATCCCAGCCTGTGAATTGCGCCAACGAATCGTCGCTCCTCCCCGTTGCGCATCTCTTCAACGGCAATCGAAGATTCTCCGTATTTCCTGCCAGAGGGCGACATTGTCTTTCGGGCTGTCGAAGGTAGATCGAATTTTCTCTATCGCATGAAAGGTGATGGAACCGGCCGCCGCAAGATAACCTCCGAGGAGGTACTCGATGCCCTCGCAGTATCGCCGGACGGCCGTTGGTTCGTTGCCAGCGCTGCGGGCCCAGACCAAGAGCACATGGCTGTGACCAAAGCGTTTGCGGTGGATGGAGGCGCCGCAGTGCAGTTGTGCCCGGGTTATTGCATGCTCAAATGGGATACCACCGGACAATTCTTGTACCTCTACTTTCCGCAACTGTTCGAGGGCAGCTACGCGCTACCTGTACTGCACGACTTGGAACTTCCGAGACTGCCACCCGCTGGAATCACGGGAAAGGAGGACGTCACAAACCTCAAATCCGCTGTCGCGATCCCGCGGTTCGTGGACTCGGCCGTAAGCCCCTCCGTCTACGCCTATACCCGACAGAATATCCGCCGCAACCTCTATCGCATCCCGCTGCAATAACTTACAAATTCATGTGTCCAACTGAGGCAGGCCAGGGCGGTGTGCGCAAAGCTGAGGTAGCAACCTGATTCGTCGTTGCAGCAGCGATAAAATTCTTCCGCATGTTATAAATCCGCTTTCCACCAGACATCAGCGCTGGCGGCGGGCTAACTCCTCATAATCGGACACTGACAGGCTACCGGCCGCCTCAGCGGCTTGGGAGTTCGAGGTGGTTGCTGTACGCTGCTGTTGCTTATAACCACATGCAGGCCCGGAAGATGAGTCTCAAAGCATTTCTCTCTCGACGAGTCGTTACGCCGCACGGAATCGATGCGGCGGGTGTGCTCGTCCAGGAGGGGCGGATCGTCGAAGTTGTTCCGCCGAACCAGATACCCACGGAGATTTCCGTGAAGGATTTTGACGAGGCTGCCATTCTGCCGGGGCTGGTGGATTCACATGTCCACATCAATGAACCCGGACGGACGGAATGGGAAGGATTCCGGACGGCGACCCGCGCCGCCGCGGCTGGCGGCTACACCCTGCTTGTGGACATGCCGCTCAATTGTTTGCCGGCGACGACGACTGTCGCTGCACTTGAAGCGAAACGCAGAGCCGCGAGTGGCCAGTGCCAAGTGGATTGGATGGCGTGGGGCGGAGTTGTAAGCGACAACCAGGTGCACATCGAACCTTTGGCTGCCGCGGGCGTGCCGGGATTCAAATGTTTCCTCATTCATCCCGGCATTGACGGATTCACCATGGTAAATGAGGCGGAGCTGCGCGCGGCCTTGCCGCATGTCGCGCGGACCGGCTTGCCGCTGCTCGTGCACGCGGAACTGCCCGGGCCAGTGGACGCTGCATCGCGCCGATTGGCGCAGGCGGATTGGAGCAAGTACGCAACGTATCTGCAATCGCGGCCGGATGAAGCGGAGATTTCCGCGATTCAGCTCACGATCTCGCTTTGCCGCGAATATCATTTCCGGCTGCACATCGTGCATCTGGCGACGAGCCAGGCGCTGGACATGTTGCGCGCTGCGAAGACGGAAGGCCTGCCGGTGAGCGTTGAAACTTGTCCGCATTATTTGCATCTCTCTTCCGACAAAATCCCGGATGGACAGACGCTGTTCAAGTGCGCGCCGCCGATCCGCAGCCGGGAGAATTGCGAAAAACTTTGGCGGGGGCTTCGAGAAGGAGTGATTGATTTGGTGGTGACGGATCATTCTCCGTGCCCGCCCGAGATGAAACGGCTCGGCGAGCGAAACTTTCAAACGGCCTGGGGAGGGATTTCGAGCTTATCGCTGGCGCTGCCGGTGATGTGGACGGAGGCCAGTGGCCGCGGATTTACGCTTGCGGAAATCGCACAGTGGATGGCGGAAGGTCCCGCGCGGCTCGCCGGGTGTGAGTCGCAGAAGGGCCGCATTGCCAAAGGCTTCGATGCCGACTTTGTGGTGTTTGAGCCGGAAGCTGAGTTCATTGCAACAGAGGAGCATCTTCCCTATCGACATCGCGTTTCACCCTATCTGGGCGAAAAACTTCGCGGAGTAGTCAAGGCGACTTATCTGCGCGGAAACTGTGTGTTCGCAGATGGGAAATTTCCTGGAGAGCCAGGCGGCCGCGAATTGCGGCGGTAGCTGGCGTACTGAGGCTTCAAATAGAGATTTGAAACTCCTCCCATTTCATACAGAATACGGCCAGCAAAGAAATTTATGACGGTCCATCACATCGTCGGTGCATCCGTGCCGCGCAAGGAAGGCTGGGACAAAGTCACCGGAGCGGCACGCTACGTTGACGACATGGTTTTGCCCGGCATGCTTTACGGCGCGACTGTGCGCAGCAACGTGGCGCGCGGCAACATCAAAAACATTTCTTTTGCTCCGAGCGTTGATTGGAACGATTTTGTCATTGTGGCGGCCAAGGATATTCCAGGAAAAAATTGCATCGCCTTGATCCTGGACGACCAGCCTTGCCTCGCCGCCGAGTCCGTGAATCATCCCGAAGAGCCGATTCTGCTTCTGGCCCATGCCGACCGTCACAAGCTGCGAAAGGCGGTTCAGGCGGTGTCCATCGAGTACGAGCCGCTGCCGCCCGTGCACACCATTGAAGAAAGCGAGCAGCAATCCACAATCATCTGGGGCACCAACAATACCTTCAAGAGCTACCTGGTTGAAAAAGGCGACGTGGAGGCCGCGTGGAAAGAAGCAGCGCACATCGTCGAGGGCGAGTATTTCACCGGCGCGCAGGAGCAGTTGTACATCGAAAACAACGGAGTCATCGCGGCGTTCGACGCTGAAAATGGCGTCACCGTTTGGGGCTCGCTGCAATGTCCGTACTACGTTCACAAGGCGTTGATGGCGCTGTGCGGCCTTCCCGAAGACAAAGTTCGCGTGGTGCAAATGGAGACCGGAGGCGCGTTCGGAGGAAAGGAAGAGTATCCGTCGATGATCGCTGGACATGCGGCGCTGCTCGCGATGAAGTCGGGCAGGCCGGTGAAAATTATCTACGACCGCATGGAAGATATGGTGGCTACGACGAAGCGGCATCCTTCGCGAACGCGCCATCGTACTGCGGTGAGCAAGGATGGCAAAATCCTCGGCGGGGAAATCGAATTCACCATCGATGGCGGAGCTTACGCAACGTTGTCTTCGGTGGTCTTGTCGCGCGGAACGATTCACGCGGGCGGTCCTTATTATTGGCCGAGTGTGCGCATTCGAACGAAGGCGGTGGCGACAAATACGCCGCCGCATGGGGCTTTTCGCGGGTTCGGGGCGCCACAGAGCCTCTTTGCCATGGAGCGGCACATGGACCGCATCGCGCAGGTCGTGGGAATTTCTCCGGTCGAAATTCGCCGGCAGAATTTCCTCAAGCCAGGCCAAACGACAACGACTGAACAAACCATTCGAGAAAATATTGACCTGGATCGCTTGCTCAGAAAAGCGCTGGAGTTGTCTGACTATGCCGCAAAGAAAACGCGTTTTGCGGAAGAAAATAAAATTGGAATGCGCAGAAAAGGAATTGGTATCGCGGCTTTTTTGCACGGCGCGGGATTCACGGGCTCCGGCGAGCGTTATCTGAATTCGCTGGTTGGCGTGGAGGCCGATGCCGACGGCAATGTTCGTGTGCTAGTGTCCAGCGCGGAATTCGGCCAAGGAACCAACACCGTGCTCTGCCAGATTGCTGCCGAGGCGCTGGGGCTTCCTTATGAGAGCGTCGCCATCGCGCAGCCGGACACGACGGTGGTGCCGAACAGCGGCCCGACGGTGGCTTCGCGTACGGCGATGATTGTCGGGAAATTGGTTCAATCGGCCGCCAAGGGAATCAAGCAAACGCTCACGAAGACCGGAGTTCTTGGTAACGACTATTCTACGGAACAATTTCGCGCCGCGTGCCGGGAATATGTCGCTGCGCAAGGGGCGCTGAAATCTTATGCGCGGTATGAAGCGCCCGGCGATGTCTTCTGGGACGATGAAAAATATCGCGGCGAGGCTTACGCGGCGTTTGCTTGGGCCGTGTATGTTGCGGAAGTCACGGTGGATTTGACGACTTACAACGTTACTGTGGACGACTTTGTAGCGCTGCAGGAAGTCGGCAAAGTTCTTAACCCGGTTTTGGCTGCGGGGCAAATTACAGGTGGCGTGGCGCAGGCCATTGGCTTCGCGCTTTATGAAAAAGTGGTCTGGCAAAATGGCCGCATGCTTAACAATCAGATGACGAATTACATAATACCAACTTCTGCAGACCTGCCGCCGATCCGCGTATTTTTTGAGGAGCTTGGCAACGTTCACGGTGCGCATGGCGCCAAGGGCATCGGAGAATTGCCCATGGATGGTCCTGCGCCAGCGATTGTAAGCGCCGTGGAAGATGCAACGGGTGTTCGTTTCCGTTCGATTCCGCTGCTGCCGGAAGATGTGTTCGAGGCGCTGCGGCCCGAGTCGCTTGAGCAGGATGCACTTTCTTCGACGCAGGGGAGCACATGAACCCATCGCAAGAGACGACCGCAAAGTGCGAAATTATATTTACTGTCAACGGCGAGACGAAGAAAGTGCTCGTTCATCCCATGGAGCGATTGTTGGATGTGCTGCGAAACGATTTGAAATTGTCGGGCACGAAAGAAGGATGCGGCGAAGGGGAATGCGGTTCATGCTCTGTCCTCTTGGACGGGATGCTGGTGAACAGTTGTCTCGTTCCCGTGGCACAAGCGAGCGGCGCGAACATCGTTACTATCGAAGGAATATCGACGCATGCGTTGATGCATCCTCTGCAGGAGGCATTCCTGGAATGCGGCGGCGCGCAGTGCGGTATCTGCACCCCGGGAATGATTCTTGCGGCAGTGCACCTGCTTGAGAAAAAAGCGGAGCCTGCGCTGGCAGACATACGAGAAGGGCTCTCGGGGAATCTTTGCCGCTGCACGGGTTACATGCAGATATTCGAAGCGGTCGCGAGGACAGCGCGGCGAAGAGTTGCAGAATGAGAGCCGATCCAGCCGAATACAGACTCGTTTCGCCGGGCAATTTGCGTGCGGTTCTTTCGCTGATGGCCGGAGAGCCGGCGCAATGGCTGCCCATTGCCGGCGGTACCGACGTGATGGTTTTATACTCGGCAGGAAAACTGCCCAACCGAAATTTGATCAACATCTGGAATATTCCCGAGCTTCAACAAATCGACATTTTCCCGGATAGAATCCGCATCGGCGCCGCTTGCACTTATAACGCGCTGCGCAGCCATGCGATCGTTTCGCGGGAATTTCCGCTGTTGGCCATGGCTGCATCATGGACCGGCGGAATCGCCAATCAGAATCGCGGAACACTGGGAGGCAATATCGCGAACGCGTCTCCTGCCGCTGATTCCCTGCCCGCGCTGCTTGTCTACGACGCCGAACTGACGCTGATTTCGGTGCGCGGCGAGCGGCGAGTGGCTTATCGAGACTTTCACACGGGCTACAAGCAGACAGTTCTGGCGGCTGACGAATTGATTCGAGATATTTCGCTGCCGCGCCGATTTTCTGGATATGTTTCGCATGCGCGGAAGGTCGGAGCCCGCAACGCACAAGCCATTTCCAAAGTTTGTCTGGCGGCGTTGGGCCAGATCGCAAATGGTGTGATTCGGGATGTGCGTCTCGCGCTGGGAAGCGTTGCGCCTGTTCCGCTTCGCCTGAGTGAAACGGAGCATATGCTCATCGGACAAAAAATCGAGCCATCATTGATCGAAACGATAAGAAAAAGCGTGATGAGTGAGATTCGGCCCATCGACGACATTCGGTCTACCGCACGATATCGGGCAGCCGTGGCTGGCAATTTGGTCGCCGAGTTTCTCGAGAAGCTTGCCGCTGCGAGAGCGAACGCGTGAGCGAAGTACTAGCTCGCTGGAACGGCTTGCCGCACGAGGAAGCTGCTCGCGAGATTCTTCCCTGCTGCGGTTCGACAACTTGGGCTGCGAGCATGGCCTCGAAAAGGCCGATGGACGAAGAGGCTGCGCTGCTTGCGGCTTCGGATGAAACTTGGCGCGGCCTCCGCGAAACGGATTGGCTGGAGGCGTTTAAAAGTCACCCGCGAATTGGTGACACACCTGCCGAAAAAACTGTCGCGGCACAATCTTCGGCGTGGTCCGTGCAAGAGCAACAAAAAGCTGCAACGGCCGATGAAGCGGTAAAGATGGCGCTGAAGTGGGGCAATCGCGAGTACGAGCAAAAGTTTAGGCGAATCTTCATCGTTTGCGCGACGGGAAAATCGGCCGACGAAATTCTGGAGATTCTGCGGCGGCGGCTGCACAATGATGAAGCTACGGAACTGCAGCAGGCCGCCGAGGAGCAGCGGCGAATCATGCACATCCGTCTAAAAAAATGGATCGCGGGATGAGCCGGATTTCCACGCACGTTCTGGATACGGCGAAGGGCAAACCCGCGGCGGGTGTGCCGGTGCGACTGGAGCGTCAAGATACTTCCGGCAAATGGATTTCGGTTGGCTTCGCACAAACGGATCACGACGGAAGGTGCGCTGAATTATTGCCGGACGGTGCAACGCTGGTGGAAGGCGTATATCGATTGCTGTTTGACACCGCGAGATATTTCGCTGCGTGCAGCGTGGATGGATTGTATCCGGCGGTTGAGATTCTGTTTCGAATTCGAAAAGACGAATCGCATTTTCATATTCCGTTGCTGCTGAGTCCGAACGGCTACACAACGTACCGGGGAAGCTGAGATGAGTTCTGCGATTCGCGAATGGCTGAACCTCAGCGTGCGGTGGATCCACGTTTTCGCGGGGATTATGTGGGTCGGGCAGACATACTACTTCACGTGGCTGGACGGCCAGTTCGGAAAACTCGAGAAGAAATTGGCAGCGGACGGGAACTCTTCGGCAGTGTGGATGGTGCACAGCGGAGGTTTTTACACCGTCGAGAAACAAAAGTCGCTGGGTGTGGCGCCGGAGCAGGTCCGCTGGTTTCGCTGGGAAGCGTTCGTGACGTGGCTGGCCGGCGTAATTCTCCTCGTACTTGTGTATTACCTGGGCGATGGCCTCATCGATGCGGACGTTGCGGACATTTCCAAGCCAGCAGGCATTGCGATCGGAGTTGGTGCGATGGTGGCGGGATGGATCATTTACGATCTCGCCGTGCGGTCATCGCTCGGAAAGTCGCAGGCGGCGTTCGCGGGATTTGGTCTGGTGATGACGGCGGTGGTGGCTTGGGGATTAATGCATGTGTTCAGCGGCCGCGCTGCGTACATCCACGTGGGAGCGATCTTCGGCACCATCATGACGTTGAACGTTTGGATGCGCATTCTGCCCGCGCAGCGCAGGATGATCGCGGCGGCGGCAGCGGGCGAAAAATT
>WNFB01005091.1_pt1 | contig 11736 bp, 10 predicted proteins | sample 5400501 | NCBI WGS metagenome assembly WNFB01 (sample SAMN13153341, study PRJNA577476) | soil metagenome | isolation source: 200 cm saprolite under Douglas fir tree site 2 hole 1 | place: USA:California | collected 2015-04-18 | reverse complement strand
ACGGCCCCTAACAGCGTGCGGCGACGCAGTTCGCCGTGAAACAAAGAACGCACGGAGGTGTCAGTCTGGGTCTCCTCCGCTTGCACACGCACAGGTGTGGGGGGCAGTGTTCCCTTGTCCCTCTCGACCTCTGCCTCGATGGCTCGCATCACCGCCTCGGCTTCCGCGTACCTCCCGTGCTGTTCGTACCAACGCGGAGACTCGGGTAGGGAACGGCGATACCACCAGATAAACAGCGCCGGGATACCGGCTACCACAAACATCCAGCGCCAGCCCAGGGTGGGAATAATGAGCAGCCCGGTGAGGGCTGAGGCCGGTTGCGCAGAGTTGGTAATGACAGCGAGCAAACCCGACCACCAACCACGCGAACGCGCGGGAATGAACTCGGCGAACATGCTGTAGCCGATAACGATCTCCGCGCCCAAGCCAAAGCCGGTGAGCACGCGCACAGCAAGCAGCGTCGTGATATTCGGCGCGCACGCACAAAGCAGAGCACCAATCGAGTAGAGCAGCAGGTTCACCTGGTACATGGTCTTGCGACCGTACAGATCGCCGAGCCGGCCAGCCACTAGAGCGCCCAGCGCGAGCCCGAGAAACATCGCCGCGGCGAAGCGAGCAATCTCTCCGACCGTGAACCAGCCGGCCTGCACCAGTGGCACCGCCACGACCGAGGTCATGTAGATCTCGAAGCCGTCGAAGAACATGCCGAAGCCGATCATCCCAAGCAGTCAGTAGTGAAACCGGCCGATAGGCAGACGGTCGAGGCGGGGGCCGATGGTGGGCATACAAGGAAGCTCTCAGCAATCAGCTATCAGCTTTCAGCAGGTCTTCTTTCTTGCTCGAAGGCACATTCCCCGTTTTTGCTGACTGCTGACCGCTGAATGCTCCTTTCTTGACATCATCTGCCTGCTCTTGCAAGGTGTGACGGCACAAGGAGGTACGACGATGTCAGAAACAACTACCACGACCGCGGAACGCATCGACTGGAAAGAGGTGAGCGATAAGCTGCAAAACCTGCTGCGGCTGCGCACGCTGCCGGTGGGAATGAAGCTGTTCAAGACCGTCGAAGAGATGGAAGCGATCCCCAAGATCCGCCGTCCCAAGAAACACCACACTACCTGTCAGATCGTCACCCAGGCGCGCCAGGTTGGCTGGACGGTCGGGGTGACCATCGACAACCTGATGCCCGGCAATTGCGGCGCGGTTATCAAGGACACAATTCCGGATGTTGGAAGAGGCAAGGTCAGCTCTCAAACGCCCGGTCGATGCGCTCGAAGCGACGACGGATGAAGGCGCGAGCTTCTTCGTGTGTATGGATGTACAGTTCACCCTTCTTCACGGCGTTGACAACTTTCTCTGCCGCCACTTCTGGTGAAAGTGTCCGGCCGCGGAGGTTTTGCTGCTCTTCTGGGGTCCGGGGGCGAGACGCCTGCGGTCCACCCAGTTCGGCGGGGCGGTTGCGCTCAGACTTTTCGATATTGGTCTGCAGCACCATCGGACACAGGACCGACACACCGATTCCGTGCTGCCTGAGGTCACGGAAGAGACATTCGGACAGCGCCACTACTCCGTATTTTGCCACGCAGTACACACCGAGACCCTCGTTCGGAACGAGTCCCGCGAATGATGCTGTGTTCACAATGTGTCCGCCTTGGTTCTGCGCAATCATACGCGGGACAAACGCCTCGACACCGTGGATCACACCCCATAAGTCCACGCGCAGCACCCACTCCCAGTCTTCGTGCTTCATCTCCTGGATCGGACCGAAGATCGCCACGCCGGCATTGTTAAAAACCAGATGCGCGGCGCCGAAGTGCGCGAACGTCTTATCCGCCAGCGCCTGCACCTGCTTGAGATCGCCGACGTCGGTCCGCACGCCCAGCGTCTCGGCCCCCAAGCCCTGGATCTCTTTCACGGCAACATCGAGAGCATCCTGCTGAACGTCCGCCAATACGATACGCATGCCTTCGCCCGCCAACCGTCGCGCCGTCGCCAAACCGATGCCGCTCGCTCCACCCGTGATGACTGCTACCCGCCCTGATAGATCCTGCATATTTCGTTCCTTCCTAAAGGAGGGCTTGATGAATCAAACCCCTACAATCCCGAACTCCGGACTTGAGACTTTGGACTTGAGACTTGAGACTTTTTATCGTGCCGTCACGCCACCGTCGATCACAAAGACACCGCCAGTGACAAACGCCGCCTCATCCGACGCCAGATATAGAGCCATATAGGCAATGTCGATCGGTTTCCCCGTCTTATGTAAGGGTGTGTTCTCCAAATACGCCTGCAGCAGCCGCTGGCTGCCGGAAATCTCCGCCGTCATGGGCGTTTCAATAAACCCCGGACAGATGACGTTGGAGCGAATGTTCTGTGGCGCGTAGGTGGTCGCAATCGAGCGGCTCAACGCAATCATGCCTCCCTTTGAAGCCGAATAGGCGTGGAAGTTGCTGCCGATCAGGCCGGCAGCCGAGGCAGTATTCACGATCGAGCCTCCCCCCACTTTGACCATCTCCGGAATGGCATGCTTACAGCACAGGTACATGCTCTTGAGGTTCACGGTGAGAGTCGTGTCCCAAATGTCTTCTTCCACCCGAGTGACCGGGCCATCCTTGCCCCGCAGATACACTCCCGCATTGTTATACAGAACGTTGAGCGCACCGAACGAACGCACGGCAAAGGCGACCCCGTTCTGAATCTGTTCCGTGTCAGCAACATCCATCTGCCGTCCAACCGCCTCCCCGCCAGCGGCCCTGACAGTCTCCACCGTCTCTCTGATCCCTTCTTCATTGACGTCGGTCACAACCACCTTCGCCCCTTCTTTGGCAAACAACACCGCCGCTTCCCGCCCTTGGCCGGAACCGGCGCCGGTGATCAATGCTACTTTTCCTGCTAATCGCATGGTCGCCTCCTGGATGAAAAGTCGGGGCGCGGCGCGCCGTGCCCCGACAAAAGACCTGGAATATATGGCTACCGCTGAGGATACAGGTGATCCCTCCTTTCGACGGGCGGAGGCTATCAAGAAGCCGGCAGCGCTTCAATCACATCAACGCCGGGCGGCGCGGTGAAACGAAAGAGGGTATCATCGAGGGGAGCGTTGCGATCGATATGAGAGAAATGCAGGCGTGTGACGTTTCCCAGGGGATCGGTGACCGTGGCCTGCAGGATGTCAAAGGTTTTGGTGCTCACGGCCAGATCCAGTACACCGACCGCTTCCGGATCTTTCTTGGGGGTCAGGCGTAGCTGGTAGTTATCCTTTGTCTCGCCGGTCAGGGAAACACTGAAATCCTGATCAAGCCGGCCGACACCCAACAAGAACGAAGCGGGTGTGGTAGAAGAGAAGACTTGCTGAAAAGGCGTCTTGAGCACCTGTTTTTCCGCCGGCTGATAGAACCAGAAGAACTTTCCGTCCGATACCAGCATCTGCTGCGGCTCGCTGAACTCCCAGCGCATGCGACCAGGTTTCTTAAAGACCACCGTACCGCGCGACTCGACCTTCTGGCCCAGGGTGGCGGACTCGACCTCCTGGGTAAAGTCGGCGCGGAAACCGGCAGTGGAGTCGTAGCGGGCTTGCAGGCGTTTGACGAGGTCGGGGACGGAAGCGGCCCAGGCGGAGAATGATGAATGATGAATGATGAATGATGGATAGCAAACGAAAGCGGCAAGAATGAGGCGTAAAGAGAGTGTTCGCATAGTTCTCTGAGTATAAAACACCTCAGAAGCAAAAAAAGCGGGCAGTTTTCTTTTCTGCATTCATCGATCAGCATTACGCGTTCATCGTTGTTCCTTAATCTGCACCAGCACCTCACGCGGCTTGCCGGCCTCGGCTGCCGGCGCGACCAGACCCTCGCGTTCCATGCGTTCGATCATGCGCGCAGCGCGGTTATAGCCCACGCGCAGACGGCGCTGAAGCCACGAGATCGAGGCCTGACGGCTTTCCATCACCAGGTCCCGCGCCTGCTCGTACATTTCATCATAATCGTCCTCGTCCCCACCGCCATCGGCACTCTTCTCGCTGCGCGCCTTTTCCAGCGCCGCCATGAACTCGGCATCGTACAGCGGTTTGCCCTGCTTTTTGATGTGGGCCGCGACCTTGCGAATCTCCGGCTCGGAGACATAGGCGCCGTGAATGCGCTGGGGTTTAGCACTGCCCGGCGGTAAGAACAACATGTCTCCTTCGCCCAGGAGCCGCTCGGCGCCAATGGCATCAAGAATCGTACGCGAGTCAACGCGCGAGGAAACCTGAAACGACACCCGCGCGGGAAAGTTCGCTTTGATGAGACCGGTAATGACATCGACCGACGGCCGCTGCGTGGCCAGGATCAGATGAATGCCCGCGGCTCGGCCCATCTGCGCCAGGCGGGTGATCGGCTCCTCAATCTCCCGCCCGACGGTCAGCATGAGGTCAGCCAACTCATCGACAATCACCACCAGATAGGGCAACCGTTGATGGCTGAAGCCCTGCTCGTTGCTTGTCACTCTGGGCGCGGCCGGAAGGTCGTCGTCCTCTTCCCCTTCCTGCACCACCTCGGTGAGCTTGATAACTCCCTTGGGACCGGGCTGGCCGGTCTCCAGCGCACGGTTGTAGGCGGCGATGTTACGCACGCCTTTGTCTTTGAGCAATTTGTAACGGTACTCCATGCGCCGCACCACCTCTTGCAGTGCAGCGCCCACCTCCTTGGGATTGGTGATGACGTGCGAAAGCTGATGCGGCAGTTCCTCATACAGCGACAGTTCAAGCATCTTGGGATCGATCATGATGAACCGTACATCCCGCGGGGACGCGCGGTAGAGCAGGCTCATAATCATGACGTTGAGGGACACCGATTTCCCGGTACCGGTTGCCCCGGCCACTAACAGGTGCGGCATGCGCCCCAGGTCGGCAACGATGACGTTGCCCACCGTGTCTTTGCCCAGCGCCAGCGTCAACGGAGACTCAGACTGCTGGAATCCCGGGCTGTCGAGGATTTCCCGCAGACAGACCTTCTCGCGCCGCGGATTCGAGACTTCGATGCCTACCACCGCCTTGCCCGGAATCGGCGCCAGGATGCGGACCGACACCGCCCGCAGCGCCATCTGCAGGTCATCGGCCAGCGCCACTACCCGGTTCACTTTCACGCCAGGGGCAGGCTCGAATTCATAGGTCGTGATCACTGGACCAGGGCGGACTGCAACCACGTTGCCTTCGACGCCGAAGTCGCCCAGCTTGCTCTCCAGGATACGAGAACTGGCATGCAGGGCGTCTTCATCAACCTTCACCGCCAATCGCACCGGCGGGTCGAGCAGGGGAATGGGGGGCAAAACATAAGGCTTCCCATTCCCTGCACTCTCTATCGGCGGTTTTGCCGCAACTCGTTTTTCCTGGACAGGCTTAACTGGTGTCACCGGTGGAGCTGGCCGGCTAATGATGATCGGTGGCAGTTTTTCTTCTTCTTCCTCATCATCCTGTGGAATCGGTTGAACTGGCGCCTTCTTGCTAGCGGTCTCCTTACGGGGACCCCGCGGTCTGAGCGGGAGGGGTTCCGACTCGGAGCGGCGGCGTCGGAACAAAGCCAAGAGGAACCGCACCAGGCTCTGTAGCGCAGCCCAACAGCGAGTGAGGAGAGCCGTCAGTCCATTGGCGACCCCCTCGCCGGCCCATCGCAAGGAGAAACGTGTGACGCCCATGAACGAGACCAACAGCAGAGGGGACAGCGCCACATATGCACCCAGCCGGCTCAACCCCGCGCGCAAATGCAACGCCAGAAATCCGCCGATCCAGCCTCCGGCATCAGCGACATGGATGTGAGGGTCCTCATACCAGAGCGCCAGGAAGGTCGCGGCGGACAAGGTGAAGAGCAGGAAAGACAACGTCTGGGAGAACGGCGCAGGAAACGGCAGCAGATGCAACAGCACGGCCGTTCCATAGAGCAGCGCGCCAGGAAGTAAGTAGCAGGCCTTGCCCAGCATCGGACAGATAAGATCTGCCAGGACATGTCCGACCAACCCCATTTGATTGAGGTGGGCATCCCCAGAGCGGTACGAGTAAAACGCCAGGATGAAGAAGACCGCGAGGGCCGCGCACGCGACCCCGATCACCTCATCGCCAAAGGCCCGTTCCTGTGGTTGTGGCTTGCGCCCCGCCGCCATGTCCACCCCTCCTCATACAATCACATCTCCATGACAAATGGCAGAACGACCGGACGCCGACCGAGCGTCCGGCGAAAATACCGGCGCAGGGACTGACGGACACGTTCTTTGACTACCCCGGTGTCGGTAAGCGACTCACGAGGCAACTCACTCAGTGTCATGCGGATCACCTCTTTCGCCGCCTCAAACCCCTCGCCATTTGTCGAAGGCAAGAACCCACGCGAGAGCAGATCCGGTCCGCTCAACAACTCGCCGGTCTGCTGCTCGATACCCAAAATCACCACCACCAACCCATCTTCAGCCATATGCCGTCGGTCACGGAGCACCTCTTCCTCGATCCCCCCCAGGCCATCGACAAATACGCGCCCGGCCTGGATCGGTTCGGTCACCTGAGCTCCAGCGGCGGTAATCTCCAGCACCTGCCCATTCTCCAGCAGAAAAACTCCCTCGGGATCAATACCCACCCCACGGGCAAGCTGACAGTGACGCACGAGATAACGGTACTCGCCATGGATGGGCACGAAGAAACGTGGCCGCACCAGGTTCAGCATGAGCTGCAGCTCGTCTTGGCAGGCATGACCAGAAACATGCACGCACGCGATCGCCTCGTAATAGACCTCGGCGCCACGCCGATACAAGTGATCGAGGAGCCGGGCGATCGTCCGCTCGTTCCCCGGGATGACGCGCGACGACAGGATCACCGTATCCCCGGGAGCCAGCTTGACCTGAGGGTGATCCCCGACAGCGATGCGAGCCAGCGCGGAGAGCGGCTCCCCTTGTGAACCGGTAGTGAGGAGCGTCACCGAGTGCGGGTCCCGGTCGGCCACCTTGGACACATCGAGGAGCGTATCCGCTGGGAGCTTGAGATGACCCGTGTCGCGGGCGATCTCGATGTTGCCGACCAAGCTCTTGCCGACCACACCGACCGCGCGTCCCTGCGCCAGCGAGAGATCGATGACCTGACGGATGCGATGAATATGCGAGGCAAAGGTCGCCACCAACACCTTGCCAGGCGCATGAGCCATCAAGTCTTCGAGCGGTCGAGTCACCGCCCGTTCAGAGGGAGTTGCTCCCGGGCGCTCGACATTGGTTGAGTCGGACAGCAACAAGAGCACGCCGCGCGCGCCCCACTCGGCCAAGCGGGTCAGATCGGAGCGCCGGCCATCAATCGGCGTTTGATCGAGCTTGAAATCCCCAGTATGGATGATCGTGCCGAGGGGAGTCGTGATTGCCAGAGCTACCGCATCGACAATACTATGGGTGACGTGCATCCCCTCGAGGGTAAATGGCCCCACCTGCCAGGTCTGGCGCGGGCGAAACTCATGCAGCTCCGCATCGTCCAGCAGGTCATGCTCATCAAGCTTGTCGCGCAACAGTCCCAGGGTAAACGGCGTGCCATACACCGGGACATTGAATTCACGCAACAGATGGGGAAGAGCACCGATGTGATCCTCGTGTCCGTGGGTGAATACCACCGCTTTCAGGTGACGTTTCTCACGGAGATAACTCAAGTCAGGAATCACCACGTCGATGCCGAGCATCTCGCGCTCGGGAAACATCAGGCCGCAGTCTACCGCGATCGCCGCAACCTCCTCTGAGCCAGACGGGCAGTACTCAATCACCATCAGGTTGAGCCCAATCTCACCCAGTCCGCCCAAAGGGATGATGCGTAGTGTGCCGTCGCTCATGAGGTTGGCTGCTCGGGGGCTGAAGACGGGGCGACAAGCGGCGAGCCTGCCGGAGGCGCAGAGGCCGTGTCCGGGCGGTGGTGCGCGGTGATCGCCTCCTGCACTCTCAGCAGTAATGTTTCGCGGGCCATTTTTTTGCTCAGGTGGGGATCAATGTGGATTGGCTCGCTCAAGACGATTTCGATCTCCCCGGCTCGGACCTTCCAATCGCCAGACGGCATGATGGCGCGGCTGCCGTTGACGGTCACCGGCACCACCGGCACGCCGGTCTCGACCGCCACGGCGAAGCCACCCGGCTTGAAGGGGAGCAGTTGACCATCTTTGCTACGGGTTCCTTCAGGAAAGAACAACACTGAAATGCCGGCGTTCAACAATTCCTTCACTCGCCGGATGGTCGCCACCGCCTGGGTGCGGCTCTCACGATCGACGATGATCTGATGGGTGCGTTGTATACACAGGCCCAGGACTGGCACTTTCCGCAGTTCCTGTTTTACCACCCAACGCAACTGAAAGGCGTCCAGCACTGACATCAGGGCCAGGATGTCAAACTGACTCTGGTGGTTCGACATGAAGAGGTAGGCCTTGCGCGGATCGAGCCGTTCCAGCCCCTGCGTTCGCACCTTGACTCCGCAAGCCCAGAGGTTGCCCTTGGCCCAGAAACGGACCAGCCGCACGGAGCGCTCGGCATACGGATCTAGAGAAGCGAGCAGGAGGACCGGCACACTCCAGAAGAGGGTGTGCAAGACGATAAAGAGAATGCGAAGAGCAGCAATCAGGATCAAACGGCTTCCTTCATCGGCAGAACATTCGGGCTATTATAGTTTTTCTTTGCACATGCCGTCAACGCGGTTGATTTTTCTCTACTTCCTCTTACAATTCTGACACTGGGGAGGGGCGGCGCGTGATTGTGGAGTGCCCAGCCTGCCATACTCGTTACCGAACCGATAGCACCACGCTCGTCGATGAGAACACCTTCTTTGAGTGCTCGCAAGAAAGTTGTCAGCACGTGTTCCCTTATTCTCCGCCGGTGTTACGGGGAGGAGAAAACGAAGCCCACTCCGCCGCTTCGCCACCATCGACTCCTCTTTCCGGGGAACATCCCGAGCCCAAGCAACATCGCGACCCTCCAGATGAGTTATCCATCGCCCTTGCCGCTTCCCAACCCACGCATACGCTTGAGCCACCGCCGAGCAAACAATTTGATGAGCCGGAGAGCTTCTCTGCTCTGGAGGAATCCTTCGCAGAAGGACCGTTCTTCGACAAAGAATTCGATGAGCCCGAACAATTCGCTCCCCCAGAGGCGCCGTTCTTCGCCGACGAGGAGGAGAGTAGCAACGAACGGATTGCGTTCTCCCGCCCGACCCCCAAACCTCAGGTGACGGAAATCTCTTCTCTGCGGCCAGTCCTGATTCTCCTCGGAGGTATTCTCTTCGGATACGCCATCCTGGCGGGTTATTGCCTCTGGCACGTCGGTGACACCGCAGTGGCCCTGGGACGCCTGCCGTTACTAGGTTCTCTGTTCACCGACGAGCGGTTCTCCGCACGGCACATTGCGTTGGTGGAACTCAAGGGAGATTTCTGGACGACCAAAGATAGTCGTCGCGTCTTTGCCATCTCCGGCAAGGCGGTCAATGATGCTTTCTTGCCGTCGCGCAATATCCAGGTCGAAGGCGCGGTGTATGACGCGAACGGAAAAGTCGTCGGACAGCGAGTGATTTTTTGCGGCACCGAGACAGCGGCGACTGCTCTGCAAAGCCTGACAGTGCGCGAAATCGGCATCCTGCAGAATCTGGTCCCGCCCAAGCAGTTCAACGTGCCGCCCGGGCAGTCGGTCAACTTTCTGATCGTCTTCACCAGCCCGCCGCCGAAAGTCGCGGAATTCAGCAGTCGGGTGATCGCTGCCCAGTTCGGGGCACCCTGACTAGGACTTGTCTTCCTTCCGCTCTCCCGCCCCCTGCCCAGGGGTAACGTCGATCGCGTCAGGAGACTTGACCGCCTTGCGGAAGTTACGGATGCCCCTGCCGAGCCCTTCACCGATCTCAGGCAGCTTGCCGGCGCCAAAGATGACGAGAACTATCAGGAGAATAATGAGCAATTCGCCTATACCCATGCCAAACATAATAGCTGCACTATATGCTATCTGTCTTGCCCCAAGCAAGGTGTCAGCCTCGACTTCCTTGCGGCTTGACCAAGAGGCAGATAAAATACGCCGCTGATGTCAGCCCTGTCCCCCGCTCTTGCTCGCCCTGCCCCACGCGACCCGCTCGCGCTCTTCCTCTTTTTCTCGCTCCTGCTGCATCTCCTGTTGCTCTTGTTTCTCCCTCTCCCGCCACGCGACCTGCTGGCTCCGCCGCAAGAGCAATTAACCGCAGTAGAACTGCTGCCCGAACCATCAGCACCTCCACCAGCGGTGGCCAAAGCCAAGCCACCGATAAAGAAACCTGAAGTCAAAGAAAAACCCGAGGTCAAAGAAAAGCCTGAACCGAAGCCTGAGGAACGGCTGCCGGAGCAGATAGTCAGCCCACCGGAGCAAACCAACGAGGAGGTACCGGAAAAAACTCGGTTCTTGAGTGATCGCAACAGCTCGACCAAACAAGAGACTGTCGCGGCAGGCACACCACGCCCATCTCCACCCCAGAAGGACAAGAGCCCGGTCAAGGAAAAGCCCGATGCGCAGAAACCACCAGTCCAGTTGGCGTTGAAAACCCCGACGACTCCACCACCCCCCAAACCTCCGGTCGAGAAAGAAGTCGAAAAAACTCTGGACGAGGCAACGAATCCGCGCAGCCCGGCACCGGGAAAACCGGACGCGCCGACCAAGACACCGCAATTATTCGCTCAGCCGGATGACCTGCTGGCGCAAGGCTGGCTCTCCGATGCCGGCAGCGAGCAAGAAAAAAAAGCCGAACGCCAACCACCTACAGGCCGTGATATCATCGCCCTCGCCCCACCGCCGCGCGAGAACCTGCTGTCCTTACCTGGACCGCTTGGGACCCCAGACTACCTGCCGGATGTTCAGCAAGGCAACTTGACCTTCCTTAATACCAAGGCCCACCGTTTCGCGCCCTTCGTGCGTCGGGTCGCGCTCCGGGTGTTTCAACATCTGCTCATTCATCAGCGCAAGAACTTACATCTTGACGACGTGGTAGCTGCACGGGAGATGGTCACGATCGAAGCCAAGCTCGATACCAAGGGAAACCTGAAGGGCTTGGTTATTCAGAGCCGTTCAGGCAGTTACTCGGTGGACGAATCGCTACTGAAGGCGTGTGAACAGGGAGCGTGGGATGAGAATCCCCCAGCGGAAGCCAAGGCCGAGGATGGATACATTCACTTCATCTTCCGCTCGGACATCAACGCGCAATACGATCAACTGGGGCTGCGCGCGATCATTACATACTTACAGGTTGGGCTGGTGTAACAGGAATCTTTTCGTTGCCGGCACGAAGATATTGTCCTCGTTGTTCTCTTGCAAATCACCAGGGTGACTGCTAGATTACCCCCGCTGCCCGTCAGGGCTCTTTGCTCTTCTTCATACCCATCGTTCGCCCGTCTTGTGGGGCCGTAGCTCAGTTGGGAGAGCGCTAGAATCGCACTCTAGAGGTCGAGGGTTCGACTCCCTTCGGCTCCACTTGGAATTTCAAGTAGTTAGGACTTTCTGGAAACGACGTTCTTGATAGTGGTTGCGTCTGGGTTGCGGCTACTTGCGCCCTCTTCTTCTGGATCGTCCAAACGATCTGCTGCCGCTCGGTTGCCTCCTGGAACAAGATGGCCATAGATATCCACCGTCACCCGGATGCTGTGGTGACCCAATTGCTCTTTGACGTAGGCGAGGGACTCGCCTTGCTGGATCAGAAGTGAGGCGTACGTGTGGCGCAAGTCGTGAATCCGGAATTGCCGCATCTGTGCTTTGGCCAGGAGC
>WNFB01005090.1_pt1 | contig 11737 bp, 12 predicted proteins | sample 5400501 | NCBI WGS metagenome assembly WNFB01 (sample SAMN13153341, study PRJNA577476) | soil metagenome | isolation source: 200 cm saprolite under Douglas fir tree site 2 hole 1 | place: USA:California | collected 2015-04-18 | reverse complement strand
CGCGGTCCTTGGCCACCTCGCGCAAGCTGGTGGTCGTGCTCAAGGGCGCGCGCACTCTGGTCGCGCTTCCCGATGGCACCGTCTTCGTCAATCCCACCGGCAACGCCGGAATGGCCACCGCAGGAACGGGGGACGTGCTGGCCGGCATTTGCGGCGGCCTTCTCGCGCAGAAACTGGCTCCCGCACGCTCCGCCGCCGTGGCCGTCTACGCACACGGAAGGGCAGGCGACATCGCTGCCCAAAGGGTCGGGCAGGCGGGCTTGGTGGCTTCTGATCTGCTGACGGCCCTGGGCGAGCAGTGGCGACGCTTGGAGCGGTGAGCGAAAGGTGGAGCTGATCCTGGAGCATTCCTTTCACTCGGGCTCGGCCGAGGACACGCTTGCGCTCGGCGCGAAGCTTGGAAAACTTCTTCAGCCTGGCGATTTCGTCGGGTTGATTGGCGATTTGGGCGCAGGGAAAACGCAGCTGGTGCGCGGCGTTGCAGCCGGAGCGAACGTTCCCACCGCACAGGTGGCTAGCCCGACGTTTGCCATCGTCTATCCCTATGTGGGCCGCTTGCCGATCTACCACGCCGATTTCTATCGCCTCGAGAGCTACGATGAGCTGTACGCGACGGGTTTCACCGACTTGGTGGCCGGCGATGGGGCGGTGCTGGTGGAGTGGTTGGATCGCATTCCGCACGCTGCTCCTCCGGAGCTGCTTCTGATGCGGTTTCGTACTCCTGATGCGAAGCGCCCGGAAGTGCGGACGATTTCGGCCCAAGCCTTTGGACCGCGGCACACGACATTGCTTCGCGACTGGATTGTTGCGCAGAAAATCTGCTAATGCCTTTGAATTGCTAAGGAATTTTGAATGGAGAATGAGTTGACCGGGACGGGATCGCAGCTCACGGTGAGGACCGTTCTCAAAGTCTGCCTCACCGTCCTTGGGTTCGTGACTGGGGTCTATTTCGTGCTTCAGACCCGCGTCGCTTTGACCCTGGTGATGACCGCGATGCTACTGGCGGTTGCCCTCAATCACGCGGTGGAGGCGGTTCAAAAGCGGCGGGTTGGGCGTCGCCTTTCCATCGCCGCGGTGATTCTGGCAGTCATGCTGGGAATGGCAGGAATCGGGGTCCTGATCATCCCGCCGTTCGTGAGCCAGGGAAAAGCGTTGATTGACCAAGGCCCGGGTCTGGTCCGGAAGCTTCGCCAAAGCGAGGCCTATCAGTCGCTGGACGCGCGCTTTCATCTCGATGATCAAATGGCCACGTTTCTCGAGGCGAAGCCCGGGAACCTCGAGCGCGCCGCCGAGTCGACGATGCGAGCAATCGGGGGAGCTTTGAGCCTGGCGGCCGCTTGCCTGACAATTTTCTTCCTGGTGATCTTCATGCTCCTCTTTGGCGGCCCGCTGGTGGGGGCGATGCTGTCGATCCTCTCTGACGCTCAGCGTTCGCAGTCCGAGCGGATCCTCGAGAAGCTCTATCGATGCATTGGCGGTTACCTCGGCGGGCTGGCGCTGATCTGCATCGCAAACGCGGTGGTCACCACCACTTTCTTGGCGCTCTGGCAGGTTCCTTTTTTCCTCCCGCTTGGCATTGCCAGCGGGCTGGCCAGTCTCATTCCATACGTCGGCACGGCGATCTCTGCGGTGCTGGTTTCCACGCTGGCCTGGATCACCGGCGGGCTTTGGCACGGGGTAGGGACGGCGATTTATTACATCCTCTACGGACAGTTCGAAGGGCAGTTGCTTGGACCGTTCGTGTACCGGAGAACCATCAATCTGAATCCGTTGGTTACCCTGCTCTCCACGCTCTTCCTGGTGGACCTGGCAGGCATACCGGGGGCGGTGATCGCCATCCCGGTAGCCGGGACCGCCAAAATATTGCTGCAGGAGTTCCTTTCGTCGCGGCGCGAAAGATTGAAGCTCGCCGAGCTATGCCGGTCCGATGGGGATGATGGCCTACGACCCAAGCTCCGAAGACTTCCAGAGTCGCAGGACCAGGTCGGCATCTGTCCCAATGACTGATGCCTCGTCGATCGCGCGCCAGTGGGACTCGCCGCATAGCTGCTCACTGGCGATCACCAGCTGACTGAGCGGTATTCCCACGCCGGGCCCACTCGCGCTCTCCGGAAACAGGGATCGCGCGGAGTAGAAGAGAGTTCGGTGCCGCCGACTGGCCGCCATCGTGCTCCCGTTGGTGACTAGGAAATTCATTCCCGAGGGCTTGCCACCGGCGTGGTCGGTGATCGCAGCCACAAAGGAGGTCGTTTGAACCAGAGCCCGGGCAACATTCTCGAGACCGGGGCTGCCAAGTCCCGAAAGCGCTTCGAGCCGTGTGAGGAACAGATAGAAGCAGCGCTCCGAATCCGTCTCGCTTCGAATCCTCGGAAGAAACTTGGGATCGATGCCTGCCTCGATCTCGGCCTGGTGCTTTGCGAACTGGGTGAGAGTGCCGTTGTGCGCGAAAGCCCATCTGCCGAAAATGAAGGGGTGGGAATTGCGAAGATGAACCGCCCCCACCGATGCCAGCCGAACGTGCGCCAGCACCGTTTGGGAAGAAACGAAGTTGCTGACGCGCTCGAATTCCGGATCGCTGTGGGCGGGACCGATTCCGTGCGCTACTTCGGGAGGTGAGGTACTGCGGTAGAAGGCAATCCCCCAACCGTCCGGATGTTCGGTGGATTGCGCCCGCAGCGAGTTCTTCTCCGTTAACAGGGAGCGATGGACCTCGGTCGGGGAGTTGGAGCGGAAGCCAAAAAATCTGCACATGTCGAGAAAATTATATACCACCCGCGGTCGCGCATCTCGAAGATGGGCATTCTGCGAGGGCCGGGTTGTTTGCGACCACTCGACCGCCCTTGACGACCCAGCGGGCGTGATTCACCCCCAGGTGGTACGGAAGGTGCCGATAGCTGTCACAGGTGAAAACTACCAGGTCTGCCGGTCCGCCCACCGCCAGCTGGCCATACTCCGGCAAGCGGAGGGCCAGTGCCCCCCCGCGGGTGAATGCCCAGTAAGCCTCGGCAGGGCTCAGTCCGTTTTGCAGGCAGGCCAAGCCAAGGCTAAGCGAGACGTTCTCGCTCATGGCCGAACCAGGATTGAGATTGGTGGCCAGGGCAACCCGGACCCCGCCCTCGATCAACCGCCTGCCCGGAGCATAAGAGGGAAGCTTAAGGAATAGCGTGGAAGTGGGCATCACGACGGCGACCACCCGGGCTGCGGCAAGGGCCTCGATTTCCGACTGCGAGATCGCCTCTAGGTGGTCGGCCGAGGATGCGTGCAGTTCCGCGGCGAGCAGCGCGCCGCCCGACGAAGTCAGTTGATTGGTGTGAAGGCGGGGTACCAACCCCGCCGAGCAACCGGCGCGAAGTATTTGTCGGCCCTCGGCGACGGTAAACGCGCCGTCTTCGACGAAGACGTCGCAAAATTTGGCGAGTCCTGCTTCCGCCGCGGCGGGGATGATCTCCTCGACGCAAAGGAGCACGTAGCCTTCGCGTCCTGCCTGCTGCTCTTCGGGCACGGCGTGGGCGCAAAGAAGAGTGGGGATGAGGCTCACTGGCTGATCGAGGGCCAGCGACTGAATCGCTCTCAGCATCTTCAGCTCGTCTTCGAGTGTGAGGCCGTAACCGCTCTTTACTTCGGCGCAAGTGACGCCTTGCTCCAGGAGTCGGCACAATCGGGGCCTGGCCAGCGCTACCAGCTCTTCCATCGAGCGCGCGCGCGTAGCCCGGACCGTGCGTTGGATGCCCCCGCCGCCGCGTGCAATTTCGAGATAGGTGGCGCCCCGGCAACGCAATGCGAACTCGTCCTCCCGGTCTCCCGCGAAAACCAGGTGGGTATGGGCGTCGATGAAACCCGGTCCGACGAAGCCCCCTCGGGCATCGATGACCGCGGTGTCCCGCCGGATCGCTTCCGAGGGCAGATGCGCAGTCGGTCCGAGGTAGGCGATCCGGCCCTGGGCGATGCCCACCGCGCCGTTGGGAATCGGGGTCAGCGCTGTTTGGGGGGCTTGGCCGATTTCTCCCTGGACGCAGAGCACCTCGGAGGTGTTGCGGATCAGAAGATCGAGAGCCATGCCGATGCCAGCGCTCGGGCGCTCACCAGGTGACTCCCGGAATCTTGACCCCGCGCTCATGAGCGACTTGAAGCGCGCGCGGGTAACCGGCATCCGCGTGTCGAAGCACTCCCATCCCCGGATCCGAGGCCAGCACGCGGGCGATCCGGCGCGCGGCGTCGACCGTCCCATCGGCGACGATCACCTGTCCAGCGTGGAGGGCGTAACCCATTCCCACACCGCCTCCATGGTGAAAGGAAACCCAGGAGGCGCCATTCACGGCGTTGACCAGGGCGTTGAGAATGGGCCAATCGGCGATCGCATCGGAACCATCCATCATCGCTTCCGTCTCCCGATTGGGGGAGGCGACTGAACCGCAGTCGAGGTGGTCGCGGCCGATCACGATCGGGGCCTTGACCGCGCCCCGGCGCACTAACTCGTTGAACACCAAACCGGCCTTCTCGCGCTCCCCGTAGCCGAGCCAGCAGATCCGGGCTGGCAGGCCCTGAAAGGCGACGCGTTTGGCTGCCAGCGACAACCAGCGCTTGAGCGATTCGTTCGAGGGGAACAGGTCGATTACTGCTTCATCCGTCCGGCGAATGTCTTCGGGGTCACCGGAAAGCGCCACCCATCGGAAGGGACCCATCCCTTCGCAAAACATCGGCCGGATATAGGCGGGGACAAACCCCGGGAAGTCGAAGGCATCCTTCACCCCGGCCTGCTTCGCCTCTGCGCGGAGGTTGTTTCCGTAGTCGAACACATGGCAGCCGAGCTTGGCGAAGTCGAGCATCGCCCGGACTTGAGCCCCCATCGATTCCCGCGCTCGAGCGACATACTGGCCGGGATCGCTGCGTCGGAGATCGGCTGCTGCCTCGAGCGACAGACCTCGAGGAATGTATCCGTGCAAAGGATCGTGCGCGGACGTTTGATCGGTGACCAGATCGGGGCGAAGTCCTCGCCGCACCAGCTCGGGGTAGACATCCGCCGCATTGGCGATCACCGCGATCGATCTCGGGCGCCGATCGCGGATCGCTTGCTCGCAAAAAGACACCGCCTGATCCAGGTCTTTGGCGATCTGATCGAGATAGCGGGTCTCCAGGCGGCGGCGCGCCCGCGCCGGGTCCACCTCGACGCCGAGAAACACCGCGTTGTTCAGGGTCGCCGCCAATGGCTGAGCACCGCCCATCCCGCCGAGGCCCGCCGAGAGGATCCATCGACCCGAGAGATCGGCGCTGCCGAAATGGGTGCGCCCTGCCTGGGCGAACGTCTCGTAGGTTCCCTGGAGAATGCCTTGACTGCCAATGTAGATCCACGAGCCGGCAGTCATTTGACCGAACATGATCAGGCCCTTTTCCTCGAGCTCGTGAAAGTGCTCCCAGGTTGCCCAACGACCGACCAGATTTGAGTTGGCGATCAGAACTCGAGGGGCATTGGGGTGCGTGTGCAAGACCCCCACCGGCTTTCCAGACTGTACCAGGAGGGTCTCTTCATCGGTGAGCTTCCTCAGGCTCTCGACGATGAGATCGAACGCCTCCCAGTTCCGGGCGGCCTTTCCGGTACCCCCATAGACCACCAGGTCCTCGGGTCGCTCGGCGACTTCGGGATCCAAGTTGTTCATCAACATCCGCAGCGCGGCTTCTTGCACCCAACCTTTGCAGGTTAGGGTCGACCCTCGGGGAGCGCGAATGGGTCCGTGCATGGATACCTCGGGTAGACTCTTTTCAGACCGACGCTGCCTTGGCAAGTCCATGAATCCAACCCTTTTCACTTTCGACATCTTCGGCACGGTCATCGACTGGCTTGGTGGAATGCAGGGATCGCTAAGGTCGGTCGGACGAGGGCTCGCGGTGGAGGAATTCGAGCGGGTGATCGATTTCCAATCGGCGCTGGAGCAAGGCGTCTTCCGGAACTACTGCGAGATTGCGTCAGAAAGTCTGGTGGAGGTGTTGGCCATCGATGCCCAGAAGGCGAGCGAGATCGCGGCGCAGATGGGGCGGTGGCCGCTCTTTCCAGATGCAGCCATCGGGCTTCGACAACTGATGCAGCGGGCTGCCTGCGTGGCGATGACCAACAGCGACCGGGTCCACGGCGCGCAGGTGCAGGACCAGCTCGGATTTCAACTATCGCATTGGGTCTGCGCCGAGGAGCTTCGCTGCTACAAGCCATCGGCGGAGTTCTGGCGCGGGACTGCCAGCCGCCTGGGGCGGCCGCTGGACAAGTCGTGGTGTCACGTTTCAGCCTACGGGGACTATGATCTAAACGTGGCTCGGCAGCTCGGACTCACCACCGCATTCATTTCGCGAGCGCATTGTCGACCGGCACCCTCGGATCTTAACGCCTCCGATTTGATGTCTCTGAGCCGTTTATTGCCGCCGGGTTGATCATTCATTTCAATCGGGGTCAGCTCCCATTGCCCACCAACAGTCGAGTAAAGACAGCATTATCTACGTTTCCACCGCTGACTACGCACGCCACCCGCTTTCCAGCGAAACGCAGCGGCGATTGCAGCAGGGCGGCGACGGACAAAGCCCCGGTGGGCTCGGCCTTCAGATTTGCCAGCTCGAACAGCATTTTCACCGCGCGAACAATCTGGGCCTCTTCGACCTCGATCACGCCGGACAGTCCCTGCCGAAGGATCTCGAAATTCAATTTTCCCAGGGATAGCGTCCTGGCCCCGTCGCAGAGGGTATCGGGTTCCTGCGCGTTGCGACAGAGCTTGCCCTCTCGCAGCGAACGGGCGGCATCGTTGGCCAGCGCCGGCTCGGCACCGATCACCGGGCAGGAGACGCCCAGGAAATCGCGGGCCACCACAATCCCGGACGACAAACCGCCTCCTCCGACCGGAGCGATGATGCAGTCCGGAGTTTCGCGGGCGAACAGCTCCGCTGCCAGCGAACCATTTCCGGCGATCACGTGAGGGTCGTCGTACGGGGATACCACTTGCGCCTTCGGATCCTGCTCTTGCAATTGCTCGACTCGCTGCGCGCGGCTGATCGTGGCCGTATCGATCAGCTCCACCCCCGCTCCAGCGCTTCGCACCGCGTCGATCTTCACTTGAGCTGAGTGGGCCGGCATCACCACCGTGCACCGTTTGCCGGTCTCTCTAGCCGCCCAGGCGAGCGCCGCTCCGAAATTTCCTGAAGACGCGGTCAAAAGGTGAGCCGCCGGACTGTGGAGAGCGACCGAGGTGGCCGCGCGAAACTTGAAGCTGCCGGTGTGCTGAAACGTTTCGCTCACCAACAGCACGCGGATCTCTCCACCCAAAGCCGCATCGATTCTCCGGGGCTCGATCAACGTCGCGATGACCACGCGCGGGCGCAGAGTCCGCCACAATTTCTCGAGGTCGATCGCCTGCAACGCCTGATTCATCGGCGGCTGGCGTCCCTGGTCGACCGAATCAGCAACCACACTCCCAGCGCGAACAGAAACGGCGTCACATATTGCGCGGGCGTCAGCCCGAGGATTCGGCCATCCACGGGCGGAAAATCCGTTGAGCGCAAGAAATCCAGGAAGAACCGAGGTACGGAATAACCGATCGCCAGCGTGGCCATCAAGGTTCCGGTCGGCGGCCGGCGTTGCGCCAGAAGATAGAGAATCGCGCTGAGAACAGCGAGCACGATGAAGTCGTACAGACCCAGGTCGTGCCGCGGCCCGCCGGGATAATTCACGGCCAGGGGGAATTGGGTGGCTACTCCAGGATGATCATGGGCGAAGAAGCAGCCGATCCTGGCAATCGCCCAGCCCGGAGCGGTTCCCAGCGCCAGCGCGTCGAGGTACGGAAAGACTGGCAGATGGCGCCGGCGGAAAAACAAGAAAATGCCCGCCAGACCACCGAGCACGCCGCCCATCGACGAGACGCCATCCCAGATCCTCAAAAGGGCCAGAATGCCCTGCTCGCGCAGCAACTCGGGGTGATAGCCCAAGACGTGCATCAGGTGCGCGCCGATCAGCCCACCGATCAGAGCCCACATCACCACGTCATTGATCGGCCCGTCGTTGCCCGGTCCATACCGGCGCGCTGCGCGTCCCGCCAGCGACGCTCCGACGAGCAATCCGGCGGCCACCATCACTCCGAATGGCGCGATCTCCAGGCCGAAAGGCAGATGGATCGAGGGAAGTTGAACGTACGGAATCAACCCCCTATTGCTAACCGATTCCCCCATGCTCCGAAAGTCTTTCCCGCCGCCGCACAGAGGGCGGTCCGATTGTTGCGCGAGGCCGACTCGTGTTACGTGAGGGGTCATGGCCGGGCGTCACGTCCAAGTGGTTGGAGCGATGATCGAAAAAGAGGGCGGCCGCTACCTCATCACCCAGCGCCCGCGAACGGCATCGCTACCCCTGCTGTGGGAGTTCCCGGGGGGACGCGTCCAGGAAGGCGAGAGCGATGAACAGGCCCTGGCGCGCGAGCTGAAAGAGGAGATGGCGATCGAAGTAGACGTGGGCGAGCAGGCGATCCATCTGCATCACGAATATCCGCAGTACGACATCGACTTTCGCGTCTATCGCTGTCGACTCAAGTCGCCGGAAACGGCGATTTCACACCTGCGCGTCAACGATCATCGCTGGGTGACTCTGGCAGAGATGGGCGACTACCGGTTTCCCGATGCCGATGCCCGCACCCTGGAGAAGCTGCTCGCCTCGCCGTAAGGAGTGGCATCCCTGGAAAAACGGGCGGGAACGCCGTTGGGTATCGGACAGCTTCGGGGATGTGCCTTGCGGCGTTGCTAACCGTGGACACATTCAAAGGAGCTGCGAAGGATTCTTGGCCCCAAACCCTCGCTGTCGCGAAGGATTTCCAGCGCTGGCGATGATCCGGGGATCTTCCCCGACGCAGTCCGAGATGCAGACGTTTTGGCCATCTACCCAGGCTTAGCCGTCAAGAAAGGTAGCGCATGCACGATCAGATCGGAAACGGCTACCTGGCGCGGAAGGCTCTCTTCTCGAAGGGGATTCGCGAAGGTCGGCTCTCCATACAGGAAATCGAGCGGATGCTGCCTCCTGACTCGCTCAGCGCGCCGGAGCGCTGGCTGCTCTATTACTCGCTGCGCGCGGCGGAAGTGGAGCTGGTGGACGAGGTGACGGGGGAGATAGACTCGCGCTTCGCCGAGCCAGGCGTGACGGCGCGAGGGGCGTGAGTTTCCCATGTCATTCTCGTGCGTTGACAGAGCTCGTCTGCTGTTTATTGTGACTGCTCGTATTAGGGTGGAGAGATGAAAGAACAAGAGCGAGATCAAGGACATATCAAGGTGAACGACCGACGCCGATTCGATTCTGATGGAACCCCCCGGGGCACGTCCGACGCCGACGCTGGGACACCGGCCGCAAACAATGGCCCTGGGCCGAGCCAGGAGCCTTCCAAATCAACCCCCTCCAGCTCTACTGACAGCGAACAAGTGCTTCAACTCCAACGCGAGCTGGAAGCGGCCCGGAAAAGGATTGACGAGCTGGCGCGCGGTCTCCAGGCGCTGGACCGCGATCGCGAGGACTTCAAGGAGCGGCTGACCCGCGAGCGGGAGCGGTTGCTGGAGATTGAAAAGGCGAACATCGCGCTGATTCTCCTGGACGTGATGGATGAATTGGACCTGTCGATTCAGGCGAGTGGAGACGAGGATTCCCCTACCACCCGAGGTGTTAAGCTGATCCGAGAGGGTTTGCTCAATAAGATTCAGTCGCTGGGCATCGAGCGCGTGGACGTGATGAACCGTCCCTTCGATCCGAAACTCGCGGAGGCCGCGGACACCGAGCTGACGTCAAAGCCGGAAGACGATCAGAAAATCGTGGCGGTAGTACGCCCTGGCTACCGTCTGAAGGACCGAATCATCCGGCCCGCGCGCGTGAGGGTCGCTCGCTACCTGACCCACGCTCAAGCGTAAGGTCTCGTTGAGCGGTCTCGCGCGCCTAGACTCACGTCGCACCCGGACGCCCCGCGGTTACAATGCGCGGATGGTTGTTTGGTTGATCAACGCCATCGCGCTGAGCGCTGCCACGCCTGCGGGGCAACCGCTGCGCGAGCTTCCGCGAGCGAGCCTTTCCCGCAGCCCAGAGCCGGCAACGCGGGAGCCTTTGTGGCGGGAAGTGCCGCCAGGGCAACCGGCCATACCCAATTTCGTCCCGCCAACCTCCCTCTCGCCCCTGATTCGCGCGGTCAGTCCGGGAGTGGTGAACATCAGCAGCGAGGAGGGTCAGTCCGAGGTGACTCCGGACCTGGAGAGCTCCCTGGGGTCCGGGCTGATCATCGCCCCCGAAGGATACGTTTTGACCAACAATCACGTGGTGGAGAGGGGAAAGAAAATCCGGGTCAAGCTGGCGGATGGCCGTGAATTCGTCGCCGAGGTGGTCGGCCGCGACGCATCAACAGACATCGCACTGCTGAAGATCAAGGACAACGCCGGAGGAGGGCTTCCCTTCGTCTACCTAGGCGATTCCGACAAGCTCCGGGTGGGGGACTGGGTGGTAGCGATCGGAAATCCCTTCGGGCTCGATCAATCGGTCTCCCAGGGCATCATCTCGGCCAAGGAGCGGGTGATCGGTATGGGCGTGTTCGACGACTTTCTGCAGACCGATGCCGTGATCAATCCGGGAAACTCAGGCGGCCCTTTGTTCAACATGCGAGGCGAGGTGGTGGGGGTGAATACCGCGGTCGTAAGTCAAGGCCATGGGATTGGCTTCGCAGTGCCGATCAACATGGTCAAGGACTTGCTGCCCAACTTGAGAGTGAACGGGCACCTGGCGCGCGGATGGATGGGGGTGAGCATTCAGGAGCACGCCAGCGAGACTGACGCCTCGCACAAGGACGCGGTGATTACGGACATCTTCAAAGGCAGTCCAGCGGCGAGGGCCGGCCTGCAACCGGGAGATCGCGTGCTGAGAGTCAACAACCACCCGGTGGAATCCTATCTGGAGCTACTGCGGCGGATTGCGATCCTGGCGCCGGGCAGTCAGGTCAGGCTCTCGATTGTCCGAGGAAAGGCTCGACGGGAGATCTCGGTGAAGGTGGGTGAGCGCCCAGCGCCGGACGCGGCGCAGACGGGACCGGGGTCGAGCGCTTCCGAGCGTCTCGGCCTTCTGTTGCGGGAGCTCTCGGACGAGCTGGCGCCCACCCTCGGCGTGCCTGCCTTCAGCGGGGTGCTGGTGTCCGGAATCGTTCCCGCCACTGCGGCCGAGGCTGCGGGCATCAAGCCGGGGGATGTGATCAACGAAGTCAATCTGAAAAAAGTAAAAGACATGCAGAGTTTCAAGCTTGCGCTCCAGGCCGTGGCACCCAATCAGGACGTGCTGGTGCAATATCGCCGCGGCGATTCCAATCGATACGTCGCCCTCCGAGCCGGCGCGAATCGCTAGGCTGAGTGCGACTGCTGCATTCAGGTGTCTTCCGCCGCGGCGGCGCTCTGATGCAGCAGTCTTTGCAAGCGTCCAGGCTCGACGCGCAACAGGAAGGCTTTCTCGCGCGTGACGATCGCTGCGCCGGGCGCCGCGCCCTTTGGCCGTCTCACGTATTTCGCCTGGGTGTAGCAGATTTCTCCCTGGGGCTCGCCTTTGAGCTGCGAGTGGTGAAGAGCGAGGTGGGCCGCATCGAGAAGCAGCTCCTGCCCGAGAACGGCTTTCTTTTCGAGGGGAACGATCACGTGCGATCCAGAGCTTCCTCGCACGTGGAGCCAGAGGTCATTGGGACGCGCGATTCGAAACGTCAGCTCATCGTTG
>WNFB01005088.1_pt1 | contig 11738 bp, 9 predicted proteins | sample 5400501 | NCBI WGS metagenome assembly WNFB01 (sample SAMN13153341, study PRJNA577476) | soil metagenome | isolation source: 200 cm saprolite under Douglas fir tree site 2 hole 1 | place: USA:California | collected 2015-04-18 | reverse complement strand
CTCAGCGATTAGCTCTGGTGGAGACTGGTACTCAGGATGGCTATCCCCATCTCAAAGAGGCCCTGGGAAAGCCTATCAACTGGGAGGCCATTTCCCCACAGTACGACATGATGGTCAAATACGCGTCGGCCCTCAAGACCATCTTCCTGTGCGAATTTCTCAGCGACCAACGACTCCGACAGGAAATCCAGGAAGCACTCAATGTGATTGAGCAATGGAACAGTGTGAATGTCTTCATCTTCTCGGCTCGCGGAGGGGAACTGCTTCCGAATCGGCTAGAGGATCAAGAGATGGCCATCTTATCTCTCCATCTGATCCAGGTCAGCCTCGCCCTGGTCAATACGCTCCTGTTACAAGAAGTTCTGGCTGAGGAGAAATGGAAAAACGCCATGAAGCATGAAGACTGGCGCGGATTGACCCCCCTATTTTATCAGCATGTCAACCCTTATGGGCGCTTCACCTTGGATCTGACCCAGCGCATCCCTTTGTCACGTACCACGATCGCGTAAAGACCTCCTCCCCCAAAAACTGTGCCGCACTTATCTACTTTGCGGCTACGGGGCTTCTTCCTTAACGCAGGGCCTACATGTTGTGTCCTTCACCCCTGCCCTTCTCGCGCGCGCTCCCCACCCGCGGGCCCCCACCAGGACACCCGCAAGGGCCCCCACTCCTCATCCTCTCCACCCCCGCCCCTACGCGATGATGCTCGTTCCTAAGTGGTTTCCCAAATACCTATCTGTCCTTTACGTGCGCCATGGAAAACCGCCAATGGTTATGATGCCTCTCCTCGCAGCTTGCGATAGCGGCGGATCAGTGTGTTGGTTGAACTGTCGTGTGCGAGCCGGGGTTCGCCGGCACTCTCAAGTTCGGGAATGATGCGGTTGGCCAGCACCTTGCCTAGCTCGACGCCCCACTGGTCGAACGAGTTGATATGCCAGATGGTACCTTGCACGAAGACTTTATGCTCGTAGAGCGCAATCAGCTTGCCCAGCGTCTCCGGTGTCAGCCGCTCGGCGAGAATGGTGTTGGTCGGGTGGTTGCCCTCGAAGGTGCGATGAGGCACCTGGAAGGGCGCGACGCCATCCGCCGCGACCTCCTCTGCCGTCTTGCCGAATGCCAGGGCCTCGGTCTGGGCGAAGAAGTTGGCCATCAGGAGATCGTGGTGTGGCTTCAAGGGGTTCAGGGGCTGACAGAAGCCGATGAAATCGCAGGGGATCAGTTTGGTTCCCTGGTGGACAAGCTGGTAGAAGGCATGCTGGCCGTTGGTTCCCGGCTGCCCCCAGATAATAGGCCCGGTCTGATAGTTCACCTTCCGGCCCTCAAGGTCGACATGTTTGCCGTTGCTCTCCATGTCGAGCTGCTGGAAGTAGGCACTCAGCCGCCCCAGGTAGTGGTCATAGGGCAGGATTGCCACCGTCTCGGCACCAAAGAAGTTGTTGTACCAGAGGCCAATCAGTCCCAACAGCACCGGCAGGTTGTGCTCAAAAGGGGTCGTGCGGAAATGCTCGTCCATGGCATGGAAGCCCGCCAGCATCTCGCGAAAGCGGTCGGGGCCAATAGCGATCATCAAGGAAAGGCCAATAGCCGAGTCATAGGAGTAGCGGCCACCGACCCAGTCCCAGAACTCGAACATGTTGGCGGTATCAATGCCGAACTTCTCCACCTCCTCAGCATTTGTGGAGACGGCGACGAAGTGCCTGGCGACGGCCTGCTCGCTGCCCAGGGCTTTGACGCACCAGGCGCGAGCCGAACGGGCATTGGTGAGCGTCTCCTGCGTTGTGAAGGTTTTAGAGCAAACGATGAAGAGCGTCTCTGCCGCGTCGAGATCGCGGGTGGCTTCCACGAACTCGTTGCCGTCAACGTTGGAGACAAAGCGTACCGCCAGGTCGCGGTCACTGTAATACTTCAACGCCTCATAGGCCATAAATGGGCCGAGGTCGGAGCCGCCAATACCGATGTTGATGATAGTACGCATGCGTTTGCCGGTATAGCCCGTCCACGCACCGCTCCGGACACGGTCGGAGAAGTTTGCCATCTTGTCCAGCACGGCGTGGACTTCTGGCACCACGTTTTCGCCATCCACAACAATTGATTGCTCTTGAGATGCACGCAATGCCACATGCAAGACGGCGCGTTTCTCCGTCACATTGATCTTCTCTCCTGCGAACATCGCATCGATGCGCTCGCGCAGGCCGCAGGACTCGGCCAATCCCAGGAGCAGTTGGAGCGTCTCGCCGGTGACGCGGTTCTTTGAGTAGTCCAGGTAGATGCCGGCAGCTTCTGCAGCGAACTGCTCGCCTCGCCTGGGGTTTTCGGCGAAGAGCGTGCGCAGGTGGAGGTTCCGCATGTTCTGGTAGTGTGCTTCGAGTGCTTGCCAGGCCGGGCGTTGTGTCAATGGTGTTGGGTTTATAGGCATCTGTGATTTCTACCTTTCAGTTGGATAAATGCATCATGTATCAATGCGCTTGTTGCTTGTTGTGGTCCCGCTTGGGGCATAGCTTATCCAGTTGTTTATTATACCACCAGCAACTATGCTTAAGTGAACAGGCAAAACACTTGACGCTCCCCCCTTTTCCCCTGTAAGCTTGTGGTGACAACTCCCCACGGCTAAAGCCGGGGGCTTCTCAGTTCGACTGGTTCCCCATCGGGAGCCATCCCTGAAGGCCATGCCCTGGCCCGTCCGAGAATGTTTTTCGCGGCGTTGACATCACGGTCGGCGAGATACCCACAGAAAGGACAAATGTGAGTACGGACACTGAGAGACTTTTGCACGATCTCTCCGCACCGGTTGCACAGTTGCGAGGTATAACGGGGGTTCACTCGGATCACACAATGACCAGCTCTTTCAGCCTTATCAGTGAGGATATCGAGGAATGCGCCCCAACTGGCATCCATGACGCTCTTTGCAAGGGAACGGTTTTGCACCATGTTGAGAATTTGCAACTGCTCTATCGCAATAGGATGATACTTCTCTGTGTATTGCTTGGCCGTCTTGTAATGGAAGTCACGACGTTGCCGTTTGATCTTGAGATGGGTTTGCGCCGTGCTGCGAGATGCTTTGCGGTGTCGTTTCGAGCCTTTCTTGCGACGGGCTATCATGCGTTGTTTGCGTCTCAAGGTTTTCTGCGAGGTGCGATAGAAGCGCGGGTTCTCAATGGTATGCCCCTCGCTATCGGTCAAGAAGGACTTGAGACCCACATCAATGCCGATAGCAGGATGCTGGCACTCAGCTGGAAGATGCTCAACTTGTGGGGGAGTCTCACACACGATGAGCGCGTACCAGTGGTTGTCAGCACGATGTACAAGGTGTACCGTTTTCGGGGTTCCTTCTACCGGCCTATGCATCTTCATCTTGAGCGACTTGCCAATCTTTTTGGGGACCATCAGATGGTGCTTATCTTCATGCAAGTACCCATCTTTGCCGTATTGCCGCAGTTGAATGGAATGCCACCGGTTCGGTTCCTTAAAGCGGGGAAACCCGACATCAGGAATGCCGTGCTGTTTGGCGGCAAGAAAGCGTTTCAGGCTCTTACTCAATCGGTCAGCCACCATCTGAATAGTGCTAGCTGGGACATGCTCCCCGTGTCCCTGAAACGCATGCTCAAGATCATACTTGCTCGGAAAGGTCTCGTGTTCTGCATACTGCGTCTTGACCATCTCAAGCATCCCGTTATACACGGTGCGAGACTCGATCAAGCACTGCATGAGCAAGTGGGACTGTTCCTTATTTGGGTACAAACGGTATTCAAATGTCCTCATGAGTATATTCTCCCACGAGCTATGAGCAATGTCAAAGGCAACTCATCACGCCCCGTAAGCAAGGCGTGCTTCACCCTCAAGGCTTTCGCCAGGGGCACTCGCGCGCCGTTCGTGGTAGAGATTTTTCTTTTCACTTTCTGCCCTTTTGCCTGCCACTCAAGGGACAATCGAACCCCGTCTATTTGCGGGAACGAGATGTACATTCACGTTCAGAAGGAGACAATCTATCATGACGAATACTCCAGTAGAGGGGATAAAAGCCATTCTTTCGCTCACCGCAACGCGCTGGTTGGGGCTGACAAGCACGGTGTCCGCTGATTTGCTAACCCGTACACCGGCCCCAAATGAATGGTCGGCCATGGATTGCCTGAACCACCTGCTCGACGCCGAGCAAATGGTCTTTCCCGTTCGACTGCGGGCCTTCATGGCGGGGCAACCCATCGTAGCCTTCGATCCAGACAGCGAGGGGACAAAGGATTCTAGTTTGACTCCAGAGCAAATGGCTTCAGAGTTTGCCCGCTTGCGCAAGGCCAGCCTTGTCGAGTTAGAGCGTGTGACCGCCCAGGACCTGGCCCGTTCTACCCATCATAGCGAACTTGGACTTATCACCTTAGGGCAATTATTGCACGAATGGGCAGCTCACGACCTGATGCACACTGTGCAAGCCGAGCGGGCCTTGATGCAGCCTTTCATTCGAGAATGTGGGCCGTGGCGACCATACTTCCAGGATCATGATGTCGGTAACAAGTGAAATGTTTCCCATTCCTCCACTGGCATCCACAAAGGGTAGGTTTTTGGAAAAACTGCTTGGAAGGGATGACATCGCGTAGGGGGGAGGTGTGGAGCTTTCAAGGGTAGGTATTATTGGTGAAACCCCTTGGGAACGGGCGTCATCGCGTAGGGGCGGGGGCGGAGTTGGGTGGAGTGGGGACCCTTGTGGTCGCCCGTGGGTGGGGAGAGTATTCCGGTCACAGGAACAGGACGCGGGCGACGCAAGCGTCCCCACCCTGCTCCACACCTCTCCCGCCCCTACGGGTACGCTGCCTCCTGCCCAATACAGGATCAATGGTTGCGTAGCACATGGATGGCCTGTATAATACGTGCAAACCACTGGCATGGTTGCTTGTATTCAGTTCAAGGGGGTATGCTGTATGTCCAGTTCTGCTCAGCGTGTGGCGACATTTGGCACGACTATTTTTACCGAGATCAATCTGCTTGCGCAACAGTACGGTGCGCTGAACCTGGGGCAGGGAAAGCCTGACTTTGACACGCCGCCGGATGTGGTCACGCAGTTGGTACAGGCTGCGCAGTCCGGGCAGCACAATCAGTATGCCCCTGGCCCTGGGACTGCGTCCTTGCGCAGAGCTATCGTCGAGCACGCGGCACGTTTCTACAACCTGGATATTGACCAGGCGAACGGCGTTATCGTCACTTCCGGGGCCACAGAAGGCATTTTCTGCGCCATTCTAGGGCTGGTTGACGCTGGTGATGAGGTGATTGTGATTGAGCCGTACTATGATTCATATGTGCCAAATATTCTCATGGCAAACGCGGTGCCAGTCTATGTGCCACTGCATCCCCCGACCTGGGCATTCGATGCCGACGAACTGCGTTCCGCTTTTACCAGCAAAACACGAGCACTGATCTTGAATACACCGCAAAATCCCACGGGGCGTGTGTTCACCCGCGAGGAATTAACCCTGATTGCCGAGCTGTGTATTGAACACGATGTGACGGTCATCTCTGATGAAGTGTATGAGCACCTGGTCTTTGCCAATGCGCAGCATATCCCTATTGCCACGCTTCCGGGTATGTTTGAACGGACAGTCACGGTGAGTAGTGCTGGAAAGCTGTTCAGTGCCACCGGTTGGAAAGTCGGTTGGGTGTACGGACACCCTGACCTGGTGGAGGGCGTGGCACGCGCCCACCAGTTTGTGACCTTCGCTGTGCATCATCCTTCACAGGAAGCGGTTGCCTACGCGCTTCATCTCCCTGCAACATACTATGCATCATTTCAGGCCATGTACGAAACGAAACGCCAGTTAATGCTGTCCGCGCTGGATAGCGGTCGGCTGAAGTACTTCGCACCGGAAGGGACATACTTTGTGCTGGCGGATTACTCGGATGTGTTCGATGGGACGCCGCTTGATTTTACGCGAACCCTGATTAAGGAGGTAGGCGTTGCCTGCATTCCGCCAGAGTCATTTTACAGTCGAGAACATGCGCATATCGGGCATGGCTATGTGCGCTTCGCCTTCTGTAAGAGCGACGACATGCTGAGGCAGGTGGGAGAACGGCTTTCGGGGCTTTCTCCGCTCAAGTGAATGAGTGAGCCTGTCGACCGCAAGGGTCGCTAGGAGGCTCTACTCCTCCTTCAGCTTGAATGTGATCACCTCTTTGAAATCATGGTGTCTGAATAGGTACCTCTTTCCTTTGCTCTCACTTTGTTGTACTCTATGCTTGAAAGTGAGAGATCAGGAGGAGCAAAAAATATGGCTAGACAGACCTCAAAAGGGAAATGTAATTTTTGTCAGGCTGAATTCAGCAAGTCGGGCATGACCAGGCACCTGGAGACATGCATGCAGAGAGCAGTCAATGCCCCAGACCAGGTTGCGGCAGGAGGCCGTCAGAAGACACAGAAAACCAGGGTATTCCATCTTCTGGTTGAAGGATACTACCTGCCAATATACTGGATGCATCTCGAGGTCCCCGCTGCAATAACTCTGGCCGAGCTGGATCGTTTTCTCAGGGATATCTGGCTGGAGTGCTGCGGGCACTTGAGCGCATTTGAGATCGGAGGAGTGCGCTACTCCTCAGACGCGGACATGAATGAGGGTTGGGTTTCGACTGGTAAAAGTATGCGTGTGAGCCTGGACAAAGTGCTCAGTCCGGGGCAAGCATGTTCCTACGAGTATGATTTCGGCTCGACGACGGAACTGCGTCTGAAGGTGGTATCGGAACGAGAAATTGAAGGGCTGTGGAAAGCCAAGCAGGTGAAGGTGATCGCCAGGAATAATCCTCCGGTGGTCCCGTGTGATATGTGCGGTAAGCCCGCTACCGAGATATGTTCTCAGTGCATGTACGACAGCAATGGTTCCCTTTGCGATGAGTGTGCGAAGGATCATGAGTGTGGTGAAGAGATGCTGTTGCCAGCGGTGAATTCTCCGCGAGCAGGTGTGTGTGGCTATACTGGATTGGATCGTGCTTATACCTGGTAACTTGCCTTCCAGATATAGACATGGAGTAACTATTCAGGTCTGATTTCTTCTTGAATCCTCACTGCCTACGGCAGTTCGCAAGAGTTTTTATTGTTGCAAGGCTTTGCTGCCACAGGCAGCAAAGCCTTGCAACAATATAGGCTCAGGTGGAAGGTCCGGCCATCAAGAGGAACGTTCACTGATCTTTCTGCCATACCATGGCGAAACTGACAGGCCGGTTTAGATAATGGCTCCATTTTGGTTTTCGCGCAATCCATGCCTCATCGATGAGGCCTTCGTGCATCTCAAGTAGCGACCAGCCTGCTTCGCGAGCCGCCCGGACATGGTCACTAAAGAGGTGGATATAACACTCAATGGTCACGGATTCACCTGTGGCCCGATCAAAATGGGTCGGGATGCCATTCATGAGGAAATAGGGATGATAGCCCACGATGACGAAGTATCCCTGGGGGCGCGTAATGCGGGCCACTTCCCTGTAGAGTGGACGCACGTCCGGCAGGTGTTCATCGGCCAGCACCACAGTTACCAGATCGTATCGTGCTGTTTCTAACGCACTATCGAGCATGTTGCTAATGAGGAGCTGTTGGTAGACGCCCTTTGCTCGCGCGACTTCTACCATTTCAGCCGTCAGATCTACGCCATCAAGAGACTGCACTCCTTGCTGCTTCAGCCAGGTACCGATGCGCCCTGTGCCACAGGCCAAATCCGCCGCCAGTTGGACCTGGTTCCAGGCGACCGAGTGAATCTTTGCTAATAAACGCAGGTCCATTTCATTCAGAACGGTGTCCTCGTATGTCTGTACCCACTCTTTGTATCCTTCCTGTACCGATACTGTGGGGTATTTACGAACGTCAAAATGTGAGAAATCCATCAATGCCTCCATATGGTGCTTGAACAAAACCAAACTTGCTTTTCCGCACTTGAGGTGCAAGCAAGATAAGTAATCAGAGATGTTGTTAGGGTAGCACATCAGGTAATAGGGGTCTAGGGGAGATTGTTTTTCCGGCTCATCGATTCCATTGACAATGAGGTGCATGGCCTATAGAATGACTTTGAAGCTCACGCACTCCGGCGTATCTAGCAAAGATGGCAAATGAGAGAGGTTTGAAAAAGTGACAACTCCCCAGGCGTAAACGCCAGGGCTTCTCAGGAAACGCTGCACCCATCGGTGTACGTTGGCTCCTGAAGGCTATGCCCTAGCCTTGCACGTATTAAGAATGTTTTTTGCAGCGTTGACATCACGATCTGCGACAAACCCACAGGAGGTGCAAATGTGAGTACGAACACTCAGGGACTTTTGAATAAGCTCCCCGCAATGACTGCATGCCTGTGTCGTGAAGCGCGGGTTGACTCGTATCATCTGATGACCGGCACTTTCAGCCTTGTGACTCAGGATAGCGAGAAATGCGCCCCAACTGGCGTCCATGATGCTCTTCGCGAGATGGTGGTTTTTCACCATGTTCGTGATCTGAAGAGCTTCAACCGCAATCACCTGATAGCCTTCGGCATAGGGCCTGGCTATCTTGAAATGGTGATCGCGCCGTTGTCGGTTGATCTTCAAATGCGTTTGCGCCGTACTACGAGCAGCCTTGCGGCGGCGGTGACTGCCTTTCTTGCGCCGCGCTATTGTGCGCTGTTTGCGCCTAAGCGTCCGTTGCGAGATACGATAGAAGCGTGGGTTCTCACTAGAGTTCCCCTCGCTGTCAGTGAGAAACGATTTGAGACCTACGTCAATGCCGATATCAGGATGGTTGCAGTCAGACGGGACATGCTCATTGTGGGGCTCAATCTCACAAACAATAAGGGCGTACCAGTGTCCATCAGCGCGCAAAACAAGATGTGCGGTTTTGGGCGTCCCCTCTATCGGGCGGTGCATCTTGATCTTGAGGGATTTGCCGATCTTCGCAGGGACTATCAGATGCTTTTTGTCCTCATGCACATAGCTATCTTTGCCGTACTGCCTGAGTTGGATACTATGCCAGCGGTTCGGCTTCTTGAAACGAGGGAACCCGACATCGGGGATACCATGCTTTTTCGCAGCGAGGAAGCGCTTCAGGGACTTACTGAGCCTATCGGCCAACATCTGTACCGTCGTCGCTGGCACATGCGCGCCCTGACCTTTGAATGCCGCCTCAAGATCGTACTTGCTGGGGAATGTTTGTTCTTGCTCATACTGTGCTTTGACCGTCTCAAGCATGGCGTTATAGATGCCACGCGATTCAATCAGGCACGCCATGAGCTTGCTATGCTGTTCCTTATTCACGAAAAGCCGGTATTCAAATGTTCGCATGGGTATATTCTACAACAAGCAATTAGAAAGAACAAATTGATGAACGTGATACAGGAAGGCACGGCGCAATTCACCCCCATAGCTGAAGCAAGGGGCACTCTTGCGCCGGTTTTAAGGTAGAACAGGTATGGCACTTTCTTCGCAACTCTACTGCAATAACTGTGGTGCAGCCAACCAGAACCAGGCAGAGCGTTGTTTCGTCTGTGAATCACCTTTGCATGTCCCTGCGAGGGAACCATTGCTTAAAGAGCGTTACCGTATACTTGTCCCGGTGGGACAGGGCGGCTTTGGGGCAGTCTACAAGGTAGAAGATACCCACGGTGGGAATCGTCTCCTCGCTATGAAGGAGATCAACTTGAGTGCTCTTACCGCCCAGGAGGCGATTGAAGCTACCGCTGCATTCAGTCGTGAGCTGCATTTGTTATCTGACCTGACACACCTCAACCTGCCACGTATATACGACCACTTCACTGATAGAGAGCATTGGTATCTCGTGATGGACTTCATCGAGGGTGAAACGCTGGAGCAGTACCTGGATAGAACACGGAGTGGACGCCTGCCACTAGAAGAGGTGCTCGATATTGGTCTCCGGCTCTGTACAGTGCTTGACTACCTCCATACTCGTGAGCCGTCCATCATCTTCCGCGATCTCAAGCCAGCCAATGTGATGCGAACATCTGCCGGTCATCTCTACCTTATTGATTTTGGCATTGCTCGCCACTTTAGACCAGGGCAGCCCAGAGATACTGTTCCTCTTGGCTCCCCAGGCTATGCCGCCCCGGAACAATATGGAAGAGCACAGACAACTCCTCGGGCAGACATCTACAGCCTGGGAGCTCTACTTCACCAACTTCTGACAGGGAACAACCCCGCACAGAATCCTTTTCGCTTTGAATTATCACCTCTGCAAGGACAATCGGCTCCTCGGAGGCTCCAGTCATTGGTGTTGCAGATGGTCGAAATGGATGCAAACGACAGGCCGTCCAGCATGGTGATTGTCAAGCAAGAATTAGAGCAAATTGTTGCAGCCTCACGGCCTATAGGAACTCTTCTCTTCACTTGCAACCACTACAGGCTCGTACTGACTCTGGCCTGGTCGCCAGACGGCACCTCTATCGTCTCTAGCACCGCTAATAGTGCTCTCCACGTATGGAATGCTACTACAGGTTGCCATATGTTCACCTATCGTGACCCCTTCAAAACGTATACATGGACATCTTCTCTAGCGTGGTCACCCGACGGTGAGTATATTGCTTGTGGAAGCGATGATAGGACGGTGAGGGTATGGCAAGTGGAAAAGGATGTCTCTATCATGATGAAGCAAAAGTTTACCTATCGGGGTCATGCAAACTGGGTCAATGCTGTGGCATGGGCACCTGATGGCAGGCGAATTGCTTCTGGAAGCGACGATAAAACTGTACAAGTGTGGCAGATGGACAGTACTGCTACAGATACTGAGATTGAGACCTATCGCGGTCACTCCCTTTGGGTGGTGACCTTAGCGTGGTCGCCCGACGGCAAATACATTGCTTCTGGTGGGAATGACGCAACCATCCATATCTGGGATGTTGGCAGGAAGGAGACGGCTCTCATCTATCGCGATCATCGCTTTGGAGTCAATGCCCTGGCATGGTCGCCTGATGGAACGCGTATCGCCTCTTGCTCCTGGGATAACATCATACGAGTTTGGGATGTAGTCAGCGGAAACACACTTTTCACCTATCACGGTCATGCCGATTGGGTCAATGCCGTAGCATGGTCGCCTGATGGCACTCGCATCGCTTCTGGAGGCCGTGATAAGACGGTGCAGGTGTGGGATGCAGTCACAGGCCACGTCATGTTTACCTATCATGGTCATTTCAGTTGGGTATATACTGTAGCATGGTCACCCGATGGTACACGCATTGCCTCGGCGGGCAACGACGGGACAGTGCAGGTCTGGCAGGCCGTTTGACATGCCCCTCTGCCTGGACTCCTACACCCCTTGTGGGCAAGAGAGTCTGGGGAACTCTCAGCCAGGCAAGTCATCTCTTCACCCCGCGAATATAGCGTACTGTTACCGTCCCAATCAGGCAGTAGACAATAGCCATAGCAAACAGCAACTGGAAACCGAGGACGGGCTGACCAGAGCGGGTGAAACTATCGATCAGCGGGCCACCGACCACTGGCGCAATGACCTGTGGCAGCGAGAGTGAGATGTTCCAGACTCCCATGTCGCGTGCAAAATCTTTATGCGAGGGTAAGACATCGGCCACCAGTGCCCAATCGACGCTGAGATACGCGCCATAGCCGAGGCCAAAGACGCCACCAGCCGCAAGCACAAGGGGCAGTGAGTGCGTGATGATGAAGATCAGACCGACCAATGCCATAAAACCCCCAGCGACGTAGACCATGCGTTTGCGCCCAAAGCGATCTGAGAGCCACCCTGCCGCAAGCGAACTGACGACACTGGTGAGGGAGACGATGATGAT
>WNFB01005086.1_pt1 | contig 11740 bp, 10 predicted proteins | sample 5400501 | NCBI WGS metagenome assembly WNFB01 (sample SAMN13153341, study PRJNA577476) | soil metagenome | isolation source: 200 cm saprolite under Douglas fir tree site 2 hole 1 | place: USA:California | collected 2015-04-18 | reverse complement strand
TGGGACGTTAGTCATCGTGGAGTCAGACGTTTTCATTCGGTTCAACCTAAGGAGGCAGGCATGAAGCAGAGAACGCAAACAATCGTGAGGCTGTGCGTCGCATCGGTATTCGCGCTGACCGTTGGGATGTCTACGGTCTGGGCCAATGAGCCAGGCTACTACGGCAGGGAAGGACAAGGGGGCGGCGGGCATGGCTCGATGTGCGGCTCGATGGGCAGCTCGATGGGCAGCTCGATGGGCAGCTCGATGGGCGGATATGGCGCGGGCATGATGCACAACAGCACCGGCCAACTGATCCGGCATCTGCTCAAGCACGAACAAGACATCGGGCTCACCGCGGAGCAAGTGGCGAAACTCAAAGACATGCAACTCGACCTGGACAAGACCCGTATCAAGAGCGAGGCCGACATCCAGGTCGCGGAGCGCGAGTTGAAAGCCTTGACCGAAGATGAGAAGTCCGACCTGGGAGCGGTCGAAGCCAAGTTGAAGCAGAGCGGGGATCTGCAAGTCGGCTTACGCATGGTCTCCATCAAGGCCCGGCGGTATGTGCTCGCCCTGTTGACTCCGGAGCAGCGTGCCAAGGAGAAGACCGAGCATGAGAAGATAATGCAGCAGCACATGGATGCCGGCAAGGGTTACGGCAACCCTCATGGCGGCGCGATGAAAGACAACCCGCATATGGGTGGCGATGCTGCACAGCCGGCACCTCCGGCAGGCATGTACGTGCAGTAGTGCTATCCAAGAAGCACTAGTAGGGTGTTGATACACTATGTTGGACCCTGGGAAATATAGCGCTGGAGCAAGTCACGGACGGCTCCACCCGGGCCCATAGGCTGTTCAAAAAGGACGCCATCTTCCATACATTGCTCGTAAGTCGTGCGCGAGACAGGCGAGACATGCACGACAGGCGCGACTCGCACAGATGAATCTCCGACCAGTCTCGCTTTTCTCGCAAGCCTCGCGAGTCCTCGCGCGAATAACGAGATACGCTTCACGCTTCATGGCTGTGGAGAACGCCGCATGGGAAAAGTCGCATTCCTGGGCAGAGAGGCTGTCTTGGCAGCCCCAGGTCGGGCGGGTGAGAAGAGTGACTTTTCCAACAGCCTGCTAGAAGACAAGCGGAACTCGAAAAGAAACATGGCAAGACAGTCTGGGAAGTTGAGGTCCTCGGCTCAGACGGGAATGTCACGGAAGTCCACATCGACGCAGCCTCTGGTGCCGTGATCGACACGGAGGCGAAGAAAGACGAGAAGAAGAAAGAAGGCAGGAAAGGAAAGTAATCAGGTCATGCCCAAGGAGCTGAAACTCACGAGCCGCGATTTGCTGGTCGGTCCCGATCGGGCACCGGCCCGCGCGATGTTGAAAGCTGTTGGATTCACCGACGAGGACTTGTCTCGCCCGATCATCGGCGTCGCCAACACCTGGATTGAAGTCATGCCCTGCAACTTCCACCTGCGCCGATTGTCTGAACGGGTGAAAGCCGGCATTCGAGCCGCAGGCGGCACCCCCATCGAGTACAACACCATCGCGGTATCGGATGGCATTTCGATGGGGACCGAAGGGATGAAGGCTTCGTTGATCAGTCGGGAGGTGATTGCCGATTCGATCGAGCTCGTGGCTCGTGGACACTTGTTTGACGGCGTGGTGGCATTGTCAGGCTGCGACAAAACGATTCCCGGCACCGTGATGGCCCTCGCTCGCCTGAACCTGCCGTCCGTGATGCTCTACGGCGGCTCGATCATGCCCGGCCAGTTCCAAGGCCACGACGTGACCATTCAAGACGTGTTCGAAGCAGTCGGGAAACATGCGTCAGGAAAGATGACCAATGCCGAGCTCAAAGATCTCGAAGACCATGCCTGCCCAGGCCCTGGCGCCTGCGGAGGCCAGTTCACGGCGAACACTATGGCGATCGCGTTCGAGTTTCTCGGCATCTCGCCGATGGGACGGAACGGGGTGCCGGCCATGGATCAGCGGAAGGACGACGTGGCCTTCGAGTGTGGAAAAATGGTCATGGATCTGCTGAAGCGAGACCTGCGGCCCCGCCAAATCATCACGCGGAAATCGCTGGAAAATGCCATTGCTGCGGTCGCGACGACCGGCGGCTCAACGAATGCGGTGCTGCATCTGCTCGCCATCGCGCGCGAAGCAAACATCAAACTGAGCATCGACGACTTCGACAAGATCAATCGGAAGGTGCCGTTGCTCGCCGACCTGAAGCCAGGCGGACGATTTACAGCCTCGGATCTCTATGCGGCTGGAGGGACCACGTTGGTCGCCAAACGTCTGCTCGATGCCGGTATCTTGCACGCCGGCCAACCAACCGTGACTGGCCGGACGATCGGGGAAGAGGCCAAGGACGCCAAGGAAACACCTGGCCAACAAGTTCTCAGACCCCGGTTGAATCCGATCAAGCAGACCGGCGGGCTGGTGATTTTGAGGGGGAATCTTGCTCCAGAGGGCTGCGTCGTGAAGGTGGCCGGACACTCGATCATGACGTTCCGTGGCCCGGCAAAGGTGTACAACCGGGAAGAGGATGCCTTTGTCGCCGTGCAATCCCGTCAAATCAATGCGGGCGATGTCGTGGTGATTCGGTATGAGGGTCCGTCCGGCGGACCCGGCATGAGAGAAATGCTTGGCGTGACCGCGGCTATCGTTGGTGCAGGCCTGGGCGACTCCGTCGCGCTGCTTACCGACGGCCGCTTCTCCGGCGCCACCCATGGCTTGATGGCCGGCCATGTCGCACCGGAAGCGATCAAAGGTGGCCCGATCGGCGCCGTGGAGAACGGCGACATCATTGCTTTTGATATCGCCAAACGGACGCTGAGTGTGGAACTCTCGCAGAAAGAGATCAAGGCACGGCTCAAGAAAGTCAAACAACCTCTGCCACGCTACATCTCTGGCGTGATGGGCAAGTACGCGCGGCACGTCTCGTCGGCCTCGGAAGGGGCAATTACGACATAGGGGAAGAAGGACTTGCGAAGATGTGACTGGCGGTGAAACCCGCTCTGCTACTCGCCCTCTGTCCGGCCTGATTGTCTCGAGGGACAGGAGAAGCGCTCGTCATGAGGTGGCGGGTGAATCGCAGGTTGTGATTGAGCAAAGAACTTCTCTCTACCTATCTCCCCTTCATTCGTCCACGCATCTCCGACATCATGCTGTCGAGGTCGGCTTCCGCTTTCGCACGATCGCTGATCAACCGTTGACACCTTGTTGCAGCAATCTGGCCAGCTGATCGATCTTCGGCAACACCTCGGGTGGCAAGGCTCCCAACAGTCCTGCGCCTTGCGGCCCAGCCGGCTGGATAGCTGCCGACTGCGCAACTCCTCAATCTGAGGAGCACAGGATGGACACTCCAACGGCAAGGGCAAGCACGACTACTTTCATGGAACGCCTCCACAGACTGTCACATGCCCGCGGACTGGCTACGAATGCGGGAAGCACTTCTGCAGGCACGCCGGACAGAGCCCGCCATTGAACTGCAGTCCGGAGTGTTCCGTGATAAACGTGTCCAGGTCATACCATTCCCCCGACACGCCCGGCACCCGCTTACACCAGGCGCAGAGATTTATGACCCCGGGCGCACGTGCCACAGCCTGCCGCAGTTCGCTTCGGATGCTTTCGAAGCCGCGGTCCGGCCGTTCCAGCGCCTGCGCGTCGTGAAATACTAACACCGACCCGATGACAACACCCGCATCATTGATGACCGGCGCGGCGCTGCCTGCAACCGGTCGTGTTGTGCCGTCTTTCGCACGTAATGTCACACGGTCGAACCGGACGATCCGGCACTCCATCATGGCCTGCATCGCCGGATTTTCTATGACCTGCGCCGGGCCGTCCTCTTCGAACGAGAACATGGTTGTCAATTCAGCCCCCATCGCATCTTGCTGGAGCCAGCCAGTCAGCGCCTGAGCTGCCTGACTCATATAGGTCAAGCGCCCGCCGCGGTTGGTCGTGATCATGGCATCATTCATACACCGCACGGTCGTCGCCAACCACTGCAAGCTTTCTTTAAGGTGGCGGTCGATCTGTGCCCGGTGCAGCGCCAGTTCGATGGTGGGCCGCAGCTCGTTCGGATGGAAGGGCTTGAGCATGTAGCCTGCCGGCGACGTGGTTTTTGCCCGCTCGAGTGTCGAGTCGTCCGCGTAAGCCGTCAGATAGATCACCGGCACATCGAACTGCCGGTTGATTTGCCGCACCGTCTCCACCCCGTCCATCTGCCCCTTCAGCACAATATCCATGAGGATCAAGTCCGGATCGATCTCCTTGGTCTTGCGGATCGCCTCCTCTCCCGAGGTCGCCGTCGTCGGCACGTCATACCCCAGGCGGGTCAGACTTTGCTGGATATCCCTCGCGACAATGGTTTCATCTTCCACAACAAGGATTTTTGCTGGTACCATGGCTTCACATCCTTTCTTGGTAGTGTAATTGGTGGAACGTGATTCGCCATGCCGTCCCCGGGCCGCTTTGCAGTTCGATCGCGCCTTCCAGTTTTTCTACGAGCAAGTTGACGAGTTCCAACCCCAGCGAGCCCGGGTTGCGTTGCCCGCCGCCTTTCGAAATGCCAACCCCATCGTCCCTCACTTGCAACAGATAGGCGCCCTCGTCCTGCGCCTGCAGCTCGATCTGGATGCGCCCTTCCTTCCCCACCGCAAACGCATGTTTAAGAGAATTCGACAGCAGTTCCTCGACAATCATCCCGCACGTCATAGCCGTATCGGTATCGAGCGTGAGATCCTCCACCAGCATGTCCAGCACAATGGCTTTGGGATCGACCCCATAGGACCGGGACACGTGGCCCGCCAGCGTACGAAGGTAGTTCGACATTCTGATGCACGACAGGTCGTTGGACCGGTGTAAGGTTTCGTGCAACAGTGCGATCGAGGTAATGCGGGTTTGACACTCCCTGAACAGCTGGACGACCTGCGGGTCTTTGATCGAGGCCGCCTGGAGATTCAGTAAGCTGGAAATCATTTGCAGATTGTTTTTTACCCGATGATGGACCTCGCGCAACAGACTCTCTTTTTCTTTGACCGCCTTACGGAGCCGGTCCTCCAGATCCTTCCTCTCAGTGAGATCAATACAGCTGCCGATGTAGCCGGCGAACTCGCCGTTCGGGAGGAAGCGCGGCACGCCGTGATCGAGAAGCCAGCCATACTGCCCATCCGCTTTGCGCAGGCGGTATTCCATCTGGAAGGGCTCGCGCCGATCGAAGGCCTCTGTATACGTCTTCAGACACCGGTCGAAGTCCTCCGGATGCACGCCGTCCGCCCAACCGCTCCCCAGTTCTTGCTCCTTCGTCCGGCCGGTATAGGTGAACCAGACCTGATTGAAATAGTTGCACAACTTGTCGAGGCCCGACATCCAGATCAGGACCGGAGCCGTGTCCGCCATCGTATGGAACCGTTGCTCGCTTTCCCGCATCACCTCCTCCGCCCGCTTGCGCTCGGTGATGTTCAGTAGCGCCGTCCGCCAATGGGTGATGCGCCCTAGCTTATCGTGCACCGCAAGGCTCTCGAAATAGACCCAGCGCGGAGCGCCGGTCTCTTCCCGGAGCCGCACCTCACAGATTTGTCGCGTGCCTATCTTCAAAACATCCTGGGAATGCCGGCGGAAGGTGCCCTGATCGTCCCATGCAATGAAGGGTGCGAATGGTCGTCCGATCAGCTCCTTCCGGTTGATGCCGAGCAGCGTCCCGGCCCTTAGATTGGCCTCCACAATCGTGCCGCGCGTATCCAGCGTGAGATGGACGGCCGGGGAAAAATCATAGAGATCCACATAGCTATCGCGTGCTGCTTCGAGTTCCACCTGGGTCCGGCGCAGCTCCTCATTTTGCATCTCCAGCTCGATCTGATGGACCTGTAACTCGTGCACCAGCTGTTGCACGTCCTTGACAGGCATGGCCGCGACGTCGCGCCTGGTCGCCCGGAGCCGCGCTTCCGCCTGCCGAAGGATTTTTGCTCGTACCATGGCTTCACATCCCTTCTTGGTAGTGCAATTGCTGGAACTCGATTCGCCATTCTTCCATGCGCGCCTCGATCTGCTGCTCGATGCCTGCATGGGCAACGGTCAGGCTATGCTCATCCTGTACTCGCCGCATGCAGAGGAGGATGGCGGTCACCCAGATCACGACCACGGCGAAGAACCAGTTGCAGCGCACGATCCAACCGGGGAGCGAGGACGGAGCCCATAGAAGATTGATCAACGTCAGGAGAGAGACGATGGCGGCGGTCAGCAGGATCAATCGAGATCGGGGAATCCACGAGGAGACGAGCACCGGCACCACGGGCAACATCGGCACAGCAATGCCCATGGGCAGCCACCACTCAACAGCGCGGATTCTGCCGATCAGGGCTGCCGTCATCCCACAGGTTCGGAAACTGGACCGCCCGGTATTCATGGCACTGGTCCCTCTGTTTGCCTTCCTTTATTATTCTCCTCACCTTATGATTCAGCAAGGATTATGCCTTTTCGCGTCATGCTGTATTCATCCGCACGACGCGCAGAGGTTGTCCACCCCTGAACAAATGTGAACGTGGAACCCTGCATCCAGGGCGACGACGAACGAGGCCGCCTCGGTTCTCTCAACCGGTGGTCCATTTCAGTTCACTGAATGGTGGATGAATGACGGCGGTTGAGCAGTGCTTGTCACTACGAGACTCGTTGCGAACGTGGAGGTCGCAGCGCGAGCGACGACTGGGGCACCGGCACCCTACAGCGTCGTTCAAGCTTGCACGAGGCATGTGAAAGCATGAGTACAGAGGAACCACGGAGGCAGGACGGGATCACGACGCGAGCAGGGGAGCGTCTGTCGGGCGACAGCAGAATGTGCGGTACAAAAAACTTACCGACGATCCATTTTGCCACGCATGTCCTTGATCATGTCCTCCAGGTCGGCTTCCGCCTTCACACGATCGCTGATCAATTGATCGAGGTTATACGGACGACTCGGAACCGGTTGGGTCACATCCGACTTCATCGCCGGCTTGAGCGATAGATCAGACTGAGGAGGCTGGGCTGGTTTGGCTTGGGGCTGAACTGACTGGGCCAGCGGTTGGTCGGTTGCGGGCTGCATGTGTCCAGTGGACAGCGGCGTCCCTTGTCCAGCTCGTACCCCAACGCCTTGTTCCCGCAACCATTGTGTGGCGACGCTAGACTTGAGCGAGAAACTGATGCTGGTGATCGGAAGGCCATCCGAGGCCACGCGAGCAATCGCCGTATTGACCCCGATCATCCGCCCTTCTCCATCCAAGAGTGGGCCACCTGAATTTCCACGGTTCAATCCGGTCTCCGTCTGAAACACTTGCTTGCCTTTCACGCCGTTAAAGTTATCGACTTCGGCGCTGATCACCCCAGTAGTCAGTGTCCACAATCCACCTTGTTCCGGATGACCAATGGCAACCACTCGATCCCCGATCCTGGCCCGCCCAGATTCACTCACATCGACGACAGGCAGCGCTTCGGTGACACCATCGAGCTTCAACAAGGCAAGATCCAATGGCTGTGAATAGGCTACGACCTTGGCGCGGACCATACGGGAGAGATCGCTCTTTGACTCTCCCGTGACTCGGGCCGGCTTGAGAAATACGGACAGACGGGCGAAGGGTTTCCCGGTCTGCTCTTCGAGCACAACGTGGGCATTGGTGAGAACTAATCCGTCCGACTGAATAATCGAACCGGTTCCTCCACTTCCCTTCCTGCCGCCGTCCGCATACCCCATCACCATCACAACGGCTGGAGAGGCTTGTTCATAAATCTCACGGGGCGATAATTCCTTGCCGGTGGCCACAGTACTCCATATCAAGGAGAGCACGAGCAGGGCCCCCCACGTCATCGGCCTCATCATGGCCTCCTTCTTCTGGTGCTGTGCCAACCGGCACGTCCACCCATGCTTCGAAATGTGTGTTCATTATATGCCGGAACGCAGGAATAGATTGGGCGTTGACGGGAGCGAGATAGCCATGGGATACGGGTGTGCTACCTAAACAGGCCTAGCAGGCTGCGGAAAAACCCGTTCGGCACAGCAGAACTTCGGTGGCCTGCACGTCTGGGACAACAAATAGAGAACGCTCCCGCAGGATAGCCGAGCGAGACTGGCGGGACGGGCGAGACGAGGTGGGAATCCAATCTGTCCACGTCGCGCCTTTCTCGCATGTCTCGCGCTTCACGCGCCACGGTCTGTAGCGCTGGCGGACTGTTTCCGCATCCTGCTAGGCGCGCCGATAGAAGTCCGCGATCATCTCGACGACATAGGACTGCTGCGCCTCCGTCAATTCTGCATAGATTGGAATAGACATCACCTCTTCGGCCGCCTGTTCTGACAGAGGAAAGGACCCCTTCTGATGCCCTAAATCGCGATAACAATTTTGGAGATGCATCGGAAGCGGATAGTACACTTCCGTGCCAACCCCTTTCTCTTTGAGGAAGGTGCGCAACTCGTCGCGCTTCGGCGCTCGCACGGTGAACTGGTTATAGACGTGAAAATTGCCAGGCATCGTTGGTGGAAGCACGACGCGATCCGCATGCTTCGTGCGGGCAAACAACTGCCGATAACGTTCGGCATTCCGCCGTCGCCCCTCGGTCCACTGGTCAAGATATTTCAGTTTGATCTGTAGTACGGCAGCCTGGAGCGCATCCAACCGGCTATTGATCCCTACCGCCTCGTGGAGATAGCGGACCTGGCTCCCGTGAACACGGAGCATGGCCATGGAATCGGCAAGGGCTTTGTCATTGGTTGTGATGAGCCCCCCATCTCCAAAACCGCCCAAATTCTTGGTGGGGAAAAAACTAAAGCACCCGGTGTCTCCTAGTACCCCGGCGCGCTTCCCCTGCTGTGCCGCCCCAATGGCTTGGCAAGCATCCTCGATCACCTTCATGTGCTTTCGTCCGGCAATCTCGTTGATCGCAGCCATGTCCGCACATTGCCCGAAGAGGTGAACGGGAATGATGGCTTTCGTGCGAGGGGTGATCGCTTGTTCAATGAGATTGGGATCGATGTTGAACGTGTCCGGTTGAATGTCCACAAACACCGGTTTCGCGCCCAATCGTGAAATCACGCCTGCCGTGGCAAAAAACGTGAACGGAATGGTGATGACCTCATCGCCGGCCTTCACTCCCATGGCCATGAGGGAGAGCACCAGCGCATCACTCCCGGAGGCGCAACCGATCGCATAGCGAGACCCGATGTACCGAGCAACGGATTCCTCGAACGCCACGACGCGCGGCCCCAGGATAAATCCCTGCTCGTCACAGACAGTGTGTATCTCCGCCATGATCTCCGCACGGAGGGGCCGGAACTGAGCTTTCAGATCAAGTAACGGCACATTCATCGAAATTGGTCTCCAGTATGAATCTCAACACGTGAACGATGCACAGAGCAGTCGTGATACTCCCTTCAATACCTGGCTCCTTCGCAGAATGCAAGTGGAGAGTCAGAAACGTCGGTTGGCTATCTTAACGAAAATCTCGCCGATGAAAAATAAGGCTGGCCGTGAAGAGGAGCACTGCCGTGTACGTCGCTCCGTAGGCGACAATCAGCATCAGGTCCGCACCGCTTACTTCCAGGTGGTGAACGACATGTCCCTTCAAGTTGAAACGCTCGAGGTTGGGCAAGAGATAATAGATCCCGTCCAAGATTTCCCGGCTGAGATCATCCATCTTTGCCCCGAAGGTTTTCAGATCGGCCGTAAGGTGCCCAATCACATACATTGCCAGCGTGAAGATGGCACTCAGGGTGGCACTGGTAAACGTGGAAAACAGCAGGGCGACCGCAGTAATCACCATGAACTCGACGAAAATCAGCGCCAGCGCCTTGAAGAGCATCCCCTCGACGGGAACAGCCTGGGCATAGAGCACCACCAACAGTCCCAGCGCCATGACAACCGTATTGACGAACAAGGTGATCGTGAGGCCCAAATACTTTCCGAGCAGAAATTGGTATCGCGCCACCGGCTTGGACACAATCGTGTAGATGGTCTTCTTCTCGATCTCCTTGCTCACCAGTCCGATCCCGACGAAAATGGCAATCAACACCCCGAAGAAGTTAATACTCCCCAACCCAATATCCAAGATCAATCGGTGAAACTCCCCGAGCGTCAGCCTCATTAAGAGGATGGAACTGCCGATCATGAGCAGGGCAAAGACCAGCAGATTATAGAGCAGCTTGTCTCGCAAGTTTTCCCGGAAGGTATTCAGCGCGATCGATAGGATTTTCATGCGCGATTCTCCGGCGGACTCCCATGTCCTTTGACCTCTCGGATGAAGAGGTCCTCCAACGACCCCTTCTGAGGATTGAGCGACACCAGACAAGCCTTCGCACTACGGATAATCTCCAGCGCTCCCCCGACCTGCTGCTGGCTCTTCAGCACCACCAGCATTCGATCTCCTTGCATCACCACTTTGTCGGTAAGCGGACGTAAGTGGTCCAACCCTTCGGGGGTCAGACGATCCACGACCAATTCCACTTGATGACTCGCCCCTTGATCAAGCAAGTCGGTCACCCGGCCACAGGCCACGAGGCGCCCCTTCAGGATCATCGCGACCCGATCGCACAGCACTTCGGCATCGTGCAAGATGTGGGAGCTGAACAAGACCGTCTTCCCGGACTCTTTGAGGCGCAAGATCAGATCGCGAACTTCTTTGCGTCCGATGGGGTCCAGCCCGGACATGGGTTCGTCCAGCACCACCAACTCCGGATCGTTAATCAAGGCTTGGGCGACCCCTACACGCTGCAACATACCTTTTGAGAACTTCCTGAGCTGTAGATCCTTCGCATGCGTCATGCCGACAAGCTCCAAGAGTTCGTCGACTCGCTTGCCCAGAACAGCGCCCCACAGCCCGAACAAATGCCCGTAGAACTCGAGAAACTCCCGGCTCGTGAGGTAGTCGTAAAAGTAGGGCGATTCGGGAAGAAATCCCAGACGTGTCTTGGCGCGAGGATCGCCCATGTCCAAATTGAATAGCCTGGCAGTCCCACTGGTTGGATAGATCAGCCCCATCAAAATCTTGAGGGTGGTGGTTTTCCCCGCGCCGTTCGGGCCGAGAAAACCGAACACTTCCCCACGCCGGACTTCGAGGCTGAGGCCATCCACTGCGGTCACTCGCTTTCCCCAGAATCCTACCCGGAAAATCTTGGAGAGTTGCTCAGTCTGTACCACCAGATCGGAGCTAGGCGTCATGGCTCACTCCCATGTCCTAGGGAAACTATAAGAAGGCTCTACCTTGGGAAAACTGTAGGTAGGCTGTTTTTTACGTTTAAAAAACGTGCGCAGCCGTTCCGGATGCGTCGAACTGGAAACCGAACCGGTCTTGGGATCCAACCGATAGTCTCCTCCGAACGGCTCCTGAGGCAGAATCGAAAGGACGCCCGCCGCCACGAGATCCGTGAGGGTCACAGGAATGGCCCGATGTTGCGTCCGATAGACATCCACAGCGCTCTCCAATAGGCGAATATCCCGTTCGATGATAACTTCTTTCATCCGGTTCGCCAAGGATTCTCGCGTCTGCGGATCATGCGTCTCCAGTAAGCGGGCTTCAAGAAACGCCAAGGCCGTGTCAGGGCTCCCCGCCTCCGCCGCCATGCGAGTAGCGAGGCCAGGGAGATAGGATGGGCCATCCGGTCGGCGGGCAGCCTCCATAATATATTCCGCTCCCTTGGCCGGGTCGGCAAGCAGGAAATAATAGTTGTACCCAAGCAGAAAGGGGATGTACCAGACTTGAGGATTCGCGTCGGCGCCCTTTTCAA
>WNFB01005085.1_pt1 | contig 11740 bp, 7 predicted proteins | sample 5400501 | NCBI WGS metagenome assembly WNFB01 (sample SAMN13153341, study PRJNA577476) | soil metagenome | isolation source: 200 cm saprolite under Douglas fir tree site 2 hole 1 | place: USA:California | collected 2015-04-18 | reverse complement strand
GCCTGTTCGGGGCTTGGGCGGATTCCTCGAAGCGAGCTTCCCGCTTTCGCGGATCTTCCATGCCGATCCGGAGGGTCGCAACTCCGGATGGGTTTTGCATACGTCATATGGGACCGACCGAACGAGGGCCCAAGATGTTCGCAAGCCAGGTGCAAACGGTCTCGCCCGCACGGATCTCGACTCGGTTTCGCTGACCTACCGACTGAACAAGTGGGTCACCTTCGTTCAGGAAACAAGCTACATTAACACTCGCGCTGCCAGCCAAAACGTGAAGTTCTTTCGAGGCATTCATGCAACTCAGGCGCACTCGTGGCGCAATGAGTTCGGAACGATCTTCGTATTCTGAGCGAACCAAACGTCAGCGGAAACCCCCGCGGGGCCCCTAGGGAGTGGGCCTCCGAGGGGGGCCCGTCGGCCTCGGAAGGAAAACATCTCAACGTCGGGTGGTAACAGGCTGAGCTGGGGCGCGGACCGGGGGTCCGCGTACGAAGAAGGTTAAGACCATGGCAACTGGTGCGCAGCATAGAAGTTTTGTGTCTGTCGTACCTTGTACTACAAACTCAACAACTGGGTGGCTTTCGCTTTCGAGCAGTCGCTCTACGAGACCAATGCTGTGCCGGGACCGACTGGTGCCTTGCCGTTGTTTAATGGCATCCCGTCTCGTACCTGGCGCGACCTCAGGTCGGAGGGGGCACCATCTTTACGTTCTAGTTGCAGGCGTTCTGCGGGACGGGGGTGCTGCAAGCATTTCCGTCCCGCAGAAAAGACACGCCGCGGCAGTTTCAAGCGATTGACTCGCGCGCCCGCGCAGTAGCATCATCGGTTCGGGCAAGCTCCTTCCATCCCGAAGTGAGCTTGCCGGGACCCATCTGTTCCTCGGAGGGTAGCAGCATGACTAAGAAAAAGCAGGAAGGGCTATCACGGCGAGACTTCATTAAATGGACGGGGGGCGGCGCTCTCGTAGCTGGCGTGGGTTCCGGCCCTTTCTTTCTATTTCCGGAACGCGCGGCAGTCGAGCAAAAAACGCTGAAAATTCTCCAGTGGAGCCACTTCGTTCCCGCGTACGACACCTGGTTCGACGGGACCTTCTGCAAGCAATGGGGACAAAAACACGACACGAACGTCATCATCGACCACATCAACCTTGTTGACCTTTCCGCGAAGGCTGCTTCCGAGGCCTCGGCACAGAAGGGTCACGACCTGTTCATGTTGCTCTCGCCGCCCGCGGCCTACGAGAAGCAGACCATTGACATGTCCCATGTGTACCAGGAAGTGGAGAAGAAGCACGGCAAGAAGATCGATCTGGCGCACAAGTCCACCTACAATCCAAAAACCAAGAGATACTTCGCTTTTTCTGACGCTTACACTCCCGATCCCGGCAACTGGCATAAGGACTGGTGGCCGGACGCAGGTTACCCGAACGGCCCTGACACCTGGGAGGATCTGCGCATCGGCGCAAAAAAAATCCGCGACAAGACCGGCCATCCCTGCGGCTTAGGACTCTCTCAAGAACTCGATACCAGCATGGCCATGCGCGCCCTGCTCTGGTCTTTCGGCGGCGCCGAGCAGGATGAGGCCGGCAACGTTACCATTAATTCCAAGGAGACCATCGAAGCTCTAAAATACATGAGAGCCTTGTATCAGGAGTCGGAAACGCCGGAGGTTTTCACCTGGACCCCGCCCTCAAACAATCAGGCCATGCTGGCCGGCCGCGTGTCCTTTGTCATGAATGCCATCTCCATCACCCGCCAGTCCGAACGCGAACATCTGCCCATCGACAGCAAGATCATGATCAGCCCGGCGCTGAAGGGTCCGGTTCGCCGCATCGCCGCCGAGCACGTCATGGACTGCTACGTCATCTGGGACTTCGCCGAAAACAAGGACGGCGCGCAGCAATTCCTGATCGACTACATCGATGCTTTCCATGACGGCTTTACCGCCGGCCAGTTTTACAATTTCCCCTGCTTCCCGAGCACGGTGCCCAACCTCAAACAGGAAATCTCCAATGATCCACGGGCTAATCCCCCGGACAAATACAAAGTCCTCGGCAACGTACTCGATTGGGCCACGAACGTGGGTTATCCCGGTTACGGTACCGCCGCCATCGACGAAGCCTTCAAAGCGTGGGTCATTCCCACCATGTTCGCTAAAGTGGCGCGCGGCGACGAAACTGCGGAGAATGCCGCCAAGGCTGCTGAAGACGAATACAAGCGTATCTTTGCCAGATGGAAGTGACCGGACGGGGGGCCGATGGCTGTCGTTGAGACGCGCGATCTGACAAAGGTATTCAAAGAAGGACAACTCGGAGCCGTCAACAACGTGAACCTCGAAACTCGCGAAGGCGAGTTTCTGGTATTCCTCGGACCCTCAGGCTCCGGGAAAACTACTCTGCTGCGGATGATCGCTGGACTGGAAACTCCGACGGCCGGCGAAATCCTCATCGACGGACGAGTGGTTAACCACCTCAGTCCCCGCGACCGCCGCATCGCCATGGTCTTCCAGAGCTATGCGCTCTATCCGCACCTCTCGGTCTACAAGAACATTGCCTTTCCTCTGAAGGCCCAGAACATAAAAAAAGAATTGCACAAAGAGAAAGTCGAGTGGGCGGCCTCTCTTCTGGGCATCGGCGCGCTCCTCGATCGTAAGCCGCGCGAGCTCTCCGGGGGTGAGCGTCAGCGGGTCGCACTGGCCCGCGCCATCGTTCGTGAGCCTGCTGTCTTTCTTCTCGACGAACCCCTCTCAAACCTCGACGCCAAGCTCCGTGCCTCAGCGCGCGAAGAGCTTGAACGTTTTCATCGCCGCGTGGGTACCACGACCATCTACGTCACGCACGACCAAGTGGAAGCCATGGCCATGGGTGACCGCGTCATGGTGCTCAACAAAGGTGTTGTTCGCCAGCTCGGGACCCCCACCGATGTCTATGACAATCCCGCTGACACTTTCGTCGCCACTTTTCTAGGCTCCCCGCCGATGAACCTCGCCGAGCTTGGCGACGTAATTGTCGGCTTCCGCCCGGAGCATTTTCGGCCGGTGTCCACGGTGACCGATGTTGCCGTTCCGTTCCGTTTCAAGATCGAAAATGTCGAATACCTGGGCTCGGAGTGGATTGTCTCCGGTACATTGACCGGTGGAAAGCTCGACGGCAAGAAAGTCTTCTCGCGCCTCTCTTCCGCGCAGAACCTTCAGCTGGGCGGCACGTATGACTTCGCCGTACCGCAGCGTCACCTGAAATTCTTCGACCGCTCCTCTGAAAAATGCGTCGAGCCGAGGGCTGTGTCGTGGCGGTAGCGCGGTACAAAGTAAAGTCCATCGGCGCGGGCCAGAGCCCGTTGCTGGGCGCGGCTATGTTTTCTCCAGCGGTCTTATATATCTTGCTGCTCGTCGGCGGACCTTTTTTTCTTGCTATCTTTTATGCTTTCAGCGACGCCCGCATCGGCAACGCCGAAATGCATTACGTCGGCTTGGAGAATTTCCGCAGCATTCTGCAAAGTCCTAGTTTTCGCGTTGCCATTCGCAACTCCTTCATCTTCACCATCTGTTCCCAAATCGTGGTGATTGTGGGCGCCAACATTCTCGCCATCTCCCTGGAAAAGGTCTTTCGTGGCCGCGGCCTGATCCGTTTTCTGATTCTCCTCCCGTGGGTCGCGCCCATCGCGCTCGGCGCCATAGGGTGGAAATGGATTCTTGATTCAATCTACAGCGTGATCACCTGGGTCCTTGTAGCCATACACATCTACAAGCCGTTCAGCGCTCCAATGTGGCTCGGCGAACCTCGTCTTGCGATCGCTTCGGTCCTTTTGGTGCATAGTTGGCGTCTCTTGCCCTTCTCCACAGTCATCTTGCTCGCCGGCCGCACCGCCATTCCCAAGGACATTCCGGAGGCCGCAGCGGTGGACGGTGCAGGCTTCTGGCGCACGCAGCTCCAAATCGTCATTCCGATGATGCGGCCCATCATCAGCGTCGCCGTGCTCTTCGGTCTCATCTTTACCTTCACGGACATGACCGTTGTCTATATCCTCACGGCCGGGGGGCCCTTCGACTCCACGCAAACCCTGCCTTCGTTGGCTTTTGCCTTGGGCATTCAGGGTAGCGATCTCGCCGCTGGCGCCGCGATCTCGCTCTTCCTTGTGCCTTTGCTGGTGATCATTGCCTATTTCATGCTGCGCGTGGCTCACCGCGCTGAGGTGAACTGATGGCCAAGAGAATTTCCCGGCGGAGCTGGGGAAAGGTCGTCCACGTCTTCGTGTTGGGGACTTTTACGATCCTGCTGGCATTCCCTTTCTATTGGATGCTGATCACCAGCTTCAAGCAGAACCTCGATCTCTACACCATCGAGAACAATCCCTTCATCTTTAATGCCAAGCCCACTCTGGATCATGTGAAGTTTCTTTTCACCGAAACCAGATTCGTTCGCTGGCTGGGCAACACCGCTTTCGTCGGTGTCATCGTGGTTGCCATCACCTTGCTGCTGGCCGTGCCTGCCGCGTATGCCCTCGCCAGGCTCTCCGGGCGCTGGGGAGAGCGCCTCGGCATCGGCATCTTTCTCACCTATCTCGTCCCGCCGACCTTGCTCTTCATTCCTCTTTCCAGAGTGGTGGCGTACCTCGGCCTGCAGGATTCCTTGTGGGCGTTGATTCTCGTCTACCCCACATTCACGGTTCCTTTTTCCATCTGGCTTCTGATGGGTTTCTTCAAGTCCATCCCCAAGGAGTTGGAAGACGCGGCTATGGTGAACGGGCTCACGCGCTTCGGCGCATTCGTCAAGTTGGTGATTCCCATCTCCGTCTCGGGAATTCTCACCGTCGTGATCTTCACGTTTACCCTGGTAACCCAGGAATTTGTGTATGCCTTGACCTTTATCTCTTCCGAATCGAATCAGATGATCGGGACGGGCATCCCCATCTTTTTGGTTCGCGGAGATGTCTACTACTGGGGAGCGCTGATGGCAGCCTGCCTGATCGCCAGTCTTCCGATCGCGTTCATGTACAACCTGTTCCTTGACCGCTTCATCGCCGGCTTCACCGTCGGCGCGGTCAAGTAGGCCTCCACCGCGAAGATTCACTCTTCAAGCGTGGAGATGTCTCCGATCTCACGGTCTCGGAAATTGGAAAGGTCACCAAACATCTTGTGTAATATCACTCGCTAGTAGCGCACTGCTGGTCATGAACCTAAAGAACAGATTCCACGCAACTGGTGCTAAAAGAAAAAACCCGCCGAACTGCTAGCACAGTCCGGCGGGCAAGAGAAAATGAATCTAGCTAACTAACATGAACACGCTAACACCGCCTAGCCTTCCTCAGCAAGCAGTTTCAGTCCGAGCTTCTTGTGCTCTGCCGCGCGCGCTGTTTTCCCGCTTCTCTAGTTCTGCGCGCTCTGAGGGGATGGACCGCCACAATGTGCAATAATCAGTGCGGAAGTCTTCGTCAACGCAAACTCCGAGTGCCGATATCGTCTAAGATTCTCGCATTTCCCGTCTAAATTATTACTGAAATAGTAAGAATGGACACATGGCTCAATGCCTTCGCACCGGGGAGTACCAGGAGGGGTTTGAGCATTAGGCATCTTCACGGATGTCAACGAGGATGCCAGGAAATGATTTTAGCGGGCTCGCGATACGCCGGCGAGTGCGGCCTCATTCTCGTGGCTCACGCTGGAGATGTTTTCGAGCACCGCGCGGAGGATGTGCATGCGGTAGTAGACGTAAACAAGATACATCACCGGCACGGCCAGCAAGGTCATCCCATAATTGGTGCCATGCCCGGCGGCGCTGGCGAGACCCGCCACGGCCGCGCCCATCAGGAAGTAGGGGAACGTCCATTCATAGCACGAGGGCCAGACTTGCTTGAGGGGGCATCGCTCGGCCAGGGAAATGACCAGCGAAACCAGCCCGGTATTCAACACCACATACACGCAGGCTCCCAGGACCATCATGGCTGCCACGGAATTCAAACCCAGCATTGCTGGGACACTGTGCGAGACCCAAAATGCCGCGGCTGAGCAAACCATCAGACACGATGCATTGAAGAGCACCTGCACCGGCTTCGGCCGCTGCTGGGTCTTCCAGAGGGATTGGACGAGCGCCCCGCCGAGACCGATTAGCACGGTTTCGCTAAAACTGAATAAGACGATGCCGATCAGAATGAAGACAAAGTTTGTGGAGATGGTAGTTTTGAAGCCCGGCAGGCGGATCTTCATTGCTGAGGCCAGCATCGCCAGAGCGAACAACAGGACGAAGTGACCAAGATTTTCGGGATTCCATCGTGCGGCCACCACCGTAAGTACTGCGGCAGCGACTGCGGCGATCATTGCGATGTAGGCTTTGGCTAGGCTTGGCATTTTCTTGATTCCTCCTCTCGTTCCTTGCGCCTATGCCCGCCTACTTTGTTGGATCTCCCTTGGCAATGATGTTCATTGCTTCGACGTTGGCCGCCGAAGTGTTCGTCAAGCCGCTTGTGCCCCAGACGACGCTGGAGCCCCACACGACGCTAAACGCTGTGGTGCCGGATTGGCCCCAAACCACGGAGTTGCCCCAAAGCACAGCCGAGCCGTTTACTTCCGAGCCGTTGGAATTGTATTGAATCGTATTGCCCCACACGACCGAATTGCCCCACACAACGGAAGTGCCCCAGACAACCGATGTGCCCCAAACGACGCTGGTCCCGTAAACGATATCCACCTGCCCGTTTTTCGCACTATAGGAAGCCTTTGGCGAAAGAGCGCTTGCCGTGGCAACGTTTGTGTTCATGAGCGCCGCCTGAACGTCCAGGTATCCCGCGCCGATGGTAAAGATGTCGTACTGCTCATAGTATGTGATCCCTGTGTCGGGATCCGTAATACTGCTGCTGGACGGGAAGGTCTTGCTGGCCGTCTTCATCAGCCGTGCTTTGACCTGGTCGGGCGTAAGCCGATACTGCCCGACCAACAGAGCGGCCGCTCCGCTCACTACCGGCGTGGCCATGCTGGTGCCGCTGAGGGTAAAGTACGAGCCGGACAGATTCGTGCTGTTGCAAGACTTGTAGTAGTCGATCTCCGCCGGATTCAGAGGAAGCTGGATAGACAATGCCGAACCAGGCTGGTAGAGAGAAACCACGCGGTTTCCAGGCGCGACGAGGTCCGGCTTGATGTAGTTATCGTACGACGTGGGCCCCTTCGAGCTGTATGTGGTGATTACATCGTCGGTGCGGCTGGGCGTGCCCATGGTGTTCATCGCGCCGACGGTAATGACGTAGGGGTCGTTTCCTGGCGCGGTGATCGTGCCATAGCCGTTGTTGCCGTAGGTGTTGAGCCGGCCATAGTTTCCGGCCGCGACCACCACGGTTATGCCCGCTTTCCAAGCGCTTTCCACGGCCTGGCAAAGGGGATCGAGGGAGGCGCTTTCGTACACGGCTCGGCCAAGCGACAGATTCATAACTTGAATGCCGTAGCGCTTCTGGAGGGTGACTGCCTTTTGTATCGCCGCGATGACCACGCTATCCGTGCTCATGCCATTCGCATCCAGCACGCGCAGGTTGACGAGGTCCACGCCCGACGCAATACCCACAAAATGCCGGTAGTAGGTAGAACCGGTCGAGCTCGCTCCACTGGAAGCGATAATGCCGGCAACGTGTGTGCCGTGCCCGAACGGGTCGCTAGTGCTGGGATCGTTTGGGACAAAGCTTTGCGCATAGACAACTTCGTACGCGCCGCTGGCATTATGCAGGTCCGGAATATCCGAGATACCGCTATCAACCACAGCAACGCCGACTCCCGCGCCATTCAGACCCAGAGTCTGTGCGTAGCCTCCGTTGACCGTTGCAACCGTGGTGTCCAGCGCGCCGCGCACAGGCCGGTCGGGCGAGATGTAGGCCACGCCGGAGTGGGAGGCCAGGCTGCTCAGGCTGCCACCTTTGACGTTGACCAACTGGGCGTGAATCAGGGGCAGGTCGCTTTTTGTCGTGGCGCCGTCCGCCGTCAGGTCCGTCGCGCTATTCTTGAACTGGACGATCACATCCACGGGCTTCTCCGGGTCGATCCCCTTGAGGTCCGGGGCGATCTTGGCGGCCACTGCTGCCTCATTGTCGTTGGGGTTCGTGTCGGCAGAACCGGTACCGGTGTCAATGTTTCGAGTGTTCGAGTGGCTAAGATCGGCCTGGTTCGAGCGGACCGGGTTCTCAGGGGCGGCAGCCGCCGAAGCGGAAATGACCGGTGTAGCATGGACGGTCGCCGCAGACTTGTCCCGGCTGGGGAGGGCCCGGCCGATAACTCCATCCATAGAGGAGTCATCTTGAGCAGGCGTCGCAGAAGGCCCCGCCGACGGCAGGCCCTGCTCCGCAACTTGAGCGGAGGAGCGAGCGAGGTCGCCCGAAGGGGTCCACGGGTTGTATCCGAGGAGCCCGGCCACCAGGATCATGGCGGAGAACGCGATGAGCGCGCCCCAGGTGGTTGTCTTTAGGACGCTGCCCTTGACGGATCGCCCGGTTTCAAGAGTGACGGACATGAGCTGGACTCCTATGCGGTTTGCCAGCTTCGAATCCCTGACCGGGACCCGCTAAGCTTGGCCATTCCGTACAGGGAGTATCGCGGTCAGGTCGTATACGCGTCGATGGTACAGGGAGTGCAGAGGTTTAGTACCAAAGTACAGCCGGTTTTGTGCACTCTCATGCGCGCGTCGATAGGTGTCGTCTCCCCCCGAGTTCATTGGAGGCTTTCCGCCTGGAAGGCAGTATCCCTTTCAATACAAGACTCTAGCCGTACTATTTCTAATGCATCTTTTACCTCTCAAAATTTGCTTATTAAGGACGGCGTCCCGCGCCTTATCGGGTGCCGGAGCGGTGAAAACTACTAAGGTCTCCGCCCTAGCGGGGGAACGGCTTGATTGACGGTCGCTCTACTCGTAAGGCTTGGGGGCGACTTCATCCGGTAAGAGCACTGCAGGAGCCAATCGGTAGAGAGCAGGAACGCGTGTGGTAGCAACCGCTACGAAGAACTATTGGAGCAACAGCTGGCGTGACGTTCAGTCACTCGGGATTCCTGCGGTCACGTTTATTTTCACCCAGCTCATCGGCGGGCTGCCGCTCTTGCCGTACGCTATTCTCCACTGGCATTCGGATGATGCGTTCCGGTATGTGTGCTTCCTGGCTGTTGCTATGGCGGCCTCCGTACTCAAAGTGCACTTGCCGGGCATCAAGGCCACGATGTCGGCGAATTTCCTCTTTATTCTCGTCGGCATCCTTGACCTCTCCTTTTCCGAAACGTTGCTGATGGGCTGTCTCGGGGGGCTCGTCCAGACTCTCTGGCACTCCAATCCGCGTCCCCGCCCGATTCAATGGCTCTTCAACCTGGCAAACCTCGCCCTCTCCATTAGCGCCGCAGAAGTGGTCTTTCATAGCAAAGTCGCCGCGGGTCTCGGATTTCGCTGGCCACTCTTGATGGCCGCGGCCTCGACGACCTACTTCGCCTTCAATACCATCTCCGTCTCCGGCGTCATAGCCATGACCGAGGGACGTAATCCCGTCCACGTCTGGAAGGAATGTTATTTGTGGACCTTCCCCTATTACTTGCTCGGTGCGCTGATTGCTTGTGGAGTGAGCGCTATCAATCGGCTGGTCGGCTGGGAATTCGGTCTTCTGGCCTTCCCCATCGTTTATTGGATCTATCGCTCCTACCAGACCTACTTGAGCCACCTCGAGGCGCAAAAGAAGCACGCCGAGGAAATTGCCGCGCTTCATTTACGCACCATCGAGGCGCTTTCGCTGGCGATCGAAGCGAAGGATCACACCACTCACGATCACCTGCGCCGGGTTCAAATTTACGCGATCGAGATTGCCAAGGAGCTTGGCCTGGAGCCCGACCAGTTGAACGCCGTTCGCGCAGCTTCCATGCTGCACGACATCGGTAAGCTCGCGGTCCCCGAGAACATTCTCTCCAAGCCGGGACGCCTCACGCCGGAAGAATTCGAAAAAATGAAAATTCATCCGATCGTCGGATCGGAGATTCTGGCTCGCGTCCAATTCCCATATCCTGTCGTGCCCATCGTGCGCTCCCATCACGAAAAATGGGACGGCTCAGGTTATCCGGATGGCCTGAAATGCGAAGCCATCCCGATAGGGGCGAGAATCCTTTCGGCCGTCGATTGCTTCGATGCCCTGGCTTCCGAGAGGCCGTATCGCCGGGCAGTGACTCCTGAAGAGGCGATGCGGACGCTCAGCGCCGAGAAAGGGCGCAGCTTCGACCCGCGTATTGTGGAGGTCATGGAGCGCCGCTATGCTGAATTGGAAGTGATGGTCAACGCCAAGGAAACCGAGCGAAGGCGCTTGGACATCGCTCCGAACGTGGGCCGTCCGGTTGTTCCCTTGTCCGGTTTTGCCGAGATACCGAATGAAGCGGAGGTCCGCGCGACTTCCTTTCTGACTTCCATCATTTCGGCGCGCCAGGAGGCTCAGCTGCTCTTTGAGCTTGCTCAGACACTCGGAAACTCATTAAGCCTGAAGGAGACGCTCTCGGTTGTGGCGGTCAGATTGAAGGAAATGATTCCGCACGACTCGATCGTTTTCTTCGTTTGCAAGGACGGGATGCTGATTCCTGAATATGTTCATGGCGTGGATTACGATCTATTTAGCTCGTTGCATATTCCCTTGGGGCAAGGTCTCTCCGGCTGGGTGGCGCGCAACGAGAAGCCGATAATCAATGGCAATCCCGCGGCCGAAACTTTCCATCTCGGTGCATCCTCGCCCACCACAACCTTGCAATCAGCCGTGTGCGTCCCTCTTCGTGGCCGCGCTGGCGTCGCCGGTGTGCTTACGCTTTACCATCGCGAGAAAAACTGCTTCACCAAGGATCACGTGCGCTTGCTGCTGGCGGCGAGTTCCAAACTTGGGCTTTCCGTCGAAAATGCCCTGCAATTCGAACAAGCTCAGAGCACCGCCAGCACCGATTACCTTACCAGTTTGTCCAACACCAGATCGATCTGTCTGCATCTTGAACAAGAGCTGTCCCGGGTCCGGCGCACAAAAAGACCGCTGGCCGTGCTGCTCTGCGACCTCAATGGCTTCAAGAAGGTAAATGACACCTACGGCCACCTCACCGGAAATATGCTGCTTCAAGAAATCGCTGTCAGATTCAAGTCGGCCTGCCGCGAGTACGACCAGGTCGGGCGTCTTGGTGGAGACGAGTTCGTCTTTGTTCTCCCGGAGATGACAAAAGAAAATGTAACCGAGATGGAAAACCGATTAGCGCGGGCCGTGGAAGAAGCGAGCCGCTCCGCTTGCCCTGAAATGATCGTCTCCGTCAGTGTGGGCGCGGCCTTCCATCCACAGGATGGCTTGACGGCCGAGGAACTGCTTTCGGAGGCGGATCGCGCGATGTACGAATCCAAGGAAAGCCACTACCGAGAACGAGGCCAGCTGTCGCGGGCGCCGTTGGTGGACACCTTGAATGGATAAGGTGCATGCCGGCCTTTTTCAGTTGAACCGCGATCATGACGCATTGGATCCTAAAACTCGGGCAGAAGTTCCTTATGCTGACGGCGCTCGCAATTGCCGGAGCGCTGCTCTGTGCCACGATGGTTCGCTTCGCTCCGGGTTATGCCGTGGACGAACGCGAGCTGGATCCCCGGTTTTCTCCAGCTTCCAGAGATGCGATCCGCAGCGAACATCAAATGGGCGAGGGCCTGCTCTCCTACTACGGCGGCTATGTCGCAGGCCTGGTCCACGGACATTTTGGAATCTCTGCTTTCCTGCAACGGCCCGTTGGAGAGCTGTTA
>WNFB01005084.1_pt1 | contig 11741 bp, 12 predicted proteins | sample 5400501 | NCBI WGS metagenome assembly WNFB01 (sample SAMN13153341, study PRJNA577476) | soil metagenome | isolation source: 200 cm saprolite under Douglas fir tree site 2 hole 1 | place: USA:California | collected 2015-04-18 | reverse complement strand
TGAGGGTGATGTTCTCGATAGGGTAGTTGCCGTACTGGGTGTTGATCAAACCCAGCGTGAAGATGGCCCCCCAGGTGAGCGCGAGGAGCGTGGAGATGATGAAGGTGATCAGCAGCCACCTGGGCGCCCTCGAGGCCAGCGACAGCGGTGCCGGCGGTGCGACAGCCACTACGCCAGGATCTGGCGGAGTTTCTCTCGGAGGGCTTCGGGGGCCTTGTCTTGCTCGCAGCAGACCTTGACCAGGCGCTTGAGGCTGGCCTGGAACTCGTAGTTGTCGGTGCACGGAGGACATCCCTCCAGGTGCAGCTGCAACTCGAGCATCTCCGTGTCGCTCAGCTCACGGTCGAGGTAGCGGTCGAGCTTTTCACTACAGTCAGCGCAATTCATTCTTGGGGCACCTCCCTGGTGCCGTTGGCGTGGACGATACCGGATTCGACGGCATAGTCATAGAGGGATTTCTGGAGCTGCTGGCGGGCTCGGTGCAGCCGCGACATGACCGTCCCGATGGGCACGCCCAGTGTCTGCGCCGCGTCCTTGTACGAGAAGCCTTCGACGTCGACCAGCAGCACCACCTCGCGGTGGAGCGGTGGCAGCTCTTCGACCGCGGCCACCACCTCCGACGCCGCGAGCTTGTCGAGCACGTCGGCCTCCGGCCTTGCGCCTTCATCCTTGAGCTTGTCATAGAGGACGAACTCACCGACGTCGTCGAGGCTCACGTCTTCCTTCCGGGAGCCCTTGAAGCGGTCCCAGAAAAGGTTGCGCATGATCGCGAAAAGCCAGGCCTTCATGTTCGTGCCCTGCTGGTAGCTGTGCTGGTAGCGCAACGCGCGCAAATACGCCTCCTGAACCAGGTCTTGTGCCGAATCGGGGTCGCGCGTCAATCGGAGCGCACCCCGGTACAGCGTGTCTAGGTGTGACAGTGCCTCTTCCGCGAAGGCAGTTTGTGCGGGACTTTCCGCCATCAGTACTGCCAGTTTAGATACACCTGCCTTGCGCAATCTGGAATCAGGCCGCGCCAGGCGCTATTCCGAATACCTCCGCTTGACGCGCGGGCCGATGGCGGTCAGCACCTCGTAAGAGATCGTCCCGGACCATTCCGCGACCTCTTCGGCGGTGATCCGGTCGTCGCCGTCCGCACCGATGACGGTCACTACATCCCCCACCTCGACGCCCTCCACACCGGACACGTCGATGGTCATGGCGTCCATGCTCACGGCGCCGATGAGAGGCGCGCGCCGCCCCCGCACGAGCACGTGGCCACGATTGCCGCGGGCACGAAACACTCCGTCGGCGTAGCCGATCGCCACCGTTGCGATCCGGGTTCGAGCCGGCGCCACCCAGGTGGCCCCATAGCCGACGGTGTCCCCGGCCGCAACCGTCTTCATGTGAGTCACCACCGAGCGCAGTGCCAGCGCCGGCGCGGCGCCAGGCCATTCGCAGCCGTAGAGAGCGATGCCGGCACGCACGGCATCCAACGCCATCTCCGGGTACCGAAGCGCGGCAGCCGAGTTGCAGGCGTGGCGCAACCCGGGGTCGAAGCCGAGCGCGCCCAGGACCTCGATGAACTGATCGAACTGGGCCCGCGTCATCATCTCGTCGGTTCCGGCCGAGGCGAAATGAGTCCAGGTGCCGGCAAGCCGGAGCCCGGGCGACTCGTCGATGAGCTTCGCCAGCGCCGGCGCCTCATCCGGCGCCGCGCCGAACCGACCCATCCCGGTGTCGATCTTGAGGTGGACGGGGACGACCTCATCACCGTCGCCCAGCGCCCGCGCGAAGGCGGCGCTGGAGACGCCGATGCTGAACCCGCTCTCAGCGGCAGCCGCAGCCTGGTCGGGAAGCAGCCCGCCCATGACCAGGATTCGCTCCGCGTGCGCGAGACCGGTGAGCTCGCGCGCTTCCTCCAGCGTCGCCACCGCCAGCCACGTCGCCCCGCCGCTGAGCGCCGCACGGGCGACAGGCACCGCGCCGTGGCCGTACCCGTTCGCTTTGACGACCGCTATCAATCGGGTGCCCTTGGGCAGATGCGCGAGGATGCGGGCGGCGTTGGCGCGCACCGCGCGCAGGTCGATTTCCGCCCAGCGCAGGTGGGTCGTGCTACAGACCGCCTTGTCTGAGCACGTTCATGACCAGCGGCAGCTCGGGGAGCAGGTCGCTCGCCAGCAGTCCCGCATCGCCGATGCGGTGAGAGATGCGGCGGCCCGCCGCTGCGTGGATATACACGCCGGTCACCGCGGCGGTGTACGGATCCGAACCTTGCGCGATGAGTGCGCCGATCACGCCCGAGAGGACGTCGCCGGTGCCGCCGGTCGCGAGGGCCGGCACCTCGTGAGGGTCTTCGCTCAGACGTCCGTCGGGATGCGCGACCAGTGTGTGCGCGCCTTTGAGGACGACGATCGCCCCCCATTCCTTGGCGGCTTTGCGAGCCGCCCCGGCCCGGTCTACCTGGACCGCTTCTGTGGTCCTGCCCAGGAGCCGTGCCATCTCGCCGGGATGGGGCGTGAGCACCCGGTTCTTGCCCAGGCGCGTCTTCTTGCGCGCGGAGTCGGCGAGGGCATTGAGCGCATCGGCGTCCAGCACCAGCGGGCATTCGGCGTGGAGCGCGAGGTCGAGGATCAAGCGCCACGTCGAGCGGTCGCGGCCCAGGCCCGGTCCGATGACCCCGGCCTCGGCGCTGGACAGCTGGCGCAGAACCGAGTCGTACGCCGCATGGCCGACGGCGCCCGGCGCGACCTCGGGCACCGGCGTGGCCATCACCTCGGTGCACTTGGCGGCAAGGATCGGGTAGATCGTGTCCGCGACGAGGAGCCGCACCAACCCGGCGCCCGTGCGGGCCGCGCCCGTCGCAGCGAGGTAGGCGGCCCCCGTGAATCCGAGGCTGCCCGCCAGCACAACCACGGTTCCGAACGTGCCTTTGTGTGCGTCGAGCGGGCGGTCGGGGAGGCTTACCGCATCTGGCCCCGGCAGCAGGCTGTCCGCGATGTCCGGCATCTCGAGGTGCGAGGTCGCCACGGCGAGGTTGCTGTGGTGGGTGATGCTGACCTCGACGCGCGCACCGCGGTCGTCGCCGAGCAGCCGTACCTTGGGGGCGCCGCTAGGCCCTGGCAGGACCTCGATGCGCCGGCGTGGGAAGCAGATGCCGGTGCCGTCGAAGCACTTGATCACCGCTTCCTTGGCCGCCCAGCGCCCGGCCAGGCGCTCGGCGTTGTCGCCGCAGTAGATGAGCTCGGCGGGGGTGTAGACCTTGTTCAGGAAACCGCGGCCGGAGCGCTTGACCGCGAGCGCAATGCGGTCTACAGAAACCGCGTCAACCCCGATTCGCTGCATAGACACATTTTGGGGCAGTGACTCTCCCCATCCGGCGCTGCGCGCCACCTTCCCCGCATGCGGGGAAGTGACCTTCCACTAGTTATTCGACGGTGACGCTTTTCGCCAGGTTGCGGGGCTGGTCGACGTCCTGGCCAAGCTCAACCGCGACGTGGTACGCGAACAGCTGCAACATGACCGTGTTCAGGATCGCGGCCGAGGCCTCCTCGACCGCAGGCATCTCGAAAACGTCGGTGGCAACACCGTCAAGCGAGTGATCGCCCTTTGTCATGAGCGCGAGCACGGGCGCGTTGCGAGCAACGATCTCGTGCACATTGCTCACCATCTTGTCTTTCGTCGAGCTCTCGGTGCAGATCGCGATCACTGGAAACTCTTCGTGCAGCAGAGCGATAGGGCCGTGCTTCAGCTCGCCGCCGGTGGTGCCCTCGGCGTGCACGTAAGAAATCTCCTTCAGCTTCAGCGCGCCCTCGAGCGCGACCGGGTAGCTGAGGCCGCGGCCGAAGTACATGAAGTTCTTGTACTTGCTGTACCGGTGTGCTATCTCCGCGATCTCCTTCTCTCGTTCGACCAGCTGATGGACCTGGTCAGGCAGCGCGCGCATTGCCGCGACAAGCTCGCGCCTGCGCTCCAGCGAGACGCGACCGTTCACGGTCGCCAGGCGAAGCGCCAGCAGGTTGAGGCTGACCATGTGGGCGGCCAGCGTCTTCGTCGATGCGACGCTGATCTCGGGACCTGAATGGAGGTAGATGGCGCCGTCGGCGTCTCGCGCGGCTGAGCTCGCGAACACGTTGGTCACCGCGACGGTGAGCGCGCCGCGCTCCTTCGCTCGATGCAGAGCGACAAGCGTGTCGGCCGTCTCCCCGGATTGCGTCAACACGACAGCCAGCGTCTTCTGTCCGATTGTTGGGCGCCGGTAGCGAAACTCCGACGCGTCCTGCGCCCGCGCAGGAATGCCGGCCCAATCTTCGATGAGGTGCTCGCCCACCAGCGCTGCGTGACGCGATGTACCCATTCCCAGAAGCAAAACTTCTTTGTACTGACGCAACCTTTCGTCATCGACGTCGAACTCGCGGAAGGAGACCATGCCGTCGTCGGTGAGCCGACCGCGCATCGCGTTGGCGACGGCCTCCGGCGTCTCGTGGATCTCCTTGAGCATGAAGTGCGCGAATCCGCCCTTCTGCGCCTGGCTCACATCCCAATCGACTTTCACGAGCTTCGGCTTGACGGTCATCCCGTCGAGCGTCGAAACCTCGGCGCCCAGTGGCGTGACCGCGGCGACCTCACCCTCACCCAGCACGAGCACGCGCTTGGTGTAAGGGATGATCGCGGTGATGTCGGAGGCGATGTAGTACTCGTGGTCCCCAAGTCCGACGACGAGCGGTGCGTTCAGCCGCGCGCCGATCAGGAGCTCGGGGTCGTCGATGTGGAACATCGCAAGCGCGTATGCGCCGTGGATGCGCTTGAGCGCCGCGCGAACCGCGGCGAGAAAGTCGCCTTTGTAGTTTTCCTCGATGAGGTGAGGCACGACCTCGGTGTCTGTGTCGGATGTGAACTCGTGGCCTTTCGCCTGCAGCTCGGCCTTGAGCTCGGCGAAGTTCTCGATGATGCCGTTGTGGACGACGAAGATCTTGCCGTGGCAATCGGTGTGCGGGTGTGCATTGACATAGGTCGGCTTGCCATGCGTCGCCCAGCGCGTGTGGCCGATGCCCAGCTTGCCGGTAGGCATGTCGGCCTTGAGCTTCTCGATGAGCATGTCGACCTTGGCCTCTGACTTGGTCAGGCTGGTATGGCCCGCCTGGCCAGGCTTGGGGAGCTCGAGCACGGCGACGCCTGCCGAGTCATAGCCGCGGTATTCGAGGCGTTTGAGGCTCTCCATCAAGATGGGCGTCGCCTCGCGGTCGCCCAGGTAGCCGATGATCCCGCACATACCTATTAATTAACTCCTAGCCGGGCGTTTCTAAACCTTTGCTTGAACGTGGGGCGTGCGACCCAGGTTACGAGGATGCCTAAGGTGACGGGGTGGCGCAATTCGGGTTGTTGGAGATCGAATAAGTCACCTTTGCCTTGGCTTGAGAGCCTGTAACGCCAGGTGGGAACGGAATCGCGATCTGAAAGCTGGCGTTGGATGTCTTCTGGCTGAGGTCGACGGCGGGCAAAGTGAGGGTCGTCGTGATCCCTGACAGGGCGTCGGGGGTGCCGATCACGACGATGCTGATTGGGTCGACCGTGATGCCCGTCACCCGATAGCAATTGGGCGGCGGATTGGACGGTTGCGAGTCGACCAGTGTTACCTGGCGGCTGCTGGTCCCAGACTTCGCCTGAATCACGATGCTGACAGAGGTGATGTCGAGCTTGGTCTGCGGGAGCGTGTACCTGGTCCAGTCGAGCGTCGTTCCGTTCTGCTCCAGCACCACCTTCGCGCTGGGAAAGGTGTACGAATCGCTTTCGACCTTTATCGGATAGTCGGCGAAGGCCCTCAAGTTCTTCTGCCAGCTGGCAGGACCGTCAAACGTAAGCGTGCACGGAGGTGGCGGCCCCGAGCACTGCGCCTCCAACTTCGTGACCTGCCATCCGGGAGCCGGCGGCACATTGAGCCGGGCAACCACAGCGAGCTGGACCACATTTTCCGTGTCGACGTTCAGGGCGATGGGAGTGGCTTGAACCGAGACGCCAGGGATCAACGTTTTCCCGACCAGGTTCACCTTGACGCTAGGTCCGGGCGAGGCGGCGCGCACATCGGCGGTGGCGGCAGTGTTGCCGGAGTTCGCCGCGCTGACCAGGTCGGCGGGACCAGTGACTGTGACCGTGGTCGTTTTCGGCGGATTGAGGAGGATCAGGCCAGATGGCACGGTGTAGGCGATACCGACCTGCAGCGTCTTGGACGTTGGTGGGTTTTGCGAGAACGCAAGGGCCCCCAGCATCAGCACTGCAAGTCCGAATGCCAGCAGTTTCAACTTCCAGTCGTCGGTGATCCAGGTCACGAGTCCTTTTCCTTCTCTCCGTGTCTTACGTTCTCGCGCTCCCTGGCCTCACCGTTGGTCCTGCCATTGAGGAATCCCAACATCCGGTTGGCGCTGACCAGTCGTGCGGGCACCTTCACGCTGACGCGACGCCTCAGGCCATCGGCATCGAGGTTGCGAGTGATCTTGCCTTCCTCGATCACGGAGATGGTGCCCGTCTCCTCTGAGACTACGAGCACGAGCGCGTCTGATGCCAGCGACAGGCCAAGGGCCGCTCGGTGGCGCGTTCCGAGCCGCTCCCTCACAGTGCCCTCCTCGGGAAGCGGGAGAAGGCACCCGGCGGCCAGGATCCGGTTGCCGCGCACGATGACCGCGCCGTCATGCAGCGGCGAGTTGGGATAGAAGATCGACTGCAGGACCTCGGCCGAGATTTCTCCGTTGATGCGAACGCCGGTTGCGGCGTAATCCTCGAGGCCCACCTCGCGCTCGAAGGCGATCAAAGCCCCGGTCCGCTTGGCGCTGAGACGCTCCGCCGCCCTGATGGTCTCGGAGATGGCCTGGCTGTACTGCGGGGTGCTGAAGGCTGACAGCGGCCGGCCGAGGTGGCCGAGACGGCCAAGCTGATCCACGGCGCGTCGCAGCTCAGGCTGGAAGATCACGATGATCGCGATGGCCAGCAGGCCGGCGCCGTTTCTGAACAGCCACGACAGGAGGATGAGGTTGAACGTGGTCGCCAGGGCGCCGATCAAAGCCAGGACCACGAGGCCGACGAGGATCTGCGTGCCCTGGGTGCCCCGCACGAGGCGCAACACGTAATAGAGGATGAGGGCGATCACCGCGACGTCGACGATCTCGGCCCAGCCCAAGTGGCGCACGACCTCCTGGACCTGGACGACGAGCTCTTGAATGATCACGCTTGGTTCTTTTCCATGATCTTGGCCATGAGCGCCATCTGAGCGTAGAGCCGGTTTCCGGCCTGGTCGAACACTTTGGATCGCGGGCCGTCGATGACCTCGTCGGTGACCTCTTCGCCACGATGAGCCGGAAGGCAGTGCAGGAAGACCGCGCCCTTCGCGGCATCCATAAGCGCCTGGTTGACCTGGTAAGGCGCGAAGATCTGACGCCGAGTCGCCCTCTGGTCCTCCTGGCCCATCGAGGCCCAGACGTCGGTATAGATGGCGGTCGCTCCGTCTACGGAGGCGATGTCGTTCGAGATGCGCACTTTCGTGATGCCGGTTCCGATACCGCGAGCGCGGTCGAGGGCTTGCTGGCCAGGCTCGTAACCCGGCGGAGTGATGACAGTCAGCCGGAAGCCGAGCAGTGCGGCCGCTTCGATGAGCGACGTCGCGATGTTGTTGCCGTCGCCGACATACACGACTCGCTGCTCGCTGATTGGGCCGAAGGCTTCCTCGAGGGTCATCAGGTCGGCGAGGATCTGGCACGGGTGTGAGCGATCGGTGAGCGCATTGATCACCGGCTGCTCTGCTGCGCCGGCAAGCTGAACCAGGTCGGTGTGGCTCCGCATGCGCGCCACGATCAGGTCCACGTACCGATCTAGAACGCGAGCTGCATCGGCGACCGACTCGCGGCGACCGAGCTGCACGTCCTGCTCGCCAAGGGTGGTCGTCGTTCCGCCCAGCCTGGCGATGCCAACCTCGAACGAAACTCGCGTCCGGTGGGAGGGTTTCTGAAAGAGCATGGCGACGTGCTTCCCCGCCAGCGGGCGCTCAGTCCAACGACCGGCCTTGATGGCGTGGGCAAGCGCCAGCACCGAGCCCAACTCGGCCGGATCCAGGTCGGCGATATCGAGGAAGTCCCTTCCCCGGAGACTAACCACTTGCACGGATCATGATGCCCCGATCGACCGGCTAGAGGCGGGGCTTGATCAACTCCCCCGAGACGATGGGCGCGACCGTGAGGTCGCGGGCAGAATCGAACTCCGGCAGCCTCGAGCGCAGCCCGGCGTCGTCTCGCAGCCGAAGGATGAGGTCGCGGCAGGCAGAGGGCTCGAGGCCGAACTGCGCGGGCCGGAATCCGAACGGCGGTTCGTTGCGGATGCGGATCGTAAGGCGGTCGGTGACACGGACGTTTGGCCACGAGTCGGGGTCTGAGAGCGTGACGGATTCCATGAGGTCCCAAAGAGCCCGCATCTCGTGGCGGCGCTGGACGACGACGATGCGATCGCGGAAGAGGCCGAGCCTGCTCGCCGGCCAGGCATGAAGCTGGACCCCGGACCAGATCGCGACCGCCCACGCTCCGATCGATCCGGCGCCGAGAGCGACGCCCGCCACCCAGCCTTCGGGCAGGCGGGTGGCCACGATGGCGAGGAGGCCGAACACGACCGCGCAGAAGAGGCTGGAGGCACCAAGAGTCACGACCGACCGGCGCGACCGGACGTAGATCACGGAGCTACCCCCACCAAGGCATAGTGTAGGTCCGCCAGGCGCTCCTGACGCTCGGCGACCCGGTCAGTGAACGGCGCGCTCGTGGCCTACCCAATACGGCGCGCGCAGGTCCTTCTTCAGGATCTTGCCGGTCGGATTGCGAGGGATCACCTCCACGAAGTCGACCGAGTGGGGGCGCTTGAAGCCGGCGAGCTTGTCCTTGGACCAATCGATGAGCTCCTCGACCGTGAGACTCGCGTTTGGCTTCTTGATGACGATGGCTTTGACGGTCTCGCCCCACGTGTCGTCCGGGACGCCGATCACCGCAACGTCGGCAACCTTCGGATGAGCGGCGAGAATCGCCTCTACCTCGGCCGGATAGATGTTTTCGCCGCCCGAGATGATCATGTCCTTGATGCGGTCTTTGATGTAGATGAATCCCTCGGCGTCCATGGTGCCCGCGTCGCCGGTGTGGAACCAATCGTCGCGGATCGCATCCTTGGTCTCGCGCTCCTTGCGCCAGTAGCCGGCCATGGTGCCGGGACCTCGGTAGACGATCTCACCGATCTGTCCGAACGGGACGTCTTTGCCGTCGGGCCCGACAACTCTGAGATCGTGTCCAAATCCAGCCCGGCCGCAGCTCAGGAAGCGCTCGCCAACGTGATCTTCATGCTGCAGGAATGTCACCGCGCCGGTCGTCTCCGTCAGCCCATAGACCTGGGTGAATCGACAGTTGAACGTTTGGATCGCGCGCTTGAGTAGCTCTGGCGTGATCGGCGACGCGCCGTACGCGATGTTCTTGAGGGCGGAGTAGTCGGCGCCCTGTGACTCGGGCAGCGAGGTGAGGAACAAGAGGGCGGCGGGAACCAGGAACGCGATGTTGACGCGCTGCTCGATGATCGTCTTCAACACGTCCTGGGGGATGAAGTCGCGCGTGATCACGGCGGTGCAGCCCGCGCCGATCGCCCCGAGCGCCCAGCCGCATCCGCCGATGTGATAGAGCGGCATCGCCACCAGGGAGCGGCCGTACTCGTCCATGCCCTTGATCTCCATGGGCAGGTTGCCGCTCAGCCCGAGGAGGTTGAGGTTCGTGAGCATCGCTCCTTTCGGGATGCCGGTGGTGCCTGATGTGTAGAGCTGCCAGGTGACCAGGTCCTCGGCATCTCGATGCGGATCTGCGCCGCCCTTCACGCGAGGCAGGTCGGCATAGCTGACGACACGACATGTGACGTGGTCGGCATTCTGTCGCAGGTCGTCGCTGACGACCAGCGCCTTTGGGTCGGCGTCGCCAACCACGGTGGCAACCTCGGGCGCGGTCAGGCGCCAGTTGATCGGACACGCCACCGCTCCGGCCTTGTCGAGCGCGAAGAGGAGCTCGATATAGTCGTCGGAGTTCTTGTCGAGGATGGCGACCCGGTCACCGGGCTCGATGCCCAGCCCTTCGACCAGCCCTGCCGCGAGCTCCGAGCTCGTTCGATTCATATCATCGAAAGTGCGCTCCTTGCCCTTGTACCAGGTGGCCGGAAAATTCGGACGCCGGCGAGCCCGCCAGCGGAGCATCGCCGAGATCGTGCGCACATGGCGATGTTAGCTCGCGCGGTTTCCGTTGGCGCGCGCCTTCGAGCGGGCAGCCGGCTTGGCCCCCATCACGGCCTCCGTGAACAGTCGCGTGGCAAGGCGGCTGCGCGGCTCGCGTAAACGGTCCGCCAGCCTGGCGAGCTGCTCGACGACGCGTGGCTCGACGCTGAGCCTGTAAAGCTGTTTGACGACGGGTGGTTTTTCTTTCACTCGCGATCCTCCTGAACGTGCAGACGTCTCGAGGAGGATTTTCGAACGCACCTGGCCGCGTTCCAACCCTGGTTGTTAAGGGTCGGTCGAGATTTGCTCGCTATTCAGCGATAAGGACTAGTGAGCTTCTCCAGCTTTTCGAACGAGGCGAGGGCTTCGTCGCGGCCATCGGGTGACACGTAGAAGATGCAGCGGTCGACGCCGGCTTGCTGGAACTGCTCGATTTCTTCCGAGGTTGGTTTCGGATAGGTGGTGATCGGTATGTCGCCTCGACCTGCCGCTTTCGCCAGCTCGCGAAGCTCGGGCAAGCGGCCGAGGACGTCGCCGCGGTTCGGCATCCAGCCATCGCCGTACGCGATCACGCGCTTGAGGATGTTGGGCCCGCTGCCGCCCAGGATGATCGGCGGGTGCGGTTTCTGGACAGGCTTCGGCCAGCACCACATAGGACCGAAATCCACCATGTCGCCGTGGTAGTCGGACACGTCCTGGGTCCAGATCGTCTTCATTGCCTCCACGCGCTCGCGCATCAGCTTCCAGCGGGTCGAGAAGGTGGTGCCGTGGTCGGCCATCTCCTCGCGGTTCCAGCCGGCGCCGATGCCGAACAGGAAGCGCCCGTCGGAGATTTGGTCGAGGCTGGCGACCTGCTTGGCGGTCTGGATGGTGTCTCTCTGGATGACGAGGCAGATGCCTGTGCCGATCTTGAGATCCTTCGAAGCGAGCGCCGCCGCGGTCAGGGCGATGAATGGGTCGAGGGCGTGCCAATAGTGCTTGGGGAGCTCGGCGCCGCCCGCCCAAGGGCTCTGCCTGTTGGTGGGGATATGGGAGTGCTCGGCGACCCAGAGCGATTCGAAACCCGCCTGCTCGACAAGTGGCGCCAGCTCGGTCATCGAGATCGCGTAGTCAGTGGGAAAGATGGCGATGCCGAATTTCATACCCTAATCGTGACGGGAATCGGCATTTGGCGTCGGCCGATTAGGCTGTATCCATGAGCGTCGCGGTGCTCGCCGACATCCACGGCAACTTGCCGGCGCTGGAGGCGGTGCTCGCGGACGTCGCTCTCACCGACGCCGACTTGTTGATGATCTGCGGCGACGTAGCGTCGGGACCGCTGCCGATCGAGACGCTCGACGTCTTGCGCGCGCTGCCACGCGCAAGGTTCGTTCGCGGCAACGCCGACCGCGGCCTGGTGACCGCCTTCGATGGCGTGAAGCTTCCGAGGCTTCCAGGGCCGGCGTTCGACTGGTGCGCCTCGCAGCTGAGTCGCGAGCATCGGGATTTTCTTGCG
>WNFB01005353.1_pt1 | contig 11744 bp, 9 predicted proteins | sample 5400501 | NCBI WGS metagenome assembly WNFB01 (sample SAMN13153341, study PRJNA577476) | soil metagenome | isolation source: 200 cm saprolite under Douglas fir tree site 2 hole 1 | place: USA:California | collected 2015-04-18 | reverse complement strand
CGAGAAATGTTTCGGACTAGAGAGTGACTCGTCTCGCATTTCTCGCACGTCGCGCTACTCTTTTCTTGTATACGCAGGCAGGATCATCGGCGAGATCACGCTGCTTAGATTCCCATGCTTCTTGGCCTCGGCACGGAACTCCTTCAGATGCCCGACCGTCAACTTCCCTTGCGGCATGGCAGCGGCACGAGCCGCGGCCGTCAACCCAGAGCGCTTTCCAAAGACCATCAGGTCGAGGAGCGAATTACCCATCAATCGATTGCGTCCGTGCAATCCGCCGGAGGCCTCGCCCGCGACGAAGAGATGTTTCACATTGGTTTCTGAATTGGTATCGATCTTCACGCCGCCGTTCTGATAGTGCAGCGTCGGATAAATCAACACGGGGTCTTTGCTGATATCGATGCCGAATCGTTCGAACTGCAGCATCATCGCGGGGAAATGCTTCTCCAGAGTGCCGGGGCCATGTTCGGCATCGATGAGCGGGGTATCGAGCCAGACGCCGATGCGCCCGGACATCGTGCGGATGCCGCGCCCCTCTTCACACTCCCGAATAATCGAGGAGGATACGACGTCGCGGGTATCCAATTCGTTGACGAACCGTTCACCCTTCGCGTTGACCAAGTGTCCACCTTCGGATCGAATGCCCTCTGTCACCAACGCCCCGATGAGCTGCTCGGGATAGACCGCACCGGAGGGGTGATACTGGAACGTATCGATGTGCATAAGTTTGGCGCCCAGCCGATAGGCCAAGCACAGCCCGTCGCCGGTCGCACCGTAGTGATTGCTGGTCGGGAATCCCTGAATGTGGAGCCGGCCGATCCCGCCGGTCGCCAGAATGACGGACTTGGCGGCGACGACGATGTGGCGATGGTTGTCGAGATCTTTCAAAATAGCGCCGGTGCAGCTCCCCTTCTCGTCACTCGTCAGCTCGACTGCGGCGCAGAACTCGAGTAACTGGATGTTCTGATTCAGCACCTCGTCCTTGAGCACCCGCATGATTTCAAGGCCGGTGTAATCTGAACAAGTCAGGAGGCGGGGCTTAGAACTCCCGCCGCCTTTTTTTACATGGAGGTTGCCGTCCCCATCACGATCGAACAGCACACCCAGGCTCAACAGCCATTTCGCTATCGAGGGGCCTTCTTCGACCATCACCTTGAGCAGCTGATGGTCATTCTGCATGTGGCCGCCCTTCAGCGTATCCACGAAGTGGGTGACGGGTGAGTCCTCGGGCGCTACCGAAATCTGCATGCCCCCTTGAGCCATCACGCTGTTGGAGTCGCCGAGACGGAGCTTCGTAGCCAGGATGACCTTGGCACCCGCCCCATGCGCATGGAGCGCCGCCGCACAGCCGGCGCCGCCGCCGCCCACCACCAGGACGTCGGTCGTGTAGTCGGCCGTCAGATCGAACTCGTCGGCGATCGGGCTATCCCCCTCCAGTAACGTCGCCAACTCGACAACCGTCTTATCCCCATCATTGGGACCGAAGCGGAGCGGCCGATAGGCTCGTTCCCGAAAATCAGGATGATATTTGTGGAGCAGTTGGTCGCAATCCGCGGGAGAGAATTTGGGAAGGGTCTGCTTGCGTCGAGCATCCCGCGTCCGATGCACGATCTGTTGAAGGGCGTGGATGTCCATTGCTTCAATCCGTCAATTGTCATTCGTCAAAGGTCACTAGTGGGAGCATGCGACAAATTTCCCACCATTGACGGTTGGCCATTGACCAGTGACGCCTCACTTGACGGTTGCGCAGTGATCGGCCAGTTCTTTTTCGGTCATCTTGAGGATCTCGGCCCACTCGTCGTTGAAACGGCCGTCTTGGATTTCCTTGATGCGCGTATCCAGGCCCAGAGGCTTCTCGGTGAAATGAGCCCCCTGCGCCCGGCTCACATATAGCGCCACAAGATTGGGAGCGATGTCCGCAATGCAGACCGGCACGCACATGCCGCACATCACACAGTCCATGAACATTTCAGAAACGCTCTTGAAGTCGCCGAACACGGCCTTCCAGACGCCTTCGCGCACATCGATCTGCTGCGGGCAGGCTTCGGTGCAGGCATTGCAGTTTCGGCAGAGCGGCGCTTCAGGATAGAGATTGAAGAGGTCTTGTTTCGGATCTTTGAGCGTCTGAATGTCGTAGGTGGCCTTCCGGGCTGGAAACGGCGGCATCATCGTGATCGACATGCCGTCTTGGACCGCCATTTGGCAGGCCAAGCAGGTCCTCACTTTAGGGTCGTCCTTGGTCCGATAATAGGCCGCGCAGGCGCCGCAGAACCCGCCAAGACAGCCGGCCCCGCGGACGACTTCCTGACCCGAGTACCACAAGGCCTTAATGATCGTGATCCCCTCCGGCACTTCGTACTTCTTGCCGGCAATCTCGATGGTGATCATCTTGTGCCGGAGGACTTCCGGCTGATCGATGATGTTTTCTTTGTCTTCTTGGGCCATTGTTTCCTTCGTGAGGCGTGAGGGGCTTCTTCCAACCCCTTACGCCTGACGCCTAATCCCTAACGGCTGTTTCAGCTTCCCTATGCGATCGCGTCGACGATCACATTCAAGGTTGGGCTTGGACGCATCGCTTTTGTCGTTTTCCCATCATTGGGATGATAGTACCCTCCCATATCGACCGGCCTTCCTTGCGCGCCGAGCAACTCAGCCACAATCTTGGCCTCATTGTCTGCCAGCTGCTTGGCGACTTTGGCAAAACGCGCTTGAAGGTTCTTATCTTGCGTCTGCTCGGCCAGAGCTTGCGCCCAGTATAACGCGAGGTAAAAATGGCTCCCGCGATTGTCAATTTCACCCACCTTGCGGGCCGGCGATTTGTTGCTCTCCAGGAACATGGCATTAGCACGATCGAGTGTATCCGCCAGAATCTTGACGGAGGGATTGTCGGATGCTTTACTCAGATGTTCCAAGGAGGCGGCCAGCGCTAGAAATTCGCCGAGCGAATCCCAGCGGAGATACCCCTCCTCCTGGAACTGCTGCACGTGCTTGGGTGCCGAGCCGCCGGCCCCGGTCTCGAACAGACCGCCGCCGTTCAGCAGGGGGACGATCGAGAGCATTTTTGCACTGGTCCCGATTTCGAGAATCGGGAAAAGATCGGTGAGATAGTCTCGCAACACGTTCCCCGTGACGGAAATCGTGTCTTTGCCCTCCTTGATCCGTTCCAGCGAGAGCCGCATCGCGTCAGCCGGAGACATGATCCTGATGTCGAGACCCGTCATGTTGTGATGCGTCAAATAGCGGTTGACGAGCTTGATCAGCTCCGCGTCGTGTGCCCGATTCTTGTCCAGCCAAAACAGGGCAGGAGATCCGGTGGCTCGTGCCCGATTAACAGCCAGCTTGACCCAATCCTGAATCGGTGCGTCCTTGGCCTGGCACATCCGCCAGATATCCCCGTCTTCCACCTGATGTTCCAGCAACTTCTTCCCGGAGGCCGCGATCACACGAATCGTGCCGTTGCCAGGTGCTTTGAAGGTCTTATCGTGCGATCCGTATTCCTCCGCCGCTTGCGCCATGAGCCCCACGTTGGGCACGCTCCCCATGGTACGAGGATCGAGGGCGCCGTGTTTTTTACAGAATTCGACGACCTCGTGATAGACTGGGGCGTAACTGGCGTCGGGGATGACCGCCTTGGTATCTTGCAGTTTGCCTTCCGGATTCCACATTTTCCCCGAGTCGCGAATGACCGGCGGCATGGAGGCATCGATAATAATGTCACTGGGGACATGCAAATTGGTGATGCCTTTATCGGAGTTGACCATCGCCAGCGTCGGCCGCTTTTTGTACACCTCTTGAATGTCGGCCTCGACGGTTTTGCGTTGCTCGTCCGGCAAGGTTTTGATCTTGGCGTAGAGGTCGCCGAGGCCGTTGTCGGGATCGACGCCCAGCTGTTGGAAGAGAGCCGCATGTTTATCGAATACATCCTTGAAAAACACCGACACCGCATGGCCGAAGATCTTGGGATCCGAGACCTTCATCATGGTGGCTTTCAGATGGATCGAGAACAACACGCCCTGCTTCTTGGCGTCTTCCATTTGCGCCTCGAGGAATTCCCGGAGGGCGCGGCGACTCATGTAGGTGGCATCGATGACTTCGCCGGCCTGAAGGGCGAGCTTGGGTTTGAGCACCGTGATCGTGCCGTCCTGGCCGACGAACTCGATGCGCGCATCGGTTGCCTCGGTAAGCGTGACAGATTTCTCGTTGGAATAGAAATCGCCGCCGGTCATATGGGCCACATGGGTCTTGGAATCTGGACTCCATGCCCCCATTTTGTGCGGGTGTTTTCTCGTGTGTTGCTTGACCGAGAGCGGCGCCCGGCGATCCGAGTTGCCTTCTCGTAACACCGGGTTGACAGCGCTCCCTTTAATCTTGTCGTAGCGCGCCCTGATCTCCTTTTCGGCGTCGGTCTTGGGATTCTCGGGATAATCGGGGAGCATGTAGCCCTGACTCTGTAACTCCTTCACGGCTGCTTGCAGTTGGGGAATCGACGCGCTGACATTGGGCAACTTGATGATATTGGCTTCCGGGGTCTTGGCGAGCGCCCCCAATTCGGCCAGATCGTCCGATTGTTGTTGTTGCGCCGTCAGATGCTCAGAGAAGGCGGCGATAATGCGCCCGGCCAGAGAGATATCCCTCAGTTCGACGGCTACGCCGGCCGCCTTGGTGAAGGCCGCGACCATTGGAAGAAACGAATAGGTGGCCAGCGCCGGCGCTTCATCGACTTTCGTGTAAATAATTTTGGATGCATGTGTAGCCATGGTTTTTCCTCTTTCAGCTTCTTGTTAGTTCAGCGCATTCAACGCTGAACCAGCCTTGAACCACGCAATCTGTTGTTCGGTGATGCTGTGATTCGCCTGAATGGTGAGCGACGTGCCATCCGCCTTGTGGATGGTCACCTGCACCGGTTTGCCGGGAGCCAATGCACTCAGCCCCGTCACGCTGATGCGGTCCTGCTGCTCGATCTTCTCATAGTCCTTCGGGTCAGCGAAGGTCAACGCCAAGATCCCCTGCTTCTTTAAATTGGTCTCGTGAATGCGGGCAAAGCTCTTCGTAATGACGACGCGCACGTTGAGGAACCGCGGTGACATGGCGGCATGCTCCCGGCTGCTGCCTTCGCCGTAGTTCTCATCGCCGACGACAATCGACCCGATGCCCTTGGCCTTGTACCGGCGGGCGATCTGCGCCATGGTAAGCCCCGCTTCGCCCGTCAAGACATCCGTGCCCTTGCCGGGCTCGGAAGAAAATACATTGTTCGCACCCAGGAACATATTGTCGCTGATCTTGTCCAAATGGCCGCGGAACTTGAGCCAGGGTCCTGCCGGAGAAATGTGATCGGTCGTCGTCTTGCCTTTGGTCTTGATTAACAGCGGGAGTTTCTCGAAATCCTTGCCGTCCCAGCGCGGAAATGGCTGCAGCAACTGCAACCGCTCGCTGGTCGGCGGAACTTCGACGGTCAAGCCCTCGCCGCTGGCTGCCGGCGCAACAAACCCTTCCTCACCCTTCGCGAAACCCTTGGCCGGAAGCTCTTCACCCTGCGGCGGCTGGAACTTGAATTCCTTGCCATCCGCGCCCTTGAGCATCTGATTAATAGGATCAAAGGTCAAATCACCGGAGATGGCATAGGCGGTCACAATTTCCGGGCTCGCGAGGAATGAGAGTGTTTCATTGATGCCGTCGTTACGGCCAGGGAAATTGCGGTTGAAGGAACTGACGATCGAATCCGCCTTCCCCTTTACGCCATCGGCCCGCTTCCACTGCCCGATGCAGGGGCCACAGGAGTTTGACAACACCGTGCCGCCTAACTTTTCAAATGTCTCCAAGAACCCGTCGCGTTTCATCGTATGATAAATGCGCTCGGAGCCCGGCGACACGAGGAACGAGGTTTTCGCCTTGAGCCCGGCCTTCAACCCTTGCTGGGCAATGTGGGCCGAACGGCTGATGTCTTCATAGGATGAATTGGTGCAGCTTCCGATGAGCGCCGCCTTGAGCTCGACTGGATATCCCTTCTCCCTGGCTTCCGCCGCCATCTTGGAAATCGGCCTGGCGAGATCCGGCGTATGGGGCCCGACGACATGGGGCTCGAGCGTCGACAAATCGACTTCGACGATCTGGTCGTAGTACTTCTCGGGCGACTGAGAGACCTCGGGGTCCGCCACAAGCAATGACTTGTTGGCGATCGCAAGGTTGGCCAGATCGGCCCGATCCGTGATGTTCAGATAGACGACCATCTTCTGATCGAAGGGAAATACCGATGTCGTGGCGCCCAGCTCCGCGCCCATGTTGCAGATCGTCCCCTTACCGGTCGCGCTGATGGTTTCCGCACCCGGCCCAAAGTATTCGACGATCTTATTTGTTCCGCCCTTCACCGTGAGCAAGCCGCAGAGGTATAGAATCACGTCCTTCGGCGAGGTCCAGCCGCTCAACTTACCGGTCAGGCGGATGCCGATCAGTTTCGGATGGAGTACTTCCCAGGGCAGACCGGCCATCACTTCGCCGGCATCGGCGCCACCGACTCCAATGGCTAACATCCCAAGCCCGCCACCATTGGGCGTATGCGAGTCGGTTCCAATGATCAAGCCGCCGGGAAATGCGTAATTTTCCAACACGACTTGATGAATGATCCCGGCACCCGGCTTCCAGAAGCCGATGCCGTACTTCTTGGCCGCCGAGGCGAGAAAATTATAGACCTCCTTGTTCTCGTCCACCGCACGAAGCAGGTCCTTCTCAGAACCCATCTCGGCACGGATCAAGTGGTCGCAATGGATGGTGCTCGGCACGGCCACTTTCTTCTTGTTGGCCTGCATGAACTGCAGCATGGCCATTTGGGCCGTTGCGTCTTGCATCGCAACACGATCAGGACGCAGGGCCAACATCGCCTTGCCGCGCTCCCAGGTTTGGGTGTCGAAATTGTCGGCGTGTGAAACCAGCACCTTCTCCGCCAGTGTCAGACCACGGCCGAACTTCTTCCTGGCCTTGGCAAACACGTCCGGCATCTTTGCATATAGGTTCTTGGCAAGTTCCATCGACATGATTGTACTCCTTGAAAGCTCACAGCCGTCAGCTTTCAGCAGCCAGCATAAGCTGAGCACTGATGGCTGATAGCTATTTCAACGGCGGCACTTCGCGCCGCTTCGGGGACGCATAATTCACCAGGTAATCGAACAGCCGGATCAAGCGGCTATCCTGACGCTTCTGGTCCACCCAATGCCCGATCAACCCGATCGTGCGTGAGAGAATGAAGAAGCCGTTCAAGCTGTCAACCGGGAACCCGATATCGACGAGCACCGCCGCCATCGTTCCGTCTACGTTCAGAATCAGGTTGTCCTTCTTCACCGAGGTGATCGTTTCCACTTCGAGCGCAAAGTCCAGGCAGGGAGTCTTGATGTTCAAACTCTTGACGTATCCGACCAACTCCTTCACTCGCTTATCCGGATTGCGCAGGCTCTTGACGCGATGACCGATTCCCGGTACCGGCCCGACGTTCTTCTTCATATAGGTGAGGAACTCATCGACGGACATCTTGTTGTCGACCGCATGCTTGAAGTAACGCCCGGCATCGGTCACGGCACCGCCGAAGCGAGGGCCGATCATGATTAATCCGGCTGCAACCGACTGGGACAGGCCGATCCCTGCGCAGGCCGCAATGATCGTCCCCATGGCCCCGCTGACGCAGGGGCCATGGTCGGCGGAGAGCATCATGATGCGCTTGACGATCTCGGCTTCCTGCTTCGAGATGAGTCGCTTGTCCCAGAGTAGGCCCACAACATGGGGAATCTCGTAGCCTTTGTTGATGAGTTCGGAAGCTGGGTACCCGTCGTAGCAGGGTTCGTCGCCGCGGTCATCGCTGATCGTGGTGCGGATCAGCGGGGGAACCATGACTTCGTCCGCTTTCATCGCCTCTTCGATACTCTTCGGCAGCTTCGGCAGCACAGCCAGTTCAACCGGTTCCTTGACCAGGCCGGATTTCAACAGCTCTTGATAGGTCTCCTTGATGGCGGGGCCCAAGGCACCGAATGTCGCCGGCACGATCGAGCCGGCCTTCTTGAGGGCATCGGACTTGGAACGGGCCGATCCTTCGCCCTTCAGACCTTCCTTGGCGCCTGCGTGACCGAACTTCATGCCCTTCGGCAAACTTTCCTGGCAGAAGCCGGAGACGACGGCAATCAACTTCACACGCCGCGTCTTTGCGCCGTACCACTCGGCTGCCCGCTCTTCGAGATCGCCGCCCATTTCGCCGACGATGACGACCGCCTTCGTTTGCGGATCGTTCTCGAACATTTCGAGATAGCTGACGTAGTCGGTTCCCGGATAGGCATCGCCGCCGATCCCGATGGCCGTCGTGATGCCGTCGGCAAATTGCGAGCAGATCCAGATAATCTCGTTGGAGAGGCCGCCTGACTTGGTGATGACGCCGAATGAGCCTTCGCGATATAGCTTGGAAAGGACAAGGTTATCAAAGGCGCCGCCGATGACACCCAACCGGCAGGAGCCGGCTGAGACAATGCCGATCGACGAAGGGCCATTGAAGACCTTCCCGAGCTTGGTCGCATGACGGCCCAGGATCTTGGCATCTTTTTCCGGTACACCCTCGGTGATCATGGAGACCACCTTGATGTGCGGGTCGTCCAAGGCTTCCATCCCGCCCCTCATCGCCCGATCTGCGCCAATGTAGACGAGACTGGTGTTGATCTGGGTATGGTGTTTCGTGGCTTCGGCGACAGTTTTATAGATGGGAATAGCCAGCAAGCCACTGCCGTAGGGAATTTCGTTTGTCTTGCTGGCATCAGGCGGATAGACGAAGGCCAGGACATTCAGCGAGCGTTTAATCAAGTAGCAAAACTCGGCCATTCGGCGCGCGGCATTCACGCCTGCGACCCCGCCCTGAATGACCACATAGGTATCTTTGTTTGCCAGGATACTCATCGGGATCTCCCCTTTTCGAAACGAGGAACGCGGAACGATGAACTCAGAATGGAAGCGACTCCCCCATACATCGTTCAACCTTCATCGATCATCACTTGTTTTGAAGCGCCTTATCGACGATATCGGTGAGCGGTGTGTTGCGGTCAAAGACGTTGATGTCGAACCCTTCGTCCTTGAGCGCGCGCATCGCATCGAGCCCTTCCTTCTCACGCGGGCCACCGCGGCGCACCCAGATCTTGACGCCCTTGAGCTTGCCCTCGGACTTCGCCTTGCGGAATCCATTGATGATGCCGCCGAACGTCTTCTTTACGTCGGTAAAATTGGCAATCGCGCCGCCGACGATGATGTTCTTGATCCCAGGCAACGAGCACACCTTATCCGTCAACACTTCGACCGCCCAGTCTGGTGGATCGCCTGAATATTCGGCGTAATTGGCCAACTTGCCACCGCGTGCGACGACCGCATCAGAATAGTAGATGCTGGCGCCGCCGCCAGCAGGAAGCATGGCTGTGTCCCCGCCTGGAATTTCGATAAATTTGACCGAGCCTTTGATCTTTGAATCGACCGCCATGACTTCCATTTCGTGCTTGGAATACGCACGGCCGAATTCTGCGGCAAAGGCAAAGTTCCAATCGGGGTGCCGGAACTTGGCGTCGCCATCGAGCAGCGTCACCGCATCCAACGCGATCAGTTCACTGTCTTGCTCGCGCAGGACCACGGGGTTCACTTCCAAATACTGGGCATCTTCGCTGTCAAAGCAGGTAAACATCTTGCCGGCGAAATCAGTCATTTTCTTCAAGAGCGAACCGGTGAAGCCCGCATCCTTGGCCAGCCTCTCGAGCGCGTCCGCCGAGGGCTCCTGCCCGACTTCCAATGCCAGGCGATTCACACGTTCCCAATTCGATTCGACTTCAATGCCGCCGCAGTTGGCGACCAGAATGTCCGTCCCTGTACGGGTGGATTTCACCGCACAATAATATTCTTCCTTATGCGGAATCATTTCAGATACGATCACTTGCGAGACGGTGATGCTACCCACGTGGCGACCGATCATCTCCTTGGTCGCTGCTTCTGCTCCTTTGAGGTCCAGATCGACCTTCACCAAGCCGAGCTTGAATCGAGAGCCGAGCGCTTCATGAGCCTTGACCACCAACTTGGATTTCTTGAGCCATTCATTGGCTTGGCCGAGCTTCGCCAATTCGTCAACCGAGGTGACGACGACATAGTTGGGGACCGTGAGGCCCCACTTCTTCATCAGCCCCATCCCGGGACCTTCGAGCACCTTCGCCATGGCGTCACTCCATCAGAATGGTGAGAAATAATTATAAAGGAGGAGGATTCTAACGAAATCGGTTGGGGGACTCAATACATCAGAGGGACTAACCGAAGATGGCTCAAAAGGCCTAGCGGCGATGATGGCGGGCTGACCATAGTCAAGTGCTTGAAACTGTGGGATAATCACTATCTTTCATCACAGATCATCTCATGTGCATGCGGCAAGAATTATCCTGGAAGGCGGTTGGATTGGCAGGCGGGACAAAAAAACGAGCTGCGTTCACTTAGGAGACGGCGAATCATCCGTCCGCAGCGGTTGGGACAGGGTTGACCTTCTTTGCCATAGACGAGATGGCGGCGCTTGTATCGGCCTTCTGTGCCATCCGGTGCATAGAAATCCTTGACGCTTGATCCGCCACAGGAAATCGCCTCTCGAAGCACCGATTGCATGGTGCCATGGAGCGTGATAATCGTGGCTCCGCGCAGCCGATTCACCTCACGGTTCGGATGGAGCCTGGCACGAAAGAGAATTTCGTTCGCGTAAATATTCCCAATCCCTGCGATCACTTGTTGATGCATCAACAGGGGCTTCAGGCGTCCACGCCTGTCTTGCATGAGACGTACGAACTCATCGCCCTGCACCGTGAGGGGATCGACCCCAAAACGGCGAGCGCGGTAGCGGTCAAGTCCTGCCCCATCCAGCAAGGAAAGCCGTCCGAAACGGCGAGGGTTCCAATAGCGCAGTTCTGATTCACGGCCCCCCGTGAACGACATGCGGACATGCACGTGCTGCGGATATTTCGTCTGCGTCGCGCGAAAGAGAAGGAGACCTGTCATGCCAAGCTCCGCGACGACATATCTGAGTTCGCCATTTTTTTTAAACCCCAGTGCGACGCTCTTGCCGTATCGCTCCACACCTTCCAGCACCGCGCCGTGATACCACGAGAGCGTGGGCAACCCTTCCCGAACAATATCCGCCCGTCCAACCCGACACTCGTTGAGCTGCGCGCCGAGGAGATGAACTCGTATAGGCCATGAACGGCACAGGAAAGGCAATGTGTGTGAAGAGCCGCTGCGGGAAGGCGGGCTTTCAATACTGTGGTTACGCGCCAGAGGTTAGCCCGCATTATTCACGAAGGCTTCTACTGCAACCGCCGATACGCCGCTGCGACAAGCCTGACGGCGGGCGGGCTCGCCGCTCAGTCGGTCAACATACTGTATCAAGTATGCCTCCCTCCCTCGCGGCTCCGCGCGCCCGTCTCGCTTGGCGTCTCGGCGGTTTCGTCACGAACCCTCGTGAATAATGCGGGCTGGGCGTGAAGCGAGGTTCTTCTTGTCCGTCGCGCGAGCCTCGCGAAGAAGGAGAACCTGGGCGATGGCTTCTTCGAGCTTTGGAAGGGGCATGGCACCGGGACGGCGCCTCATGACCAACTTGAGAACATCAGCGTACGTCATCCCTTGGACACAGCAGAGATAGGCCATCACGACCGACACGGATCGACCCATGCCGGCGCGGCAACAGACCATGACCCGATGGTCTGAAAGAT